>OLRI01002944.1_pt1 | contig 10861 bp, 9 predicted proteins | sample 1672871 | NCBI WGS metagenome assembly OLRI01 (sample SAMEA3136732, study PRJEB25190) | human gut metagenome
GCTTGTTGTACTGACTGTGATCACTGCCTCTCCTTTGCTCCAGCCGAATACCTGTCCCGCCCGGTTGATGCTCGCGATTTTCGGATTGCTGCTCTTCCAACTGTAGACTTCTTCCATTGTTCCGTTTGTCACAGGTGTAAGCTGCAATGTATCGCCTATATTTACCGTATGGCTGCTTCCTTCCACTTCCAGGCTGGTCGCTTTCTTCCATGGGAAAAATTCATAATAATAATTATCGCCGGATTTTTCAACCGCTGCAACCCCGCCTTCGTATTCCATCAGACAGAATACCGGATAATCTGTTTTTGCAGAATAAATCTCTTCTCCACTTTGGATGTCATATTCCGCTATGTATGAATTGTCTTTAAATGTAACAATAGAATCCGTCTCCTCGCGGTAGATCGTTCGTGTTCCGACGCTCGCATTCGGATCAAACGCTCCTCCTTCTTCATTATTGCGCGGTAAGAAGAAAACTTCCGTATCTTCCGGTTCTTCTGATTTATACACATCAGAATCCCAAACCTTTAGTCTTGAATTAAATGTACTGTCTACGCATATATATTTATCCCCGAGCATACCGGCCTGTTCTTCACGTTCATAGAAATATGACTGACAAATATACATCATCAATGTTTTATTATGAAAGGTGAGCTGATCTCCGGTTACATTTCCGGCGCGAAGGGCATGCATATCATGGTCATACCCCCAGTACCGCCAGTTATTATAAGTATCTACATAATAGTTCCCGTTACTTTCATCGAAGCCGCAAAAACCGTACACTGCCTCCTCGGATAAAGCCTGCGATAAAAGCGTTCCTTCCGGCGATAAAAGATACAGATCATAATCGTCACCATTGCCATTCGATTCGGCAAGATAAATCCTTCCCTTTGAATCTGCGCCGATCGAACTTGCGTGATCTCCATACTGAAGTTTCTTCTCTTCCTGCTGCGTAAGCAAATTGTAGATCGTAATATTAGAACTGCGGTCCAATATATACAGTCTGTCATTTGCCACATAAACATCTTGCACATTGTCAAACTGATGTACTTCTGTCAACTCATTGCTGTCCGGCTTGTACAACGATAATTTGTTCCGATTCAGAAAATAAATTCCTCCTTGTTCCTCACACGGAATTTCCCGATGCCCTTCCAAATATGTAACGGCATTCCTGTCAAGCAAGACCGAATTTCCTGTTTTCCCTTCTTCCGCAGCTCTTTCTGCAAAGTTTGCCCTTTCCGCTTCCGCAGCTTCAGATGACGAACCGTTCACAAAAAACGTTTTCTCTCCATCTTCAGAGAGCACATCCAAATTACCTTCTTTTTGTGCGTCATCTGATATCACGACTGCATCTGTAAGTTCTTTCTGCAATTCCTCTGCAAATACCGGTTGTGTGAACATCATGCATCCCGCCATTGCAAGCGCAAAAACTTTCTTTTTCCTCATTCTTTTCCCCGCTTTCCCTTTTATTTTTTATATATCCATATTATACTCCTTTCCATAAATCATTTACAATATTTTACATGATTTCCGTTTATATACATATTAAAGATTGTATAATTACATGCCGGCAGTTCACCGACTTCTTTCATCTACGTGCTTCCATGTATCACTTTGTAAAATATCCCGGATAGTCTGCATAGACAAATCCACAGAAGCAATTTCATCTGCGCACCTTTTCAGTTCCCTCCGTATCGTCTTTTCATGTGGAACATTTCTTTTGTACTTTATCTGATGTTCCAGAGTTGCCCAAAAATCAATGGCAATCGTACGAATCTGTATTTCCGCTTCAACTCCCTGTAAATCAAATTTTGTAAATTGTATGATCAGATGAAGACTCCTGTAACCATTTGCCTTCGGATAAGCGATATAATCTTTTTTCTCCAGGATTTCAATATCCTCTCTTTTTTGCAGCCATCTTTCGATACGATATACTTCTTCTACAAAAGAACAGATCACTCTGATTCCTATGGCATCATGAGTATTTGCCAATGCAGTACGACAATCTGTCTCCAATCCCCGCCTTTTTAATTTTTCCATCATGCTTTCCGGTGTTTTTATTCTTGTCTTTGTGTATAAAATCGACTGCAGCTCATCTTGTGTGTTATCATTTGGATACATTTCCATTACTTTCTTTAAGTATACTTCTCCTTGTTTCAGTAAAGCAAATACATCACCATAGTATTCTTCCTGTGTCACGCTTCCACCTCCCGGCATAGTTCCGACTACTTTTTCAAACAATATAGAAAAACTCCCAGAATAAGAAACATTCCTCCGATAATAAAATATATATTTGTCAAACGATTCGTTGTTCCATAGATCTCCAAAATCCCTTTTTCTTTAATGTCTGTACCAAATCTACCAGACAATACTCCGGATTGTATGCCAGAATCAATGCGATTTTTGAACATGACTTCATAAGCTGCCGCCTCCGGGATTTCCTCCTGACGGAGAATTACTTCCATAAACCAAACTGTCCATCGTAACACTCTGTTCTGTCTCTCCACATTTTACGGTATAATTTTCTCCTTCTTTGATTTCCTCACAGCTTATAATGACAGATGAATACGTTTTTTCAGCGCTCCAGCTCAAAATTTCATTTCCACTGTCATCCAAAAGTACAATATCCGTATCGGCTTCCTGCGCCTCTACATTGACCATCATGCACCCTTGTGTGGAAGAATCATCAAAGCTTTGCGCCATCCCCGATGATCCTGACGCTGCAAAGACTCCTCCCGTAATCACTGCACTGCCACTGTAATCCAATGTTCCGTTTCCATCATTAGAAGGACCGGAAACATAAGTTTCTCCACCGGAAACCGTAAGATCCCCATTGGAATCAATGCCATCTCCCGACGCATTGACATGGAGCTTACCTCCGGAAATGTGAATATAGGCGCCTTCCGTAACCGCAAACTGATCTCCCCCGCCTCCGGGTCCGTCAAATCCGCTGCCGTCATTTCCTCCTGCTGCATTCATTCCGTCATCAGAGGCCAGTACAGAAAGCTCGCCCCCTGTAATATCAATACTCAATCCTTCGATTCCTTCATAGCTTTTTAAAATATCTATACTCCCTCCGGAAATCGTAACGTTCCCATCTGCATGAATCCCGTCGTCTCCCGATGACACACTGTAAGTGCCTCCACTGACAACAAAATTCCCGTTGGAATGAAATGCATCATCCTCTGTATCAACTGTATAGGTTCCGCCTTTTAATACAATCTGTGCAGACGCTTTCATTCCCTTGATACTGGTTGTGTTTTCCTCTGTTGTATCTTGCGGCAACTGTTCCGGCAGCATTTTCGTTTCTAATTCCTGATTCTGTACCCCGGCGCTTCCCTCTCCTGCCACAATAGTGTAAGTTCCCTCCTCTGCCTGAAGCCATGCGCCGGCGCTGACTCCATCCTGCTGTGAAGTAATATCAAAAGTACCTCCTGCCAAATAGACAAAACCTAAACTACTGTCCTCGGTATTTTCTCCATGTATCCCATCTTTTCCGGATATAATCTTATAAGAACCATTAGCAATCCGGACGCTGTCCTTTCCCGATATCCCATGTTTTGCACTTGTAATCGTATAGTCACCGCTTGTAAAGACAAGATCATCTTTTGATACGATTCCATGTCCTTCCTGAGCGGTAACGGTAAGTATTCCTTCCCCATTGAGAGTCAGATCTGATTTTGAAAATACCGCTGCATCAATATTATTCTCATCTATAGCAATATACGTTCCTAAATTAATCAGCTCATTTTCCGTTCCCGCTGCAGTAGTGACAAATACTTTATCTGCAGACCGTATATACAAAGCAGCCGACTGAGAATTAGAAATAGATACATCATCCAAAACAAGCTGAATTTTATCTGTATCCTCCGCATCTACAATCACCATTCCATCTGAGAGAGAACCTGAAAGTATGTATGTCCCTTCCTCTGTAATAGTCACTACGTTTTCATCAATCGACACTGAATCAGATTCACAGGAAGATCCCTTGTCCGCCAACAAAACAGCGACACTCTCCTCTTCTTCATATCCGACCTCTTTGTCTCTATCGGAAAACATAGCAGAAGTATCTATTTCCGTCGCAGAGGTACTCTCAGACGCTGTACTGTCTGTATTTTGCTGTATATCCTGATTTGTTGTATGACAGCCGGATAGCAAAAACGATCCCATTACAAAAAATAATACAACTTCTCTTTTCCGCATTTCTCATCGCCTCCTATAATTCTCCGATTACCGTCTCCTGTCTGCACATTGTAATTTCCAGATTTCCATTCCTACATCGAAGTTTATCGATCAATTCTTTTTCCGTTTCCGGTTTTTTCAACGTAAGGTTGTATGTCAATTTGAATAAACTTCCCATGTTTGTTGTTTTAATCTGTACTACCTCATAATCTTCAGTGTACTGCTTTAATATCTTGTCAAACACTCCGCTGTAATCCAAATCTTCCGGTATTGTAATGTGCAATGTTTTATAACGTAATCCATGCTTTCTCGTTCCAAAATCCATCCGATTATACAACAGCATAATGGCGCCGAGAATCACTGCTGATAATAACGCATAAGCCAAATATCCCATTCCCGATACCAGACCGGAACACATAGCAAGAAAAATAGCCCCGATTTCTTTTGCCGATCCCGGAACGGAGCGGAATCGTACGAGACTAAACGCTCCCGCAACTGCTACGCCGGTTCCTACATTTCCATTTACCATCATGATCACTACACAGACCACTGCCGGAAGCAACGCCAGCGTTGCCACGAAACTCTTCGTGTATTTTGTTCCATACTTGTAAGTTCCCGCCAGGATCAATCCAACTGCAAGCGCGCATCCCACACACAATAAAAAGTCCGAAACGGAAATCACACTGGTCATATCTGTATCAAAAATCCCTTGAAATAAAGTATTAAGCATAACAGTATCCTCCCTGCATAGCCGCTTCCATCATACGTTGATAAGCAGAACCATATTTTGAAAATGATGTTTTATACAAATGATGTTTTGTAAGCGTTTCACTCATCCAAAGCGGAATTCCACCGGATGTTTTAATTTCCATCAATGTCTGTTGTTTTCCCAGTAAGGGATGTCCATAAATTTCACTTCCTAAAGAAATGTCGTTTCTGCGGTATAGAATATTTTCATCAAACGTTACCCGAAAATCACTTCCGTCTAAGGAATGAAACGCTTCCCTTTCATAAGACAAAAACACGGATGGCTGAAGGTTTTTATAATACTCGCGGAAATACTGTATTTCATCTCCTATCTGCGAACATACCGGGAGCGGCTCTCCTGTCCGAAAACTTTCCATCACTGTCTTTTCCGGAAGCAGAAGTCTGCGCTTATACACAACCGATTTATACTTTTTCTTAATCTCCACAAATACCGGATCCGTAATCTGTACCGGTTTATAACTTCGGATGCGAAGTTTTTCTTTATATACCGGCTTTTCCAGCGACCGCCGGATAAGCCGGAAATTCTCTGTGTCAAAATAAATATTTCTTATCACCGTTCTTCCATAATCATCCAATTTCATATGCGGTTTCATTGCAAGAAGAATCTCTTCTTTTTCTTTCTTATTAAGCAGATATTTTAATTCATAACGCTTAAAAGTCATTTGATAGGCCATAATATTCCTCCATATGTTTTATATTTTACAGACAGATCATATACTGCTCACCTTAATTTTACTTAAAATCCCGCCATATATTTCTACTGCTTTTCAAAATAGAAGTCCGCAAAATCATACTTATATACACGGTAAATATATTCATCGGCAAGTTCCATCTCAAATTCTTGAATGATATTCCCCGATGCGTCATATTCTCCGAAAATTCCCTGCATACCGGAATCTATAATAATATTTCCCTTATACTCCTGTGCACTGCTGACATAAGCAGAATATGGAACTTTAAAAGATTGTATCAGGGAATAGGTTCCATTATTTTCATTTACTTTATATTTATAATAATAGGATTCCTCTCCTTCTTTCATCGATGTTTCGATTCCTTCTATCTGTTCCCAATCATAAGCAGGTTTCGACTTACTTACTCCGAAATTATTATTAAACAGATAGAGATAATATTCTCCTGCATTTAAAGAATCATCTTGTACATATGTGACAGAATGCTGCCCTCCCGTATTGGAAAATGTTCCCGCACTCTCATCTTTTTCAAGCAACAATTCCTCATATCCTGTTCCTTCCCAGAAACTCTCCTCCCCAATCATATATGTTATCTGAGGAGTATCATAAATATCTTCGATCATCAAAATAGTCGAAGTCTCTCTGGAGCTTAGTAAAACGGCATCGTCCCCTATCCACTGTATCGTGTTTATATGTATCCAATCCAATTCTCCATCTTCATTTTCCGTACATTCTTCTTTATAATCAGAAAATAACTCTCCCAAATCGAGCACACAGCTAACTTCACCTGTCTGCGTATTAATCTGAATAATTTGATCTTCCACACTGTCGCTTTCAGTGTCTGTTGCCAAAACAAGCAAATTTCCATCATCATCAAACACATAATCATGATGAAGACTGTATGTACCCGTATCATAAATCTTCTCTGCTTTTCCAAGATGATTCACCGCCGCAATTTTGCTTTCTGATATACTGTAATACATACAATCATCCCGGAATAAAAGCCTGTGGCTCCTGTAACCGATCAACGGAATTTCTCCTCTGAGCACCCCGGAATTATCGTAATAATACATGAAATCTTCTTCATCACTGTCATTTCCTAAAACGACGTATAACCCGTCTGAAACAGTTTCACTCCCTTCGGCTGCTTCTGTTTGTTTCAGCTGAATCTCCTCTTTTCCGGACAATTCTCCCATTTCATGTACATAAGAATATATCTCCACGCTTCCATCTTCTTTTGTCAAAGTAAATGTAATAGTATTACATTCTTCCGGTATCAACCCCATAACCTGAAACTCATGTTCCGTATCAAATCTGCCTTCCCCTTCCGGCGTTTGTGAAAAGTCACCGATAGACAAATCCGGAACTGAAACATTGTAAGAAACAGATACCGGCTCCTGCGTAGTAAAATAAACGTATAAAGACAAGGTATTTGTTCCATATGGATTTTCTTTTATCAGCATATTATCCTCTGTGTATGCTCCGCTGCTTTTTTCTTCTTCAATCTGTGTTTCCACTTCATCTTGATACGCTTCGGTATAAATGGTCTTTATTTCATTTTGATATATTTCTGACGTTTCTTCCTGTGCAATTTCTTCTGCCGCCGATTTAAAAAAAGAGGCGCAGGCTGTCACTGCCAAAACTAAAATCATCCCACCTATTATCTTTTTTTGTTTCTTCATCTCCATCTAAATGTTCCCTCCATCTGTTCTATCCCATCAAAACCTTCAACTTCCCACGTCAAACTCCTTGATGAAATAAATTATCCGTTTTTATTGACAGGAATATCGTACACGCTGTACCTTAATTGTACTTTAAGACAAAATCATCTTAAAAAGGCAGTAAACCCTAGGTTATTAACCTGAGATTTACTGCCTTTTGCATATTCGATATTATCAGTACAGAGATCTCTTTGACGCTTCTCATGTACTGTTTATTCATCATTGCCCCGGAAAAGTCACTGTAATACGCAGCGATTTTTCATCTTCTGTTTCTGCCATGATCTTTCCCTTGTGAGAATCTGCTGTCGCCGCTGCTATAGAAAGTCCAAGTCCGTATCCTCCTGTCTGGGAATTTCTGGAAATATCTGTCCGATAAAAACGATCAAATAAACGAGAAGTCTGTTCTTTTGAAATATATTCTGTCGTATTAAATACAGACAGATAAATACGGTTTTTCTTTTTCCCGAGAGTAACGTCAATCCTCCCCCTTTCATTCGTATATTTGACGGCATTATCAAGCAAAATCGTTATCAGACTTCGGATTGCTTTTTCATCGCCTTTTATAGAAATCATAGGTGTAATCGCAGTTTTCATACAGATTCCCTGTATCTTCGCCGGCGCCTGAAAAGTATGACATACCTCTTCCACCATATCAGATAAAGGAAACTCTACTTTCAAATTTCCATTCTGCCCTTCTTCCATACGGGAAAGCATAACTAAAGAACCTGTAAGATCCGCAAGTCTTTTTGTCTGTTCCCGAATATCCTGCAGCCATTCATTCTCACCGAAGTCCATTTCCAAAACCTCCGTGTCTGCTTCAATAATCGTCAAGGGTGTCCTTAATTCATGCCCCGCATCCGTAATAAACCGCTTCTGCTTTTCATAATTATCAGAAAACGGTTTGACAATACGCCCGGAAAAATAAATCATCAAAAACAAAACCGATAATAGCCCTATGAAAGATACGATCATTGTAGTAAACAAAAAGTTCAGGAAATTATCCAGCTGTCTCCTGCAATCTAAGAAAATAACACGTATCTCCTCGCCATAAGACGTCTTCCAATAGCGATAATGATCCATAAATCCTTTTTCTTTTCCTCTTGCCCAAACTTCTGATGCGTATTCTATTGCATTTTCTGTGTCTATGGATACAATCTTTGACGTATCTGTTAAAATAACCTCTCCTTTTTCATCCAATAGAACAGAAAAATATCTGGATTCATAAGGGATCTCCGGTGAGATCCCATGTCTGTCCCCTTTTTCGTTTCCCGGAATCATTTTCGGAAAATGTCCTGCATTTTTTTCCAAAACTTCAAGAATTCGATCAGCATCTTCTGCGATCTTCCTGTAGTTTAAAACACCTGCAATCCCTCCTATGATAAAAAGTACAAGAAACAAAGATATCATGGACGCTACGATGAGTTTAATACGAAGTTTTTTTATCATGACCGCTCCTCCAGAGAATATCCTGCATTTCTCGTCGCTTTGATCTGAATATCTGCGTGGAGAGCAGACAACTTCTTCCTCAAATAAGAAATATATACCCAAACTACATTTATCTCTGCTTCACTGTCATATCCCCATATTTTTTCCAAAAACCGTTCAGAAGAAATTAATTGATGCGGATTGCACATTAAAAGCTCCAACATCTGAAATTCTTTATTGGCAAGGCGGAAACTTCCCTTACTTGTAGAAAGTTCAAATGCCGCCCGATCCAGCGTGACATTTCCCATCTTCAATTTGGAATTTGCCTGTGCCGTCTGCGCTCTTGTGATTGCCCGGATTCTTGCCAGCAGTTCTTTTGAATGAAAAGGTTTTGCCAGATAATCATTTGCTCCGGCATCCAATCCCTCTACTTTATCATCCACTTCTGATTTGGCTGTCAACAACAGAATCGGAATCAGATTCCCCCTTTCCCGAACTTTCCTTAACACTGTCAGTCCATCCACTTTAGGCATCATAATATCTAAGACTACCCCATCATAATTATCCGCTTCCAGATAGTCCAATGCGCTCTGACCGTCATAAACTGCATCCACTGAGTAATTATTTCTTTCCAAAATCGCTGTCAGCGCTTTTGACAGCGCTCTTTCATCTTCTGCCAATAATAACCGCATAATATATATCTCCTGTTTCCGCCCGCTTCACTTATCTTTTTCCTTTACTCACAGCGAACTATATTTCTATTTAAAAATAAACGTATCACCTTAATCCTACTTTAAAATGCTGTTACTATGACATAGTATATCTTAGGAAAAACATATTTTCCAGTTTTTCTGCCCTCTATATCAATATACAGACAGCGCTTTTTTCATCTCTTTCACATAATCGCCGACATATTGCGGCGCATCCTTCCCATACTTTTCCATTATATTTACGATCGCAGATCCTACGATCACTCCATCCGCATATTCTGCCATCGCGGCTGCCTGTTGAGGCGTGGAGATTCCAAAGCCGACCGCACACGGAATCCGGGTGTTTTCACGAATGGTCGCCACAATGGAAGTCAGGTCTGTCGTAATCTCACTTCTCATCCCCGTCACGCCGAGGCTCGAGACAACATACAAAAATCCTTCCGCCTCTCTCGCAATCTTTGCGATCCTCTTTTCAGAAGTCGGAGCAACCATAGAGATCAGATCCACCCCATATCCGGCACAGATCGGGTGAAATTCTTCCTTTTCTTCAAATGGAAGATCCGGCAGGATCAGTCCGTCAATCCGGCTCTTTTGACACTCTGAAACAAATTTTTCTACTCCATAAGAAAATACCACATTCGTATACGTCATAAAAACAAACGGTACATCTATGTCTTTGCGCAGTTCTCTTACGAACGCAAAAATTTTATCGGTAGTGATCCCACCTTTCAAAGCTCTTAAATTTGCCGCCTGAATAACCGGGCCTTCCGCGGTCGGATCAGAGAACGGAATCCCAAACTCTATCAGATCCGCACCGTTTTTTACTGCTGATCGGATCGCTTTTTTCGTTGTTTCCAGATCCGGATCTCCACAGGTGAAAAATGCAATAAATGCTTTTTTGTTCTTAAACGCATTCTTGATATTACTCATAAATATCCTCCCCTCTGTATCGGGCGATGGCGGCGCAGTCCTTGTCTCCCCGGCCCGATATGGTGATGACGATGATCTTGTCTTTTTCCATCTCCGGCGCGATCTTCAGAGCGTGGGCAACGGCATGTGCCGATTCCACAGCCGGTATGATGCCTTCCGTCCTGGCCAGATATTCAAAAGCGCACACCGCCTCTTCATCTGTAACGGGAACGTATTCCGCCCTGCCGGTGTCGTGCAGGTAAGCGTGCTCCGGCCCGATGCCGGGATAATCGAGTCCTGCGGAAATGGAATAAACCGGTGCGATTTGTCCGTATTTATCCTGGCAGAAGTAGGATTTCATTCCGTGAAAGATACCCGGTTTTCCGGTGGCGATGGTGGCCGCCGTCTCAAATGTATCCGTACCTCTTCCGGCGGCTTCGCATCCGATGAGCCGGACGTC
>OLRI01002951.1_pt1 | contig 10835 bp, 10 predicted proteins | sample 1672871 | NCBI WGS metagenome assembly OLRI01 (sample SAMEA3136732, study PRJEB25190) | human gut metagenome
GGCACAAAGCTGGGACTCGTATCTGTTTCCTACGATAACAAGGTCATCCTCGTCAATAAAATTTTCCATCATATCCGGGGAAGAAGTAGGCGATGCTCTCCTTCACCGCCTGGGTGTGGGGCTCGCTGGCCCGGGGGCCCCGCTCCACCAGCAGGCCATGGCTGTGGTAGGTTTCTAAAAGTTTCAGCAGCACCAGGAGTGACGCAATGGCCGCCGCTGCCGCCGCTTCTGTCAAATATTTTGTTTTTCTTACTGATTCGTTCAATCTGTATCCTTTCCAAAAGAGGCCGCCAATGCTTCTTTCTCCTGTTTTGTTTTCCGTTTCAAATAGAATTCACAGGACCGGGCATCATGACCGTTGTTCCATTCCCTGTACCACACAAGGCGGACAGGCAGCCGGCCTTTCGTATACTTCGCGCCCTTCCCCGCATTATGGACAGCCACCCGTTTTTCCGGATCATCTACGGTAAATCCCGTGTAGAGTGTGCCGTCTTGGCAGCGCACCATGTAAGTAAAATATTTCTTTTCCATCTCTTTCTCTTAGCCGCAAGCAGCAAAAGGGCACCGGACTGTTTACATTTAAGTGTATGGTCTCCGCATGGTCACACATGCCGCCGACCCCGTCTCCAGACTGCTGTTTTATTACCCCTCTATTGTATACAAACAATAAAAGAAATGCCAGCTGCATTGATAGCAGCTCAGAAAGCATTTTTCTTTTATTTCCACATTTTTCATGTCATTCGGATAACAGATTCTTCACTGCCGTGGTGAGGAAATTGGTAGACTCTCACCAGCGTAATAGATTCTTCACTCCGTGTCACTGTTCCGTTTCCCATCTTTCTCACAAGGCATTCTTGCCCCCGTTCAGAATGACGGCGGACGGTAAGGCGTCATAGTGAGGGAAACGGTAAGAAGATAAAAGCTATCAGCTGTGAGCTGTTAGCTAAAAGTGCTGAATGACGGCGGATGGTAAGACGTCATTCTGAGCGTCAGCGAAGGATCTGCACCCGTGGTGAAGAAGTCGGTAAGGCATCATAATGAGGGAAACGTTAATCGTTATCCCAAGCGAATGTGAAGGATCTGCTGCCATGGTGAGAAAATTGGTAAACTGTCAACAGAGTAACAGATTCTTCACTTTGTGTCCTATTGCTGCTTCCCTTTAATAAAAAGTGCAGCAGGGGAAATGTTGCATTTCTCTTTGCTGCACTTATATGGAACTAATACACAAACCGGTATCAGACAGGTGAAAAACCGACGGCCGGAGGCTCAGTACCATTCATTGATCCAATTTTTTTCAGAGGGAAGCATGTTTTCCGCCGTTTCAAGAACTTTTTCACGCTCCGCACCTTCCAGCCATTTGATGCGCCCCAGATCCGACAACTCTCTCAAAGACAGAGCCCCGAAAAAAAGCTGGGCAAGGGCACCTGCGGTCATGGTAAAATCCGGTTCGGGAATTTTATTTCCCAATTTCACGCCGGAAATATCTTCGATATGAAGCTTCAGTGTGTAAAATACATCATATTTCACAGCGTAAATTCTTCCTTCCTTGGCGGAAAGGACGTAAATTCCGCTGTTTTCGGGAAGGAACCCATCCGCCAGCCGGAAAGACAGGAATCCTTTCATCTCTCTGCAGGGAAGTCCGTCAAATGCCATGACCGGATCCGTGACGCGTCCCATCATGGTTGGGAAAGAGGCATTATGTATATAGGTATGCTCCGCGCCATTCTGCCAGTAGAAAAATGCCCTGTCATCAAAAGGTTCATACCACACGCATTCATCCACGGAACCGCGGTGTCCAGCCATGTAAGCATAGAGCCCTTTCCGTCCCGCATCGGAGGCGTACGCCATTTCCGACACGATGAGTTTCCTTCCGTCCAGATGGTAGAAAATATATCCGGCCGCACCGTCCAAGTCATTGACGACAGCGATGTAACCGCCGTCACAGAACTGGGCGCCGATGTGCTTCTTCCATGACGCCTCATCACGAAAAGCCCAGCCGTTCCGCCCCTTCACATACCTGTCATAGACAGAGGCAAGAGTTTTCCATTCATCTATCGAGGCAATACTCCCTGCGGACTGCGCCCGCTTACCCAAGAAACTTAAATGCTCAGGCGCGGCGCTTCGTTTCCACTGGTGCGCATAAAATGAAAATCCCATAGGATAATAATACGATGCCGCCGAGGGCATAAGAATGACAGCGCCTTTATTTTCCATCCGCGCCATATGGAACGCGCCGCGGATCAGTTCAGTCGCAAGCCCCTTCCCTCTTGCAGCAGGATGGGTGGCTACCCCGACAAGGTAATCCACCGGCATCTTTGCGCCGCGGACACATAGTTCATAAGGGCGGCGGTGAAGACTGCACGCTATTTTTCCTGCTTCTTCTCCCGCCAGTACATCTTCCGGGCGGTAGAGTTCCCTGAAATACCAGCGGAACCACGGGTCGTCCTCCCTTTCAAAACAGTACGACCAAAGCGCGCGTATATCCTTTTCATCCGTCCGACTGCATTTACGTATTTTCATAACCGCCTCAGAAACAACCGCCGTCTTTTACGACGACATCATACTTTTCTGCGAAATGGTCAGGATTGTATTCCATTTTCGCCTGACGCAGGCCAGGCAGCCCCATGTCTTCTTCACGATTTACAAATTCTGTTTCCGCAAATTCATGCATCAGGAAATCGCGGTTGATCGCCTGATACAGCCCGCGGATATTCGGATTTGCCTTTTCAAAGAAAATATGCGCCACCCGGGGATTGACCAAATCTCCGTTCGTAAAGGCCTCTACCTTTCCATAAATGCGGATAATAGCGCCTTTCAATTTCAAAGCGTCCCAATTGGCAAAACACCGCTGCAGCGCTTCTTTTTCTTCCGCAATGTCTCCATGCCGTTCAAACCAGTCTTCAATCCCCTGCCATGCGTCTTCCCTGTTTTCCGACGTGATGGACTCATATGTATAATCACCGTACTGGCGGAGAAAAGCGTTCAGATGATTTTTCTTCATCCGGAGTTTCTTTCCCGATAAATTGATCATGTCTGCCGTACGGTATACATATTCCCAATTATCCCGATCCGCAGTGAATTCATACCGGTTCGGGCAATGGGCTTTGATCTGTTCCAGCACCCAGGGTGAAGCAGCCTTAATGATAAACGGTTTTCCCTCGCGCTCCAGGCATTCATGGATAATCTCCATGCCGCGGCCGAAAGACGCCCCTTCACCGGCAAAAGGGGGCATAAAAAACGTATTCTCCCCTTCCCCCGCACGGACGAATAAGATATTCTCCTCTACCGCCCACTGCGTATGGTACGCTTCCTGCCATAAAAAAAGTGTATTGAATGAACAGTCGATCCCCTCATAATGATGGACATGGAAGAAGCTGTCGATATACTCTCTTTTTTCAATTGTAAACGGTTTGAAGTCTATGATGAACATCTCCTTAAAAAATAACAACTATATTGTAAATATTCTATCCTTTTTTATTCCTTTTGGCAAAAACCGGAACGGACTTTATAAGCCACAACACGGCATGCTGCTGAAATCAGAAGACAGATAAACACCCACTCCGTCATTTTTCCGGTGCAGGAAAATAAATCTGCCGCAAAAGCAGTAAACAAAATTTTTTACAAAAATAAAGAAATTCTTTCCCACTCTCATTTAAGCCTCTTTCTTGATAATGAGAAAACCGATATTATCAGAAACAGCAGATCTGGCTTTTTCCGATTTCCCATAAAATCAAGCTTCATCGCGGCGAACATGATTTCCCCGAAACTTCATTCGCTGCGTTTTTCTTTCGATAAAAATTACACTTATTCACATTATTCACAAACTTATTCACAACTATTCACATCATGTGGATAAAAACAATCTGTTTTTTCTCTTTTCGCGATAAATCAAAGCTTTTTTCTGCCTGTCCATCCCAGACAGACACACGAACTGTGCATAACTGTGCATAACCGTTTTGCCATTCTGTAAATGAGAATGGAAAACATTCCGTATTTATCGTATATCTTTCTCACTTTCACTCTCACAGGATACCCCCGATATGCATGTGAATAACTTTCTCTCCATCTGTCCCCCTTTCTTCCAATCATCCATTTTTCTTCCCCTCTTGACAACGAATACGTGCAAAATAGAAAGAAAAAAAGCGAATAAAAGAATTCATTTCAAATCACCCCTGTATTTGTCCGCCTGCTGTGTACATAAGAAATAAAAACTTTCTAAAAGAAAAAATGATTTCCTTCCGTTCCGACATCGGCAGAAATGAAAATCATTTTCCCGTTTTGTCTCTTTCATTCCATTTTATTTGCAAACTCCCATTTCTGCCTTTTTTGTGCTAAAATATGACATGTACACGCGTCCATAGCTCAGCTGGATAGAGCAGCGGTTTCCTAAACCGTGTGTCGGGGGTTCAAATCCCTTTGGGCGCACCAGAAATGCACAGCTGCCAAAAGGCGGCTTTTTTATTTGACTTCAAAATGTATTTCCTATCGGGGTAAAATCCTCTTTTCCGCCCCATGTCGCCGCCGGTGGAGTCTTTCAGAGAAAAAATGATATAATATATATGGTAAATACTTTATAAATACTTTTTTACAGGGAGACAAATCATGGATACGGTACATATCAATTTAGGGAATGATTCTTATGATGTGATAATCGACTCAGGCATCATCGGCCGCCTGGGAAAAGAAACCGCCCCCCTGTCGGGTCACGGGCGCGCAGTCATTATCACGGAAGAAGGCATTGACGAACTGTATGGCCAGGATTTGAAACGCCAGCTGGAAAAAGAGAACCTGAACGTACAGCAGATCGTTCTTTCTTCGAGCGAAAAGAGCCGAAGCCTTTCTGTCGTGAGCCGTGTATGCGAGGCGCTGGCAGACTTCGGGTTCTGTGCAGGAGATCTGCTCATCGGCCTTGGCGGACGTGTCGTCGGCGATGTGACAGGCTTTGTTGCAGCAACTTACCGGAGAGGGACTCCCTACGTGCAGGTGCCCACTTCTCTCCTGGCACAGATCGGCAGCGCCATCGGAGGGAAAATCTCCATCGATATCAATGGAAGAAAAAATCTCATCGGTACATTCTACCAGCCCAAAGCCGTGTATGTAGATCCTGCCATGGTCCGCACGCTGCCTGCCCGTTTCTTCCATAACGGCCTCGGCGAAGCGATTAAAATCGGCTGCGTGGCAGACAAGGACCTCTTTGAAATATTTGAAAAAGCCGCCTCTGACCAGGATATCCTTCGTGTTCTTCCGGAAATCATCCGCCGCTGCATTACCATCAAGGCACACTATGTGGAAATCGATCCCGAAGACAAAGGTGAGCGCCGTATCCTTGATTTCGGCCATACACTGGGCGGCGCGGCAGAGAGATACTACCGTTTCAATGATCTCCGCCTGACCCACGGGGAAGCAACGGCGGCAGGCATGTACATGATCACGAGCGCTTCTGAAATTCTGGGACTCACCAAGCGGGGTACAGCGGAACGGATCAAGTACGTCCTCCAGTCTATCGGCCTTCCCATCAATCTTGACGTCCCCCGTGATATTCTTGTCTCCCTTCTGGAACATGGAAAAAATGTAAAAGATGAAAAAATAGAAACACCCCTCGTTCTGGAAATCGGAAAAGGATATATTTATACGGGAGAAATTGAAACCTTAAAGAAATATATACAAATGGAATAATTTCAAACCTTCGAAAGAAATACCGGGAGTAAAAACAAACTTCCGGTATTTTTTTCGCCCTGTTCTCATAACCTGTAAAACCTGTTCTCCATGGGGTGCTATGCTATAATGCAGACAATAAAACAATCTGCCTGAAAGGTATACTATTTTAAACCGGAAACAGGAGTATAAAAATGGATTTCAGCAAAATAACAGCGGCCGTTATCGGCCTGGGTCTGATGGGCGGTTCCTTTGCCATGAGACTGAAGGAACTCGGAGCGGCAGTAATCGGTATCAATCGGACATTATCGACGGCAGAGGCCGCCCTTCGGCAGGGCATAGTGGATTCCATCGATATCAGTGACCTGAAACACGCGGACATTGTTATATTCTGCACACCTGCCAAAGCGACACTCGCCTTTGTGAAAGATCACCTGCCGGACTTCCGCTCCGACGCGATCATGACCGATATCGCCGGCGTAAAAGGAAACCTCGCCGATGATATCCGGCAGATCCTGCCGCCCGGCATAGATTTCATTTCATCCCACCCTATGTGCGGACATGAAGGCGAAGGACTTTCCCGGGCGGATCCGGACATTTTCCGCGGAGCAAATTATATCCTCCTTCCCGATAAAACCAACCGCCCGGAGAGTGTGGAACTGCTCCGAAACATGGCGCTGGCTCTCGGCTGCCGCCACGTGCCGTCAATCACACCGGAAGAACACGACCGCCACATCGCCTACACCAGCGACCTGACCCACGTCCTTGCGGCGGCGCTGATAAACAGCACTTCCCTGAAAGAAGACACAAAGTACTTTACAGGCGGATCATTCCGTGATGAAACAAGAGTAGCGGATATCAACAGCCCCCTTTGGACAGATTTATTCCTTGCCAACCGTGAAAACCTGCTTCTTGAAATCGACCGTTTTACAGAAAGCCTTTCTGCAATAAAAACAGCACTGGACAGGGCAGATAAAAATACCCTTCATGAACTTCTTGAAAAAGCAGGAAAAAGAAAACGGAACCTGACAGCCGCCGATAAAATATGATCGGACGTAAGCTGCCGGCTCCTGAAAACCGACAATTGTGAATCAGCTGCCCGCACCAATAATGGAGGATACTCGCATGTCGTAGTGACTCAAACCGTAAAAGGATATTTAGCTTATAGCTGGCAGCTCACAGCTGATAGCTTTTATCTTCTTACCGCTTTCCTCATCACAACAGCAGATCTTTCACATTCGCTTCGGATGACGCCTTGCCATGAGCGCCGTTTTCATCAGCAAATGAAAAAGCTGTCAAAAATCCGACTTCCGCCTTCTGACAGCTTTTTGTTATCTCATATCTCGCTTCCCGTACCTGTTTTCCGCATCGCTTCCAGCCTATTTAAAATTTGTTTTTCCGCCTCTTCGCCAAAGAAGCGCCCAACGGGCAGCCCTTTATCATTAAAGCCCTGTATGGTGACATCGGTTCCGGTATGAACAAACTTTCCGTAGATACGGATTTCATCATCTCGCACCTCATACCGTTCCACACAGCAGACGGATACGCAGCCTCTATAAGGCGGGATCCGGTACAGAGAAAAAAAGCGCCGCCCCCAGTACCAATTGTACACAACCATCCCCGGCGAATCTTCCGGCAGGTATATACGATACCCGAAATACACCCTGCGATATATCCGAATGGCCGCGCAGCACGTAAGAACCGTAAAAAGGAATACTATAAAAAGCTTCTCTCCGCCGTTCAAAAACGGATGCGTACCTGTATATTCCACTGCCAGCCCGTAAAAGACAAACAGCAGAACAGCCAGAAGCATATTTTTCAAATCCATCAATCCATGTCCTCCGAAAGGAGCCGCGATTTCCGTATATCCGTCCGGCGGCGGTTCAGGCTTGATGACTTGCTCCCGCTGTCCCGCCTGTTCCATCATTTTCAGATTCACTTTTTCCTGTTCGCAGGCATCCGGATCTGCGGTCCGGGTATTCTTCCGGTACCATTCTTTTACTTTATATATACTCAGTGCCAGGCATCCCATGGCCGCCAGCAGCACAAGAGCTGCAATCGTTTCTGTTTCCACGATACTTTCACCATCATATTCCTGTAATAAAAAACGGAATAGATTGCTCTACTCCGTTTCAGCAGCGGACCGAAAAGAACTGCCGTTTACAGCAAAGGCTTACCCGATCCGCGCCCTGTTTATTCTTCAGGACAGGCAGGCGCCTTGATCAAGTTGCCGTCCGCATCCTTATCCTTATATACGATGACATACGCTGTTCCATAAGAAGTCGATCCTGTTACAGACAATTCTTTTGAAAAAACGGCTTCCCCTACTTCCCCTTTATAATACTCATACCGGCTCTTGGGCGAATAGAAATAAATACCCGCCGTATAAACAAAACCTTTTTCCAAAAACAAATCACAGGGAATCGGTTCCGGCGTCTTATAATTCTGATTGCCGGAAACACCGGCGGATGTTGTCTGGAACTTCGCCTCCAGCGTATGGCGGCCTTCCGGAAGCACTACGGTATAGTAAGAAAGCTTACTTCCCATGTGTTCATATTCGGAAAACTTTTTCCCGTCAATCCGGATGGGATCCCCGTAGATCTGCAGCACGGCCTGATTTCTGTTTTCACTGATAAGCTGCTGTTCCTTCTTCTCTTTTTTCTTATAATACATCATACAAGGGATACTCAAAAGTGAAACAGCGATAAAAAAAGCCACAACGATAAAAATAGAATCCATTAGTACACATTCCTTCCTTCAATTCATATATTTCAGACAATGATACAAAAACTTCCGCCGGCAGGCGGATACCGTTTCCGGTTTCAAGTATAACATAGTTCCCATCCTTTGAAAAAAACGGTTTAAACAGAAATAGTATCCGCCCGGAAAATCATATTCCTCATTCCCAAAACAGGGCCTGCCGTTTTTATTTTTAATATTTTTTTATTCCGCGCCTTTCTTTCCTTTGCGCTGCTTCACATACACCATCAGCACCGATATATCCGCCGGGGAAACCCCGGGGATTCTCGCCGCCTGCCCCAGAGAGAGGGGACGGATTTTATCCATTTTCTGTCTCGCTTCTGTGGAAATACCGTCAAGGGACAGGTAATCCATATCAAGGGGAAGTTTTTCATTTTCCATGCGGGCAGCTTTCCGCACGGCTGCTGCCTGCCTTGCGATGTAGCCTTCATACTTCACGGTGATTTCCATCTCTTCCACAGCCTCCTCGTCAAAAGCAGGACAGCCGAGCATTTCCATCATTTTCCGATAGGTCATTTCAGGCCGTTTCAGGATCTGATCGGCCCCGGTACCTGTCGTCAGAGGTGCGGTTCCCATGCTCTCCAGAGCCCGATTGATCTCTTCTTTCGGGGTAAAACGCTGTGTACGGATGTAGTCCATGGCTTCTTCATATTTCTTTTTCCGCTCCAGGAAACGGGCATACCGTTCTTCTCCCACCAGACCGATACTATGTCCTTTTTCGGTGAGACGGAGATCGGCATTGTCCTGCCTCAGAATGAGGCGGTATTCGCTGCGGCTCGTCATCATGCGGTAGGGTTCGTCAGCGCCCTTGGTGACGAGATCGTCTACGAGAGATCCGATATATGCTTCATGGCGGGCAAGGATAAACGGATCTTTTCCCTGTATTTTGAGCGCGGCATTGATCCCCGCCACGAGGCCCTGGGCAGCTGCCTCTTCGTAACCGCTCGTACCATTTGACTGCCCCGCGGAATAAAGGCCGGGAAGTTTGATCACTTCCAGCGTGGGATAGAGCTGGAGAGGATCGAGCAGATCATATTCGATGGCATAAGCGGGCCGCATCATTTTCACATCTTCAAACCCGGGAATGGTGCGGAGGAAAGCATACTGCACATCGATCGGCATGGAGGTGGACATGCCCTGCACGTACATTTCCGTGGTGTCCAGTCCCTCAGGTTCGACGAAGAGCTGGTGGCGGTCTTTATCTGCAAAACGGACGACCTTGTCTTCGATGGAAGGGCAGTAACGGGCTCCGATGCCATGAATTTTTCCCGCATACTTGGGAGCGCGCATAATATTTTCCCTGATGATTTCATGGGTCTTTTCATTGGTATACGTAAGCCAGCAGTTCCGCTTATTTCTGTCTTTCCGTTCACTCATAAAGGAAAAAGCATGATTCTCCGGATCGCCTTCTTCCAGTTCCATTTTGTCCATATGAAGGCTCCGCCTGTCTACACGGGATGGCGTCCCCGTTTTGAAACGGAGGATTTCCAGCCCGTGCTTTTTCAGATTGGCGGACAGCCCCACAGAAGGGCGCATACCGTTGGGGCCGCCGGAATACATAGTATCGCCGATGATGATCATGCTGTCCAGGTACGTGCCGGTACAGAGGATGACAGCCTTCGCTCGGTATTCTTCATCCAGTTCGGTGTTAATGCCCACGCACTTTCCGTCTTCCACGATGATATCCATGACCTGCACCTGTTTCAGATCCAGGTTGTCCGTATTTTCCACCACATTTTTCATATAGCGGTGATAAGCGCCTTTATCCGATTGGGCACGGAGGGCATATACCGCCGGTCCTTTCCCGCGGTTCAGCATGCGCATCTGGACAGCTGTCGCATCGGCGGCGATACCCATTTCCCCTCCGAGAGCATCTATTTCCTTTACAAGATGGCTCTTGCCCGGTCCGCCGACAGCGGGATTGCATGGCATCATGGCCACATTGTCCAGTGAAATCGTCGTAAGAAGCGTACGGCATCCCATGCGGGCAGCGGCCAGAGCCGCTTCACACCCCGCATGTCCCGCGCCGACGACAATCACATCATAAGTATCAATGAGATACATTTTATCCTTCTTTCTTTATCTTCCGGAGAATTTCTTCCTGATATAACTGATTTATTATATCGAATTTCTTTGTTTTTTTCAAAAAAGAAATGGGCCTGTACGTACTGCGTAAAAAATAAACCACCGCATCAGCGATGGTCCTCATTTGTCTTTATTCATTTTCCCTGCTCATTATTTTTATATTCCCTTCTTTATCTTGCCCGACTTTGATTTCCTGCTTACTTCGGTTTCAAAGCGGGGTTCCTCGTCTCCAGGATCCACTGCGAAAAATCTTCAGGCTTTACCCCCAGATTAATTTCCGCCCATTCTTTCCACTTCGGTGTTTTCTTTTTTACCGTCAGAATTTCTTCCATTTT
>OLRI01002953.1_pt1 | contig 10817 bp, 8 predicted proteins | sample 1672871 | NCBI WGS metagenome assembly OLRI01 (sample SAMEA3136732, study PRJEB25190) | human gut metagenome
TGGGAGACCCAATTAGGGGGTCTCCCAAAAAAGGCGGAGCCTTTTAGAAAGAAAATGCCATGCAAAAAGAAAAGAAAACCGTTCTTTTTTTTAACTAAATTAAAATTGTTCGTGATTTTTTAACAAATGTATAGTATAGTTGTTAGAAAGAAAACGCGGGCGGATGAATGCGCGATTTTGATGCCCAAAATGAAAAAGAGGTAGAATTTGCATGGCAAAAAAACAGTTTAAAGCGGAGTCAAAAAGACTTCTTGATCTCATGATCAACTCTATTTATACCCATAAGGAGATTTTTCTGCGCGAGCTAATCTCCAACGCGAGCGACGCGATCGATAAGCTTTACTATAAATCCTTAGCGGACGGCGCTACGGGACTCAATCGTGACGACTTCCAGATCTTCCTTGCGGCGGATAAGGACAGCCGCACGCTGCGTATCCGCGATAACGGCATCGGCATGACGCAGGAGGAGCTTGACCAGAACCTCGGCGTCATCGCAAAGAGCGGCTCGCTGAAATTCAAGTCTGAAAACGAAAAGAACGAGGATATCGACATCATCGGTCAGTTCGGCGTGGGTTTCTATTCCGCGTTTATGGTCAGCGACCACGTGCGCGTGGAATCCAAGGCGTACGGCGCAGAGCAGGCGTATTGCTGGGAGTCCGACGGCGCGGACGGCTATACCATCCGCGAGTGCGAAAAGGCCGACCACGGCACCGAGATCATTTTGCATATCAAAGAGGACACCGAGGAAGAAAAGTACAGCGAGTTCCTCGATACATACCGCATTCGTTCGCTCGTGAAGAAGTATTCCGATTATATCCGCTACCCCATCCGCATGGAGGTCGAAAAGACCCGTGCGAAGGAGGGTGCGGAGAACGAATATGAGCACTACTTTGAGGTGGAGACCCTCAACAGCATGGTGCCGCTGTGGAAGAAGAATAAAAACGAGATCACGGCAGAAGAATACAACAGCTTCTATAAGGAGAAATTCTACGATTGGCAGGACCCGCTGAAGGTTATCCATACCTCCGCAGAGGGTACAGCGACGTATAACGCACTGCTGTTTATCCCTGCAAAAGCGCCGATGGATTATTATTCGAGAGACTACGAAAAGGGTTTGCAGCTGTATGCTTCCGGCGTGCTCATTATGGAAAAGTGCGCAGACCTGCTGCCGGATTACTTCGGCTTTGTGAAGGGCCTTGTCGATTCGCAGGATCTGTCGCTGAATATCTCCCGTGAAATGCTGCAGCACGACCGTCAGTTAAAACTTATCGCGACGCGCATTGAGAAGAAGATTGCGTCGGAGCTTAAATCCATGCTGGAGCACGACAGAGAGAACTACGAGAAGTTCTTTGAGAGTTTCGGCTTGAGACTCAAATTCGGCATGTACGAGAACTACGGCATCAACAAAGATAAGCTCAAGGATCTTGTGCTGTTCCGCTCCTCCACAGGCAAGATGCGCACGCTGAAAGAGTACGTTCAGGACATGAAGGAAGACCAGACCTGCATTTACTACGCGGCGGGCGAGACCCCGGAGCGCATTGCGCATCTGCCGCAGACCGAAGCCGTGCTTGACCGCGGCTACGAGGTGCTGTACCTTACGGACGATGTGGACGAGTTCGCGCTGATGGTGTTGCAGGAGTACGAAGGCAAGAGCTTCAAGAACGTTGCGGCGGAAGACGCACGCGTGCAGACCGAAGAAGAAAAGCAGGCTGCCGAAAAGCAGGCGGAGGAAAACAAGGCTCTGCTTGAGAAGATGAAGACGATTCTCGGCGAGCGCGTAAAGGACGTGCGCGTTTCGACGACACTTAAAAATCACCCCGTGTGCATCACGACGGACGGCGCGATCTCCATGGAGATGGAGAAGGTGCTAAACTCCATGCCGGGCGCGGAGCAGAAGGTGAAGGCCGAGCAGATATTTGAGCTCAACACTGAACACCCGGTGTTTGAGGTGCTGCGCCGCTTTGAAAACGACGAAGACAAGCTGAAAAAGTACACCGAAGTGCTGTACGATCAGGCGCTGCTTATTGAGGGCCGCTCCATTGAAGACCCGGTCGCTTACGCAAACAACGTCGCGGAGCTGCTTGCACAGTAAAAAATACCCCCATTAGGAGGACGGGCTATGAAGCCGAAAAGAAAACGGGACTTTACCGGCATGTTCATCATGGCGGTGCTGCTGAGCTTTATTCTGCCGCTTGGCTACCTTGTAGTACGTATTGTGTCGTACGGCGAGACGGAGGAAGTGCGCAGCCGCGAAGATTATGTGCTGATGCTTTTGCAGTGCCTTTTGGGCATTGCCGCCATTGTGTTGCCGCTGCGGCTCATCCGGCAGAAAACGCTGCAGATCCCGCGCGTGATGCTGGTTTTGTACATTGCGTTTTTGTACTGCGCGATTTTCCTCGGCGAGGTGCGAAGCTTTTACTACGCCGTACCGTACTGGGACACGATTCTGCACACGATGAGCGGTGCAATGCTGGGTGCGCTTGGCTTTTCCATGATTGCGATTTTCAACAATGCGGAGCGCATACCGTTGAATCTTTCACCGGTGTTCATTGCCGTATTTGCGTTTTGCTTTGCGCTTGCGCTGGGCGCGGTGTGGGAAATTTATGAATTTACGATGGATTCCGTTTTCGGCACCAACATGCAGAAATATATGCTGGATAACGGCACGGCGCTTATTGGGCAGGCAGCCTTGCAGGACACGATGAAGGACATCATCGTGGACGCCATCGGCGCACTGGTGATGAGCACCATCGGCTACATTTCCCTCAAGTACAAAAAGGGCTGGGTGGAAAAGCTGACGATTCGTTTTCACGTGAAAAAGCCCGAAAAAAACGGGAAAACCAAAAAGGGAAAGGATGAATGAGCATGAACGATAACCGGAACTACACGCCCGCTGGGCAGCCGGTGTATACCGCGCCGCAGAATCCCGCGCCGGTGCAGAACCCGACGCCGGTGTATACATATCCGCCGCAGGGCGGTAACGGCGCGCCCGTTTATGCACAGCCGGTGCAGCAGCCCGTATATTACGCACCCGTACAGCCGCCGAAGTGGGCGGACCCCGCGCGTTTGGAGCAAAAGGAGCTGCGCCGCGCGGCCTCCCGCCTTTCGTTTGCGACCATGACCTCTTTGCCGATACAGGTTTTGTGGACGACGCTTGCAACGCTGATTTTAACGGTGTGCGGCGTGAATTTGATGGGGCCGAACACCATTGGCGGCTTTCCGCCGACGGCGTATTACCTTATTTCGTCCATTGCATCGTTCTTATCCATTGTGCTGCCGTTCTCGTTTTTTCTGTTCTTTGGGAAAAGAAAGCTCTCGGACACGGTGCTTGTGGAGAAAAACGGTGTGCTGAACAGTGCTTTGCTCGTCTTTGCGGGCCTTGCCGTCAGTGTTTTGATGAACATTCCCGCAAATCTCATCTCGCAGCTTTTGGAGGGCGCGGGGCTGAACGGCGACGCAAACACGGCAGACCTTTTGGCGATGACGCCCGTGCAGGCGCTGACGATGTTCGTTTCGGTCGTGCTTGTCGCGCCGGTGACGGAGGAATTTGCGTTTCGCAGCGTGACGACGGCCGTTATGCGCCGCTGGGGTGACTGGCCTGCGGTGATCTTCTCCGCACTGATCTTCGGCATGGCGCATTACAGCATTCAGTCCTTGCCCGTGGTGCTTACGGCGGGCTTTGTAATGGCGCTTTTGTATGTGCGTACCCGCAACATTTGGGTGAACATTTTCGTGCACATGCTCAATAACCTGCTTGCGACGCTGCCCATCGCCCTTGAGGGGCTTGTGGGCGCGGATGCGGCGAATATCGCGAGCAATTTGCTGACGTATATCGTGTACGGCTTGGGGCTGATTGCGCTTGTGGTGCTGCTTATCCGCAATTTCACCGGTCATAAGGTGTTCCGCACGCCCATGCAGCGCGGCGTACCGGTACGCGGGAAGGCGTTGTGGATGTTCGTGAATCCCGGTTTCATCTGCTACTTTGTGCTGTTTGTCGTCATGTGTATCGTGACGCTGTATTCGTAAGGGGACATATGCCGTATAATGCCATGAAAAACCGCGCGTTTGTGCCGGAGGAAAAGTTCATGCGCGAGGCGCTTTCGCTTGCGGAAGAAGCCTTTTCGGCAGGTGAAGTGCCGGTGGGCGCCGTTGTTGTGAAGGACGGCAAAGTCATCGGGCGTGGGCGGAATCGGCGAGAAGAGCATCAGAGTGTGCTTGGCCATGCGGAGCTGGAAGCGATGGAACAGGCGGCAAAAGTGCTCGGCTCCTGGCGGTTGACCGGCTGTACGCTGTATGTGACGCTGGAGCCGTGTCCCATGTGTGCGGGCGCGACGGTAAACGCCCGCGTGGACCGCATCGTGTTCGGCACGGAAGACGAAGCTATGGGTGCGTGCGGCACGGCTGTGTCGGTGACGTCGCTCAAAAATGCCTTTAAACCCGAATTATACCGCGGATTGCTGTGTGAAGAATGCACGGCAATCCTGCGCCGGTTCTTCAAAGCCAGACGCGCGGAACGAACCGAAAAATAAAAGACCCGCATTGCAAACGGAATTTCCGGCTGCAATGCGGGTTTCTGCGTATGATTTTAAAATTATGTAAACTAAAACTCCGGGATGATGGAGCGGACGAGGGGGCGGAGGCCGGTGCCGGGGTTCTCCTGCTGGTGGTAGATCTGCCCGTCGTAGGCGGGGAGGTTGTTGCCCTCCACCAAAACGGGACCGGTGGGGGTGATGCCCACGTCCCAGCCGACGTACCGCATGTCGGGGCGGACCTTTGCGGCTTTTTTGCACAGCGCAATCGCTTCGTCAAAATATGGCACGCGGAAGTTTATGAATGGCGTGCAGGTATCGGGGTGCATGTCGAAATACATGCCGGTTTTATCGGACATAGCGGGGCGGCGGATGACACCGTCGTCGCAGATGAGCGCGTTGAGCCCGCCGCTTGTGGTGTTATCTACAAATGAGCCGTGGCGGCCCGTGCGCACAAAGCTGTACAGCACATGCACGTCGCCTTTGTCATCTGTTAAGGTGCAGACGCGCAGGGTGTTGAGCGAATACGGATACAGCGCGCTCATTTCCGGGTGCTGCTGTAAGGCTTCTTCCACGAGCAGTAAGCCGTTTTGCACCCAGTTTTCGCGCAGCCTTTTCACGGCCTCTCGGTCGTTTAAATCGGTCCCGGCGCTGTCAAAGCGTTTGACCCCCAGACCGCCGAAGCTTTCCGGCTCTTTTAAAAACACCACGGGGTGGTGGCGCAGAAAATCGGCAAGCGCATCCGCACCGGCTTCATTGAGGTCTAAAAATGACCGTCCGAGGTACGGCGCAAACGTGCGGCAGAACAGCAGCTTGTTTTCAAAATAGGGGCGGTCTTCAGGGCTGTTTACCATGCGGGTCAAGCGCCAGTTATCCTGCATGGTGAAGAATGTGCTTCTCGCCTTTGCGCCGTGGATGTGCGCAAAACCGAAAATGTGGTAATCGTAAAACCCCACGTTATACCGCAAAATGCAGTACAGCATATCCGCCATGATGACGGGTGTGGGCGTTTTGGTCTCCTTTTTGACGTCGCGAACATACACCATCATGCGCTTTGCGTCAAAACCGCGAATGCGGCGCAGTAAAAGCTCCAGCTTCAGCATTTCTTAAAATCTCCTTACGAAATTCTTACAATTTTAAATAAAATACGAGAAAGATTTTTGTCGATTTTATTATAGCATAAACCTGTTTAAAAGGAAAGAAAAAGATTTGCAAATTATTTTGGCGGATGCTTTTGCAAAGCGAAAACCCCGCTGCGTTAAACAGCGGGGCGCAATTAGGAATGATTTATGAATTATGGAGTTTTATGCTTCTTCGGACTCTTCCTTTTTCGGGGACACAGTGATGCGCACGCGGGTGGCACGCTGGTACTCTGTTTCTTCTACAACGACATGCAGGTTTTCAAAATCAAAGCAGTCGCCCTTTTCGGGGATGCGATCGAGCTGCTCGATGACCCAACCGTTGATGGTGGAGGCTTCGGAATCGGACTTCAAATGGAAGTATTCAAGAAGCTCGTCAAGGTTGGTGGAGCAATCGACAAGGTATTCGTTGTCGCTGACCTTTTGAAACGCTTCCACCACTTCGTCGTGTTCGTCCCAGATCTCGCCGACAAGCTCTTCGATGATGTCTTCCAGCGTGACGATGCCCTCGGTGCCGCCGAACTCATCCACGATGACGGCAAGGTGCGATTTGTTCTGCTGCAAAAGCTTTAAAAGCGCGGAAATTTTCATCGAAGGCGGGATGAACTCCACGGGCTTGATGATCTGCTTCACCGCGTTGCCGTCGCGCAGCACGAGGTTATGGAAATCTTTCTCATTGATAATGCCGACGATGCTGTCAATCGTCTCCTCATACACCGGCAGGCGCGAAAAGCCTGTTTCCGTAAAGAGGTCGGCGATTTCCTGCACGGTGCTCGTCTTATCCACGGCTTCCACGTCTACGCGCGGCGTCATGATATCGATGGCTTCAAGGTCGTCGAACTCGATGACGTTGTGGATAAGCTCGCTTTCGTTTTCGTTGATACCGCCGTCGTGCTCGGCTTCCTCCACGATGGTGAGCAGTTCGCTTTCCGAAATGGTACGGTCGTTAGAGACCTTTACGAATTTTTTCACCAGCTTTTTGATGCCCACAAGACATACGTTAATGGGTTTGAAGACGTAAATGAGCACGTTGATGATGGGCGCGGAAAACATAGCGAACGCTTCCGGGGCCTCTTTTGCGATGCTTTTCGGCGTGACCTCGCCGAAAATGAGCACGATGATCGTCATGGCGATGGTGGAAACGGTGGGACCGTTGTCGCCGAATGCTTTGATAAACAAAACGGTGGCGAGAGAAGACGCACTGATGTTGACGATGTTGTTTCCCACCAGAACGGAGGAGATAAGCTCGTCGTAATTATCCACGAGCTTATAGGCGAGCTTTGCGCGCTTGTTGCCGTTATCGGCCAAGTTTTTGAGCCGGATACGGCTGAGCGACGAAAACGCCGTTTCCGTGGCGGAGAAATAGGCGGACAAAACGATCAGAACGATCAACGCTATGATCAACCCTGTACTGTGACTGTCCATCTGAGAAAAAATAACCTGTCTTTCCTACAAAAAATTTGCCGCAGCCATATGCCGCTTGGCATGTATGATAATATCGTATATTACCACAATACGCGAAAAAAAGCAAATCGAAAACCTGTAAATTTTTTGAAAACGCAAAAAGCGCAGGAGCTTTTCAAAACTTCCGCGCCTTTTTACAGAGCTTTATGGAATTTGTGCACGTTCTTTCGGCAAAAACGTGAGCTTTACGCGCGCCGAACCGTTTTCGTTCGGATAGTAATAAAGGTAAAGCAGCGATTCGTTTTCACCGAGGCCGCGCCACTGGTATTGTAAGGCGCAGACATTTTCGCCGCCTGCATCTTTTTGCAGCGCCGCAAAAAGCGTATCGATATCGTCTTCGGCGGAAACGCCGTCCATGTTCACGTCGGTCGTGAACGGTCCACCGAGCGCTTTTTCAAGCTTGTCGTAGCAGGTGCGCATGTATGAAAAGCCGTCATCATTCGACGTGCACGGTACGGTGAGCTCTGCGTAGTTGAGCTTGCCGGCGGAGGTTTCATCGCCGCGATATGCGTCAAATGAAAGCTGCACATCGGCGGTTTTGCCGTAAACGTCAACGGTATAATCGGAGAGCGCCTGTTCGGTAGTACCGAGTGTTTTCAGCGCATCGGTTTCCTCCTGTCCCACAGAGCCGATAAACGTTTCGGGAAATGAGGCTTTCGAGCCGGTTGAGCACCCGACAAGGCATGTAAATATCGCCAAAAGGCAGAACATGACCGCAAATTGCTTTTTCATAAAATCGACCCTTTCTTAAAAATGGGTGTGTTTACTGGGGGGCAAAGCGGTACATGGGGCTCATCCTTTCCGAGTTTTACAGCTCCATTATAGCATAAAGCTGTGGGCGAAAACTATGGAAGAAACCGCCAAAACATCAGGGCGGCGGTTGGTGCAAATGTTATTTTACGCGGTGTAGGTCCGTTTTTCGTAAAAGCACGTTGTTTTCTGCGCTGTTTTCTGTATAATAAGAAATGAAAACACAAGCTGTGCGGCGAAAAACGCTGCGGCTTTGAAACGATAAATCAGACACGAAAAAGGAGAACCTTATGAATTATACGGAAAACGTAATCGTGCCGGAGCGCACGCTTTTGGTCTCGCTTGACACAGGCGAGTATGACGCGGAGGAATCGCTGCGCGAGCTGTGGGAGCTTGCAAAAAGCGGCGGCGCGGAGCCTATTGCGACGATGATGCAGAAGCGCCCCTCCCCGGAGACCGCGACGTGCGTAGGCAGCGGCATGGTGGAGGAAATTCGGAATTTCTGCGAGAACAACGAGATCGAGCTGATTATTTTTGACCGCGAGCTGACGCCGACGCAGATCCGCAACCTTGAAAATGCGACGGACGTGCGCGTTGTGGACCGCACGATGCTGATCCTCGATATTTTTGCGCAGCGTGCGCAGAGCCGCGCAGGTAAGGTGCAGGTGGAAGCGGCGCAGCTGAAATACCTTCTGCCGCGTTTGACCGGTAAGGGCACGGCGCTTTCGCGTCTCGGCGGCGGCATCGGCACGCGCGGCCCGGGCGAAACGAAGCTGGAGACCGACCGCCGACACATTCGCCGCAGAATTGAAGAGCATCAGCTGCGGGAGCTGGAAGGCCGCCGGGAACGGCTGCGGGAGCGCCGGAAGAAGGACGGGGTCACCACCGTGGCCATCGTGGGCTACACGAACGCGGGCAAATCGACCTTGATGAATCTCTTGACGCAAGCGGGCGTTTTGGCGGAGGATAAGCTTTTCGCGACGCTGGACCCCACGGCGCGCGCGTTGAAGCTGCCCGGCGGCAAGACCGTTATGCTCATCGATACGGTCGGCCTTGTGCGCCGCTTGCCGCACCATTTGGTGGAGGCGTTCCGCTCCACGTTGGAGCAGGCTGCAACGGCGGACATCATTTTGAACGTGTGCGATGCTTCCAGCCCCGAAGCGCGCACGCACTTGGACGTGACAAATGAAATTTTGCAGAGCCTCGGCTGCGGTGACCGCCCGGTTATCCCGGTGCTCAATAAATGGGATCTTGTGGGCGATGCGGACAGCGCTTTGCATTTGACGGGCGCGGTGCGCATCAGTGCGCTGAAAAACGAAGGCATCCCGGCACTTTTGCAGGCGATTGAAGATAACCTGCCGGTGAAGCCTGTGGACGTGACGGCGCTGCTGCCGTTTGCAAAGACGGGCATTGCGGCACAGCTGAGAAAAGCGGGCGCGCTCGTCTCCGAAGAATACGTGCCGGAAGGGCTCCTTATTCATGCCCGTGTGGAGCCGCGCGAAATGGCGCTGATAAAGCCCTATATCGTAGAAAACAATTCCGAAAGCGAAAATGTATAAAGCAGTGTATACGAATGTATAATATGCGCTTTATTCATTCGAAAATGCATACTTTTGAAGATTGAATTTTGGAAAATACACAAATATAAAGCCGCAAAACCCGCATGAAATCTGGAAATTTTGACAACTTTCAAAAAAGATGAATAAATATTCAAGAAAAGGGTTGATTTTTCCGGAAAACGGTGTATAATAATGACCGTTGAAACAAATAATTCTCCGCCGCACGATGACGGCGGTTTATGAAAAAAGGAAGGGTTACATCATGGCAAAGGCAAAGAAGGATATTAAAAAGGTCGTTCTGGCGTACTCCGGTGGTCTGGATACCTCCATCATCATCCCGTGGCTGAAGGAAAACTACAACAACTGCGAGGTCATCGCGGTTTCCGGCGACGTGGGTCAGGGTACGGAGCTTGACGGTCTGGAAGAAAAAGCACTGAAGACCGGTGCATCGAAGCTCTACATTGAAGACCTTAAGGAAGAATTCATTCAGGAATATGTTTATCCCACCGTACAGGCAGGTGCGGTTTACGAGAACAAGTACCTGCTCGGCACGTCCTTTGCCCGCCCGATCATCGCAAAGCGCATCGTTGAAATTGCCAAGGCCGAGGGCGCAGACGCCATCTGCCACGGCTGCACCGGCAAGGGCAACGATCAGGTTCGTTTCGAGCTGACCATTAAGGCGTTCGCTCCCGAAATGACCATCATCGCTCCGTGGAGAGAGTGGAGCATCAAATCGAGAGAAGAAGAAATCGAGTATGCGGAAGCACACAACATTCCGCTGAAAATCAACCGTGAAACCAACTACTCCAAGGATAAGAACATCTGGCATCTGTCCCATGAGGGTCTTGACCTTGAAGACCCGGCAAACGAGCCGCAGTACAACCACCCGGGCTTCCTTGAGCTCGGCGTTTCCCCGGAGCAGGCCCCGGACGAGCCCACTTATGTGACGATTCATTTTGAAAAGGGCAAGCCGACCGCCATCAACGGCAAGGAAATGAACGGTGTGGAAGTTGTAACGACGCTCAACGAGCTCGGCGGCAAGAACGGCGTAGGCCTTGCGGATATCGTAGAGAACAGACTTGTCGGCATGAAGAGCCGCGGCGTTTATGAGACTCCGGGCGGTGCGGTCCTGTATGCAGCACATGCAAAGCTGGAGGAGATCACCCTCGACAAGGAAACCTCGCACTACAAGAATCAGGTTGCTCTCAAGTTCGGCGAGCTGGTTTACAATGGCCAGTGGTACACGCCGCTGCGCAAGGCGCTCTCTGCATTTGTTGACTCCACCCAGGAAACCGTTACCGGCGACGTTAAGCTGAAGCTGTACAAGGGCAACATCATCCCGGCTTCCGTAACCTCTCCGTACAGCCTGTACTCCG
>OLRI01002956.1_pt1 | contig 10807 bp, 13 predicted proteins | sample 1672871 | NCBI WGS metagenome assembly OLRI01 (sample SAMEA3136732, study PRJEB25190) | human gut metagenome
ATTATGTCAGGTCATAGTCTAAACTTTTTTATCAACACTATTTGATAAATAACCATTTTTATTTTTTAAATTCTTATCTAAGAAATCTATAACAACTTATTTAATCTTTCCTATTTTAGATTTTACGACATCTATTACATTATGCTCTTCTTTAAATAACACATAATTAATATATAAAAGTGGAATAATTAGAGGAACTAATGCACTCTTTTTAACAAATTGAGTAAAATATGTAGATATCCCCACTCCTACCATAAAACTAAAAATTATTAAAAATAGTAAAAAACCTCTTACTAATAATTCTCTATCTCTTTGAACAAGTCCCTCAATTAATAAACGAGGAGCATTTTTAACATTTCCTGTCATCATTATAGTAGCATATGAAAAACCTCTCAATCTTTGAAAAGTATCTGATTGGATAGCTGCAAAAAAAGCTAGTGTTACAACAATGAAATGATAATCAAAAAAAGGTAAAAGTACAATTAACATTATCATAATAAAAAGCATTAAAAGAGAAGAATGTATGTATCCTTTGTGTCCTCTTCTTTGAAAAAAATTTCTAAAACAATAGATAAAAATTTGCCCTATCATAAAAGAAATAATAGGTATCAGAAATTCAACTGCTTTTTCAAGATTTCCTTTTGCAAAATGTAGTGCCAGAAAAATTACATTTCCAGTTTGTGCTCCTGCAAAAAGTTCTCCTGCATTATTATAAGTAAAGGCATTAATATATCCACTTATAAATGATAAAAGAACTGCTATTCTTAATTTCTCAGGAACTTCTTCTTTAATTTTTTCCATAACTTCTAAAACTCCTTTTGTTTCAATTTTCTGAACCTCTCACGACTGACACCCTACGAGTGCTAGAGTAGCGAGTGTTCTGGCATAATTCATAAATTTTTAATAATTTTAAATTTTAAAATTTTAATAAATCTTCAACAATTAAGTCAGCTTTCAATCTATTTTCTGTAAGTACTTTTCCTATGTTATACCTATCTAAAAATCCTTTTTTAAGTCCATAATTTAAAACTTTCATATCTGAATTTCCATAAAATCTAGCAATTTTTTCTCCAAAACCACCATCTAAAACTCCATCTTCAAGAGTTACAACTATGCTGTGCTCTTTTTTCAAGTCTTCTAATAATTTTTCATCTACACCTGTTATATACATAGGATTTATAACTGTTGCTTTAACTCCTGTTTTTTCTTCATATAATTCTGCAGCTTTTTCTCCTAATTGATAGAAAGTTCCTAAACCTAAAATTGCAACTCTTTCTCCCTTTTGAGTTACTTCATAAGTATTTAGTTTAGAGAAATCTTTTGTAACTTTCTTTCCAGTTGATACCATTTTTCCACCAGGTATACGAATTGCAACAGGGTATTCTTGTTGTTCTATACTCCATTCAAGCATAGCAAGATGTTCTTCTTTTGTTGTTGGTGCAAGATAAACTAAGTTAGGAATATTTCCCATCATAGCAATATCAAACCAACCAAGATGAGTAACATCTGTCATTCCTATTGCTCCACCATCAGAAACTACTATTGTTGCAGGATTTTTATTTATACATAAATCTTGTGATAATTGATCATAAGCTCTTTGGATAAATGAACTTACCACAGTGAATACTGGTTTAGCCCCCTTAGATGCCATACCTGATGCCATAGCAACAGCTGTTTGTTCAGCTATACCTACATCTACATATTGTTCTCCAAGTGCATCTCTTTCTTTTTTAGAAAATCCAAAATCTCCCGGTGTTCCTGCTGTAATTGTGACAACAGTCTTATCATTTTTCATTTTCTCCATCAGATAATCTTTTGTAATATCATAATAGTCTTCAGCAGCTTCATTTAAAGGTTTTCCATCTTCTATATTAAATGGTCTTACATAGTGCCAAGGTTCCTTATTTTCTTCAGCAAGTTTATATCCTTTACCTTTTTGAGTATGAATATGAACTACTATTGGATGATCTATATCCTTTACTTTTTTAAAGGCTTCTATTAATTTTTCAATATTATTACCATCTTTAACAAAGATATATTCTAAGCCCATAGCTCTGAATAGATTACATTCTGCCTTACCTTCTGTTTCTCTTAATAATTTTAAATTTTTATAAAGTCCTCCATGATTTTCTGCTATAGACATCTCATTATCATTAGCTATAATAATAAAATTCGTTTTTAATTCTCCAGCAAAATCTAAACCTTCAAGTGCTTCTCCACCACTTAGAGAACCATCTCCAATAATAGCTATAACATTTCCTGTTTCTCCTTTTACATCTCTTGCTTTAACAAGTCCTAAAGCTAAACTTATTGAAGTCGAAGTATGTCCTAGGATAAAATGGTCATGTTCACTTTCGTGGTGATTACTATATCCAGTAACATCATCATAATGAGCTTCGTCTGTAAAAGCTTCTCTTCTTCCTGTTAACATTTTATGTGGATATGTTTGGTGAGATACATCGAATACAAACTTATCTTTTGGTGAATTAAAAACATAGTGTAAGGCTATTGTTGCTTCAACTATTCCTAAATTTGGTCCAAAATGCCCTCCATGAATAGCGTCTCTTTTTATTATTGCTTCTCTGATTTCTTCAGCTAAAACTTTCATTTCTTCAATCTTTAATTTTTTTACATCTTCTGGTGAATTAATTTTTTCTAAATACATTGTTATTCCTCCTATTCCTTATCCCAAGTAATATCGTCTTCTTGATAATCTCTAATTCCTCCTTCTGTCCTTGTAACAGGAGGTATCATCCCTATTTTTTCATAATATCTAAGTATATCCTGTGTAATTTCTAATTGTTCACTCACTTCTTTTATTGTCATATTTCCTCCAAGATATTTATTAAACTTAACTTTAAATCTAAGTTTTTTTATATTAATATTCTATATTTTCAAGATAAATCTATTTTAACATTTAGAGTTGACTCTAAGTCAAGAGATTTTTTTAAAATTTATAAAAAAACTATTACAAATCTTTCAATAATCTGCAATAGTTTTTAAAATTCATAATGTTTCCACATACTAATGATATTTATTCTTTTTTCATCTTCAATAACTTCATATATAAGTCTATGTTGTTTATTAATTCTTCTCGAATAATACCCTTTAAGATCAACTATTAAAGATTCATAAGAAGGTGGTGGTGTTTGAAAAGGTTTCTTTTTAATCAAAGCTATTAACTTATCAACATTATTTTTTAGTGCTGGAAATTGTTTTATATTTTCTTTGTCTTTATTTGCTTTTTTCAATATATATATTTTATATTCTTCATCTACCATTCAAAAACCTCGTAGTCATCATCTGTAGCATTTTTAGCAGCTTCTAATTTTTCTTTCATTGTAGGATCTGATAGTAAATACACAGTTTCCAACAACCCATTATACTCACTTTCGCTTATTATGATAACATTTCCTTTTTTTGTATTTACATTTATAATATCATTATATTCAATAGTAGAATCTAAATATGAAAACAAATTTTTTCTTAAATTTGTAGCATTTGTATTTGTCATAATATCTTTACCTTCCTTTATGTACATTATAACGAACATATATATTTATGTCAACATTATTCTTTCTCATAAATTTAATCAAAATAAAAATGAGGCTGTTACAAAATTAAAATTTCACAACAGCCCCTTCATTTTTTATTTTTTATAGTATTTCATAGCTTCTGGTAAAAATCTTTTTAACTCTTCTATTCTATTTTGAGTAGAAGGGTGAGAAGATAGTATTTCTGCTCCTTGACTTCCACCTAATTGCATCATTCTTTGTTGTGCATTAATTGCTTCTTGTGGATTATATCCCGCCATTGCCATAAATATCATTCCATATTTATCTGCTTCATATTCTTGAGTTCTGTTGAATTTTAAAAGTCCCAATGATAATCCTTGTTGAGCTAAATCATCACTGATAATAGGAGCTCCTGTTACACTATCTATAAGTTTTTTACCTATCATTAAGAAACCAGCTAAATTTTGATTACTTGCACTTTCTGCATGGTGTCCTCCTATAACATGACCTATTTCATGTCCCATTACAAAGGCAATTGCTGCATCTGTTTTTAATACTGGTAATATTCCTGTATAGAAAGCGATTTTTCCACCTGGTAATGCAAAGGCATTTATATCCTTACTTTTTATTAGGTTAAATTCCCATTGTAAAGTTTTTATTTTATCTTGCATACCATTTGCAATTAAATATTCTTCAACAGCTTTAGAAATCCTTCTTCCTATTTGATTTATTCTTTGTCCTTCAGCAGTATTATTAGCTAACAAATTATTTTTTCTCAATTCTGCTATCATTTGATTGTATTGTGTAATAGAAGATTGTGCAACAGCCTCATCACTCACCATCTTGAACTGTCTTCTTCCTGTTAAAGGTGCAGTTGAACAAGATATTAAAATTAAAGATACAAACAACATTAAAACTATATTTTTAATTTTTTTCATATCCACTCCTTATCTATCTAGCCTCTAATGTTTCTCGAACTCCACAAAGGCTCTTTCACCATTATAGGACGTCGCAGTAATCTTTATCAAATTTTTTGAATTTAATTTTTATATTCTTTTATAAAAAATAGGGAGTTGAAATTCAACCCCCATATTATTTTATTTTCAATATACTTATTTTTCAGTTCTTGTATATGGTATAAGAGCTATATTTCTTGCTCTTTTAACAGCTTTTGCTATTTTTCTTTGTAATTTAGCATTAGCTCCAGTTAATCTTGAAGGATTGATTTTTCCTTTATCAGATACAAATCTTTTTAAAAGTTCAACATTTTTATAATCAATTTCTTCAGCTTTAACTCTTAATTTTGCTCTTCTTCTTCTGAATTCTGCCATTTAATTTCCCTCCTTTTTGAGAACTAACGATTTTAATCAATAACAAAAATTAGTCAAGTCTTACAACTATATGTCTCATTACAGCTTCCATAATGTTTATTTTAGCTTCTACTTCTGCTAATTTTGTTCCGTCCATCTCAAAAGTAGTTAGTACATAAAAACCTGATTTTTTCTTATCAATTGGATAAGCAAGTTTTCTTTCTCCCCATTTTTCTGTTTTAGCTATTGTAGCTCCATTTGCAGTTAATAAAGAGTTTATTTGGTTTATTAACTCGTCTCTACCTTCTTCTAATACAGTAGGGTTGATGATGTACATAATTTCATATTTTTTCATAGCATTAACCTCCTCCCTTTGGTTTTTGCCCAAAACACATCGTTTTTGAGCAGGGCTTAGTAATTATATCATAGTACTTTATCTTTTGCAAGTACAAATTAATAAAGTTTCATTAATTCTTTTATTTTAGCTACAACTTCAGATTCTGATACTTCTAAAGTTTCTCCTGTTCTTCTGATTTTTACTTCAACTATACCTTCATCTGCTCTTTTTCCTACAACAACTTTAAATGGGAATCCAATTAAGTCAGCATCTTTGAATTTAAATCCAGGTTTTTCATCTCTGTCATCTAACATTGCATCAACATTTTCTGCTTGTAATTCATTATAGATTTTTTCAGCTAAACTTACTTGTCCTTCATTTTTTATATTTGCTGGAATTACATCAACAATATAAGGTGCTATTGAGACAGGCCAAATAATTCCATTTTCATCATTATTTTGTTCTATTGCAGCTGCCATAGTTCTTGTAACTCCTATACCATAGCAACCCATTAACATATATTGTGTTTTTCCATTTTCATCAAGGTAAGTAGCATTCATAGCTTTTGAATATTTATCTCCAAGTTTGAAGATTTGTCCACATTCGATACCTCTTGCTGAATGTAACTTTCCACCTGTTATACAATTATCTCCAACTCTAACTTTTCTTATATCATCAACTATATCAGCCTTGTAGTCTCTACCATAATTTACATTTTTATAATGATAATCTTTTTGGTGAGAACCAACAACATGGTTTGTAACTTCTAATACAGATAAGTCAGCTACAATTTTAATTTCAGCTGGCATTTTATATGGTCCTATATATCCTTTTGTCAATCCAACTTTTTCTATTTCTTCATCAGTAGCCATTTCAACTTCCACTGCTTTTAAGATATTTTTTAATTTAACTTCGTTAACTTCAAAGTCTCCTCTTATTAGAACCATATATATTTCATCTGTTCCCATATCCTTATATGCCAATGCTTTTACAGTTCTTTCTATAGGAATATTTAAATATTTTGCCAAACTTTCTATTGTTGGACAATCTGGAGTGTGAACAAGTTCAACTTCTTTTAAATCTTCTTTTGGAGGATTGATAAGTTCACTTACAGCCTTTTCAATATTTGCTGCATACTCTGAACCATCAGAATAAATGATTTCATCTTCCCCTGATTCTGCTAGAACTTGGAATTCTTGTGATCCACTTCCACCAATGTTTCCTGAGTCTGCATCAACAGGTCTAAATTTTAAACCACATCTTGTAAATATTCTTGTATATGCATCTCTCATATTTAAAAATTCTTCATCTAATGATTCTTGAGAAGTATGGAAAGAATAAGCATCTTTCATAGTGAATTCTCTACCCCTCATAAGTCCAAATCTTGGTCTTCTTTCATCTCTAAACTTTGTTTGTATATGATATAGATTTATAGGAAGTGATTTATATGAAGAAATATCACTCCTAACTATTGCTGTTATCATTTCTTCTTGTGTTGGAGATAGAACAAAGTCTCTTTCATGTCTATCTTTCAATCTTAGCATTTCTGCTCCCATTACATCCCATCTTCCACTTTCTTGCCAAAGTTCAGCTGGTTGAACAACTGGCATTAAAAGTTCTAAAGCTCCTGCTCTATCCATTTCCTCACGAACAATATTTTCTATTTTTCTAATAGTTCTATATCCCAATGGTAGATAAGCATAAATACCACTAGCTAATTTTTTTATCATAGCTGCTCTAAGCATTAATTTATGACTTGCAATTTCTGCTTCTTTAGGTGTTTCTTTTAAAGTTTTTATATACGCCTTACTGAATCTCATTTTTCCCTCCAATTAATTTTTAGATTTACCTTATAATTTTAACATATTTATCTAACTTTGTCTTTTATTTTTTTGAAAAAATAAGTTTTAAAAAAATGTAAAGACAAAACACTTGACAATTTTTAAAAAGTATTTTATACTTAGTAGGTGAATTATTATGATTTTAGATGAATTTATAGAAATTGCTAATCTTTTAGAGATATATTCTCCACTTTTAAGTGAGAAACAAAGAGAATATTTAGAAGACCATTTTGAAAATGATCTTTCTATCTCAGAGATTGCAAAAAACAATAATGTCAGTAGACAGGCGATATTTGATAATATCAAAAGAGGAGTCGCTCTCTTATATGAATATGAAAGTAAATTAAAATTTCATCAAATAAAACAAGATATAAGAGAAAAATTAATTGATTTAAAAGAGAATTTTACAGAGGAAAAATTGGAAAATATAATAGAAGACTTAGTTTAATGAGGTAGATATGTTAGAAAATTTAGGAAATAGATTTCAGGATATTTTTAAAAAGATAAGAGGACATGGAAAGCTTAGTGACTCTAATATAAAAGATGCACTTAGAGAAGTTAAAATGTCTCTTTTAGAAGCTGACGTAAACTATAAGGTTGTTAAGGACTTCACAAACAGAATCAGTGAAAAAGCTATTGGAACTGAAGTTATAAGAGGAGTTAATCCCGCTCAACAATTTATTAAATTAGTAAATGATGAACTTGTTGAACTTTTAGGAGGAACTAGCTCAAAATTAACAAAAGGACTTAGAAATCCTACTATAATCATGTTAGCAGGTTTACAAGGGGCAGGGAAAACTACTTTTGCTGCTAAGCTTGCTAAATTTTTAAAAAAGCAAAATGAAAAACTGTTACTTGTTGGAGTTGATGTCTATAGACCTGCTGCTATAAAACAATTACAAGTTTTAGGGCAACAAATAGGAGTAGATGTTTATTCTGAAGAAGATAATAAAGATGTAGTTGGAATAGCAACAAGAGCGATTGAAAAAGCTAAAGAAATAAATGCAACATATATGATAGTTGATACTGCTGGTAGATTACACGTAGATGAAACTCTTATGAATGAATTGAAAGAACTTAAAAAGGCTATAAAGCCTCAAGAAATTCTACTTGTTGTGGATGCTATGATAGGACAAGATGCAGTCAACCTGGCAGAATCTTTCAACAATGCTTTGAGTGTTGATGGAGTTATCTTAACTAAATTAGATGGAGATACTCGTGGAGGAGCTGCTTTATCAATAAAGGCTGTTGTTGGTAAACCAATAAAGTTTATTGGAGTTGGAGAAAAATTAAATGATATTGAAATTTTCCACCCAGATAGATTAGTTTCAAGAATCTTAGGAATGGGAGATGTTGTTTCTCTTGTTGAAAAAGCTCAAGAAGTTATAGATGAAAATGAAGCTAAATCTTTGGAAGAAAAGATTAAATCTCAAAAATTTGACTTAAACGACTTCTTAAAACAGTTACAAACAATAAAAAGATTAGGTTCTCTTGGAGGAATATTAAAATTAATTCCTGGTATGCCTAAGATTGATGACTTAGCACCAGCTGAAAAGGAAATGAAAAAAGTTGAAGCTATAATTCAATCTATGACTATTGAAGAGAGAAAGAAACCTGATATATTAAAGGCTAGTAGAAAAATAAGAATTGCAAAAGGTAGTGGAACCGATGTTTCAGATGTAAATAAACTACTTAAACAATTCGAACAAATGAAATCAATGATGAAAATGTTTAGCTCAGGAAAAATGCCTAATTTAGGTGGTATGGGCAAGGGTGGAAAATTTCCATTTTAAAAAATGCTTATAAAAAAATTTATATATAAAACAAAAGGAGATGTGAAATAATGTTAAAATTAAGACTTACAAGATTAGGAGATAAAAAGAGACCTTCTTATAGATTAGTAGCTATGGAAGCTTTATCTAAAAGAGATGGAGGAGCTATTGCTTACTTAGGTAACTACTTCCCATTAGAAGATTCTAAAGTAGTTTTAAAAGAAGAAGAAATCATTAAATTCTTACAAAACGGAGCTCAACCAACTAGAACAGTTAAATCTATCCTAGTTAAAGCTGGAGTTTGGGCTAAATTTGAAGAAAGCAAAAAGAAATAAGCTTTTAATTGAGGTTATTTGAGATGTTGATAAGTCAATCTTACCAACATCTTTTTTATTTAAAAACGAAGTTCTTATCTTCAACTGAACCTATCACGACTGACACCCTACGAGTGCTAGAGTCGCAAGTGTTCTGGCATAATTCATAAAACTAAAAAAGAAATTATTTAACACTAAAATTAAATTTGTTATATAATAAGGTTAATTAAAATTGTGAATTGAGGAATGATACTATGAAAATTTTAGTTAAAAATAATGATTTGACCCATGGTAAAATTTGGAAAGTTATTTTGAATTTTACTCTACCTATATTTTTAGGAACATTATTTCAATCTCTTTATACAACTATAGATGCTATTATAATAGGAAAATTTGCAGGTAAGGATGCTTTTGCTGCTATTGAATCTGTTATGAGTTTTCAAAGATTGCCTGTAAGTTTTTTTGTTGGACTTTCATCTGGAGCTACTATTATTATTTCTCAATATTTTGGTGCAAAAGAAAAAGAAGATGTCTCTAAAGCCAGTCATACAGCAATGTTATTTGCAATAGTTGGAGGATTAGTTTTATCAATCTTAAGTTGTATTCTTTCACCTTACTTTATAGGGCTTATTAAAGTCCCTCAACAAATATTTCATGAAGCTTATATATATACTTTTATCTGTTTCGTTGGAATGGTTTTTTCTATGGTATATAACATAGGTTCAGGTATTTTAAGAGCTTTAGGAAACTCAAAAACTCCTTTTCATATTTTAATATTTGCCAATATCTTAAATATAGTTTTAGATTTAATCTTTGTAATTAACTTTAATTTATCTGTTATAGGAGTGGGACTTGCTACATTAATTTCACAAATTGTGAGTGCTATTTTGATTTTTCTTGTGTTGATCAGAACTAACTTGGATTGTAGAATTTATATAAAAAAATTGACTTTCTATAAAAAATATTTAAAGAAAATTTTTGTATTAGGTCTGCCTATCGCTATACAATCAGTTATTTATCCTATTGCCAATACCACTATACAAAGTAAGATAAATATATTTGGTGTAAATAGTATAGCTGCTTGGGCTATTTCAGGTAAATTAGACTTCTTAATATGGTCTGTTTCAGATGCCTTTTGTATATCTTCTTCAACCTTTGTTGCACAAAATTATGGTGCCAAGAAACATCATAGAGTTAAGAAGGGAATTTTGACATCTGTGGTTATGTCCATTTCAATAATATTAGTTATAAGTCTAACTCTATTTATTTGGAGTAAAGATTTAGCACCTTTCCTTATAGAAGATAGAGAAGTTATAGAATTGACTTCTGAAATTTTAAAATTATTAGCTCCTTTATATTTTGTCTATACCATTGGTGATGTATTAGCTGGAGCTATAAGAGGACTTGGAGATACTTTCTATCCTATGTTAATAAATGTATTGGCTATCTGTGGTGTAAGACTTTTATGGGTATTTTTTATCTTCCCTTTAAATCCCACATTCTTTATGATTTTATATAGCTATTTAATTTCTTGGTCAGTAAATACCATTGCTTTCCTTATCTATATTTACTTCAAAAGAAAAAAATATAGAGGCTGTTGCAAAATTAAAATTTCAATTCTAAAGTAAAAAAATGAGTAAGTTACATTACAATTTATCATTAGAAATTTTCTTTGAGTAAATAACTAGTAGTTTTCAATAAGATTACTGCGACGTCCT
>OLRI01002958.1_pt1 | contig 10799 bp, 27 predicted proteins | sample 1672871 | NCBI WGS metagenome assembly OLRI01 (sample SAMEA3136732, study PRJEB25190) | human gut metagenome
GAAGTACCACCTATAGCATTAGCATTTTGATTTACCTCAACAGTCAATGTAGCATTAGTACTTGAACTTCCAGAAAAACCATATTCTACTAAATAAACTCCATTTTCTGTTATTGTAAGAGTATTTTGTGTAGCAGTTGTAATATTGTTAGTAGGACCATTATTACCAAGTGGAATATTTTGAGCTATATTAGTTTCTAAAGAAATATTATCTGTGCTAGTATTGTATTTACGACCATAAGTTTCAATAGCGGTAGGTCCTGCTGGACCTGTTGGCCCTGTTGGCCCTGTTGGTCCTGTTGGTCCCTGTATTCCTTGAAGACCTTGAAGACCTTGAAGACCTTGCGGTCCTGTTGGCCCTGTTGGACCTACAATAACTGGAATACAATTACACTGTTTACCACAATCTAAAATTTTTTTAATTTTATTATCAAAACAATTATTATTCATCATAATCTCCTTTTATTCAAATAGCCAATCGCCGATATGTGTTACTTCATTTGCGACTTTTTTAACAAGTATTTTTTCAATGTCATTGTCTATGTTGTCCTCACACCACATCTCAAAGTCGTGCCAACCATTTCTTTCACACTCCTCAAAGTAGCTCTGTACCAACTTGAATACTTTTTTCTTTGCCTTACTTTTATTGCACTTTTCTATCTGTTGTGCAATCTCTTTTGTGGCAAACTTATTCAATTCCTCTAACTCTGATGTAACTTCGGTGGTGTATTTTGATAGAAGATTGAAGTCTACCCCAAAGCAATCCTCTGTAATGTCCTTTGAGTAATAACTGCAATGAATTACAGCTATCACTACCTGTCCGATATTCTCGTCCTCAAAAAGAGGTTCACAATACTTTAAGAAATAGCCGTTTATTATGTTTAGACAATTAATGTCCTCTTGATTATGTGGGATAACCAAGTAGACTACATCCTTTTCATAACCGCCTAAAAGGTCATACTCATTAAGCGGAGTTACTGTACTAATGTATTTTACGTTCTTCTCAACCTCAATCTTCTGCATATTGCAGTTGAAATGCTGTACCGCACAAAGGTACTCACTCTCACTGTATTTTTTGCACATTTTCAAACTTCCTTTCTTTAATCAAACTTCATCGGCTAACTTAACTCTTGTATCACAATGATATTCCTTCAATTTATCATCATCAACTTGCAACGCTCCACAAGCTATCATATCGTTAATTTCGTTTAATCTAACCCAAACACCATTTGGATTACTTTCAGATACATTAAAATCCGATGGATACAATTTATTCATTTGTCATTCCTCCTTAAAATGTGCTTTTCATTGTTTTTTATTCAATATTACTTTTGCCATGCTCCAATCTTCACTATTGATTAGCTTGACAACTTTTTGAATTATACATGCTAACTCTATATCATAAATTCTATAATGGAAAGCTGCACTGACTTCATTTCTATTACCATGGAAATCTATATATCTATGTGTATCTAAATTACCATAGTACATGTTCTTTGGTGTTGTAAAATGATGTTTTCTTTCAATAATCTTCTTCAACATTTCTAGTGGATTATCATAAAATCCGTTAAACTTAAAATATTTCCCTTCGTTTTCTATCAACTGATTTTTTCTTTTTTCATCCTCTTTTATCTTCCATTCATCGTCAGGATCTCTTCGATTGAATACAAAGAATTCTTTTTCATCTTTTACCATATATGTAGGGTAATAATAGCAACTTCCTGTATATGGACTACCATCATAATATCTTTCTTTTTCTATAAATTTAATCATAAAATCGTCCTCCAATTCTATTTTAAAATCCAAAAATATCACAATAATATGCGTATTTAGAACCATGAATTTTCCGTTTCATATTTACTCATTACTCTCCACTCGTAAACTACCATTTGAAATCAATATAATGACAAGGAATTTCCATTTTATCTCCATGTTCTGTTACGATGGGTAAAGTTCCCCATTCATCAGATATGACTACTCCATCTCTAATATCATGGCTAATCATGAATAAATCTTCATAATCTATCCATGTTGCTCCAACAATCCAACCTTGATCTCTGAACACACAAAGTTCTTTAGCTTGCGTTTTCTTTAAACAAAAATCCTGTACTCTCATTACTTTCTCCCTTCTGAAATCTACATTTCATCAATAAATGTTATTGATATAATATGTTCAATTTTCGGAGGGATATGAAAATATTCACCATTAACGCAGCAATCTCTATAATGTTGTAAATCGTTCCAAAATTCCTCTGTATTCATATCATAATTGGTTTGAAATTCAAACCCTCTACCTCTCTCATGTATCATATATCTTTTCATTTTTGTCAAACTCCTCATTTCTTGCATAGCACTCACCTTACATCTATTTAAACAAATAGATGTCATCCTATATAATGTCTTTCCCATTTATCAATCATTTGAATTCTCAATTCAGCCAATTCCGCATCCGTAAACTCAAATTCGATAGCAGTTAGCATATAATCAATATAGTCATCAATTACATATGTAAGTGCAATATAATTTTCAACATCCGAAAAATCTTCACCAATTCCTCCGTTTCCATCATCAAATGTGAAAACACATTTATCATCAACATATACATTCCATTCATAATATCTCTGTACAAAATTAATTTTACGCATAACACTTACCTCATTTTCTATTCAAACCAATACTCATTCTCTCCCACATCTTCAACCTCGTCTACACATACAACGTCATATTCCTGCCCATCAATGACAACATATTGACGTTCAAACGTATCAACATCTGCCTCCACTGTAATAATATCAAATACTTCTCGTGTGTTTGTATTGATTTTACATTCCGTTTCTATTGCTGTTCCACCGTCCCAAACAGAAACGAATGTCGCATTTATAATATTCTTGTCCACAATTATTACCTCCCAATCAGTTACCTAAATACTCGTCAATCTTCATTGTTAGCTCATCACATAGCTTTAATATGTCACCCGTTCCATCCTCTTTGCCGTCATCATATATTGTTTCACTTGCTTCATCTGCCAAATCTGCAAGTTGATTTAATAGTTTTCTCGTTTTTTCTGTCATAATAATTCACCCTTTCACATTTGATTTATTCACAATTTCTATTTATTTCTTCTATAACTTCGTCAAGACTTGAAACTTCATTATAATCCCTGTTCGCTCTCACCATTCATTGTAAAATCAATCAGCAGTTCTCCCATTGCGATTACATCAAATTGCTTTTCCGTATCTTTTATAGCACTAAACACATCTGATTTAACAAATTCAATTTTATTATCTACTTCATTATTTAGCCTTTCCAAACAATAACATAAAGCAGATACACTTCTATCTATTTCAACTGTATAATTCATGCTCTTTTCCTCCTCTTGAAATCGTTGATTCAATCCCATATGTAATTATCTTCTTTTCCATATAAAGCACCACCCGGAAGAAACATTCCAATTGCTTCTATTTCATTTCTATCTAATAATTCTCCCTTTCTACTACCCTTGAGCCATATAAATCTTCTCATAACAACTTCCTTAGGTAATAACATAAATCTTTTAGTTGTGACTTGTATTCCAATACCAAGTTTCAACATTGTGTTTGCTGCACCACCATTTATAAGATACTGTCTTAAAATCTCCGTATACTGATTTAAGTGTGTATCTGTTTGTGCAACGCCAGAAAACATCTGATCTGTTAATCTGTGATATTCAATATAATTACATTTCATTATAATCACTCCTATCCAAATCATCGTTCTTATTTTGTTATATCAACAACGTAATCGTTATAATACTTAAAACTATCGAATGTTCCACCATGTTTTTCACTATAATTAAAAACACTCATATAAATATGTCCTGCAATTGCTTCGTTATATCGCACAAGTTTATGTCCATTTTGTTGAATAAGCTCTCTTAAAAATAACACATTCTTTTCCTCCTTAATCAAATCATCGTTTCATATTCCAATTTATTTTCTGACCACAATTTTCACAATATGGCATTTGAAAATCTTCACACATTGCAGATAATGGACGCTTACAAGACGGACAACAGTAATTATTAAAGCCTTTATGCGTTCCATTTGGCAATGGATTTTTAGGTGTCTGATATTCTAATAAATCTTGTATTACTGTTAAAACCGTATGCGATATACCTAAATTGCATATTTGCGACTTTTTACTTGCTAAAATATTTTTGACTTCATCTATGGTATAATTCACAACATATACCTCCTATCTTTTTATAAATTTCTTATTTTATCCACAATAAATCTCATCAGTATCTACAAACCCATTCTCTTTTAAATATTCAATATAATCTATAATATCCGATTTTCTTTTGACCTCTATATCGTTTGAGCGTTCATACCCATAAAAAGGACTGACATATATCTTGTATGTTTTGTTGTCTAAATCGACAACAAGATTATAATGATGACCACAATCTCTACGTTTCGTCCATTTCCTATCAAGATAATATAAATGCAATTCCATTATAATCACTCCTTCTCAATCTCAAATGAATGTTCAACAATATTTCCATCCTCGTTAAAAAGAATATCAAATTCTTCACAATAAAACTCTACCATATCTTCAGGACATTCTGTTTCTTCTAAATCAGGATAACCATTATTAATAGCTAAATTTCGCACATTCCATCTTGCGTTATCTTTTGCCATTAATTCATCATCTCCATAACCTTTGCCGTCTGCTCTGTCGTAAATATCATCCCATGTATATAATTTAATAATCTCAAAAGACTCTAAACTATATGCTCCATCTTTACCATTCCAATAAGTTTTAGCCCAATGTTCAATCCTTTTTTCTTTGTTATTTCTGTCAAAAGATGTGTCATATCTTAGGTCAATTACCTGTTTGGAAAAGTCTTTGCCTACAATAGAAACATAATGTCCGTTTCCATATTGTTCTTCATCATAAAAGAAATTACAATTAAGACTGAATACAACTTTATGGTCTGTTATTTCATTTCCTATTACTATGTTCATTCTGTATTTCATTAAAAACCACTCCTTAAATCTCAAATAATTCATCGCCGGCATATTCAATCATATCTTCTAATACCATTCTGCCAAAGCTTTCTGCATATTCCTTCCATATTATATCTTCTAATGCGGTCGGCTCTCGTTCTTCAATTTCATAATCTTGTACAAATTTTTCTACAAGACGTCTCATTCTGTAGTCATAGTTTTCGTCCATTGTATGTATGTGCATAATATTCCCTCCTTTTAATTCCTTCTTATCAACCTTACCAATCTTCACTCTCATAAGGGTCAACGTATTCAAAACTACCTTTGCAATCACGTATATTGCCTTCTTTTTTTAATTTATTCTGTTCTTCAAGATAATCTTCATCAAGTAAAGTATCAGCCAAATTCTTTAATAATTCTTCATAATCTTCATCAGTGTAACATTCTGATATTCGGTGCAAAATCGGACTTACTTCATCTGTAGTATGTTGTTCTAACCAATTTGCACAAGACGGCAAATAATCACACCAACCATCAAGCAAATATGAATTGTCAAACACATCGCCGTCATTATACCACCTATAAACTAATTGACTTATAGCTGTTACAATTTGTGTTGCTTTTGTTTCTCCCTCACCCCAACGAGGCAAATATTTTTCATTTGCCCATTCAAATTTATCAAAATAACCCCAATTAACTGACATAATATTAACCGCCTTTCTCTTAATCGTCTGAAATTGTCGTTTCAATTAATCATTCCATCTGAACAATCCCTTAAACACCTTTTCAAGTGTTACAGAATCATCGCAAACGTAATCACCTATCATTCTGCCGTTTTTATAAATATTCCCTCTATATTTACAATCCAAATCATTAAAGGAAACATCAATCCCATCTGCCACGCTTACATCATCTCCATACCACATATCAATATGTATATCTTTCATAATTAATCCTCCATTCAATTATCTTCTGTCAAATACCATCATTTTCAGCAATGTTTTAGCTTGCTCCTCTGTGTAATTGTCAACACGTCCATTGACTTCTTTTAGAGGACAAGCTCTTATACTCTTATATTCACTTCTTAAAACTGCTTGTTTCTTCTCCTCTAACATATTGTTATATATTGCATCTGATATACTCATACTCTTATATACTCCTTAATTTTTTCTATCCATTTTGGATCTACTCCGTCAGTATCAATTTCTATATTCTCTTTGCAATAACCACAAGTAATCAAATATAAAGCTATTCTCTGCCATTCTTTAGGTGTATACTCTCCTCTTTGCGAATATGCCATAATTTCAAATAACGAAGTTCCTTCTGCAAGTTGTGCATCTTTTATTTCGTTGTCGATTATAGCGCATATTTGATTAATACACATTTTAAGTCTTGACATTTTATTCTCTCCATGTAATACAGTGTTATATAAAGCATCCCAGCCGTCCTCAGGCACTTGTAATACGATATAAACATAACTGCCTTTTAAGTCCTCCATTGCATACTTGACAGTATCATTAATCGCATATTTATAAACAATATACTTTTCACTGAATATCGGCACAATATCATACTTAATATTTTTTTCTGCTAAAATACGACAAAAGCTATCATTTATATATTGACAGATTATCTTCTGTCCTCTATGTTCCAAAGTTCTCATATATAACACCTTCCTCACTCCTAAAACTTGTCTATGTAACTATTTATACGGCTTACCAAATTATCCGAAAACTCTTTTTCGCCTTTAAACCATTTATATAAGTAACTTGGTGAGATACCTATACGGCTACAAAAAGTCGTTTTCGGAATCCCAACCTTTTTTATATAATCTCGGACTTTTTGCTTCAAGTCCATCTGTGAAATGCTCATATATTATCCTCCGTTCATTTACGCGATATTTTTACGTTTTTTAATCATTACAAGTTTTGTACTATTTTCTTTAACTTCTCTTGCTTGCTCAAGTCCTAAGTTCTCAACAATCATATCTTCTGCGTACAAAGACATAGCAAGTCTATAATCTAAAAATGGATACTTTGCAACACCTCTTGCCTTTAATAATAACGGTGTAATCTTTCTAAGTTCCTTAATAAGATACTTCTGCACTTTATCTCTATCTTCAGGATATAGCTTGTACATATCCAATAAAACCTTCATTACACCTGTTGAATATCCGTTTGGTTTACGGTCAAATCCTGCACCCTTGCAGATGTCAAATATAAATTCTGCCGCTTTGCCATCGTCAATATTGCATATATTAAGTGTGACAGAATATGAACCCAAAACAGAAGCACTTCTATTACCTTTGCAAGACGCATACTCAAATCCATACTTTTCTTTTAGCTTTTCAAGTCGTTCTGTTGCTTTGTCGTGTAATACAACCATCGCACCGTGCTTTTGAATCGCCGTCATTCTTGCAACTTGTTTATTTTGATAAGCATACATCTCGGCTTCAAATTCAAGCCGTTCCTCTGCGTTGTTTGGTGCATTGAGAATTAGCAACACTTGTAAATCGGTGTATTTTTCTTTGTCTACCATCTGACTTGCTACCCATCGACCGTAACCGTCTACAAGGTATACTTTGCCTTCTTCCCAGTGCGGAACACCGATTAAAGGCAATAATTTATTTTCATCCCAATTATTAACAAGGTACATTAAGCTTCTATCCGTTCTAACCTCCGTTTGATACCTTGTATCAATCTCCAACAGTTCAACCGGTATCGGAATAATCGCAACACTATATTTTGCGTCACGATACATTTTAGTTAATCCCTTTAATAGTCCTTTATCCCCTTTGTTTTTCTTTCCACTTATAACTTCAAAACTTCTGCACATGATTTTATTCTCCTTTTCTTATTTCAATATTATAATTAAATTGCTTTCAAAGTTGATACTTCAACGGATATACTCTGTAATCCGTCATTGTAACAACAGTAATATTTCCCATCTGCTTTTACCTCAAAAGAGAGGTACTCACACTCTATGTATCTTCTCATGTTTGCTTCTGTCGGCTCAATTCCTGCCAGCCTTAAAGCCTTGTAAGCCGCTATATTCTCATGTCTTGCTATTGCTATATACATAGCTATTCCCTCCCTTTCTTTTTCGCTCTCCGCTCAATCTCTGCCTTACATTCTTCTTCTGTATAGTCTAACAATATACAGCCATAATCATCCCATTTTCTGTTATGTGCGTTAAGTACAGTTTGAGCCTGTCTTTTTGTATCTGCGTGTATAAATCCGCAATACTCTATGCTTTCGTAACGCTCACCAAAAGCGTATATATGCTTGTTGCCCTTTTTAGGATCGTTGTAATGATTGTAATCGTATATCATTTTTTTATCTTCCTTTCACTCTTAAATATTTACTGTTATATTTCAACATCTTCTATTACTCGGTTATAATATGGATGCCTTATACTTCCTTTTGTAATGACTTCATCGTGACAAGCGTTTTTTGGTATAACTCCGTTACGATTAAATAAATATTTACTTATTTCATATCCGATAACTTCCTTGTAAATGTAAAGTCGCTTACCGGTTTTTGCATTATACACGCTTACAACTTTAAAATACATATTTACAGATAACAAACAATTATTTACAGTATCAACTGCTCTGTTTAAATAGGAATCTCTATTTGTAAGCATAGCGGCATCGTTATTGTAAACTTCCTCTTTGAGTTGTTCTATGACTCTATCTGTCAAGCCTTCTGCTTTTAGCATATTAAAATTATAAATAATATGCTGTTTATTAGTATTTGTATATGTATCAAACTCTTTTTTCATTTTTGCAAGTGTTCCGTAATTCATAATAAAATCCTCCGTAATTCTTAAATATTTACTGTTATATCGCCATTATATAACGTGTTCATCGCACAAATTAAGGCAATAAATAACGCAATGCTTACCGCCTTCCAGACGTTAAAATCCGCCTTTCGTGCGTGTTTGTTCCTCTTGTATGCTCTACTTCTCATGGTTTTATAACCTCCTTTATAATTTATAATGTCCTATTAATAAACACTATAAAAGACACTATATAGTTTTATAGTGCCCTCTAACTATTTATTAATATCGCTGTTACTGCATTTTTGAGTCAATATAATCAAATATATTGAATAGCTCAATAATACAATTTATTAAATATTTTTTTAGTGTTTGCATCGTCTTTTACCTCGTTATTATTCAAATGTTATATAAGCGTCTGACATTTCTCGGAGGTAATCAAAAGCATCTTTTACACTGCCCATATAGTCAGTAAGTAGCATATTATTTGAGCCATAAGCACCAATATAAAAGCGTGAATAATCAATTATTACATCCTCCTCTTTGCCTTCTTCAAATAGTACCACTCCATTAACATAATAATAATGCTGTTTGCTTTTGTTTAAAGCGTGGCTTTGCGTTATGTATGTATGATACTTTCTAAGCTCTTCTATAGCTTCTTCCTTGCTATTATAGCTTTGTTCCCTGATTGCGTTATAGTCCGCATCATTAACCCAGTTATCAATCTTTTGTTGTAGCTTTGTATCCTTTTTAAGTGCCTTTTTGCTTTGATATTCAAGACGATAAAAACGCAATACATACTTTTTAGATTCCTCCTCTGTCGTGTCTTCCAAACTTGCGTTTAATAAAACACTCCATATTAAATTATAACTGTTTTCTCTTGTTATAAGAATATGTTTCTCATCCTGTCTATAATCTGCAATTATTTTATTATTTTTTGTTATACAAAACACATTTACGCTTATACAATACGGATTTTTATATATTGCATTAAAATTTTTATATAATTCCTCTATTGTTTCACCTTTAACATTCACTGTTACAAATTCCGAATCATACATCACATTAAGGATAATGCAATATTTTTTCTCTATACTGAATTTCATTTTATATACTTCCTTTCATTGTTTGATTACCTCAAGCGGCACTATTGCACCGCCTGAACGCTTCCGGCTTAAAATCCTGTTTATAGTTGCCGAAACAACTTCTTATATTAATACTCCTCTTTATAAAATTTAATTGTATTCTCCTTTGCTTTTTCGTAATCTTCTTTATTTGTATAAGGTGTCAATGTTATATCCCTTTCACAATATGTAAATATTGCCATTTGCTCATCTGAATAAGCATAAGCACTGTATCCGTCCACCTGAACCAAAGTAAACTTACACTTCTTCGCAAATTGATAACATAAATCTGATGCCCAAAGACCACGTAACATATACTCGCCGTTTCTGTTCGTGGTTTCTTCTATAAAGTTTAAATTTGCAATTCTACAAGTGTTTTCGCTTAGGTGATAATTTGATAAGTTAAAATTATATGTTGTCATTATTAAAACCCTCCTTATTAATATAATTCTATAATGTTATTATCAACTTGAATAAATGTTCTTTCAATATCAATATCCCGACCGTATGCTTCATAGTCAAAATATCTTTTGACTTCTTCCGTCACTCCGTCAAGTAGTCCGCAATCATTAACAACTTGATATGCGACATCTTCCATGTTGTCGCAATCGTAATAAATTCTATAATTGCCTTGACGGACGGCGTCAAGAGCTTGTTGTAGACCGTTTGTATACTGTTCCAAGTATGCTTGAAATATGATAACTTCTTCATCGTCGAAGTTGTCAATCTCTTCTGCAATTTCGTTAAGTTGTAAAATATCTTTATATTCGGCAACTTTTAAACCGCTTATATCTGTTTCATAGTCAGATATAAAAAGCTCGTCTTTACCGTTGTTGCTTATCTTATCAAGAACTTCTTCAAGTCCTTCACAAAGTAAGTTTACCCACTCTCCAACAAGAGCGCCCTCG
>OLRI01002960.1_pt1 | contig 10789 bp, 12 predicted proteins | sample 1672871 | NCBI WGS metagenome assembly OLRI01 (sample SAMEA3136732, study PRJEB25190) | human gut metagenome
GCAAGACGGATTGTATCTATAGAGAAAAGAAGCATCAGGGTATATTATTACGAGCTACTCATTGAATACGGTTCACGAACATCTTGCCCTTTTGGGTCTCGGTGCGGTTTCTATTTTGGGCCAAGTCAAACTGCTCGTCCCGGGTCAGCTCCTTCACCTTCCGGCCGGCCAGCAGGACCTTTCGCTCCTCCTTCAGGGCCTCCAGCTCCGCGTTGGCCTCGTCCAGCTGTAGCAGCTTCCGTTGGAGCAGGTCAAACCGGTTCAGGTCATCCACGCTCCAGCGCTGGCTTCTGTCCCTTTGGGCCATGTCCGCCGCCATGCGCAGCACGTCCCGGTCCGATAGCCGCGGTTCTCGCTGCTGGTTTTTTACATCTGAATCCGTCAGAGATCTTCCTGGATCACTCTTTCCCCGTTCGGATAGTGCGTCATTTCCAACATATCTATTCCGTTCGATTCCGCGTACTCCATCGCTAAATTCATTTTCTCCTCCAGTGAAATTTCTTCCGTTTTCACTATTGCTTTCCATGCCTCCTGCGGGCTTTTCAGCTCCAATATTTGCTCGGCAAGACCAGATAGCAAGAGCTGATAATCTGTGTTTTCAATCGAGTCTGACTGTGGAAGCGCACGAATCATATCAACTGAAAGCTCCGTTAGATTGGAAAGTTCCATCAGCCTTGTGTGTAATGCCTTTGTCTTTGAAAAATCCCATATGAAAAAGAAAAGCCCAAAACAGACACACAGAAGTGTTGGATAAGTCAACGCTTCCAATGGAAAGTTATAAAAGAAAAAGGTGATGGCAAAGGTAATGGAAAACAGCAAAAATAGTAGAATGTATTCCAAATTATAGTGAAGGTAAGGATTTAGCTAGGATTGAAAGAATCGTAGCACCTTATAAAAATAATCCAAAAGTTAAACTTTTAAGTGTTGAACCAGATGCAAATTACAACAGAACAGTTGTTACTGTATTAGGAGATCCTGAAGAAGTTAAAAAAGCTGTTATTGAATCAATAGGAATTGCAACTAAGGAAATAGATATGAACAAACATAAAGGTGAACATAAGAGAATGGGAGCAACAGACGTTGTCCCTTTCTTACCTATTCAAGAAATGACTACTGAAGAATGTAATGAAATTTCAAGAGAAGTGGCTAAAGCAGTTTGGGAACAATTCCAATTACCTATTTTCTTATATGAAAATACAGCAACTGCTCCAAATAGAGTATCTCTACCTGATATCAGAAAAGGTGAATATGAAGGAATGGCAGAAAAATTAAAACAACCTGAATGGGCACCAGATTTCGGAGAAAGAGCACCTCACCCTACTGCTGGTGTTACTGCTATCGGTTGTAGAATGCCTTTAATAGCTTTTAATATTAACTTAGCTACAACAAATATGGATATTCCTAAAGAAATTGCAAAAGCTATAAGATTTTCAAGTGGAGGATTCAGATTTATACAAGCTGGACCAGCTGAAATTTTAGATAAAGGTTTTGTTCAAGTTACAATGAATATAAAAGATTATACTAAAAACCCTATTTACAGAATAATGGAAACTGTAAAAATGGAAGCTAAGAGATGGGGAGTAAAAGTTACTGGTTGTGAAATTATAGGAGCAACTCCTTTTGCATCATTAACTGACTCTTTAAAATATTACTTGGCTTGTGATGGAATAAAAGATGATGTAGATGCTATGTCTATGGAAAAAGTTGTTGAATTGATGGTTAAATATTTAGGTCTAACTGATTTTGATGTTAAAAAAGTATTAGAAGCTAATATCTAATTAATTAGAAAAAACAAAAAGGCTGTTACAGAATTTTGCAACAGCCTTTATCTTAATAAACTATAAAAGGAGGGATTATGCAAGCTGATTTAGTTCTATATAATATTGGACAATTAGTTACATCAAGAGAACTTGATAACACTAAAAAAATGGACAATATTGAAGTAATAGAAAATAACGGATATATAGTAATAGAAAAAGATAAAATAGTTGCTGTTGGTAGTGGAGAAGTTCCTAAAGAATATCTTTCACCTGCAACAGAAATGGTAGATTTAAGTGGTAAATTAGTTACACCTGGACTTATAGATTCTCATACTCACTTAGTTCATGGTGGTTCAAGAGAAAATGAATTTGCTATGAAAATTGCCGGAGTACCTTATCTTGAAATATTAGAAAAAGGTGGAGGAATTCTAAGCACTTTAAAATCTACAAGAAATGCAAGCGAAGAAGAACTTATAGAAAAAACTTTAAAAAGTTTAAGACATATGTTAGAACTTGGTGTTACAACTGTTGAAGCTAAAAGTGGATATGGTTTAAATTTAGAAGATGAGTTAAAGCAATTAGAAGTTACTAAAATTTTAGGTCATTTACAACCTGTTACTTTAGTTTCTACATTTATGGCAGCTCATGCTACACCACCTGAATACAAAGAAAACAAAGAAGGTTATGTTCAAGAAGTTATAAGAATGTTACCTATAGTTAAAGAAAGAAACTTAGCAGAATTCTGTGATATCTTCTGTGAAGATAAAGTTTTCTCTGTTGATGAAAGTAGAAGAATATTAACAGCGGCAAAAGAATTAGGATATAAATTAAAAATCCATGCTGATGAAATTGTTTCATTAGGTGGAGTTGAACTTGCTGCTGAATTAGGAGCAACTTCTGCTGAACACTTAATGAAAATAACTGACTCAGGAATAAATGCTCTTGCTAACAGTAATGTAATAGCTGATTTACTTCCTGCAACTTCATTTAACTTAATGGAACACTATGCTCCTGCAAGAAAAATGATAAAAGCTGGAATACAAATAGCTTTATCTACTGACTACAACCCTGGTTCTTGTCCATCTGAAAACTTACAATTTGTTATGCAAATTGGAGCAGCTCATTTAAAAATGACTCCTAAAGAAGTTTTCAAAGCAGTTACTTTAAATGCTGCAAAAGCTGTGGATAAACAAGATACAATAGGTTCTATTGAAGTTGGTAAAAAAGCTGATATAACTGTTTTTGATGCTCCAAGTATGGCATATTTCTTATATCACTTTGGAATAAATCATACTGACAGTGTTTATAAAAATGGAAAATTAGTTTTCAAAAGATAAAAGATAAAGGATATTATGAAATATAATTTAGAAAATTTAATAAAAAATTTTAATTCAAAGAAAAAATTAAAATTTTTATTCTTTTGGGGACATACAGAAAATGGACATGAAATAACGAAAGCTTGTTTCAGTCAGTGGTATAGTTGTAAATTTGTTGTAGATGACATCACATATCATACTGCTGAACAATATATGATGGCTCAAAAAGCATTATTATTTAATGATAATGAAATTTTCCATAAAATTATGAATTCAAAATCTCCAAAAGAATATAAAGAATTAGGAAGAAAAATTAAAAATTTCTCTGATTCTAAATGGAATGAAAATAAGTATCAAATAGTTTTAAAAGGAAATATTGCTAAATTTTCACAAAATGAAAAATTAAAAGTATTTCTTTTGAACACAGGTACTAAAATTTTAATTGAAGCTAGCCCTTATGATAAAATTTGGGGTATTGGACTTTCAGCTGATCAAGAAAATATTGAAAACCCTTTAACTTGGAATGGCGAAAACTTATTAGGTTTTGCACTTATGGAAGTTAGAGATTTAATTAGTGAGTAATTTAAAATTTAGGAGGAATAAAATGAAATTAGTAGAATTAGATGTATTGAAATTTTTGGATGTTGTTGACTCAAACTCACCTGCACCTGGTGGAGGATCAGTTTCTGCTCTTGCATCATCTTTAGGAGCAAGTTTAGCAAGAATGGTTGCTCATCTAAGCTTTGGAAAGAAAAACTATGAAGCTCTAGCTGATGATGTTAAAGCTAAATTTGTTGCAAATTTTGATGAATTATTAAAAATTAAAAATGAATTAAATGATTTAATTGACAGAGACTCTGAAGCATATAACACAGTTATGGCTGCATACAAATTACCTAAAGAAACTGATGAAGAAAAAGCTGCAAGAAGTGCTGAAATTCAAAAATCTTTAAAATATGCTATTCAAACTCCTTATGATATAGTTGTTTTATCTGGAAAAGCAATTTCTTTACTAGGAGAAATCTTAGCAAATGGAAATCAAAACGCAATAACTGATATCGGTGTAGGAACTATGTTATTAATGGTAGGACTTGAAGGTGGAATCTTAAACGTTAAAGTTAACCTATCTTCAATAAAAGATGCTGAATATGTAGAAAAAATAACAAAAGAAATCTACGATATAAAAGCTACTGCTGAAAAAGAAAAAGAAAGAATAATGGGAATAGTTAACGCTGCATTATAATTAAAATTTTCAAAGGATTGTTATATATAAAATTTATATGTAATAATCCTTTTTTATGATAAAATATAAAATATATCTACATTAATTAAATAAAAGGGGAGAATGTTATGAGAGATGATTTAGATAATATTGATGAAAATCTACCAAAACAAAATGATGATGATCCTTCAACAAACAGTTTTTTAAAAATTGGATCAATAAAAACTTTGGATAGTAGTAATATAAAAGTTGATTTTGGTTCACCTAAAGAAACAGAAAAAGATATTCCATTAAAAATTGAAAAGCCCAAAGAATTTAATACTAAAAAACATACTGATATCCCTCGTCCAAAGGAAGAAAAAAGCAAATCAAATTCAATATTAACAATAATAATATTTATTCTTATATTTGTAATTTTAATTTTAGTATATTTTATTTATATAAACTTTTCTAATGAAAATAACAATTCTGTTACTAATAATACAGTAACTCAAGAAGTTATAAAAGAAAAACCTATAAAGAAAGAAGCTATAAAACCTGTTGTAAAAAATGAAACTAAAGAACAATATAGCTCTGGATATGAAAATAAATTTGGAAGAGTTGTAAATGATAAATATGTAGGTGGTAGTTTAATACAATTTATTAAAAATGCTAATAGTGAAGGAGAATATGAATATTTAAAAAATCAATTTTATCAACTCCTAGATACTATGTATGTTACAGAAGATAAAATAACTTATTATTACTTAACTGATATAATTTCAAACTTAGCCAATAAAGCTGATACTAATATACTGGTGCAAGAAGATTTTACTGTAAAAGGAAAAAAATTATATTATACTGTTTCTTTTCCAAAAGATTATACAGCAAATACACCTAGCTGGGTAAAATTTGAAATCTTTGAAAGAGAATTCAAAGATGGACTAGCTCTTCGTACTGCCCATGTAAGTTGTGCTATTAATGGTGTAGAATATAAAGATTGGGATGCTGTTTATGCTATTTTTGAATAAAATTTAGAAAATTCATGAGGTTCTTAATTATTTTATTTTTAATAACCCCTTTTTTATATAATATTATTATTGCAGTAGATGATAAAATATTATATAATTTATGTAGATGATTTATGAAAATAATTTATAAGGGGTGAATGATGGATAACATAAAACAGAGAATCAGACAAATTGAAATTTTAGCACTTACTCTTTTTATGATAATTTTAGTTTGTTTTTTAACATATATAATTAATGAAAGTGAGAATATATTCTTAGGTTTATTTAGAATTATTACTTCTCCAGCTATTTTAGTAACTGATTTCATTAAAGTTGGTGGTATAGGGGCAGCCTTTTTAAATGCACTTTTAATTTTTTCTTTTAACTATTTTCTGGTAAGATTATTTAAAGTAAGAATAACTGGAATAGTTATAGCAATGTTTTTTACAGTTTTTGGCTTCTCATTCTTTGGTAAAAATATTTTAAATATTTTACCTTTTTATCTAGGTGGTATTCTCTATAGTGTATACACATCAACTGATTTCTCCGAACATATTATTCCAATTGCATTTTCAAGTGCCTTAGCTCCTTTTATTAGTAGTGTGGCTTTCTATGGTGAGGTTTCTTTTGAAACATCATACATAAATGCTATTCTAATTGGAGTTTTAATTGGTTTTATTGTAGTGCCTTTAGCAAAAAGTCTTTATGATTTCCATGAAGGTTATGATTTATATAACTTAGGTTTTACAGCTGGAATATTAGGTTCAGTTATAATAGCGGTTTTAAAGTTATACCATTTTGAAATCAAACCACAATTTCTTGTGTCAATTGAGTATGATATGGCATTAAAAATTATATGTTCCTCTGTGTTTATTGCCTTTATAATTATAGGTTTCTATATAAATAACAATTCTTTTTCAGGATATTTTAAACTAATAAGAGATGATGGATATAAATCTGATTTTACTCAAAAATATGGCTATGGTCTAACTTATATAAATATGGGTATGATGGGGCTTATCAGTATAGCTTTTGTTATTATAACAGGTCAAACTTTTAATGGACCTGTATTAGCTGGACTTTTTACTGTAGTAGGTTTCTCTGCAAATGGAAAAACTATCTTTAATACTATACCTGTTTTTATAGGAGTACTTCTTGCAAGTTTTGGAAGCAAAGGTAGTACTTTTACAGTTGCTATCTCTGGATTATTTGGAACATCTCTTGCTCCTATATCTGGTGTATTTGGACCAGTTGCAGGTATAATTGCTGGTTGGTTACACTTGGCAGTTGTGCAAAATGTAGGTCTGGTTCATGGTGGACTTAATCTCTACAACAATGGTTTCTCTGCAGGTATTGTTGCTGGATTCTTACTACCTATATTCAATATGATAACTGATAATAATAATCAAAGAAAAATGAATATTCAAAAAAAACATATGAACTTTTTAAAAGCTGTTCAAAAAAATATAAAAAAGAAAATAAAAGAAGAAGAAGGTGAAAATAAATGAAATTATTAAATATTCCTAGTTTAAAATTCCTAAAAGTTGGGGTTGATACCGATCCTCTAAACAACAATAATTTAGAATATTTAGAAAAGCAAAATGCAATTTCTGCTTTAATAGTAAATCATACTGGAGATAAAGTTTTATTTGTAAATCAATATAGAGCTGGTATTCATAACTATATATATGAAGTTCCTGCTGGACTTATAGAAGAAGGTGAAGAACCTATTCATGCTCTTGAAAGAGAAGTTAGAGAAGAAACGGGTTATAGAAGAGAAAATTATGATATTATTTATGATAGTAATACAGGATTTTTAGTTTCTCCAGGCTATACAACTGAAAAGATTTATATTTATATTATAAGATTAAAATCCGATGATATTGTTCCTTTGGAACTTGACTTAGATGAAACTGAAAATCTCTATACAAGATGGATAGATATTAGAGATGCAGGAAAACTTACTTTAGATATGAAATCAATTTTTTCACTTCATATCTATGCTAACATAATAAGATAAGGGGCATTATAGCCCCTTATTTCACTTCCAAATCACTGAAAATTCAAATCTTCCTATTATCATTAGTATTACAAAAATTATAAATGATATTATAAAAAATGTTTTAAACTTATCCTCTTCTTCTTTTCTTGCAACATCTGAATGTTTTTTATATTTTTCCCTTATAGATTTATCTTCTAATTCTTCTTTTGTATATGGAACATAGCTATAATTTTTTAAAAGAGCTACTGAGTATTCATCATTTTCTGGTGGATAGTATCCATTTTCCAAAAGACTATTAGTACAATGTCTATTATAGTAATATGATAACCAAGTTTCAATTCCTTGAACAATTACAAAAAGTAATGTTGGAATCAATGAAATATATGAAGGTTTATAAGAATCAAGTATTTCTATAGTTCTTGGAACTTTTAGAGATTCATTAGATGCTTGAACAATAAGACCTATTTTTACAAGAAAAAATAAAAAGAATAGTACAAAATCTTTCTTTCTTCCTCTAAATAATGGAACCCAAAAACCCCAAAATAATAAGGTCCAACTAAATCCCATAAATCCACTTTCTTTTTTTCCATCTTTTTCTAAGTTTATTCTTACTGACATAGGCAATCCTTTCAATTAATTTTTATAAATAGCAATAAAGAAATATTTGAATAATAGCAGCTACTACAAACATTAAAGCTTTCTTTTTCTCAGTTTTTTTTACTTCATCTAAAATTTCTTTAGCTCTCTCATCACTTATTAACTCACTGTCTGTGTATTCAAAATAATTATATTTCTTTAATAAAATATTAGAATACTCGTCATCTTTTAATGGTTTCCAACCATCAGCTAACATTTTTTGAGTATAATATTTATTATAGAAAAAAGCTATAACCCAAGATATTATTAATGAGAAAAATGAAATTAAAGCTCCATATTTATATTGCACAAAATTTCTTTGTACATATATGTTATAAAAATTCGATATAAAAGCATTTAAAAAATAAATTCCTCCCATAAATAAGAAACTCTTTAAATCTTGTCTTGCTGCTGGTACAAAACTATTAAAGAAAGCAGTTGTATAACTATAGCCAACAAAAGCATCTTTCATGTAACCATCTTTTTCTAATCTTATTGTTGTTGCCATGTATCCTCCTTTTTCAATAAAAAATTAAAAATTTTAAAGAAGCCTTGTGTATATTTTTCTATTAATGAATCATCATTTTTGTGTAATAAATCACTTAAATAACTTTGATGAACTCTTATTATAGTTTCCATTATAGAACTTGCTACCTCTTCTTTTATACTTCCTTCTTTAATCATTTTAGTTATAATAGGTAAATCTCTATCATATATATTTCCTTGAGTCAACATAGCCTTTGTTAAGTCTATATGTCCTTCAATTTCATCAGGAAAGATTTCATAGTATTTTTTTATAATATTCTCAAGTTTATAACTATATTTTCCAAAAAATAGAGTATGGAATATTTCAGGTTGTTCAAAAGAATGTTTTGTAAAAATCTTATACACTGTTTCATAAACTTCTATTGCTTTCATATCTGCTGTTATTTCATTTTTTAAATCATTTAAATAGTCTTTTAAATAATTTATAGATGCATACAGTATTAAGACTTCTAAATTTTCAAAGTAATTATAGATTGTAGCACTATTATATCCAGCTTTTTCTGCAATCTTTTTAATAGATAAATTTTCTAAACCTTCTTTCAATATTAATTCTTGAGTTGCTTCTATAAAATACATCATAACTCTTTTTTTCTTTATATTCATTTCTTCCACTATAGCACCTTCTCAAAAAGACTTGTTATTATTTATAATACGATTATAAAATAGCTATAATTTAAAGTCAATGCTTTCTATCCAATAAAGTTTATTTTTAATTAATTTATTCAAAAAAAAATATAATTTTATATGGTAAAGTATTTTAAAAATAGCTATTTTTTATATCCAAGCTAAATTTTTTAATATCAATACCCAACAGAAAATAGTAAGTATTGAAAATATACTTGTTGTTGCAACAATTTCACCTGCTAAATCTCCATCGGCTTTCATTTCCTTTGCCATAGTATAAGAAGCTACAGCTGTAGGAGAAGCACTCATTGATAGTAATGCAACTAATTCTATTCCTTGAAAACCTATTATTTTACCAAGTCCTATAGTAATCAATGGATTTACTATAAGCCTTAGTATATTTACTGAGATTAGATATTTAATATTTTTTAACATATTACCAAATTGTAGTTCAGCTCCTAGAACTATAAAAGCAAGAGGAGTTGAAATTTTAGAAATATCTGATAATGTTTTATATATTGGTTTTGGAATATTTATTCTCAAGACAATAAATATAATTCCCAATAAAGTTGCAATTATTAAAGGATTTTTAAATACTTGTCTTACTAGCTTTAATTTACTTATTTCTCTGCCTGAATAATATTCTAATATTATAACTGCTAAAACATTAAAAGTTGGAATAACAACTATAGTTAAAAGTGAAACAGTTGCCAAACCCTCTTTTCCATAAATACTATCAACTATAGCTAAACCAAATAAAACAAAATTTCCTCTATATACTCCTTGAATCAAAACAGATAATTTTTTCTTCTCTTTTACCTTTTGCATATAGATTAACCAAGCTAAAAAAACTATAATAAAAATAATTATAAAGGCATAAGCTAGTAATTTTAAATTATCAACAGAAATCCTAGATAAATCTCCAATATTATAGACATTTAAAAATAATAAAGTACTCATAAATACTCTAAATACCAATTTATTCATAATATTTAAACTATTTTTATCTACCATTTTTATTTTTTTTAGAAAAAAACCTAATGTCATTATAAAAAATATTGGTAAAACTACATTGAGTGCTAATAAAAAATTCTCCATATTTATATCTCCATTTTATGATTATCCTTTTATAATATCATATATTCAAGAGCATTGCAAAGTTACATATTATTTTTTAATAGATTTTTCTCCATAAGCTATCCAACCTTCTGTTGCTATAAGTAAGCACCATCTTCTATTTTCATCAAAAAAATAATGATGTTCTGGTATATTTTCAAAAAGAAATTTTAAAACCTTTAAAAAATCTTTTCCTGAAAATACTAATTCACTGTTTGTTATTCCATCTCCGGATATTTTCCGAAGAAGCTCTTTGGTTTATTTATATCATCTTTTCAGCCGATTGTCAAGTGAATTTTACCAAATAAATATGCTTTTTCAGAATGTCTTTTATCAAAATTAACACATATCCCGCAGTCTATGCAAAATCGTGAAAATGTGCTATAATAAAAATTACATTATAGTATCGAGAGGTTTGTATGAACGAAATAACCCACAGCCGCACAAGTGAATACATAGCGCGTCAGCTTGCGGAGGATGATATTGTCATTATAGCTTTACACATTTCGCTCAAAAATTTTGAGCAGCAGTGCAATGGAATAAATATCCACGCAGCGTAGCGGAGTGGATATTTATTC
>OLRI01002962.1_pt1 | contig 10782 bp, 8 predicted proteins | sample 1672871 | NCBI WGS metagenome assembly OLRI01 (sample SAMEA3136732, study PRJEB25190) | human gut metagenome
CCTCCAATTCATCTTGAATATAGTATAATATAAATCAGAGATAATTGCAATACCTATTACGAATCTTTAAGAGAAATCGAGAATTGCTCTCTGCCAAAGGGGGTGTGGCATATATCAGCGCTTTTGTGTGTGATTTCGGGTCAATTTTGAGGCATTTCTGCCGCTGTATGTGGCGTTTTTCATTCTGTTAGGAAAAGATGCTTCTCAGCCTTGTTGTTTGCGATATCGTCTATTTTTTGCGGTGTCGTCAAGTTCAGCATCTTTGTTTTATTCTATGCCCTCCATCCACATACTGCTCCAAATATACATATCTTTTACCTTGCTGAGGTAGCAGATTTTACACGACGCATTGTAAAATATAATGGGTTGTTGTAATTGTAAAAAATATTTACTTTGCAATATACGAATGTTGGCAAAGGAAGGGGTCTCACTATGAAAATGAAAAGGGGCTTTATTGGTTGTCTGCTGTCTATTTTCGTGATACTGACAATGTTCAGCGGCTGCAATGTAGGAAGCACGGACGGAGGTGAAGCCGACACGGTTTTGGGTGGTGGTAGCTCGGTGCTGCGTATTGTTTCCGGATCGGAAAATTCCGAACTGGAACCGATCTTGGAGGAGTTTTCCGACAGGGAGCATGTGCGCATTGAGATGACCTATATGGGCTCGCTGGATATCATGCGTCTACTGGGAGAGGAAGACATCCCCTATGACGCCGTGTGGCCGGCCAGCAGCCTGTGGCTGACGGTGGGGGATACGGAACACCGGATCAAGCACGCGGAATCCATCTCCATTTCGCCGGTGGTGTTCGGTATCCGCAAAAGCCTGGCGGAGGAGCTGGGATTTGTGGGGCGGGAGGTGTCGGTAAACGACCTTCTTGAGGCGATCCGGAACGGAAAACTCCGCTTCTGCATGACCAGCGCCACTCAGTCCAATTCCGGCGCCAGCGCGTATATCGGATTTTTGTACGCGCTCCTGGGCAACCCGGAAGTCATCACATCGGAGGATCTGCAGAGTGACGAACTGAGGGCGCAAATGCAGGAGCTTCTCTCCGGCGTGGACCGCTCCTCCGGCAGCTCGGACTGGCTGAAGGACATGTTCTTGCAGGGCGATTATGACGCTATGGTGAACTACGAGTGCCTGGTCATCCAGGCCAACCGGGAACTGGAAGAGCGTGGCGAGGAGCCGCTGTATGTAGTGTACCCCTATGACGGTCTTTCGCTGGCGGATTCGCCCCTGGGCTATGTGGACAAAGGGGACGATGGCCAGGAGGAACTGTTTTTAAAATTGCAGGAATACCTGCTGTCGGAGGATGTGCAGGACGAGATCCAGCGCACCGGCCGCCGTTCTGGCTACACCGGGGTTTCGGAGAAAAACAAGGATGTATTCCGGGCCGACTGGGGCCTGCAGCCCGACCGGGTGCTCTCCCCCATCAAAATGCCAGCTGCCGATGTTCTGTTTGAATGCCTAAATCTATACCAAACCGATTTCCGCAAGCCTTCCCTTACCGTGTACTGCCTGGACTACTCCGGCAGCATGAGCGGCGAGGGAAATGAACAGCTGGTTCAGGCCATGGAGCAGCTGCTCATCCAGGAGAACGCCCGGAAAAACTTCTTGCAGGCATCAGAAAACGAGGTGAATATCCTTATTCCCTTTAACGGGGGCGTGATCGACACTTATACGGCCACAGGCAACGGCAGCGAGCTGGAAGCGCTTTATGACAAAGTGGAAAACCAGGAAGTAGGCGGCGGTACCGATATGTACGCGGCCGCCGTGCGGGGGATTGAGCTGCTGGGAGAATATGATCTGTCGCAGTATACGCCGGCGATCATCCTGCTCACCGACGGGCAGTCCAGCGGGTCCCTGTCCGATTTTGAGGCGGCTTACGCCGGGCTTGGAACTGAGGTCCCGGTCTTCTCCATCATGTTTGGAGACGCTGACGAAACCCAACTGGAGGAGCTGGCGCGGTATACCAATGCCCGGGTGTTCGACGGCCGGGAGAATCTGACGGAGGCGTTCCGCAGCGTAAAGGGGTATAACTGATGAAAGAGACTTCGCGAATGCTCGTTTCCTCCTTTGCTGCTGCAATCGTCTTCCTGCTACTGTTCCTATTTTTCCATTGGAATCTGATTGTCTGCATCCTGCTGTGTGTCGGCATCTATTTCGGACTGTTTTTCCTGCTCAAGCCCAGCCGGAAAATCGCGGGAATTGATGTGGAATCTATGCCTGGCGGTGAAGAGATCCGGCAACTTTTGGACGATGCCCAGGCGGACCTGGCAGACATTGATAAAGCAGTAAAAGAGATCAAAACTTCCTCTGTGCGGCAGGATGCGCAGGCTCTATATGCTACCGGGGCCCGGATCCTAACCTATCTGGAGGAAAATCCAGACAAAATTAAGCTGGCGCGCCGCTTCTTTACCTATTATCTGGATACGGCCGCCAAATTGCTGACAAGATATGTGGATTTCCAGGAGACGGAGCTTCATTCGGGGGAGGTCGCCGATATTCTGCAAAAGACGGCGGAGGCCCTGCCGGTGCTGAACTCCGCCTTTGAAAAGCAGTTTGCCCATCTGATGCAGGGCGAGCTGCTGGATATCGAGGCAGATATCGAACTCCTGAAAAGCACCTTGAAAATGGAGGGCGGAAAATGAAAACCAAGCTCATTGGGCTGGGCATCCTGGCAGCTGTCATCATAGCCGCCGCTGCCTATGTATTCATCAGTAATAGCCAAACCGTTACTGAAATCAACGGTTATGTGGGCGGCGAAAAAATCGGCCTGCTGGAAGACGAGGAGGTACAGGATATCCTGCGGGACAGGTATCGGCTGGTCATCGACTACGCCAAGGCAGGTTCCATCGATATGGTCACCGACGACGCCGAGGGGCGGGATTTCCTATTCCCCTCCAATCAGACGGCTCTGGAACTGTATAAGCAGGTTCATGGAGACCCGGTGAAAAGCGAGATCATCCTCAATACACCCATCGTCCTGTATACCCGCAGCGCCGTGGCGCAGGCCTTGGTCGACAGCGGGCTTGCTGTCGTTACAAACGGCGTATACACGGTGGACATGGAAAAATTGACCGAGACCATAGAAGCCGGCACAACCTGGGAGGAAATCGGCCTTCCCCAGCTTTACGGCAGTGTTTCCGTGGGCACCACCGACCCGACCAAATCCAATTCCGGCAATATGTTCGCCGGGCTTTTGGCCAATACCCTCTGCGGCGGCGTGGCGGACGAAAGCAATCTGGCGGAGATCCTGCCCCGGCTGCAAAATATTTTTCAGAAGCTGGGGTATATGGAAAGCTCCTCCTCGGATTTGTTCGATCAGTTTCTGAAGACCGGCATGGGCGCCAAGCCTCTGATCGCCGGCTATGAAAACCAGCTGCTGGAATTCGCCGTGGAAAACCCGGATACTTGGGAGCAGATCAAGGGGGACATTGTGATGATGTACCCGACGCCCACCGTCTGGTCCTCCCATGTGTATATCGCCCTGGATGAGGCCGGTACGGCGGGGATCGACGCCCTGCTGGACGAAGATATCCAGCGGCTGGCCTGGGAAAAGCATGGGTTCCGTACCGGCGTATACGATACCCCCACGGATGCAGCCCATTTCGGGGTGTCCGGTATTGCCGAGGAATTGACGCAGGTAGCGCCCATGCCGGATGCCAATACCATGGACAGGATCATTAAAGCGCTTTCATAGCGGGAAGGAGCAGATAAAAGATGGCAGAACATATCACACTGGATACTTTGATGCAGAGCAGCGGCCATACCGCCCTTCAAGTACAGGAGCCTGCGAGCGTGGAAGCGGTGCGCGCTCAGGTGGAAGAATTGAGCCCGGAGCAGAGGGTACGGGTGGAGGAGGTCAAAAATAGCATTGACCTGATCGATTCCCAGGCCGTGCTTCAGTACGGCGTGGGGGCGCAGCGGAATATTTCCAGCTTTTCCGACAATATCCTCACACAGGTGCGCAGCAAGGACAGCGGCTATGTGGGGGAGCTGATGTCGGATCTGGTGCTGAAGGTCAAAGAGGTGGATGTGGACGGACTGGACGAGGGCTTTTTGGATAAACTCCCGTTTCTGAAAAACGCCTCCCGGGCCGTTAAAAAGTTCATGCAGCGGTATGAAAAGCTGGAGGTGCAGATCGACCGCATCGAGCAGCAGCTGGACCAGGCCCGGATGCAGATGCTCAAGGACATCACCATGTTCGACGGGCTGTATGAAAAAAACCTGGAATACTTCCGGGAGCTGCAAATTTACATCGCCGCAGGCGAAGAAAAGCTACAGGAATTGCAGGAAACCACCCTGCCGCAGCTGCGCGCCGAAGCGGCGGCTAAGGGAGACGCCATGAGCGCCCAGGTGGTGCGGGATTTCGAGGACACGGTAAACCGCTTTGAAAAAAAGATCCACGACCTGAAGCTGAGCAAGACCGTCGCTATCCAGACAGCGCCGCAGATCCGCCTCATCCAGAACAACGACAAAATGCTGGTGGATAAGATCCAGACGGCGATCCTCAGCACCATTCCGCTGTGGAAGAGCCAGATTGTCATTGCCCTGGGGCTTCACCGGCAGGAGAGCGTGCTGAAAATGCAGAGAAGCGTCTCCGACGCCACCAATACCCTGCTCACCAAAAACGCAGAACTGCTCAGGCAGAACAGCACGGAAGTGGCAAGAGAATCTGAGCGCGGCATTGTGGATCTGGAGACGCTGAAAAAGGTCAACGCGGATCTGATTTCCACCATCGAGGAAACCATCAAGATCCAGCAGGAGGGCCGCGCCGCCCGCCAGAATGCCGAAACAGAACTCCTCAGTATCGAACAGAAGCTGAAAGAAGCCCTATTGACCGCGATACAGTGAAGAAAAAATGAGGGGTCCTAGACTCCCCAAAAAACTGTATTTAATCCTGGTCGGCATCTATGCTCTTCCTGGCAAATATTGGCGTTTTCGTCAGGCTCCGCTTTTAAGACTGAATGTAAAAGCAGAGGTATGATAGCTCTTATCCGTATGCACAGCAAAAGGGGACTGTCGCATTAACAATTTTCTTGTTAATAGACAGTCCCTTTCACATGGCATTGAAAATTCTCAGCCTCTGTCGATCTCTGCTCAGGAACAGATTATGATTTTTGGGCAACACAAAACAGAGGCTCTTTTCCCTGCCTCTGAATTTTGACTCGTTTTTTCAGTTTTAAATTATGCAGCTTCTTTCTGCGTCAGTTCATACAGATGTAGATCCAGTTTGTCGTTCTGTATCCTGCTATGAAGCCAGCCCAGATTATGTGCCATTGCAAATAAAATATATTCTGCCTGTACATTTTCCGTTCCGCGGCACAGGAATCTCACAAATCCGCTGTCACCTTTGATATCCGCAAAGCATCCCTCAGCCTGTATGCTCCTGTTCCTGCGCAGTTTTTTGCCTTCTTCTGAATGGATAAGTCTGTATTCTTCTTCCCGAAGTTCTTCGAATTTCCTCGATACAGTCAGTGTTTTGTATCTTTCGCTGAGGGGCTTCTTCCAATTCTTTCCTTCCAGACATTTTGCCCTGTAGGGACAGCCGTCACATTCACTGCAGTGATAGCTCGTAACTTCTCTTACATAGCCGGATTCGGTTTTTCCCTTCCTGCTTCCTGTTTTCTTTACGGTCTTTCCGTTAAAACAGATGTAACAGTCATTTTCTTTATCATATCTCATATTCTCTTTTCGGCCGATCTGTTTTGCGAATTTCTTTGTCCCCAGCTGTTCGTAATTTCCCGGTTTTATGTAGGCCTCTATCTTTTTCTCTTTCAGATAGACCAGATTTTCCTCACTTTCATATCCTGCATCGGCTACAATTCTGTCAAATCTCATCCGTAGATTTGTTTCCATACTTTCCACGAATGGTTTCAGTGTCAGCACATCGGTCGGATTCGGATAGATCCCGACTGCTACAATGAATCCTGAATTAACCGCATGCTGCACATTAAATGCCGGCTTCAGCTGTCCGTTCATCATATGGTCATCTTTCATGTGCATGAAGGTGGCGTCATGATCGGTCTTCGAGTAGCTGTTTCTCCTGCCGCACCTGTGCAGCTTTGTTTCATATTCTTTGATTTTTTCAAGGGCTGCCTTCAGATCTTCGATATCTCTCTGCAGCTGCTCCTTTCTATGTCCTCTCCCGGATACAAATTCGATCTCATTTTCTTCTGCCATTAACCGGAGCGTTTTAAGCAGCTGTTTTACATGCTTTTTCTTTACCTGTTTTTTCCATAGATGTTTCAGATTATGACGCTCTATGATGTCCCCGACAAGCAATGCTGTTTTTCTGAGGAGTCTCGCCTGATGTTTTGTCACCGCTTTTTTCCATACAAAAGTATATTTGTTTGCGGATGCCTCTATTTTTGTTCCGTCAATAAATACTTCCGATGTCGTTACCTGATCAAGTTCATGGAGCATGCCGGTCATCTGTGACAGAAAATCCTGTGCGCATTTCGCGAAATGTTTTGTTCGGAATCTTGCAATTGCCGCATGATCGGGTGCCGGCTTTCCTTCGAGCAGATATTTGTAGTTGATATCACGCCGGCAGCTTTTCTCGATTGCTCTCGATGAGATATCTTTCGCTTCGTGATAGGCGTAAAGCATGACCTTGAGCATGATTTCAGGAGACGCGTATTTTTTTGACGGCATTCTTTCGTATGTGGCATAAAGAGCAGTCAGATCCATTTCCTCCACAAACTGACGAATGAGTCTTACTGAATCATTTTCCGGTATGCAGATATCCAGTTCCATTGGAATTTTTAATTGATAGTTTCTGTCATTTCGTGTATACTGTTTCTGTAAAATGTTGGTTTTTATGTTCATATGCACATTTTACCATACCCCGGTTGCATTTTGTGATCGGGGTATTGTTTTTTTATATTACGAAGGGGGTGTCGCTGATGCGACACCCCCTCAGATTGTAGACAAAGATCTGATTTTTCTAAAGGAAAATCAGGTCTTTGTTGCATATCTGTGATATTTTTCTCAAATGGAATGAAGATTTTAACTTTTCTTCTAAATAGAAAGAAAAGTTACTCGTTTTCTGTCCTTCCTTTTCCCTATGGCTCAGGAGATTAACCAGCTTTTTGATATTGAGACATGCAAAGGTAAGCCCGACTTTCATGGACATTTTTGCTTTCCCTGTCTGCCGGGTATATCTCATCGCATGATGTTCCTTTGCTGTACCAAAAACCCGTTCTATGGTTTCTTTTCGTTTGCTGTAGATATCTTTCATTCCCAATGTATGTCGGATATCCTCACAGGCATCCAGATATTCTTGCCATATATGTCTTGTTACTACTTTGACATGGCTCTTGCTCTCTGTACATTGGGACAGATAAGGACAGCCGGCACATATGTTTCCGTCACTCTTGTATTCTCTGTAACCCTCTCTGTTTGTCGTGGAATATTTTAATATCTCATTCGCAGGACAGATGTAACAGTCATAGTATTCATCATACACATATTCATATTTTTTTAAGAATCCGGCCTTTGTCATTGGTCTTTTGTACGGAAACAAAGGCATTATCCCATCATCCATCACGAGTTTTGCGATTGCCGGTATCTTGTAGCCTGCATCCATTACCAGTGTTTTTATGTGATATTTCTTTAACTTTTCATAGATTGCAGGAAATGTTTTACTGTCATGTTCATTTCCGGGATGCACGGTGTAGTCAAGTATCCAACCATTTTCATCACAGGCTGTTTCTATCGCATAGGCGAATACTTCTTTATGTTCGCCTTTATGAAACCAGCCACTTTCCGGGTCCGTTTCACTCTGCTTCTGTTCCTTCCTTTCTTCCATCGGCGGAGCAGAGTCACCATCGTCATCCTTGTGATTGTCATCTTTTAACGGTTTCTTTCCATGGGCTTCACGATCCGCGTTGATTTCTTCTTTGAGCTGTTCGTCATAAAAGCGCGCCTGCTTTTTCGCCACAAGAATCTTTTTTGCTTTTTTTCTGTTAGCTGCAGCTTTCACATGTGTCGCGTCCACGAAAACGGTATCGGTATTTATCACATCACATTTCAGGCACTGAAGTAATATTTCCCGGAATATCTGCTCAAACAGATCCGTGCCTTCAAATCTTCTTTTGTAATTCTTTCCGAATGTACTGAAATGCGGCACCTTGTCATAGAAGTCCAATCCAAGGAACCAGCGGTAAGCCACATTGACTTCGATTTCTTTTATGGTCTGCCTCATACTTTTGATCCCATACATATACTGGATGACTGGAATTTTTATGAGAACAACAGGATCAATACCTGGCCGGCCTGTTTTTGCAGAGTATTTTTCTTCAACAAGGTCATAGATAAAATCAAAATCTACATATCGATCGATTTTTCTTAAAAGATGGTCTTGCGGGACGAGTTGATCGAGAGAGATCATTTGCACTTGAGTCTTTTTGCCGTTGCTGTCGCTTTTAGTGATCATATGATAACCTCCATGGTGTTATCTGTATTATACTGTAAATTCCACTAAAAACGTTAGGATTTCAACAATATTACAGAATTTATTGTGCACAAAGACCCTGATTCGTGAATGCGAACCAGGGTCTTTGTCTACAGTCTGAAGAGACTGCTTTCTGAACCGCACCCCGTCAAGAGGACAGTGAAAAAATATAAAGTTTTCCCGGCCGGCAACCTGTGTGTTGTTGGCCGCTTTTTATGCAGCGAGATATAGTTCGTGCTTTTCCATGGGTGTCAGCACGCCCAGGTTTCGCTGCACTCTCCTGGTGTTGTAATAGTGGATGTAATGTTTGATCATCTGGACAAGTTCTTTCTTGCTGGTAAAGCGTCTGCCGTAGTAACGTTCACGCTTTAAGATACCCCAGAAACCTTCCATAGGGCCGTTGTCAATGCAGTGGGCCACACGGGACATACTCTGCGTCATCCCTGCCTGCATGAGCTTGTGGTGGAACGTTCTGTTGGTATACTGAAAACCTCTGTCACTGTGGAACAAGGGATGAGCACCTGGATTTGCCTTTACAGCCTTATCAAAGGTTTTGAATACGAGAGGGTTATCGTTGCGTTCACCAATGACATAAGACACAATACGCCGATCATAAAGGTCCAGAATGGCACTGAGATAGATCTTGTGTACTTCAGTTCCCTCATACCACTTGAATTCGGTCACATCGGTCAGCCATTTTTCATTTGGCTTTTCGGCGTAGAACTGGCGATCCAGCAGGTTTTCAGCCAGATGCTGAGGGTTTCTGGCACGCCTGGTACAGCCGTGGTTACTGTACTTCACGGTAGACCGGATATCTCTGGCCCGGCAGATACGAAGCACTCTCTTATCATTGACATGGATACCGTAGTCATGGCGCAGATCATCATTGAGCCTGCGATAACCCTTGTCCGGGTTTTCAGAATGAATTTTCTCGATCTGATCTGCCAACCGCTCATTCTCTGTGGCTCTGCGGCTCCGCTTTCCAGTTGCCCACTTATGGTAAGCGGAACGGGCCACATGGAGTAGCCTGCAGGCTGCCTCAATGGGGAAACCCTGCTCCTGGTGGCACTCCCGAATGGCTTGATAAGTACGGCGCTGTCTCACTTCTTCCAGGCATCTCTCCTCTCTATCTCGTCCAATTTTTTTAGTAAAGCATTCTCCATTTCTGCCAGATACAGCTTGTGCTTGAGTTGCTCGATTTCGATTTGGGCTTTTTCCAGTTCCGTGCGGGGAGTCTGGTCTTTTTTTCGGCGGCCACGCCGATCTTCCAACCCGGTTGCACCCATCTGCTCAAACCTAAGTGTCCAGGTCCGTACCTGTTGATAGCTTACCTGATATTTTAGAGCCATTTCTCCATAGTTTTTCCCACTGGCAATGCAATCCTTAGCAATTTGAATGCGCTCCTCCAGTGTTGTTTCTCTGCCTTGCTTCATGTAGCTTCCTCCTCCGGAAAACCTGACTGAGTTGAAGTCTTCATGAGCATTATACACCTGAATCCATTTGCGAAGTTGGCCTATTGATCTGATCTCATATTTTTCACAGATATATTCCAGGCTGCCATTACCAGAGCGGTATTCCCGAACCGCTTTTCGCTTTACTTCTTCCGGATATATGTTGTTCCTGGAATTTGGCAGGAGCCCCGCTGCTCCTTTTTCTTTATACAAATGCACCCAGTGGCGGAATGACGCCGTACTGTTATTTGCTCGCCGTATACTTTCTTTATATCCCACTCGACCGTCCAGGTAGTCCCGTACGATTTCTATTTTCTTTTCGTATGCCACCTTGCTTTTGGACATAAATATCTCCCCCTATGGAAACAGTGTTTTATTTCACTGTCTCCTATAGGGGGAGCATATCAGATTGAGGAGTCTGCGGCTTTTTATATTGAATACTTATTCGGCAATTGCAGAATTGTATTTTTTTTGTTAAAATTAAATTTATGATGTTGGGAACAGATTGTTTCCAGAAAAACAACTTATTTTTCTATCAATTTATAAAGCATTATTCTTTACAGGAGAGGCAACATGAAATCATTATTCGCAAAGTGGAACAGCGTAAGTCTCATCAAGCGGATCATCGCCGGACTTATTCTCGGCGTACTCCTCGCTCTCGTCGTTCCTCAGGCCCAGGCCATCGGCATTCTGGGCGATCTTTTCGTCGGTGCGCTGAAAGCTATCGCGCCGATACTCATTTTCTTCCTGGTTATCGGTTCCCTGTGCAGAGTCAAAGCAGGAAAAAGCGGCAGCATGAAAGTTATCATTCTGCTGTATCTGGGAGGAACTTTCCTAGCCTCCGTCATCTCTGTCATCGCCAGCTTTCTTTTT
>OLRI01002965.1_pt1 | contig 10773 bp, 7 predicted proteins | sample 1672871 | NCBI WGS metagenome assembly OLRI01 (sample SAMEA3136732, study PRJEB25190) | human gut metagenome
TTCATCCACAACGCGGACGTACGCATTGCTGACCTGCCCGAAGTTCTGGCGGCGCTCGGCGGCGTCGTAGATGGTCACGGTGAAGTCAATCTTCTCCACGTTCACCGGAACAGTGGCGAGGTCAACGAAAATCGTCTCGTCATCGCCCTCCCCAGCGCCGGTTCTGTTGTCGCCGCCGTACCGCACCGCGCCGGATGGATCAGCTGGATTGCTGTAAAACACGAAGTTCGAATCGTTCGCAACCTTGCCATTCGCGCCCAGCAGAAATGCAGAGGCATCCAAGTCAAAGTCATGTCCGCCGTCGTAGCGGTTCACGTCCCAGCCCAAGCCGACCATGATTTTGCTCAAGCCGGGATTGCCCTTCGTCAAATCAACCTTCTGACCCTTCTTCAAATTCACTGCCATGATAATTCCTCCTTTTTATCGTCCGATGTCAGACCTTCTCTTTCAAGCAGCGCGCCGTTCACCGGAGAATGTCATTCTGCTTTCATTATACACCTTTATTTCCATTTTTTCAAGCAATTCAACAGCCATTCCGAAAAAAGAACGACGCAAAAAACGGGCAGGCGTATGTGCCTGCCCGGAGAAAATTCGCGTCCAACGCGCTGCCGAGTTGTGCGGTGCTGCCTATACCCGATCATCCTTCCGCCCTTCCCGTCCCGCTGTGATCCGTCGCGAACGTGACCTCTTTCACCTGCTTTTTCCTTGAATGCAGGCGTTTTTCCGCCAGAAGCCGCACAAATTCGCCCTCGTCAATCGGCAGGGACACAGGCTTGCCTGTCCACGAGGAAAGGTGCATGGCGTTGGACAGCATCAGCGCGCGGATACCCTCTGCCCCGTCCGCCACCAGCGGCGTGCCGTGCAGGATATGCGCCGCAAAAGCGTTCAGCACACCGACGTGCTGCGGATTCTCCCCGTCCAGCGGCAAAATCTCCACCTGCACCTCAGCATGGGGGTATGCGGATGCGCTTCGGCGGTAATAGGCGGATTCGCTCTGCGGCAAGCGCCATAGCGTCAGCTGACCGTTTTCGCAGACGACTTTGCCGCGGTCACAGGCGATTTCCAGCCGATTCGTGCCGGGCAGCTCCCCGGTAGAGGCGATAAAAACGCCCGTCGCGCCGCCCGGAAATTCCAGATAGGCGGTCACGTCGTCCTCCACCTCAATGTCGTGCCATTTGCCCTCGTGGCAGAACGCGCGCACCGTTGTCGGCAGTCCGCAGAGCCATTGCAGCAAATCCAGCTGATGCGGGCATTGGTTGAGCAGCACGCCGCCGCCCTCGCCCGTCCACGTTGCGCGCCAAGCCCCGGAATCGTAATACGCCTGTGAACGATACCAGTCCGTCACCACCCACGTCACACGCTTCAGCGCGCCTAACTCGCCGGAATCCAGCAGCGCTTTCAGGCGGCGGTAGACACAGTTCGTGCGCTGGTTGAACATGAGCGCATACGTCCTGCCCGTCTCCTGTGCGGCGGCGATAACCGGGTGCAGCTGCGCCGTGTAAACACCCGCGGGCTTCTCGCTCAGGACATGAAGCCCTGCCCGGAGTGCCGCCTCCGCAAGCGGCGGATGCAGCTCGTGCGGCGTGGCAATCAGCACGGCGTCGCACGCATGGGCGCGGATGAGCGACATGCCGTCGGCATAGATGCCCGTTCCGGCGGGGAGCGTCTGCTGCGCCCAGTCACGGCGGTCTTGGCGCGGATCAGCAACGCAGGTCAGCGCAATTTCCGGCGTTTGCCCGGACAGGATGAGCCGGCAGTGTTCCGAGCCCATATTGCCAATGCCGATAATACCGAGGCGAATCTTCTCCACGCTGATTTCCTCCTTGGAATAGGTTACTTTCTCGTGCTTCCAAAGCTGCCGGAAACGTCGATGGCAGCATCCACTTCGTCCTTGTGGCGGGATGTCCTGCGTTTTTCATTCAGCAGCTTCAAGAACAGTTCTTCGTCAATAGGCAGCGAAACGGTCTGATTCGTCCACGAAGAAAGGTGCATGGCGTTGGACAGCATCAGCCCGCGGATGCCCTCGCGCCCGTCGGCAACAAGCGGCGTACCGTGCAGGATGTGCGCTGCGAAGGCGTTCAACACGCCCGCGTGCTGCGGATTTTCGCCGTCCGTCTGCACGATTTCGTGCTGAATATCCGGTACGCCGAACGGCTCTTTGCACACGGGACACCAGTCGCGCTCATCCACGCTGAGCGTATCCAGCGTCAATTGGTCGTTCTCGATGCGAATCCGCGCGCGCGTTCCGATGATTTCCAGCCGGTTTTCGCCCAGCGCGTCCCCCGTGGATGCAATGAACGTGCCCGTTGCGCCGTTTGCAAATTCCAGATAAGCGGTCACGTCGTCCTCCACCTCGATGTCGTGCCATTTGCCCTCATGGCAGGCGGCGCGCACCCGCACGGGCAGCCCACAGAGCCATTGCAGCAAATCCAGCTGATGCGGGCATTGATTGAGCAGCACACCACCGCCCTCGCCATCCCACGTTGCGCGCCACGCCCCGGCATCGTAGTAGCTTTGCGTGCGATACCAGTCCGTCACAACCCAGATCATGCGCTTGATTTCACCCAGCGCGCCGCTGTCAATCAGTTCCTTCGCCTTGCGGTAGACGCAGTTCGTGCGCTGGTTGAACATCATGCCGAAGGTCAGTTCGGGATGCTTATCCGCCTCCGCGATCATGTCCCGCACCTGCAAGGTGTACACGCCCGCCGGCTTTTCGCACAGGACATGCTTTCCATGGCGGAACGCCTCAATCGCCAGCGTCGGATGCTGATAGTGCGGCGTTGCAATCAGCACTGCGTCGCAGGTATCGGACGCAATCAAATCGCTGCCCTCGCAGAAAACCGCAGCGTCCGGCACGGTTGCGCGAATCCACTCTCGGCGGCTTTCCTTGCGGTCTGCCATGGCGGTCAGCTGCACTTCCGGGCATTTGCCGCTCAGGATGTTGTGGGTATGCAGGCTGGCAATGCCGCCCGCACCGATGATTCCAAGTCGAAGCATACCGAAACACTCCCATCATAGAGCCAAGCAGACTCTTTGTCAATTTCAATCAGGAAAAAACAGAAATATCAGGAGGGTTATTCCGAAAAAAAGGACTGCGTCCAAGACGCAGCCCCCTTTTTGTGAAGTTTGCGTGCGCTTATTACTTCTGCGCCATCGGATAGAAGCCGCGGTATGCGCCATCCTTGTATGCCTGACGTTGCTCGTCGATAATCTGTTGACCGCCGGCAGAAAGGATTTCGTTGGTGTACTTATCCCACGTTGCGTCGAAATCTTCCGGCTTGCAGGTCACAACCTGAACCAGCAGTTCCGCTTCCTTGGAGATGATGGTCGTGCCATAGTCAATGCGGGACTGGATGGTTCGGGTGAAGCTGATAGGTTCGTAAGCGCCGTTATTGGAAATCATAAGGCTGTCCGCCACAACATCTTCGTAGCCGTGGAAGTCCATGGCGGTCGCGGCGTAGTTCAGCTCGTCAGAGCCGTAGTAGTAGCCGTTGCAAATCGGCGCGCCGTCGGTCGCGTGCATCTTGTGCGCGTCGTCGGTATCGTTGATGTTCTTCAGGTCGGTCGGAATGTTGTTTTCGTTGACGGTGGTGTAGTTGTAGCCCTTTTCGCCGTTCTGCAGCGCATACAGCGATTCCGGCTTGCACATCCAGTTCAGGTACTTAATCGCGGCGACCGCAACCTTTTCATCCACAGAAGCGGGGATGAAAATCGCCTGACCAGCGGCGGTGTAGGATTCATGCGGGGTCGTGCCGCTTTCGGGCTTGAAGGGGTCGCAGGCAATCCAGCTCGCGCCAGGAACGTTCTTCGCCAAATCCTGCGCGTAGGACTTTTCCATGCGCCACGCGGCATCCCAGTTGCCGACCCAGAAGCCGTCATAGCCGTTCACGCGGTCGCTGTCGGTCTGCTTGGAGTTCTCAATGCCGAAGTAATCGGAAACCAGACCCTCATTGAAGAACTTGTTCATCCAGCGCAGCGCTTCCTTCGCGCCAGGCAGCATGTAGTGGAACTTGTGGTTCGCCACCCAGTCTTCCTCGGTAATCTTGCTGTAATCAAGGAAGGCATCCATCTGGTAAATCCAGCCGTAGAAGGGGTCAGCCGCGTACAGGTCGGAGGAATACGGCACGGTTTTTTCGCCGCCCAGCTTCTGCTCCTTCGCCGCCTTCAGGTAGGCATACAGCTCTTCCACGTTCGTGGGAACTTCCATGCCCAGCTTTTCCAGCCAGTCCTTGCGGATGAACATGCTCTGCGTCGCGACGATGATGCGGCGCGCGGGCAGGTAATACTGCTCTTTGCCGGCGCCCACGTCATACTGACCGTACTGCAGCACCTCGTCGCCGAGGAATGCCTTCAGTTCCTGACCGTATTCGGCCAGCAGGTCATCCAGCGGCAGGATGCCGCCCATGTCGATGTACTGCTGCACCAAATCCGTGCCGTAGGTCATGCAGATGTCCGGGGCCGTTCCGCCCGCCAGACGGGTAGAAAGAATCGTGCCTTCCTCCCAGCGGGAAACGGGAATCCAGTTAACCTTGATGTGGTTCGGATTACCAAAGTTCTCCTGAATGTAGTGCAGCTGCCAGCAGTCCTCCACGTTGAAGCCTGCGATGGAGCGGTCATACATTTCGACGTTGAGCGTTACCCAATCGTCATCCGCCGCCAGTGCCGTCAGCGGAAGCGCCGTCAGCAGCAGGCACAGCGTGCAAACCAGAGCCAGAAACTTTTTCATAGGGGTACTCCTTTCTATCTTGAACGGCTTTTGCCGCCCGTTCCAATGGGAATGTGGGATGATGATACTAATTCGATTCTAAAACATGGCATCGAGCATAGCAGATTTTTCGTTCCGGCAAAGCTGAGTGAAGCGAGGCGTACTGGAGGTACGCGCGAGCGGAACGAAGCAAAGCCGGGGCGAAAAAGATGCTGTGTGAATGCCATGGTTTAGATGAGAATTAGTATTAGCCCTTGACTGCGCCCATCGTAACACCCGCCACGAAGTAGCGCTGCACAAACGGGTACACAATCAGGATGGGGAGCGTCGCGAAAATGATGGTTGCGGACTGAATGGATTCGGACACGTTGGTGCTCAGGTCATTCGAGCTGCCCTCCGCGACGGCGACTTCCACCGACTGGCTGCCCTTGATGAGGTTGTACAGCTTGAGCTGCAAGGGCTGCAGTTCACGTGAGGTGATGTAGTACAGCGCATCGTTGAAGCTGTTCCATTTGCCGACTGCGTAAAACAGGGAAAGCGTCGCCAGCGAGGAGAAGCTCAGCGGCAGGAAGATGCGGGTGAGGACTTGGAAATCCGTCGCACCGTCAATCGACGCCGCCTCCACCAGCTCATACGGCAGGGAAGAAAAGAAATTCTTCAGGATGATGACGTTGAACGTGGAAATCAGCCCCGGAATAATCAGCGACCACATGCTGTCAAGCATGTGGAATTCCTTCACGTTCAGGTAAATCGGAATCGTGCCGCCGGAGAAGTACATGGTAAAGACGATGAAGAACATGATGACGCGCTGCCCCTTGAGGCGACGCATGGACAGCGGAAACGCCACCAGAATCGTCATTACCATCGCCAGCACGGTGTAAATTACCGTCAGTTCGATGGTATAGAGCAGGCTGTGCCACATCGAATTGTCGCTGACGATGAGCTTGTAGGCATCGACGTTGAATTCCACCGGCCAGAACGACACTGCACCGCGCAGAATCGCAGACTTGGAGGACATCGACATGGCAATGACGTTGATGAACGGCAGCGTGCAGATCAGCACGAAGAGCATCATCACGATGATGAGGATAATCTGCCCTGCACCGAGTTTCTTCTTCTTCTCAGGGCAAATATGCGCCTGTGTGGAAATCGCAGTCATGACAAATCCTCCCCTCTTACCAAATACTCTGTTCGTCGAACAGGCGGGAAACGGTGTTTGCGCCCGTAATCAGCACCAAGCCCACGATGGACTGGAACAGACCAATGGCGGTTGCGCGGGCGAACTGGCTGTTGGTAATGCCGGCGCGGTAAACGAAGGTGGAAATGACGTCGCAGTAGTCCTTGACCTTGGTATTGCCGATGATAAACGGGCGGTCAAAGCCGATGGACATCATACGCCCGATGTTCATAATCAGCAGAACGACGATGGTGGAACGGATGCCGGGCAAGGTGACATGCCAAATCTGCTGGAGCTTGTTCGCGCCGTCAATGCGCGCCGCTTCAAAGAGGTTCATGTCCAGGCCGGTAATCGCCGCAAGGTAGAGAATCGTGCCCCACCCCATCGACTGCCACACGCCGACCAGCACATAGGTGAACGTCCACGTCGGGCCATCCGTCAGGAAAGGAATGTTCTCGGAAATCCAGCCCCAGCGCAGAAGCGTGGAGTTGATGACGCCCGACGTCGGCGCAAAAATCTGCAGCACCATGCCGCCGATGATGACCCACGAGAGGAAATGCGGCAGGTACAGCATCGTCTGCGAAAACTTCTTGAGCATGGGCGTTCGCATTTCGTTGAGCAGGATGGCGAGGATAATCGGGACGGGGAAGCCGAAGAGCAAGTCCAGCCCGTTGAGAATCAGTGTGTTCTTCAGCGCGATGCCAAAGTCGCTCATGCCGAAAACGAACTTGAAGTTGTCCAGCAAAATCCACTTGCTCTTGGCGGGATTGAACATGTTATACTTCTGGAAAGCAATTTGAAGCCCCGCCATCGGCTTGTAGCAGAACAGAATGTACCAGACAATTGGAATCAGCAGCATCAGGTACAGCCGCCAGTCGCGCTGGAGCCAGTGTTTCTTGCGCTTGCGGCGCGGATGCGCCGGGGCAGCGGCTTTCGCGGGATTTGTCATAAGCAAAAACCTCCATTTCTAACGAATTATGGTTTCCGTAAAGGTGTACAAAAACAACTCTCTTTTGCGGGATGCAAAATAGAATCCATGCAAAGAACCTGCTGTTTTTTCCAGCAGCGTCAACCAACATCTGACCGGCACTGCCAACGGGAAACCACGGGAGACGCTGCACGAGGCAGCCTGTTACGGGAACGTCACGCTCCGTTTCCGTATCGTTAATTTGATTATAGCCGACGCAAGTTGCACAATCAATGTAAATCCTGCTTGAAAATATGTGAATCCTGCTGTATAATCAAAGCATCTGAACCCAGAAAGGAGCTGAAACGATGAGATTTACGGAGACCATCAACGGCTACAACGCGATGGGACGCGAAGACGCGGAGTACGAAGCGTGCTATGCCATAGCGGAACACCACACCGTCGGCGGGCTGCATTGCCACGATTTCTACGAATTTTACATCCACTATCAGGGTGGCAAGGTCTACTATGTGGACGGCAGCGTGTTTCCGCTGCAAAACAATCAGCTGATTATCATGCCGCCGTTTCGGATGCACGGGCTGGTGGGCGGCAGTTCGCTGCAGAACTACGAGCGCGGCTTCCTGTATCTGCGCCCGGAAACGCTGCGAAAGCTTGGCTTCGGGCAGATTGACCTCCAGCGTTACTTCGACAGCCGCCTGCAGTCCGGAAAATTCTACTATGAACTGCCGCAGGCGGATGCGCTGGCGTGCAAACAGCTGCTGATAGACATCTCCGCGCAGCAGGACATGCCGGACGAGATGGTGCAGTTCCGCAATTACGGGCGCATCATCGACTTCATGGTCATGGTCTGCCAAGCCGTGCAGGGAACAACCGCTCCTATTCAGCCAAGCGTTGTCAACGATGTGATTTTCGATGTGCTGCAATACATCAACGACCACTTCACCGAACCGCTAAAATTGGAAGACATTGCGCGCCGCTTCGCCATCAGCGTATCGTACCTTTCGCACGAGTTTACAAGCTACGCCGGGCGCAGCGTCTACGAATACATTCTCTACCGCCGCGTGCAGCTGGCGAAGGAGAATCTGCTGACGGACATGAGCCTGAGTGAAGTAGCCGACCGCAGCGGGTTCGGCGATTATTCCGGCTTTCTGCGCAGCTTCCGGCGGATGACGGGCATGGCTCCGAACGCCTACCGCAAGCAGCGCAGCGGCGGACACTAATTGCTGTTTTGTCTGATTAGGACGACAATCTGCCAAATCCGCCGAATTGAAAACAGGATTCGCATAGAAATCTTGATGTCAATGTGCTATCATGCAGATAACGCATCACGCAGCGTTGAGTATTGAAGAAGGAGCGAATGCCATGATTCGGATTGCCATCGTGGGTACGGGCAACATTTCCCACGCCCATGTGGAGGCCTACCTGCGCTTCCCGGAGCGCTGCAAGATTGTGGCGCTGGTGGATATTGTGCCGGAAAAGGCGCAGAAGATGAAGGAGGATTATCACCTGACCGAAGCGGAGGTCTACGACGACCACCAGAAAATCCTTTCACGCAAGGATATTGACTTGGTGGATGTCTGCACGCCGCCGTACGTCCACGCCAGCATTTCCATCAACAGCCTGCGTTCGGGCAAGAACGTCGTCTGCGAAAAGCCGATGGCGGCATCGCTGGAAGAGTGCGACGAAATGCTCCGCGCCCGCGATGAAAGCGGCAAGAAACTCGCAATTATCGCCCAGAACCGCTTCCGCCAGCCCATCAGTAACCTGAAGAAACTGCTCGACAGCGGGCTTGCGGGCAAAGTGCTGTGCGCATCCGTCACATCGGCATGGTGGCGCGGGCACTGCTACTACGACCTGTGGTGGCGCGGCACATGGGAGAAGGAGGGCGGCGGCTGCACGCTGAACCACGCCGTCCACCATATTGACATGCTGTGCTGGATGATGGGTCTTCCGCAGGCCGTGACGAGCGTGATGGCGAACGTCGCGCACGACAACGCCGAGGTGGAGGATTTGTCGCTGTCCGTGCTGCAATATCCGGGCGCGCTGGCGCAGCTGACAGCCTCCGTCGTGCATCACGGCGAAGAGCAGGAACTGGTCTTCCAATGCGAAAAGGCGAAAGTCGCCGCGCCGTTCAGCGTGTACGCGTCCATCTCCAAACCGAACGGCTTCCCGATTGAAAATACGGAGTTAGAGCAGAAAATCCGCGATTTTGTGGATGCGCAGCCGCAGCTTCCCTACGAGGGGCACGCGGGCGAATTGGAAAACGTCCTCTCCGCGCTGGAGAACGACACCCTGCCCGCAATTGGCGGCGAGGATGGCCGCCGGACGATTGAGCTGATTACAGCCGTCTACAAGTCAGGCGCAACAAAGCAGACAGTCACGCTGCCGCTGCAAAAGGACGACCCGTTCTACACGGTGGAAGGCATGATGCGCGCCGTGCCGCATTTCTACGAGAAAACCACGTCTGCCGCGTCGCTTGACGGCACGATTACGCTCGGCAGCGATTATCAGCAGAAATAATGGGAGGTCATCACGATGAAAGTATCAGACGGCATGAATTATGCGCCCAAAGGCAAGGCGCAGCCCGTCGTGAAGCCGGGTGAATTTATCTTTTCCGCCGCGCACCTTGACCACGGGCACATCTACGGCATGACAAACGGTCTGCTGGAAGCGGGCGGCACGCTGAAGTACGTCTACGACCCCGACCCGAAGAAGGTGGAAGCGTTCGTAAAAGCGTACCCGCAGGTGAAAGTCGCCCGGAGCGAGGAAGAACTGCTTAACGACAAAGAAACGAACATGGTCTGCGGCGCGGCGATTACAAACGAGCGCTGTGCGCTGGGGCTGCGCGCCATGCAGGCGGGCAAGGACTACTTCACCGACAAAGCGCCCTTCACCACCTTGGAGCAGCTGGACAGCGCCAAGAAGATGGTGGCGCAGACGGGCAAGAAGTACATGGTCTATTACGGCGAACGGCTGCATGTGGAAGGCGCGGTGCTGGCGGGCAACCTGATTGAGCAGGGCGCCATCGGCAAGGTCATCCATGTGGAGGGCTTCGGGCCGCATCGGCTGGGCGCGGCAGGGCGGCCGCAGTGGTTCTTTGAAAAGGAGAAGTACGGCGGCATCCTCTGCGACATTGGCAGCCATCAGATTGAGCAGTTCCTGTTCTACACCGGCGCCAAGGACGCCAAGGTAGTCCACTCCAAAATCGCCAACTACAACCACCCCGATACTCCCGAACTGGACGACTTTGGCGACGCCACCTTGGTGGCGGACAACGGCGCCACAGGCTACTTCCGGGTGGACTGGTTCACCCCCGACGGGCTCTCCACCTGGGGCGACGGCCGCACCTTCATCTTGGGCACCGATGGCTACATCGAGCTGCGCAAGTACGTGGACCTGGCCCGCAGCACCGAGGAGAACCACGTCTTTTGGGCGGACAAGGAGGGCGAGCACTACTTCAACGCCACGGGCAAGACGGGCTTCCCCTTCTTCGGGCAGCTGGTGCTGGACTGCATCCACCGCACGGAAAACGCCATGACCCAGGAGCACGCCCTCAAGGCGGCGGAATTGTGCGTGCGCGCCCAGCTCCAGGCCGAGGACCTGTCCCACCGGGGCTGAGAACAGGAGGCGCCCTATGAAGCTGAACAACGCTGTTTTGTCCCAGTCCCTGCCCGGCTACGCGCTGCCCCAGTACGACAGGCAGGCCATGGCGCGGCGCAGCCGCCAGCAGCCCACCTGGCTGCACTTTGGGGCGGGCAACCTGTTCCGGGCCTTCCCGGCGGTGCTGGCCCAGCGGCTGCTCAACGCCGGGGAAACGGACACCGGCGTCCTCTGCTGCGAGGCCTACGACACCGACGCCGTCACCCAGTTTTTGCGCCCTTACGACGACTTGACCCTCTCCGTCAGCCTGCTGGCCGACGGTTCCATGGAGAAGGAAGTGGTGGGCTCCATCGCCCAAAGCTT
>OLRI01002968.1_pt1 | contig 10761 bp, 6 predicted proteins | sample 1672871 | NCBI WGS metagenome assembly OLRI01 (sample SAMEA3136732, study PRJEB25190) | human gut metagenome
TTCCTGGACTGCTTTGGCGGCGGTCACTTTGCTGCGGATAAGGAACTGGTTTACAAGCTGGTTACCGAGGCTCCGGACGGCATTCAGTGGCTCCAGGATCTGGGCGTTGAGTTCGACAAGGACGCAGAAGGCAACATGATCACAACACACGGCGGCGGTACATCCCGCAAGAGAATGCACGCTGCAAAGGACTATTCCGGTGCAGAGATCATGCGTACCCTGCGTGACGAAGTGCTGAACCGTAAGATCCCGGTTGTTGACTTTACTTCTGCAATCGAACTGATTATGGACGACAAGGGTCACTGCGCAGGTGCTGTTCTGATGAACATGGAAACCGGCGAGATCCTGATCGCAAAGGCAAAGGTTGTTATCATTGCTACCGGCGGTGCAGGCAGAATGCACTACCAGGGCTTCCCGACTTCCAACCACTACGGTGCAACCGCAGATGGTCTGGTTCTGGCTTATCGTGTTGGTGCTCCGCTGCGTGAGCAGTACACCCTGCAGTATCACCCGACCGGTGCTGCATTCCCGGAACAGATCTTCGGCGCACTGGTTACCGAAAAGGTTCGTTCTCTGGGCGCAAAGCTGGTTAACGTAGACGGCGAAGTATTCATGAATCCGCTGGAGACTCGTGACGTTACCGCATCTACCGTTATCCGTGAGTGCCGTCGTGGCAAGCAGGTCAACACACCGACCGGCGGTCAGGGCGTATGGCTGGATTCTCCGATGATCGATCTGATCCACGGCGAAGGCACCATCGAAAAGCGCATCCCGGCTATGCTGAGAATGTTCCTGAAGTACGGCATTGATATCCGGAAGCAGCCGATGCTGATCTATCCGACACTGCACTATCAGAACGGCGGCGTTAAGGTCGGCACAGACAGCCAGACCTGCGTAGAAAACCTGTTCGTTGCGGGTGAGGCTGCCGGCGGTGTACACGGCGAAAACAGACTGATGGGTAACTCTCTGCTGGACGTTATCGTATTCGGCCGTAACGCTGGTAAGTACGCTGCTGCAAAGGCAAAGACTGTTGAAGTCGGCAATCTGACTCTGGATCACGTTGCAAAGTTCGAAAAGGAACTGGCAGACGCTGGCATCCAGCCGGACGAAGTTTCTCCGAAGCTCCTGCCGGATTATACCCGCAAGGTAAACGACTAATCAAATTTGCACAGAATTGTTTCTGATGCAGTCATAAAAAAGCGGCGGCGTTTTAGATGCTGCCGCTTTTTCATTTGTGAATTTTTTGTGCATCTCTTGACAAGATAGCCGGAATTGGCTATAATAATAGAGTAAAAGAGAGTAGCTGGCGGGGCTTGTCCCTGTTTATGCGGCGTCAGTACGGTTGTTGTGAAACGACCCGCTTCATATCTAAACGGCGAGACTTTTACGGAGCACGTGGACAGGATAGCTGTTGGTTCCGTAAGGTCTCGCCGTTTTCTGTTTTTGTGCTTTTGGACAGCGCTCTGTTCAGGGCTGCCCGAAATACGCCGTTCGCCAGCTGCAAAAAGGAAAGGGATGTTGTGTATGAACGAACATTATCAGCAAACACCGGAAGAACTCTATCAGAAGTTGGATGCCTGTCCAGAGGGCTTGTCCGCCGAGACTGCGGCAAAGCATCTGGAACAATACGGGAAAAATGCCATCGCTGAGGCAAAAAAGACACCCACATGGCTGATTTTTCTGGAACAGTTCAAGGATTTTCTGGTTATCATCTTGATTATTGCGGCGCTGATCTCAGCGTTTACCGGAGACCTGGAAAGTTTTATCGTTATCATTGCCGTTATCACCATGAATGCAATTCTGGGAACGGTGCAGACCGTGAAGGCGGAAAAGTCGCTGTCCAATCTGAAAAAGCTGTCCTCGCCCACGGCAAAGGTACTTCGTGACGGTCAGACCGTGGTTCTGCCGGCAGAGGAGGTCACTGTAGGTGATCTGGTTCTCCTGGAGGCAGGCGACCAGATCCCGGCAGACGGCAGACTGGTGGACTGCGCATCGCTCCAGACAAACGAGAGCGCACTCACCGGCGAAAGCACCAACGTGGAGAAAACGGCGGACTGCATCACCGGAGAAGTACCGCTGGCAGAGCGGAAGAACATGGTCTATTCCGGCGGCTTTGTCACCTACGGCAGAGGTGTCTGTCTTGTGACCGAAGTGGGAATGCAGACCGAAGTGGGAAAGATCGCATCGCTGATCCAGAACGCAGAGGCTCGGAAAACACCGCTGCAAATGACGCTGGATCAGTTCGGCAAGCGGCTTTCCATTGGTATCATGATCGTCTGTGTGCTGGTGTTTGTGCTGAGCATGATTCGTGTGGATGTCATCAATTTTGATGCAGTCATGGATTCTCTGATGTTTGCCATTGCCCTGGCTGTGGCAGCGATTCCGGAGGCGCTCAGCTCCATCGTCACCATTGTGCTTTCCTTCGGCACCCAGAAAATGTCCCAGGAACACGCCATTATGCGAAAGCTCCAGGCAGTAGAGGGACTCGGCTCTGTTTCGGTCATCTGCTCGGATAAGACCGGTACACTGACCCAGAACAAAATGACTGTCCGGAAAATCGTGGTGCAGGATCACATGATTGCTGCGAATGATGTCAGCCCGGAGAATCCGGAGGAACAGGAACTGATTCTGGCATCCGTTTTGTGCAGTGATGCCACCTGTCAGAACGGCACAGAGATCGGCGACCCCACAGAGACTGCTCTGGTGCGCTTTGCCCAGGATTGCGGTCTCTCGGATGAAGAGATGCGCAGCAGCCATGCTCGTATCAGCGAAATCCCGTTTGATTCCGACCGTAAGCTGATGTCTACCCTCAACCAGTGCGGTGACGTGCGGAAGATGTATACCAAGGGTGCAACCGATGTGCTGCTGGACCGGATGCTGGTCTCCGATGCAGAAAAGCAGGAGATCGTCAAGCAGGTGGAGGAACTTTCAGAACAGGGACTCCGTGTGCTGTGCTTTGCGTCCAAGACGTTTTCCGGCGACGTGCTGGATGTGGCAGATGAAAACGGTCTGAACTATCTGGGACTGATCGCTGAAATGGACCCGCCTCGTGAAGAGTCCAAACAGGCGGTTGCCGAGTGTAAGTCTGCTGGCATCAAGCCGGTAATGATTACCGGCGACCACATTGTCACAGCGTCTGCGATTGCCAAGGAAATCGGCATTCTGGAAAAACCGGAAGAGGCGGTAGAAGGTGCGGCACTGGACGCTTACACCGACGAACAGCTGGTGGACTTTGTGGCAGATAAATCCGTCTATGCCCGTGTAACGCCGGAGCATAAGATCCGCATTGTTCGGGCATGGCAGAAACGTGGCAATATCGTTGCGATGACCGGTGACGGCGTCAACGATGCCCCGGCGCTGAAACAGGCAGACGTGGGCGTTGCCATGGGTATCACCGGTACAGAGGTTGCCAAGGATGCGGCAGCGATGGTACTGACGGACGATAACTTTGCAACCATCGTCAAGGCAGTCAAGAACGGCAGAAACATCTACGAGAACATCAAGAAAGCAATCCTGTTCCTGCTGTCCGGCAATCTGGCAGGTATCATTGCCGTGTTGTTTTGCTCGCTGGCAGGGCTGCCTGTGCCGTTTGCGCCAATCCACCTGTTGTTTATCAATCTGCTTACCGACTCGCTCCCGGCAATTGCACTGGGACTGGAACCCCATTCCGATGACGTGATGAAACGGAAACCCCGTCCGGCAAACGAATCCATTCTGACCAAGGACTTCCTCGTTAAGGTCGGCTATTCCGGCGTCATTATCAGTATCGCCACCATCGGCGCATTCCTGCTGGGCTACTTCTACCAGGGCGCACACAATGCCGGCGCAGCCATGACCATGGCATTCACCACACTGTGTATGTCCCGCCTGTTCCACGGATTCAGCTGTAAGGCGGAGAAACCGGTGATCTTCTCCAAGCGTCTGTGGAATAACCCGTTTGCCATTCTGGCATTTTTGGCAGGCATGGTACTGATTAACGCTGTGCTGTGGATTCCGGGGCTGCATGAGCTGTTCCAGATCGAAAACGGTATGTCCGGCGTACTGCTGGGTGCAATCTATGGCTTTAGCTTTGGCTCTATGGTTCTGATTCAGATCGTGAAAGCCATTGCCGCTGCTGTAAGAAAGAAATAAGAAAAGCTGTTTTTGCAGAAAAAATCCCTGCACTGTATATTTCGCAGTGCAGGGATTTTGTGTTATAGACTGGGTTCGTCGATTGCTTTCAGAAACGTCAGACTCCGTTCCAGAATCCCGTTGAGAAAAGCAATCAAAACGCCGTAATTGGTGTAGGGAACACCCTGTGCAGCAGCCCGTGCAGCACGGCTTTTCATTTCCTGTTGGTTCAGCATACAGCCGCCGCAGTGTACAACCAGTTGATACGGGGACAGATCTTCCGGAAAGCTGTTGCCGGAGGAAAAGTCAAACTGAAAGCTTTTTCCGGTGTAAGCCTGTATCCATTTCGGCAGCTTTACCGTGCCGATGTCGTTGCACTGGCGGTGGTGGGTGCAACCCTCAGAGATGAGGATGCGGCTGCCATCCGGGAGCGTTTGCAGCGTCTGTGCCGCCTGCATTGCCGGAGCGAGAACGCCCTTGAGCCTTGCGAACAGGATGGAAAACGAAGTTAGCAGAATTTCTTCCGGCACAATGGAGCGAACCGTTCCGAATACCTGGCTGTCGGTGACCACAAGGCGTGGAGGCTCTTTCAACAGGGAAAGGGTACGGCGGAGCTGTTCCGGCTGGGTCACCACGCAGATAGCGGTCTGGTCTAATATCTCCCGGATCGCCTGCACCTGGGGCAGGATCATCCGACCTTTCGGCGCAGATTCGTCAATGGGTGTCACCAGAAGTACTACATCTTCCGGATGCAGCAGGCTGCCGAACAGGCGGACAGATTGCCGTGCGATGGGCAGCTTTTGATAAAACCTGCCCAGTTCCTCCTTGAGTTCCCGGATTCCCTCGCCGGTGGCGGCGCTGACCGCAATGGCGTTTTCTGCCGGGGGAGTCGCCTGGTCGCATTTGTTCCAGACCTGTATGGTGGGAATGTGCCGCTGTTCCAGCTGCTGTAGGATTTTCCTGTCCTCCGGTGTCACGCCTGCTACGGCATCGATCACCATGACGGCAATGTCCGTATGGGTCAGCGCCCGTTTTGCCTGCCGGACACGCAGCGCACCCAGTGTCCCCGCATCGTCCAGTCCCGGTGTGTCTATGAGAACCACTGCGCCGATGGGCAGCAGCTCCATGGCTTTTTCCACGGTATCCGTGGTCGTGCCGCAGACCGGGGAGACGACTGATACCGTTTGTCCGGCGATGGCATTGATAAGACTGGATTTTCCGGCATTGCGCCGCCCGAAAAAGCCGATGTGTACCCGATTGGCACGAGGGGTCTGTTCCATATCCTGTTCTCCTTAAAACCGGAAATCTCTTGCGCCGTGCAGGATTTCCTGTAGGTACTGCTCCGTTTTGGTGCGTACTTTTTCGTTGGGGATGGCGAGCAGCTGGCGCTGTAATACCTCTTTGCCCAGCGCTCTGGTCTCCGGAGAGGCGTAATCCTCCAGAAATTCCTGCAGGGTGATGAGGGCATTGGGGTGGCAGCAGTTCTGGATCTGACCGCTCTTACATAGGGACATGAACCGGTCGCCGGTGCGTCCGGCACGATAACAGGCGGTGCAGAAACTGGGAATGTAGTCCATCTCCATGAGCCAGCGGACGACCTCGTCCAGAGAGCGCTGGTCGCTGACGTCAAACTGTGCGGAATTGTCGTCCGGGCTTTCCGGATGGTCATAGCCGCCCACGCTTGTCCGGGAGCCGCCGCTGATCTGGGAAATGCCCAGCGGCAGGAGACGTTCCCGGACTGCCTGGCTTTCCCGTGTGGAAATAATCATGCCGGTATACGGCACAGAAATGCGGATGAGGGCGCAGATCTTGGCGAAAATATCGTCGCTGATGCCGTTGTCGAAATCGTCCGGGTTGATATCCTCTGCCTTTTTGATGCGGGGAATACTGATGGTGTGCGGTCCTACGCCGTGAACTGCCTCCAGATGCTCTGCGTGCATGAGCAGTCCCACCAGCTCATAGGGGTAGTTTTCCAGCCCGAACAGCACGCCCAGCCCCACATCGTCAATGCCGCCTGCCATGGCACGATCCATTGCCTCGGTGTGATAGTCGTAGTTGTGCTTCGGTCCGGTGGGATGCAGCTTTTCATAGCTCTCTTTATGATAGGTCTCCTGGAACAGGATATAGGTGCCGATCCCTGCCTCTTTCAGCATATGGTATTCTTCTTCTGTGGTGGCGGCGATGTTCACATTGACCCGGCGGATCGCTCCGTTTTTGTGGTGGATGTGATAGATGGTGTCGATGCACTCCAGAATGTAGGAGATAGGATTGTGCAGCGGATCTTCGCCTGCCTCAATGGCGAGCCGTTTGTGTCCCATGTCCTGCAAAGCGGTGACTTCCCGGACAATGTCCTCCTGGGTCAGCTTTTTCCGGGAAATATGCTTGTTCTTGGCATGATACGGACAATAGGTACATCCGTTGACGCAGTAGTTGGACAGATACAGCGGCGCAAAGATGACGATGCGGCTGCCGTAGAAGTCCAGCTTGATCTGCCGTGCCAGCCGGTTCATCTGCTCTGTAACTGTCTCATCCTCGCAGAGCAGCAGCACCGCAGCCTCCCGGTGGTTCAGCCCCTTGCGCAGCGCCGCCTTTGCCAGGATCTCAGATAACAGTGTTTTGTCGTCCTTGTGTGCTCTGGCATATTCCAATGTGTCCATGATCTCTGCATGGTTGATGAATTCTTCCGCCCGAAGAGAATGCGGATTATACAATATGATCGCCGTCCTTTGTGGTTTTGGCAGAGAAAAACTGCCGGATATTCTGTTGCTTTACCTGTTAATATTATAACACCTCAGATGCACCTTGTCAATTCGGCGACAAAAAATGCCTAGTGAAAAAAACTTTTCCAGAAACTTTTTTGTGACTATTGACATATTTTCTGAAAGGGTGTATAATAGTTCTATGAAATTCAGCGGCTGTTTTGTGCAATACATCCGCTGTACGTGAGAGCGGAACAGATAAGCTCTAAGATTGGAAAGGAAGATGGAATTATGAAGAATTTTTGGAAACGTCTGGGCAGTACAGGCGTAGCCGCAGCCCTTTGCCTGGGCATTGCGCAGGCTGTACCGGCTGCTGTGGTATCTGCGGCAGATCCGCTGTTCTCTTCGGAGTGTGAGGATCTTACTCTGGAAAACGACGCAAAGGTGGCGACAGATGTATACGGCAAGGCATATCCGGGTTATACCGGTGACGGCTTTGTCTGGGTCACCAATGCCGGAACTATGAGCTTTACCATAGACGCACCGGAGACCGGTATGTATCGTCTGATGACACGCTGCATCATGTATCTGGGCGACACTTCGAACGATATTCGTGAGGCACAGGTAACTGTCACACGTTCGGATGACAGCACAGCTACCAAGACCGTCAAGATCGCACACACAGACGACTGGAACGACTTCAACTGGGGCGACCTGAAACTGACCAAGGGCGAAAATACCATCACCTTCGGCGGCGGCTGGGGCTACTGCCTGTATGACAACATGACGCTGACACAGACTCCCAAGCCGGAGTATGAAAAGGCAACCGATACGCCGGTAGACCCGAAGGCAACCAAGGAGACCAAGGCGCTGATGTCCTACCTCAAGAGCGTTTACGGTTCTCACATCATTTCCGGACAGCAGGAGATCTACGGCGGCGGCAATGACGGCGATTCTGAAAAGGAATTCAACTATATCAAGGACAACACCGGAAAGTTGCCGGCGATCCGTGGCTTTGACTTTATGAACTACAACCCGCTGTACGGCTGGGATGACGGTACATCGGAGCGTGCTATCGAGTGGGCAAAGGACCGCAACGGTATTGTCACTGCATCGTGGCATATCAATGTCCCCATTGACTTCGACAACTATACACTGGGCGACATCGTAGACTGGAAGGAATGCACCTATAAGAACTACCAGGCATCGAACAGCACCTTTAATACTGCAAACGCAGTGAAGGAAGGCACCAAGGAGTATGAATACTTCCAGGAGGCAATGAAGGATCTGGCAGAACAGCTCCAGAAACTTCAGGATGCCAATGTGCCGATCATTCTCCGTCCGCTGCATGAGGCGCAGGGTAATGAAGGCAACTACGGCGACGGTACTTCCTGGTTCTGGTGGGGTGACCGTGGCGCAGAAGTATACAAGGAACTGTGGAAACTGCTGTACACCACACTGACCGAAAAGTATAACCTCCACAACATCATCTGGGAATACAACAGCTATAACTATGCAAACTCCGATACTTGGTATCCGGGCGATGACTATGTAGACATCGTGGCTTATGATAAGTACAACTGTGACTATAACCGGGATGACGGTCTCAGCTCCGGCACGCCGAACCTGAGTGCGATCTCTCCGATCTTCAACTATCTGTATGAACTGACCAACGGCAAGAAGATGGTTGCCATGGCTGAGAATGACTCTATCCCGTCCGAAGAGAACATGGTGATCGAGAATGCCGGCTGGCTGTATTTCTGCCCGTGGTACGGCGATCATCTGATGTCCAGCCAGTACAATGACCCGGCACAGCTGAAAAAAATGTACACCAGCGACTACTGCATCACACTGGATGAACTGCCGGAGGATCTGTATGGCGGTGCGAGTGTAGAACCTGGCACAACGCTTACCACAAAGGAAACCAGCGAGACAGTGTCAGAGACCACAACTGTCACAGAGACTTCTGCAACAGAGACCAGCGAAACCGAGAAGAGCAGTGAAACTGCTTCGGAAACAACAACGGAAACCACCAAGGAAAGTGTAACGACTTCCTCTGAGGAGCAGACGACCGAAACCACAGAGACAACGGAATCTTCCGCAACAACAGCATCGGCTACTACTGCAACCGAAACGGAAACAACAGTTGCAACTTCTACCACAGAAAGCAAGACCAGCGAAACATCCGGCAGTGTAGATCCGAAAAATGTACTGTACGGCGATGTAAACCTGGACGGCAGAGTGGATATCACCGATGCCGTACTGCTGAACAAGGTAGCTGCCGGCGCAGTGACCCTGGATACCGCAGAAAAGCAGGTAAATGCAGACTGCGATGCCAACGGCGAAGTGGACGGCAAGGACGCAGTTGTCCTGCTGAAGTTCCTGGTATCTCTCATCAAGACCTTGCCCAGCGCAGAATAATCACAGTATATTCAACTGCTGAATTATGAAAAATACCCTGTTTCCCCAAAAAGGAGACAGGGTATTTTTGTCATGTGTTTTGCTGATGCAGAAATTCCTCTTCCTGCTGGCGGCGCAGGGCATATTTTCGTTTGGTGGCGAGACCGCCACGAATATGACGTTCCTGTTTGTTCTGTTCCAGAATCTCTTTTACCTGTGTATACAGATCCGGCTGGATCTGTTCCAGCCGCTCGCTGACATCCTTATGTACGGTGCTTTTCGAGACACCGAACCATTCTGCTGCCGCACGAACCGTGGCTTTCTGCCGGACGATATACTCGCCGAGAATCACGGCACGTGTTTCGGACTGCTCTTTCATGATACCTCACTCCAATTGTGGTTTTGCTACAGCATATGCGGCGGCACAGGAAATGAGAACGGAGCAGGTTATAAAAATGTGATGCAGATTTTCAGAAAAGTTTATGAGAAATCGTTGACGTATTCCGGTAATTGTGTTACAATAAGAAACAGCGGCATAAGGTGACTTATGCAGAGTGTACTCTGATCTCTATGGAGTGCATCTCAGAAAACAAAGTGATCCCGGACGGCGGATCATGGAAAGGACAATTTACATATGGTTTGGGAACTCATCAAATCACTGATTTTCGGTATTGTGGAGGGCATCACCGAATGGCTGCCGATCAGCAGTACCGGACACTTGATCCTGCTGGACGAATTCTTAAAGCTGGACGCATCCGATAACTTCAAGGAAATGTTCGATGTTGTGATTCAGCTGGGTGCAATTCTAGCGGTCGTGGTCATCTACTGGAACAAGCTGTGGCCCTTTGGCAAACAGAACAATCCGCATCCCATGGCACAGACCGGATTCGGCGCTTGTCTGAAAAAGGACATTCTCCAGATGTGGTGCAAGGTCATTGTGGCAACAGTGCCGGCGGCTGTGATCGGTCTGCTGCTGGACGACTGGAGCCAGGCACACCTATACAATGCCTGGACGGTTGCCATCATGCTGATCCTGTTCGGTATCGCCTTTATCTGGATCGAAAAGTGGCACAAAAACCGTACCCCGAAGATGAACAGCATCGCCTCCTTGAAGTACAGCACCGTGCTGCTGATCGGCGTATTTCAGCTGATCGCAGCAATATTTCCGGGAACCTCCCGTTCCGGTGCAACCATCGTCGGCGCACTGCTGCTGGGCGTTTCCAGAACAGCTGCGGCAGAGTTCACCTTTTTCCTGGCGATTCCGGCGATGTTCGGCGCAAGCCTGCTGAAACTGGTGAAGTGCGGACTCCCGGCTACCGGTATGGAGACTGCACTTCTGCTGATCGGCATGATCTCCGCATTCCTGGTATCTATCGTCGTCATCCGTTTCCTGATGAGCTTTGTCAAGAAGCACGATTTCAAGGTGTTCGGCTGGTATCGTATTATCCTCGGTATCGCCGTGCTGGCGTACTTTATGCTGGCGAAGTGAATAGGGAAAAGAGGTCTGCGGGGCAGCCCTCTTTTTGTTTTACGTTCATGAGTAAAAATTGAG
>OLRI01002969.1_pt1 | contig 10755 bp, 10 predicted proteins | sample 1672871 | NCBI WGS metagenome assembly OLRI01 (sample SAMEA3136732, study PRJEB25190) | human gut metagenome
CGTCTTAATCGGAGAAGGCGGCAGCGGCGGTGCACTGGCACTCGCCGTGGCGGATGAAGTGTGGATGATGCAGAATGCCATCTACTCCATCCTGTCGCCGGAGGGATTTGCAAGCATCCTGTGGAAAGACGGCAAACGCGCGCCGGAGGCCGCCGAGGTGATGAAGCTGACGGCGGGGGATTTGAAGGAACTGGGAATTGTAGAAGAGATTGTGGAAGAGCCGGGGGAGTTTACGGTGGACACAATGCCAGTGGTGTGTGAAGAATTGAGAGGCAAAATTCTGAGATTCCTGGAAAAGTATGAGAAGATGGATGGGGAAGAACTGGTAGAGGAGAGGTATCGGAGATTTCGGGATATGTGAAAAGAAGATTTTGACATATTCTGAAATGCATGATATTATGATATTGAAAAGAGTGCTACCGATAGACGGTTAGTCCATATTTATTGGTTTATGTAAAAATAGTCGCCAAAGTTTGCAGGACTGGGCGGCTATTTTTGTGATTTCGCAGTATCTTTGCCGAAGTTGTATCCAAGGCTAAAGCAGGTTAAGCCGAAACTTACAACTGCTATGAAGTCGATAATACTCATGGCTTAGCCCTCCTTTCCAAGGAATTCCCATATAAAGGGTTTCTATGTAATCGGAGAGTCACAGTCCCTCCGTAGAAGGACTAACCGCCTACCGTTATGGCAGCACCCGTATATTGAGTATAACATCAATGGATTGACGGATGAACTGAAGGCGCAGCGTCGCCCTCCGTGAGGGCGTGAGTTGAAATGATGCGTCCCCACACAACCGGCCCGATTCCTTTGTCGCCCTCCGTGAGTTGAATCTTCAAACATTGGTGGAATTATTTAGAGTATGATGTATCACACTTCGTGAGTTGAAATAACAGCAGTTATTCTGCAAGCAGAGGAGCGTTCTCTCAGGAGTGAAATGTGTTTGACATGAAAGTTAAATAATGTTAATCTATAACTAGCGTAAGCGACAACTAACCGCTCATGTATTCGCAAGAACCATGAGCGGCTATTTTTCTATTTTAATATTCGGTGAGAAAGGAGGAAAATTGTGAAGAGTCCATTTAAAATATTTTGGATCGTACTCGGTTTTCTGTGCCTGGGATTTGGTACCATCGGCATTGTGCTTCCGATTCTGCCGACAGTTCCATTCTATATGGCAACCCTGTTCTGCTTTGCGAAAAGTTCGGAACGGCTGCACAGCTGGTTTATTGGGACCCAATCATATAAGAAGCATCTCGACAGCTTCGTACAGCATCGGGCGATGACGGTAGGAACGAAATGTAAAATTATCGGGATGGTAACGGTTGTGATGGCGATCGGCTTTTTTGCTATGAAGAATGTGCCGATTGGAAGAATCTGTATTGCTGTGGTATGGATGTGCCATATTTTGTATTTCTTCCTGCGGGTCAAAACCGTAAAAACAGAAGATCATATCCTAGGAGAAACAAAATGAACAAAGTAGAAAAAAAGCGGCAGAAAGAACAGTACGTCGTGGAAGAGATGATCCGCCTGTACTGCCGGAAGAACCATGGAAAAGAGGGGCATGCATCCGGTGGGATGTGTCCGGAATGTCAGAAATTAGCGGACTATGCAAAACAGCGGAGCCAGAAATGTCCCTTCATGGAACAGAAAACATTCTGCGCAAACTGCAAAGTACACTGCTACAAGCCGGAAATGCGGGAAAAGATCCGCGCCGTTATGCGGTTTTCGGGGCCGAGGATGCTGCTGTATCATCCGATTTTAGCTATCTGGCATTTAATCTGCAGCATGAGAGAGAAGCGAAAAGCAAAAGCATAAAAGAGAGGTACTTATGATTAAAACAAGACTGGTGGGGCTGCTGTCCCACGCGAAAAAGTATATCGTGTACACGATTCTGTGGCAGTGGGCGGCGCTTCTGTCGCAGGTGATCGCGGTATTTACGATCGCCGATCTGCTGGAGCGGGTTGTGTATGGCGCGGTAACGGCGACGGCTGTGAAACGGACGGTTTTTATGCTGGCAATTGTTGTTGTGATCCGCTTTTTCTGCGAGCGGATGGGTGCGAGGTCTTCGTATCTTGCGTGTGTGGATGTGAAACGGATTCTGCGTGAAAAAATTTATGAGAAAATGCTGAAACTGGGGGCATCCTACAGCGAACAGGTATCATCCTCGGAGGTCGTACAGGTATCCACGGAAGGCGTGGAGCAGCTCGAAACCTATTTTGGAAAGTATCTTCCGCAGCTGTTCTACAGCCTGATTGCGCCGCTCACCTTGTTTGTGATCCTCTGCCGGGTGAGCATGAAAGCGAGCGTGATTCTTCTGATCTGTGTGCCGCTGATCCCGATTTCGATTGTGGTTGTGCAGAAGATTGCGAAGAAGCTTCTGAACAAATACTGGAGCATTTACACCGGCCTTGGCGATTCCTTCCTTGAAAATCTGCAGGGTCTGACGACATTAAAAATTTATCAGGCCGACCAGCAGAAAGCCGACGAGATGGATGTGGAATCCCAGAACTTCCGCCGGATCACGATGAAAGTTCTGACGATGCAGCTCAACTCAACGAGCGTGATGGACATCGTAGCATACGGCGGCGCGGCGGTTGGCATGGCGGTGGCGGTATCGGAATTTCTGAAAGGAAACCTCACCGTGTCCGGCACGCTCTGCATTGTGCTGCTGGCGAGCGAGTTTTTCCTGCCGCTTCGTCTGCTCGGATCATTCTTCCACATCGCGATGAACGGCATGGCGGCGAGTGACAAGATTTTCAAAATCCTTGATCTGCCGGAGCCGCAGGCGGGAGAACGGACGCTGCCGGACGGACCGCTGGATGTCGTGTTGGAGGATGTGCATTTTTCCTATGAAGAAGACCGGGAAATTCTGAAGGGCATCGACCTTACACTCCCGGCGGGCAGTTTTGTATCGCTGGTCGGCGAATCCGGCTGCGGAAAGAGTACGATTGCGGGTATCCTTGCGGCAAAGAACCGTGGATATACAGGGCGCATCACCCTGGGCGGTGTGCCGCTCTCGGAAGTCGCTGAGACGGATCTGATGAAGCACGTTGTTCTGGTCCGCCACAACAGTTACTTATTTAAAGGAACCGTAGAAGAGAACCTGCGCATGGCGGAACCGGATGCGACGAAGGAGGAGATGGAGGCGGTTCTGCAGAAAGTCAATCTGCTGGGATTCTTACAGACACAGAACGGACTGCAGACAGAGCTTCTCGAAAAAGCGGGAAACCTCTCCGGCGGCCAGTGCCAGCGTCTTGTGATTGCGCGGGCGCTGCTTCGGAGCGACAGTGCGGTGTATATCTTTGATGAAGCCGCATCGAATATTGATGTCGAGAGTGAAGAGCTGATCATGAATGTGATTCATGAACTCGCAAAGACGAAAACGGTATTGCTGATTTCCCACCGCCTTGCGAACGTCGTACAGTCAGATCAGATTTATTTCCTGAAAAACGGTACCATCTGCGAGCGTGGAACGCATGCGGAACTGATGGAACAGAACGGCGCATACCGTCATCTGTACGACAGCCAGATGGTACTGGAAAACTATGGAAAGGAGGGGAATGCATGATGAACGAGAAGAAAAATACAGCAAAACGCAGAAGCGCCCTCCGGATTATGGGAAGCCTGATCGGGCTGGTGAAGCCATTGCTTCATATTATGATGGCGGCAATTATTCTTGGAACAATGGGATATTTATGTGCGATCTTCCTGACGATTCTGGCAGGACAGGTCATCGTGCACGGCTTACTGACGGGCGCGGCAGGGACGAGCCTTTCGGTGCAAAACATGTGGCTTGTACATACTCCGGTAAAAACGATACTCACGGTGATGATCGTGATCGCGGTGCTGCGCGGCATTCTGCATTATGCGGAGCAGTACTGCAACCACTTTATTGCTTTTAAACTGCTGGCGATCATCCGCCATAAAGTGTTTGCAGCTTTGCGGAAGCTCTGCCCGGCGAAGCTGGAAGGACGGGACAAAGGAAATCTGATTTCGATTATCACAACCGATATCGAACTTCTGGAAGTATTCTATGCGCATACGATTTCCCCGATTGCGATTGCAGCATTAACTTCTCTGATTATGGTGTGCTTCATTGGAAGATACCATGTTCTGGCAGGGCTGCTTGCACTTGCGGCGTATCTGACGGTCGGCGTTGTGATCCCGATGTGGAACGGAAAGCGCGGAAGCCAGAAAGGAATGGAGTTCCGGACAGGCTTTGGCGAGCTGAACAGCTTCGTGCTGGATTCCCTGCGTGGCCTCGACGAGACGATTCAGTACGGACAGGGCGAAAAACGGAAAGAGCAGATGTCAGAGCGGTCGAAAGAACTGGTTTCTGTGCAGGAAAACTTAAGCCGCATGGAAGGCTCCCAGCGGTCTGCCACCAACATGGTGATTCTTCTGGCATCGTTCGGCATGCTGGCACTGACGATCTATCTTTACACGAAAGGCGGGATTGGATTTGAGGGAGTCCTGACCTGCACAATCGCGATGATGGGTTCCTTCGGCCCGGTCGTGGCGCTGTCCAGCCTGTCGAATAACCTGAATCAGACGCTGGCAAGCGGCGAGCGTGTGCTTTCCCTTCTCGAGGAAGCGCCGCTGGTGGAAGAAATTCCGGGAGATGCGGCATCCGGCGGTGACCACGCATTTGTAGGAGCCGAGGCGCAGAATGTAACGTTTGCCTACGAAGACGAGACGATTCTGGATCAGTATTCGCTGAAACTGGAACCGGGAAAAATCACCGGCATCCACGGCGCGAGCGGTTCCGGAAAATCGACGATCTTAAAACTTCTGATGCGCTTCTGGGATGTCCAGACGGGGCGCGTTTCCGTGGACGGAGCCGATGTCCGCGAAATCCCGACGAAGCATCTGCGCGATATGGAAAGCTATGTGACGCAGGAGACACATCTGTTCCACGATTCGATTGCGAACAACATCGCTATTGCAAAACCCGGCGCGACGCGGGAAGAAATTATGGAGGCGGCGAAGAAGGCGTCCATACATGATTTCATCATGACACTGCCAAACGGCTACGACACCGAAGTCGGAGAACTCGGCGATACGCTGTCCGGCGGAGAAAAACAGCGGATCGGTATCGCGCGGGCATTCCTGCATGACGCATCCATGATCCTGCTGGACGAGCCGACATCGAATCTTGATTCCTTAAATGAAGGAATTATTCTGAAATCCCTGAAAGAATCGGCAGAAGAGAAAACCATTGTGCTCGTATCGCACAGAGTGTCCACGATGAACGTCGCGGATGTGGTATATGAAATGGAAAATGGCCGGATTTCCTGATTTTACAGCACTTGACAGAGAAAAGACGATGTGCTACACTAACAGTCGTTAAAGAAAAGACAATTAAATATCGATGTGTAAGGTGTCGGACATACGTGTCCGGTGAAAAGGGAAGCAGGTGTGAATCCTGCACGAACTCGTCACCGTATTTTGCAAGCAGGGGAATGATCCACTGGGAAACCGGGAAGGAGACCGATGCGCTGGAGTCAAATCCTGAAGCAATGAGCCGGGAGACCTGCCTTTCGCAGTACAGGAACGTTACGTTCGTGCCACGAGGAACTGGCAGTACAAAACAGGAAAGCGGACATTTGCCCCACAGCGGGTGAGATGGTTTTCTTTGTGATGAAAATACTGGAAGCCCCTCGTTGAAAAACGAAAGGGCTTCTTTCTATTTACGCGGGCAACGAGCCAAAGTCCGTGCTTGCACGAGACCTTAGCGACTGCAGCGATAACTTGAGAAACTCGCGGAGCGTGTTTCTCATAGTTTGAAATGTAAAACGTCCCCGATATTGGTTGTTGCAAAGATACCAGCAAATGGGAGGAAAACAAAAATGAAAAAGAAACTTGTAGTCGCTTTAATTTCAGCAGCTATGGTAACATCTATGCTCGGCGCATGCGGAAGCAGCAACGCATCCAGCAGCAGCGCAAGCAGCACAGCAACAAGCAGCGTAAGTGCATCTTCCGCATCTGAGGAAGACACCACAGCAGCAAGCAGCAGCGTAAGCGCATCTTCTGCATCTGAAGAGGTATCCGCAGATGCAGACCAGGAGGCAGCAGATAAAGTGGCAGCTTTGATTGACGCAATTTATGTACAGGAAAGAAATGATAACACCGACGAGCAGTGCAAAGAAGCAAAAGAGGCATGGGATGCCCTGACAGACGCGCAGAAGGAACTTGTAGAAGGAGAGAACGCAGATCCGGATTACTTCGGAAGAGACACAGGTGATGCTTCCAAGGATGATCCGTTAAACGGAGACGAGATCGGCGAGAATGAGCTTCTGGTTGTAAGCTTTGGTACTTCCTTCAACGACAGCCGTGCTGAGGATATCGGAGGCGTTGAGAAAGCTCTGCAGGCTGCATATCCGGACTGGTCCGTAAGACGTGCCTTCACTGCACAGATCATCATCAACCATGTACAGGCCCGCGATGACGAGAAGATCGACAACGTAGATCAGGCACTGGAAAGAGCTGTAAGCAATGGCGTGAAAAAACTGATTATTCAGCCGACTCATCTGATGCACGGCGCAGAGTACGACGAGCTGAAAGAAGCAGTAGATAGCTATAAAGATAAATTTGAGTCCGTAACCATCGCAGAGCCGCTGCTTGGCGAGGTTGGAAGTGACGCTACCGTAATCAACGAGGACAAACAGGCCGTTGCAGAAGCAATCACGGCACAGGCAGTAAAATCTGCAAATTATGACAGTCTGGATGCAGCAGCAGAGGACGGCACTGCTTTCGTATTTATGGGACATGGTACTTCCCACACTGCAAATGTAACCTACAGCCAGATGCAGACACAGATGGATACTCTTGGATACAAAAACGTATTCATCGGAACCGTTGAGGGCAAGCCGGAAGAGACCGCTTGCGAGAACGTGATCGAGGCAGTAAAAGCAGCCGGATACAAGAAAGTAATTCTTCGGCCGCTGATGGTTGTTGCAGGTGACCACGCAAACAACGATATGGCAGGCGAGGATGAGGATTCCTGGAAGAGCCAGTTTGAGGCATCCGGTGCATTCGACGAGATCGACACTCAGATCGAAGGTCTTGGAAGAATTGATGCTGTTGAGCAGCTGTATGTACAGCATACCAAGGCAGCTATGGACGGCAACGGCGTTCAGGACGATGCTGAATAATTAGGGGTTGCATTCCGAACGTAAAATAGAGTAAAATAAGATCCGGCAGTACGGCTGAAGAGACTCAGTGTGCTGTCGGATTTTAAGTTGAGCGGATGAAAAAGATCCGCTTCAAGGTGATACAAGGAGGAAATTTATTATGAGAAAAAAATTGGCAGTTCTTTTTCTTGGAGCAGCACTGACTGTATCCATGCTCGGCGCATGCGGCGGAAAGGATGCAGCGTCATCTTCTGCATCTGCAGTATCTGCGTCTTCTGCGGCAGACGCATCTTCCGCTTCTGTACAGGATGCATCTAAGGCAGAGAGCAGTACATCCACATCAGATGTTTCAGCAGAAAGCGCATCGGCAGCGGAGACTGCAGGAGAAAGCAGCGCATCAGAGCTGGAAGACGGTACGTATACGGCAGACTTCAATACAGACAGCAATATGTTCCATGTCAATGAAGCAAAAGAAGGAAAGGGTGTCCTGACGGTAAAAGACGGAAAAATGACCATCCACGTCAGCCTGGTATCCCAAAACATTGTCAATGTCTTTGTGGGAACAAAAGAAGAAGCACAGGCAGACGGCGCAGAGCTGATCGAGCCGACCACAGATGAGGTAACGTATTCCGACGGCACTACAGATGAAGTGTACGGCTTTGATATCCCGGTAGAAAAACTGGACGAGGATTTCAATGTTGCGATCATTGGTAAAAAAGGAACCTGGTATGATCATGTAGTCAGCGTATCCAATCCGGTACCGCAGGAGTAATCCCGGAAGAAAACAAAAGATATCCACAGAAGGCGAACCATTTTGCACCGTCTGTCCACAGAAATTGTGGAAAGAGAGGGGAAAAGCGGTTCGCCTTTGTGGATATCTTTTCTTATTTTTCCGGAAACAGTTTGCGGAACAGAAAACGGATGAAGGGTCCGCAGTACATGAGCTGCCAGAAGAAGGCAACCGGGAAGTTTAAAAACGTGGTCTGGAGCCAGACAGCAACGAATTCCTTTCCGGCATTTTTAAACAGCAGCGTTGCAATAAAACTCATAATCGGACACATAATAGCAATAATCATAATGGAAATTGCCAGCGTGATTACGATCGGACGATCCTGCGGTGTTACCATGCAAAAAGCTAATTTGTGAGCCAGATGATCCACGAGGAAAAACTCGAGGATAAAAGCGGCCGGCCACATGATTATCATCTCGTGAAACGCCATCAGAAAGACCTGATTTGTCATTCCGCCGATGTTCATGGAAATGTTGTAGCAGATCATGGCGTAGACCATCAGAAAGGACATCATGAGGGTAAATACAACGTTTTGAAATTTTGTTTTTGGCATCGATTGTTCTCCTTTTCTTTGCAATTTTGAAAAATGGGCGCAAAAAAGACACATGTGTTGTTCGTTAACCAAGCAATGCACTTGTGCCGTTTCCAATCTGATACCAATCTTTTCTGCAGTTTTTAATTTTGAACCGTCGATTATTATAACGTCTCCGGCGGCGTTTGGCAAGAGGAAATTGAGAAATTTTTAAAAAAGACAGATAAATAAGAAAATTCGATGCGTGCTGGAAGCACGGTTTGGCGAATGGTGCGGGGAACGGCACCGGCGGGAAAAAGAATGGATTGCGAAACGGGAGCGGGATTGCTACAATAGAACATAGTGAAAACAAAGAGAAAACGCAAAAGGAAATCAATATTATGTCAGAGATCAGAAAAATCGAAAACTTTGCGGCGCCGGAGCTCGACGTGTATGCGCGTCTTTCAGAACCGCAGTTATTGCACTATTATGAACCGCAGCCAGGCCTTTTTCTTGCGGAGAGTCCGCGTGTCATCGAGCGTGCGCTGGATGCCGGATATGAACCGGTTTCGTTCCTTGCCGGAAGCGCAGAGCTTGCCGCAAACGAAGCACTCTTTGCGCACTGCCCGGACGCGCCGGTCTATACAGCAGAGACGAAGGTGCTGGAACAGCTCACAGGCTTTGCCCTCACGCGCGGCATGCTCTGCGCGATGCACCGCCGCACGCTTCCGGCTATGGAGGAAATCTGCCGGAATGCCCGCCGCGTGGCGATTCTGGAAAATGTCGTGAACCCGACGAATGTCGGTGCGATTTTCCGTTCTGCCGCCGCGCTTGGCATCGATGCCGTGCTCCTCACATCAGGCTGCAGCAACCCGCTGTACCGCCGCGCCATCCGCGTGAGCATGGGAAATGTCTTCCAGGTCCCGTGGACCGTGCTGCCAGGCGGCAGTTACTGGCCGGAGCAGGGAATTGCTGCACTGCAGGAACTTGGATTTTATACCGTTGCGATGGCATTAAAAGAAGACTCCGTTCCGATGGATGATCCGTCGTTAAAAACGCATGAAAAGCTCGCCATTCTGCTCGGAACCGAGGGTGACGGACTGGCAAGTGATACGATCGCTGAAACAGATGCAACCGTGCTGATTCCGATGACACACGGTGTGGATTCACTGAACGTCGCTGCGGCGAGCGCTGTCGCATTCTGGGAGCTGGCGGGAAGAAGATAAAGATGTTCCGTCGGTACCGGAGATTACGGAATAAAAATAGGATCAGAGATAGATTTTCGGGATGCATATTTTGATGCATCCCTTTTTGAATTTACGAATTTTGAAATTCCTTCCGATACATCTGCGGCGTACATCCCACTTTGTTTCGGAACTGCCGGTTGAAGTTGGAAAGGTTGCGGAAACCATTGTCGTACGCGATTTCGGACACACTCCGCGTCGTACTGCGCAGCGCCTCGCAGGCGGTTTTGATCCGAAGCTGTGTCAGATATTCAACGGCCCCGAGTCCGAAGGTCTGCTTAAAACAGCTCATAAAATAGCTTTTGCTCAAATGCGACAGCCTGGCAAGTTCCTCTATGGTAATCGGGTCGGCGAAGTGCTCCTGGATATAGGCGAGCACAGGCCGCAGGTTTTCAGCAGCCGCAGGTATGGCGGGACGATCGGTGCAGAGTTCCGGCGATGCGGCGAGCAGATAGAAGAAGCGGAGCAGCTCACTTTTCAGCAGAAGATCGGAGACAGCAGAGTTTTCACGGATGCAGCGGAAAATCTGATGGACGGATGCAGAAAGTGCAGCATAACCGGAATGTTCGGGTGAAATCGGTGCCTGGATGCGGCGCCGGGCAGAGAAAAACGGCTGCAGAATTTCCGTGTAGCTGCGGTCGTCATACCCGCCGATCAGCATATTCTGGTGGAAAACAATCGTATCATAAAACATCGACTCCTGCTCGGCGGGCAGAATGGCATGTACGAGGTTCGGCTGAATCAGAAAAATATCACCGGCATGCGCCGTAAGCAGACGGTCCTCATACTGAAAATACCCCGTTCCGCGTTTGATATAATTCAGCTCCATCTCCCCGTGCCAGTGCAGCGGTATGCCGGGAAAATAGTCGGGCATCCGGCAGTCATAATAACTGTAGGGAACCTGCATGGAGCCGTGCTGGCGTTTTTCTTTCGCAGCAGAAAGCATCATAAAATCCTCCTCCCAAAAGCATGTCCGTAAAATGCCGGGAATGGCAGAGCGTGGCATGGATAAAATCAGTTAATGTTCACTCAGCAGTGAAACACTTGCTGTTTCGCTGCGTAAGAAAGTGATTCAGG
>OLRI01002973.1_pt1 | contig 10741 bp, 11 predicted proteins | sample 1672871 | NCBI WGS metagenome assembly OLRI01 (sample SAMEA3136732, study PRJEB25190) | human gut metagenome
GTGATAACACATCACCCATGCCAAGAATACGGGATGCCATACGATCCGGATAAAACTGCTCCAGATCTGACAATTTTTCTCCCATACCAACATAATAAATCGGTCTTCCGGTCACCGCCCGGATAGACAGGGCCGCACCACCTCTGGTGTCACCGTCTAACTTGGTCAGCACCACACCGTCTACGGAAAGTTTTTCATCAAAAGTCTTAGCTACATTTACTGCATCCTGACCTGTCATTGCATCTACGACCAAAATCGTCTGATGAACTTCTACTGCCTCCTTGATCTGCTGAAGTTCTGCCATCATATCTTCATCAATATGAAGTCGTCCCGCCGTGTCAAGGATCACGATATTATTTCCGTTTTTCTGTGCGTGAGCAAGAGCCGCTTTCGCAATATCCGCAGGACGGTTTTTATCTCCCATTGAAAAAACTTCCACGCCCTGCTTTTCACCGTTGATCTGAAGCTGCTTGATCGCTGCCGGACGGTAAACATCACACGCAACAAGAAGAGGTTTCTTTCCTTTTAATTTGTATTTTCCTGCCAGTTTTGCCGTCGTTGTCGTCTTACCTGCTCCCTGAAGACCTGCCATCATGATCACTGTGATCGCGCTTCCCGGCTGAAGTTTGATCTCTGTAGTCTCAGATCCCATCAGCTTTACAAGTTCTTCATTTACGATCTTGATAACCATCTGTCCCGGATTCAGTCCGTTCATAACATCCTGACCGACTGCTCTTTCCTGAACATCTTTTACGAATTTTTTTACGACTTTAAAATTGACATCCGCCTCAAGAAGCGCCATCTTAACTTCCCTAAGCGCAGCCTTCACATCGTCTTCTGTAAGACGGCCTTTACTGCGAAGGTTTCTGAATACATTTTGTAATTTCTCTGTTAAGCTGTCAAATGCCATTGTCTGACTCCTCTACATTTTACTTTTGCATCTGCCATGATCATCTTTTTTCTTGCCATCATAAACAACTATATTTACAATTCTTCGATGATCGTTGCCGACAATTTACGGAGACGCTCTATAATTTCTTCGGGGTTTTCTTTCTCTTCTTCCCATTCTTGCAATATCTCATCGATGCAGGAAACCTTCTCCTTTACAGCAAGAAATTTTTCTACAAGATGAAGTTTTCGTTCATATTCTTCCAGTGATCTTGCACAGCGCTTCACAATATCGTGGACGCCCTGACGGCTGATGCCCGCATCTGCCGCGATCTCCCCAAGCGAAAGATCGTCTAATACAAACTGTTCGTAAATTTCTTTCTGATGCGCGGTCAAAAGTTCACCGTAAAAATCATATAATAATGCCTGCTCTAAAATCTTATCCATTCTTGTCACCTATGCCATCATACACGAAACAGATTCAGGTGTCAAGTGTTTTTTCTTTACACTTTATCACAGCCTAACAATCTCCCTACATGAAGCATTCCCCATCCTGATTCTGTCCCTTTCATTTTCACACATGACTCTCTTAACTTTAATTTTATTTCCACATTTGTCATATCAGGGTACTTTGACAACAGACAGGCAGCGGCTCCCGAGACAACCGGAGCCGCCATAGACGTTCCCGTCTTCATTATATAAGGATGTTCTCCCGACATTCCATACATACTGTTACAGCTTACAACTCCTGTTCCAGGTGCAAAAACATCCGGTTTTACAACGCATTCTCCCGTCGGTCCTCTTCCCGAATAATTCAGACTCTTCCTGCTTTTTCTCGAATACGGAAGATTGCTGTCAGGCACGCCTACCGTAATCACTTTTCTGCTGTTTCCCGGAACTGCCACCGTTCCCTCCTCCGGTCCGTAGTTTCCGGCAGAGACAACAACGGTAAGACCGGTATCCCAGAGCAGTTCCACTGCATCAAGCAGCAGTTCTTTTTGTTTTTTTGCAAGTCCGGGATTCGTACCGACAGAAATATTCACAATTCGGATCCCATACTTCTTTCTTTCCTTTAAAATCCACTCAATCCCTTTCATCACATGAGAAACATCCCCGTTTCCGTCTTTATCAAGTACTTTTCCGACAACAAGCTTTGCTTTCGGCGCCATGCCTGCGTATGCTCCCGCTGACACTTTTCCGCTTCCGCACAAAATCCCAGCCACGTGCGTTCCATGTCCGCTGTCGTCATAACATTTCTCTCCCGGCAGGCTACCTTCTTTTGTAAAATCGCAAAACTTCACTACGCTGCCTTTCAGATCAGGATGTCTTGCTATCCCGGTATCCAACAGCGCCACGCACACTCCCTGCCCTATGCATCTTCCCTGTTTTATGTCATCACACCAGTATCCGACTGATTGTTTTACCCATTTCATAAGAAATCCTTTTTTATTCAGAATATTCCCGACACGAAACTTTTGCCCCTAAGGAACACTTTTCATCTGCCGGCATAATATAAAACTGTAAACAATAATCAATTCGGAGGATTTAACATGAGTGATTTAACAGCTACTAACTGCGGATGCGGTTGCGAAAACGGAAACGGAATGTCTTCTTGCCTTTGGATCATCCTTCTTCTCGCCTGCTGCGGCGGATGCGGCAATATGAACAGCGGATGCGGAAACGGATGCGGCAATGACAGTTGTCTTTGGATCATCCTTCTTCTTCTCTTCTGCGGCGGCAACAGCTTCGGCGGCGGATGCGGATCCAACTGCGGATGCGGATGCTAATCTGAATTCCACCTCTGTCTCAAAAAGATGCGCGGTCTCTTCCGCGCATCTTTTCCTGTTTCTGTTTATATTTTATTTAATCCTTTTTCATATCTTTATTTGCCGTCCCTTTTTTGTTCTCACTGCTGCCTTTTGTCGCCTCGGCATTTTCTTCCAATTTTCGTCTCAACATACACTGTTCATCAATCTCATACACTGCATTCCCATCGATAATTAATTTTCTTGACATATTCATTTCCTTTCTTGTACCCATTCTTTACTATTTTATGAAATATTTTCTAAAAAGTAACATTCCCAAAATACATATTTCTATACAAAGTCACATATATATTTACAACTCTATACAGTGGAGCATTTTGGAAATGGATCAAGACCAAACGGAACGAATGACGCCTTTTGATGAACTTGTCACATCGCCTACACTTCAGATCATGAAGCTTCTCATCCCTTACACCCCATTTTCCGGACGCCGGATGCTCGCCTCATTTATCAAGTTTATTGAACTTCAAAGAACGATCCGGCTTTTCGGACAACGCAGCCTGGCAGATCCTTTTTCCACCGGAAACAGCGATCAAAACATAAGTTCTCCTTTCGATCTTATTGACAGTTTCCGGCCTTATCTGAACAAAAAAGATGCCGAAATGCTCGATACTTTGATTCAATTAAAAGAAATGATGTCTTTTATGGAAATGATGCAGCCGCAAGACGGTCAGGGAAACGATTCTTTTAATCCTGCCGACCTGTTCTCGGGCATATTTCCCGCAGATCTTCAAGAACAGTTCCATATGTACAGCGACCTGTTTTCATCCGTTTCGCAAAATCAAGAGCACGATGAGACAGATGCACAGCAAAAGAAAGAAAACGAACTTTAAAAAATATTTAAAATCATTTATAGAAAGGAATTACCAATATGAACGACTGGATGAATAATCCCGCAATGAAAAATATCGACCCTATAAAATTAGAACTGATCAAAACAGCCGCCTCCAAAACTTCCGGAAAATCCGGAAAAGAGTTGGCTCCTATTATGATGGCTCTCATCAGCGGAGCTAACAAACAGGGAATCCGTTTTACACCGGAGGAAATGACCTTGATCCTTGACATTTTAAAAGACGGAAAAAGCAAAGAAGAGCGGGAGCAGATCGATCGAACGATCAATATGGCCTCCTCGCTCTTCCGAAAACACAACGGAAAGTAGACTCTATATTTTATTAAAAACCTTCTTCTTTTCGTCTCATCCTCATCTCACGCCGTTTCTCTGCCGCTTTCCATTCCGCGCGCTGCGCTTCTGTCTCTAAAATCAGACGGGGCACTTGCTTTGGTTTGTCGTCTTCATCTAACGCAACCATCGTAAAATACGCGCGGTTGATGGGACGGCGCATCCCATCTTCCATATGTTCCACATAAGTATCTACACGCACTTCCATAGATGTCGTGCCGACATATGTTACTTTTCCGACTATAACAACCATCTCGCCTTTATATGCGCCATGGATAAACCGAAGATTATCTACTGACGCAGTTATGACGTTCGCTCTCGTATGTCTCTTTGCCACCATTCCCGCTACTTCATCAAGCCACTGCATTAACATCCCGCCGAAAAGCCGGCCGGCTGCATTGAGATGATTTGGTCTGATAATGTGAACCGTCTCCACTCTGGAATCTTCTACTCTTTTTTCTTCTATCATCCTTTTCTCCTTCTTTTACACTTTTTTGTTTTCTTTTATATTTTTTTATTGCTTTTTTCATTGTGCAACAAAATGAATCTTAAACTGTTTTTCTTATTTACTCTGATTTCACGTAGCCAGTATATCATAATCATTTTAGAAAATCACCCCTGTATATTCCGTTTGACATCCGATACCCGATACACTATTATACAGACATATGATATACAAATAACCGCACAAAGGAGTACCTTATGCCCAACATAAAACTAACCCTTCAATACGACGGAACACGCTATTTAGGATGGACACGTCCTGCCGCAGACGGATACGCGAAAACGATTTCATATCGCATTTCTTCTGTTTTACAGAAAATGACCGGTGAAGACATCACTCTTTTTGCCGGCGCTAAAACAGCGCCCGGAGTCCACGCACTCTGTCAGACAGTCAACTTTCACACAGAGTCTCCTTTTTCCGATACATATTTTTTATCAAAGCTTAACGAATATCTTCCGAAAGATATTCACATCTTAAGTTCCGAAATTGTTTCTGATCGTTTCCGATCAGATTTAAACGCAGTCTCCAGAACTTATTTGTACCGCATCTGTACCGCCCCTGTCCAAAACATATTCACAAGAGCCTACACGGCAAATATACCGGAAATCATCTCGGAATCAGAAGTTGCCGCCATAAGAAAGGCGGCTGATTCTCTCGTCGGAGTCCATGATTTTCGTTCCCTTTCAGGAGTAAAAAAGAAAAAAGGAACAGTCAAAGAAATATTTGACATTTCCGTTTCCCACTCCAAAGAAACCGAAAACGACAGCTTTTCGCTTCTTACGATCAAAATCTGTGCAAATGATTTTCTGTACCTGATGCCGGAGCACATCATTGAATTTCTCATAAAAAAGGGAGTGGATAAAGAAGTACGCTGCAATCCGGCAGGACTTCTCCTCCACTCCATTACCTATCCCGATTCATGTTCCGTTCCCTCTGCCGGGTCCAAGCAGGTTTAAAAAAGCATCGCAACTGTATGAACTGCGAATGCCGCAAGCCATGCGATCACACATTGGCCGATGACAACAAAAAACGCCCATTTTCCGCCAAGCTCCCGCTTGATCGATGCAACCGCAGCCACACAGGGAGTATACAACAGGCAAAATACGAGAAGCGCCGCAGCTCCTGCCGCCGTGATCGTTCCAAGAAGCGCTTCCGTAGTGCCGAACAACACCGTCAGCGTCGAGACAACACTTTCTTTTGCCATAAATCCGGTTACAAGCGCCGTCGATATACGCCAGTCCCCAAACCCAAGCGGTGCGAAAACCGGTGAAAGAGCTCCCGCGATCATTGCCAAAATACTGTCCTTTGAATCTGTCACCATATTCAGGCTTGTATCAAAGCTTTGCAAGAACCAGATCACGATCGTCGCCGCGAAAATAACTGTAAAAGCTCTCTGAAGAAAATCTTTCGCTTTTTCCCATAATAACTGTCCGACATTTTTCATTCCCGGAAGACGGTAATTCGGAAGTTCCATAACAAACGGAACAGGCTCCCCTTTAAACATCGTTCCTTTAAACAAAAGGGCCATGATAATTCCCATAACAATACCAAGAACATACAATCCGATCATCACAAGCGCGGCATAGTCCGGAAAAAATACAGCCGAAAAGAATGCATAGATCGGAAGCTTTGCCGTACAGCTCATAAACGGAGTCAGCAAAATCGTCATTTTCCTGTCTCTTTCCGACGGAAGCGTTCTGCTCGCCATCACCCCGGGAACGGTACATCCGAACCCGACCAGCATCGGCACGATACTTCTTCCCGACAATCCAAGCTTACGAAGCAGCTTATCCATAATAAAAGCTACTCTTGCCATATATCCGCTGTCTTCCAGCAAAGATAAGAAGAAAAACAATGTAACGATGATCGGCAGGAAACTAAGGACTCCTCCCACACCGTTAAAAATCCCGTCAATAACGAGGGAATGAACCGCCGTATTGACTCCCGCGGATGTCATCGCCTGATCTGTGATTTCTGTCAAGTATCCGATTCCCGTTTCCAAAAGCGACTGTAATCCCGCTCCGATCACGTTAAATGTCAGCCAGAATACAATTCCCATAATCGCGATAAAGGCCGGGATTCCCGTATATTTTCCCGTCAGTATGCGGTCGATCCGTTTACTCCTGAGACGCTCTTTACTCTCATGCGGTTTTACAACCGCCGTCTCACACACTTCCGTTATGTAAGAGAATCGCATATCGGCAACGGCTGAAGCTCTGTCAAAACCGCTCTCCTCTTCCGTCTGAACAACGATGTGCTCGAGCATTTCTTTTTCATTCCGGCTTAAATCCAATTTCTCGGTAATCTTTTTATCGCCTTCCATGATCTTGCTTGCCGCAAACCGAAGAGGGATTCCGGCTTTTTGTGCGTGATCATCGATCAAATGCATGACTGCATGAAGTCCTCTGTGGATCCCGCTTTCCGTATCCGCACAAAAATCCTGTTTTTGAGGACTTTCCTGATACTTTGCCACATGCACCGCATGTTTCACAAGCTCTTCGATTCCCTCTCCTTTGGCAGCGGAGATCGGTACAACCGGAACACCGAGAAACTCTTCCATTTCATTTACATGAACGCTTCCCCCGTTTTCCCTCAATTCATCCATCATGTTCAATGCAACGACCATAGGCATATCTAACTCCATCAACTGCATCGTTAAATAGAGATTCCTCTCCATATTCGTCGCATCGACGATATTAATGATTCCTTTCGGCTTTTCATTTAACAAAAATTCTCGTGTAACAATCTCCTCACTGCTGTAAGGAGACATAGAATAAATTCCCGGAAGGTCTGTGATTAATGTATTTTTGTACCCTTTGATCACGCCGTCCTTGCGGTCTACGGTAACGCCCGGAAAATTTCCGACATGCTGCGAAGCCCCTGTCAACTGATTAAACAACGTCGTCTTTCCGCAATTTTGGTTTCCTACCAGGGCAAACGTCAACGTCTCATCATCCTTAAGCGGATTTTCTGTTTCTTTCTTATGGTACTTTCCGCCTTCACCGTATCCGGGATGTGCAGAACGTTTCACCTTGTTCCGTCTTTCTTTCTCTTTTTCTTCTGACTTTATTTCTTTTACTTCTATTTTCTCTGCATCATCCAAACGGATCGTCAGCTCATACCCATGTATTTTCAACTCGATCGGATCGCCCATAGGCGCATATTTTACGACTGTCACTTCTGCGCCCCGTATCAATCCCATATCCAGAAAATGTTGTCTGAGTGCTCCGCTTCCTCCGACAGATAAGATAATTCCTTTCTGTCCGATGCCAAGTTCTTTCAATGTCATAATCTTCACTCCTCATCTTTTAGTAAGCGTCAACTAACATTATAACAGAAAAACCTTAAATTGCGAGATTTTTTTCAAATTATATAATTCGGAATAAGTTCTCATTTTATCTACATATTTTTATATTTTTTGTCACTTTTTAATAAACTTCTGGTATAATTAATCTATATATAACCGTATATAACCAACATATAAGTTTATGCAATGATCAAGAGGAACGTTTCATGAAAACATACAAAAAAAACAATACCGATTCGATCGGATCACTGTCTTTGTCCGATTCGATCTTATCAGGCGCAACTATCACATCACAGCCGGCAGGATACACATTTCCGCATCATCTGCACTCTACAATAGAGATTTATCGTATCATATCAGGCGAATGTCTTATGGATGTCCAGTCGGAAACACTTCACTGCACAAAAGGCGATTTTATTATGATACTGCCGAATATCGTTCACTCTTTTTATCTGAACAAAAAATCTGACTGTACGTTTAAACACGTCCACTTTGATCCCAACATGTTTTCAAATATTATTTTAGAAAACGAAGGCGTTTATCCGATCACATTAATGCATGCAGTTTTATTTTCTTCGCATTTTTATTACCGTTTCTCGGCAGACGACGTAATCGACAGTACATTAGACAAGCTGATCAGCCTTTATACCGACTCTGACGGTCTGTTTCCGGCAGCCAATATTAACATTTCTCTGATCAACTTAATGCTGTACATATTGGATCACACAAAACCGGCCCATCATTTTTCAAACCCGCAGCTCCAGAACAGTTATGTTGCTTACACGCTGAATTATATTGCGGAGCATTATACCGAGAAGATCATACAGGAAGATATTGCGTCACAGCTTCATATTTCTGTTCGCTATTTAAGCAAACTGTTCAAGGCGCATATCGGAATCACTCTCTCCAGCTATATTAACGTATACCGAATCAATCATTCGATCAGCCTGATGCAAAATACAAAACTGTCACTGACCGAAATAGCGCTGCAGTCCGGATTTACAAATTCCCAGCACTATTCTAAAGTATTTCGTGACTGTGTAAATACAACGCCGTCACAATATCGCAAGTCTATATAGATCCTCATATGCCCAAAAGGCATGTTTTGAAATACAAAACAGGGAGTGGTTCATTTTTAACCGCTCCCTGCATTCATATTATAAATATGATATCTTTTTAACGATTTTTATTCCTTTTGAACATTACAGCCACAGCCGCCGACGCTGATATAAGAAGTCCGATCATCCATACAAATACGTTTGCATGATCTCCCGTCTGTACCGCACCCGGTTTTTCATTATTTTCCGGTGTCGTTATTTTAAAGGAATAGGTTGGGATCGTACCATCACTGCCGCCATTGTCGTTGATATCCTTGACCCGGTCAGCGCCTATAAAATCTTTTGCTGTTTGTCTTGCTTCGTCAACAGATAGTTCAGGTTTTCCTTCTAAAAATTTGGGTTTTCTGTTTTCAACATGAGAAGAGAATGGACCGTCATAAATCAAAGCGGGATAGTCAACAAATCCCTGTTCCATTGTTTCCATACCGGTGGTTACAGCTTCCGCATTCTGGAAAGAACCATTTTTCATTTTTCCGAGCTGGATCATCCCCTGGTCAACCTGCTCCTTCATTTCGTACAGAGATTTGTAAAGGTCGGATGCGTACTGCTGAAGGCTTTGGATTTGTTCCCTTTCTTCTTTGGTAACCTCCTGATCGTCAACTACTTTTTTGGTAATATAATAGGTATAATCGGAAACCTGGGCAAGAAAGTTTGAGGTGTTTTCCAAATTGATATCGGTCAGGGGAAGCTGACCAAGACTGGATTGTGCGAAGCTGGCCTTTTTACCGATTTCATTGGCGATTTCCATCATCTGCCGCGGATCGGTTACAAGGAGCGCTTTGGCCAGCTCTGTATCGATATTTTCAATTGAGTCGGCTAATTCATAGAGAGAACGGTTATATTGGTTTTCTGCATAGATACGGTAATCGGACGCGCTGCTGATCTGATAGACCAGTGCAGCTCCCAGCAGCACCAATGCTGCTGTCAGGACGATATAAACGTGTTTGGGTTTGATTCTGTTTTCCATTTAAACATTCACTTCCTTTATTTTTTGTTTGAGCTTTTGAAAGGTATCTACTATTTTAAAGCGGACGACAAATTCGCAGTCCTCATCATTGGTTATCATATTGTACTCATCCTCGGTAAGGGTATTTTTCAGAACGGAAAGATTCTCGTCGTCCAGCGTTCCTTTCATATCTTCGGCAAAGCATAAGGGCGGGAACATTACGCACCACCAGTTTTGACCCAAACCGTCTCCGATTACGATACGGCAAGCATCGTAATCGCCTGATGGCAGGGTCACATTGCCATACTGCTTGATTGGGAAATAATAATTTCCGAATTCCGCCCTGACCGGTTTATCATAATTGAGCTCCTGCATTTTTTCGCGGGCGGTATTTTCTATCAATAAACGGTTGTCCATCAGGATTTGTTTTGATTCTGTCTGGGATGTGCTGCCATTTAATAAAGGGTCGATTTTAGCCAAGACTGCGTCGCGTACCTGTATATTTACCCATTGGTCATATTCACTGTCCGAATTGGCAATGATATGTAAGCGCATAATTCCCTCTGATAAGTCCGCGTTTACGTTCACTGAGTATAAAAACAAACTCATTACAACGATTATAATGCTGGTTATTAATATAATTCCTTTTTTGTTTTTCATGATTATCACCTCTTATGAAAATTATTGACTTTTCTTCTGTTTTTATACAATCCTTTTCTTTTTCTTGAAAAAAATTATTTGTATGGTATACTTAACTGAGAGGTGAAAGGATGCTGAAACTGAGAGCATATGCCAAAATCAATCTATCGCTGGATGTGGTAGGAAAACTGGAAAATGGGTATCATGAACTTTGTATGGTAATGCATACAGTAAAGCTGTACGATATCATTACGATAACCGAAAAGAAAAACGGCGGAATCAGGATGACAACCAATCTGCCGTACCTGCCGGCCAACCGGAACAACTTAGTG
>OLRI01002978.1_pt1 | contig 10725 bp, 10 predicted proteins | sample 1672871 | NCBI WGS metagenome assembly OLRI01 (sample SAMEA3136732, study PRJEB25190) | human gut metagenome
CAAACGGCAGCATACAGGGCTGGACAGCCTACAAAAGCCCTAAGAGATATAAGAAATATGGTTCACAAAAAGGCTGGGAGCGTGTCAACCAACCCCCAGCGGACAAAGACGGTTTTCAAGAAATCACGGAGGAAGAAGCCCGGCAGATGGAACTTCCATTCTAAAAATGTCGCCGGTTGACAGTTTGGTTGACATTTCGGTTGACAGTCGATTGACAGGGGAAAGCCTGATATTTCGGGCATTTCTCCCCTTTGTCAACCATGTCAACCAAGAAATCAAAGAAAAAGTAAAATAAAATCAGAGAACGCCTGCGGATTGTTTTCAAAGTCTTTAACGCCGGTTGACACGGTTTGGTTGACATGGGAACAGTCGGCGCCACACCAGCCTGACATTTCCTTGTCGGGCATATTTCATTTATGGAGGTAAATGCCTATGGTAAAAGCCAAAAACGAAAATAACACCGACAACAGCGGCACGATGCTTACCGCTGCGGACGGCACCCAGTATTTTGTCATGGGGAAAGTCCGTATCAGGGTATCGGAGCATTTCGCAGAGAACGGGAAGCCGCTGAACAGCCTGCTGGAAGATGTAATCCAGCACGCCGCCACTGCTTCCTGAAAAATATAGATTTGTGACTGTCAATCAGCCCACGCTTATGATATACTTGTACCAGCGAGTATTGTATAAGCGTGGGTTGTTTCTTTTTAAGGAGGATTTTTGATGAAACAACCATACAATACGACGATTTATAACACCGCACTTTATTTGAGATTGAGCCGTGACGATGAACTTCAAGGTGAAAGCGGCAGCATCCAGACACAGCGCATGATGCTCCGGCAGTATGCCGCCGAGCATGGATTGACCATAGTAGACGAGTATATTGACGATGGATGGAGCGGCACGAACTTTGACAGGCCGAGTTTCCAGCGGATGATTGACGACATCGAGGACGGGAAAATCAACTGCGTTGTAACAAAGGACTTATCCCGCTTAGGCAGAAACTACATTCTGACCGGCCAATACACAGAAATCTACTTCCCAAGCAAAGGCGTCCGCTACATTGCGATCAATGACAATGTGGACACCCTCAACGGAGAAAGCGAGCTTGCCCCATTCCTGAATATCCTGAATGAGATGCACGCCCGCCAGACCAGCAAAAAGGTCAAGGCAGCCATGCGGACACGGTTTGCAAACGGCGCACACTACGGAGCTTACGCCCCGCTGGGCTACATCAAAGACCCGGACAAGACCGGGCATCTTCTGATTGACACGGAAACAAGGTGGATTATCGAAAAGATATTTGACCTTGCCGTTCATGGCAGAGGGGCGGCCAGTATCACACGGATTTTGGTGGAAGAAAAAGTGCCCACCCCCGGATGGCTGAACTTCCAGAGATACGGCACTTTCGCTAACATCTATGCCGGAGCGCCGGAGGAAAAAGCCTATGCGTGGACGATAGCGCAGGTCAAGAGCATCTTAAAAGAGGAAACCTACATCGGTCACAGCGTACACAACAAGCAGAGCAACATTTCATTCAAGAACAAGAAAAAGGTACGCAAACCGCAGGAGGAATGGTATCGTGTGGAGAACACCCACGAAGCTATTATTTCCGAAGATGTGTTCCGGCAGGTGCAGGAGCAGATCGCCAGCAGGCGCAGACGGCAGAAAGACGGCACGACACAGATTTTTTCAGGGCTGATAAAGTGTGCGGACTGCGGCTGGTCGCTGGCATACGGAGAGAATAAGCAGAACAAAACTCCGTATGGCTACTATCATTGCAGCAAGAACGGACAAGGGTTGCGCCAATGCTCCATGCACTACATCCGCTATGATGTGCTTTACGCCTATGTTCTCTCCCGCCTGCAATATTGGTCACAGCAGGCACATCAGGACGAGGACAAACTTCTGAAAAGGCTGCTCAATGCCAGCGATAAGGAACGTAGCTCTGCGAAGAAGAAACAGGCATCCGAACTGAAAAAAGCAGAGAAGCGCAAAGCGGAGGTTGACGGGCTGTTTGCCAAAATGTATGAGGACTGGTCTGCTGGACGCATCACCGAGTACAACTTCAATATGCTGTCCGAGAAGTACCAGGGAGAACAAAAGGAGCTGGACGAGAAAATCCGGCAGCTTCACGAAGCTATGGAAGCCGCTGCACAGACCGCCGTTGACGCTGAAAAGTGGGTAGGGCTGATGAAGCAGTATGTCAACCCTGCGGAGCTAACCGCCGAACTTCTGAATACCCTGATTGAGAAAATCCTTGTGCATGAAGCGGCCAAGGGCGAGGACGGCAGCCGGGAACAGGAAGTAGAGATTTTCTATCGCTTTATAGGAAAAATCGACTGACACATCTTTTTTTACCCAACAATATCTTTAACTAAGGGAAACCGGGGTCGGCCTGCCGGACATCAACACGCTGGAACCACTGGCCGACGCGCTGGGGCTGACCCTTGCCGACCTGATGCACTGCCGTGACCCGCAGGAAGCAGATATTGCACCGGAAGTCCCGCTGGAAGATTTCTTTACTCTGCTGCGCCGTCAACAATCCATTGACTGGCGCTCGGTACGGGCAGTTTTGTTTTGGCTCAGTGCCGCACTGGCCATCTGGGGCATCCTCGCCTGCCCGGGCCGGATGGCCGTCCACTGGCGTACCCTGAGCAATGGGAACCTGCAGGCAGACGGCTGGCTTCCCTCCTGGGTGTTTTTCCCATTGTTCGTCGGGATAGAATTTCTCTCGCTGGAGCTCTGGAACAACTTTGAGCAGACCGGCTACTACCGACACTGGGGTGAGATAGGTGCCTCCGTCACCCGCTCCATGAACTTCTGCTCCCCTGCTGTCCGGCTCTGGAAGTTTGTGCTCGACCTGCTGTTCTTCTTCGGGTTCGGCTTCGCGATCCCCTGCGCTGAGATGATGGCGATTCTGATCAACTGAAAAAAGGAAAGCCCTCCCATCGCTCAAGCGAAAGGAGGGCTTTCTATCATCTTATCAGAAGTTTCCCGTTCTTCTATTCCTCTGATTTTAAGACCATTTACTTTTCGTTCTTTGCCCGGCGTTCTTTCAGATCGCTTTCCATCTGCGCCAGGGTCTTTTTGTCCAGATTGAACACCACGCCGTACGCAATGATCATCACGATATAGCTTCCCAGATACATGACCGGCACCAGATAGCGCATCCGGGTTGCCACTTCGATCGTCTGTGCAGCCTTCAGAGATGCATCATAGCCCAGTTTGGTTGCCAGAACAAGGCCCAGAGAAGGTCCGATGCCCTGTGCAAGCTTACGGAAGAAGGAGTGCAGTGCATAGGTAGTGCCTTCTTCTCGCACACCAAATTTCCACTCGTTATAATCGATCGCATCTGCCATCAGAGACCAGCTCAGGCAGCTTCCGATGCCACCGCCCAGCATTGCAATGACCTGACACAGGACATAAAGGCTGAGACCCCGGCCGTCCGGTGTGATGGGCAGAACCAGCATCAGGACGTACGCCAGCGCACAGACTACTGAACCAAAGGTCACGGCTTCTTTCTTGCCAAAGCGCTTGACGATACGGCTCACAAAAGGACTGAAGATGAAAACGCCAAAGTAGGAGATCATACCCACAAGGCCGGAGATCTTTGCATTCTTGAAATAAGCCTGGAACAGGATCTGACCTGCAGTAGAGGCACCATACATACCAATAAACGTTGCGATAGGTGCCAGCGTTGCGCCCACAGCCGGGCGATTATGGATAAAGTTGTTGAATGCCTTTATGATGTTGAACTTAGGTGCATCCTCTTTCAGAGTGATCGTGGTGTCCACACGCACCTTTGTGTTCGTGACCATAAAGCGGAAGCAGATCAGACCGATCACACCCATGATCAGAGCAATGACAAACATCTGCTCACCACGCAGGTTGTTCTGGTTATCATAAATGATCACCGGAATCAGCATGCCGGTCAGAAGCGCACCGCCCATAGAACCAATGGAGCGGAAAGTCGACAGCTGTGCACGCTGGATCGGGTCATCCGAGATCAGAGACAGCATCGAGCCATACGGCACATTTGCAACGGTGTAGAAAGCATCCCAAATCATATAGCCTGCCACAAACAGAATGTTCTTGACCATACTGGGAGCCTGCGGGAACGGCAGATAGCAAAGTGCACCGGCCACGGTCAGGCCGATCGCACCGAACCAGATATAGGCAAGGAACTTGTTCCGGCGGTATTTGTGCGTATCCGCATCTACCATTGCTCCGATAATCGGATCGTTGATTGCGTCCCAGATCTGCACGATCAGCAAAAGGGATGCCATCAGGTAGTTGTCGATCCCCATAAACTGCGTCCAATAAATCGTCAGGTAGCCTTTGAGTGCAAAACTCATATTGCAGCCAAAGTCACCCGCTGCGTATGCAAGTTTATCACGCAATCCAAACCCTGCAGACGCATCCACTGTTGATTTCCCCATGAAAATACTCCTTTCTGAACTTTCCGGACAATTTTGGCACACCGCCCGCAAGCCGTATGCATATTTATGAATCCATGATACGGCATCTCTTTCCAAAATGTTAGAATTTTTTTACGATTCCGCCTGAAGAATTTACGATTTAAAAGTATTTCTTGTTGTATTCTTTAATTCGTGCAGCATTTTCGTGATTCTGCACAAGCAATCTTTTCTTTTTTTGTATGCAAAATATTTTTTCTTAGCCGAATCTTTTTTTGTTGAGAACGGCGTTGTGCGCCGAGCATAAAGCAAGGGCCATTGCACGAGAATCTGTGCAATGGCCCTTGCTTTCTATTGTTTCTTATTTCGCCGCCTCAAACTCGGCTTCGATCTCCTTCGAGGGGGCGGGGGTGACCAGGCTGACCACCACGCAGACCAGCAGCGAGGTCAGGAAGGCGGGCAGCAGCTCATAGATGCTGAACACGCCGCCCAGCGGACTGATGAGGTACTTCCAGACAAAGACCATCAGGCCGCCGGCGAGCATCCCGGCCAGCGCACCCTGCCAGTTGCAGCGCTTCCAGAACAGGGCGCAGAGCATCACGGCACCATACGCACCGCCGAAACCGGCCCATGCAAAGCTGACGATGCCGAACACGCTGGAATTGGGGTCACGGGCCAGCACCACGCCCACCACGCTGACGCAGATGATGGTCAGGCGGGCAGCAAACAGGCTCTGGCGCTCGGTCAGCTTCATGTGGCCGAACTCCTGCAGGATGTTCTGGGAGACGCTGGACGCGGCAGCAAGCATCTGGCTGTCGGCGGTGGACATGGTGGCGGCAAGGATGCCCGCCAGGATCAGGCCCGCCAGAACGGCTGCCAGAATGCCGTGCTGTGCAATGAGGTTTGCAATGCGGACGATAACCGTCTCGCTGGAGGAGCCGCTCAGGTACTCCAGCGCGCCTGCCTTGGTCATGCCAAGGCCCACCATGCCGATGATGATGGAGGCTGTCATGGCAATGACGACCCACACGCTGGCAATGCGGCGGCTGAGTACCAGCTTCTTTTCATCCTCAATGGCCATGAAGCGGAGCAGGATGTGGGGCATTCCGAAGTAGCCCAGGCCCCACGCCATGGTGGAGACGATGTCCAGCAGGCTGTACGAGGTGGCCGTGCCCTCGGCGGCGTTGTGGCTGGCCATCATGGTCAGGTAGCCGGGCAGGCTCTGAGCGTTGGCCACAACGGCATCCCAGCCGCCTGCCGCGCCAATGCCGTACACCAGCACAGCCACAAGGGCCAGGCTCATCACGATGGACTGGATGAGGTCGGTGGTGGTAACGGCGCGGAAGCCGCCCGTGATGGTATAGCCCACGATGACGCAGGCCGAGACCACCATGGCCGCCATGTAATCCACGCCGAAGAGGCTGTGGAACAGCTTACCGCAGGCGGCAAAGCCCGAAGCCGTGTAGGGCACAAAGAACACGATGATGATCACCGCGCCCAGTGCGTTGAGCAGATTGCGCTGGTCGTGGAAGCGCAGGGACAGGAACTGGGGCACGGTGATGGCTTCCAGATTGGCCGAATACCGCCGCAGCCGCCGGGCCACGATGAGCCAGTTCAGCCAGGTGCCCAGCGCCAGGCCGATGGCGGTCCAGCCGGGCGAGGCGATGCCGGTGAGGTAGGCAAGGCCCGGCATTCCCATCAGCAGCCAGCTGGACATATCGCTGGCTTCGGCGCTCATGGCCGTGACCAGCGGGCCCATTTTGCGGCCGCCAAGGTAGAAATCGGTGCTGTCGTTGTTGGACTTGCTGTATGCAAACCCAACCAACAGCATTGCCACCAGATAGATGATGATGGTGGCGATGATGCAGATGTTGGTCATATACTTTTTCCCCCTTGTCTTTCCAAATGAAAGTACCCTTCGATTTTACCACAGTAAAGCATCAAAGTGCAAGTCTTTTGGCAAAAATTTATCCTGATTCGCCAAAAGTCCACGAGTGACGGACAAAAAGTTTTCAAATTGACCGGAAACATCCGGCCCCGGGATTTTTCTTGCAAAATTCCGGAAATCTGTTATACTACCAATCCAGGGGGTTAGTGTATATGAAAAAATCCAAAACCATACAGGCTGTACCGAGCTCCGGTGTGGTGTGGCAGGCCTTCCGGGCTGCTGCGCCCCAGACCGTGCCGGTGTTTGCAGGATATCTCGTGTTGGGCATGGGCTATGGCATCTATGTACAGAGCCTTGGCCTGCCCGTCTGGATGCCTATGCTCATGGGCACCGTGGTCTACGGCGGCTCGCTGGAATTTGTGCTGGCAAGCCTGCTGCTGGGGGCCTTTTCCCCACTGTCGGCTTTTCTGATGGCGCTGATGATCCAGGCGCGGCACCTGTTCTACGGTCTGGCCATGCTGGAGCGGTACAAGGGCTACGGCCTGCGCAGCTTTTACATGATCTTTGCCATGAGCGACGAGACCTTTTCCATCACCTGCTCTGCAGAGCCGCCGCAGGGGATCGACCGGGGCTGGTTCATGTTCTTCATCACCCTGCTGGACCAGTTTTACTGGGTCGCCAGCGCCGGGCTGGGGGCCGTGGTGGGGTCGGTGCTCCCCTTCAGCACCAAAGGCGTGGATTTCGTGATGACCGCCATGTTCGTGGTCATCTTCCTCAACCAGTGGGAAAAGGAAAAGCAGCATTACAGCGGCATCATCGGGCTGGCCGTACCGCTGGTCTGCCTGGTCCTCTTTGGTTCCGGCAGCTTCCTGCTGCCCTCCATGGCCTGCATTCTGGTGCTGCTGCTGGTTTTGCGCAAGCCCATTGAGCGGGCCGACGGCATCGTCCCCGGCCAAACGGAGAAGCAGAAGGAGGCAGCGCAATGACCACGTTCCAGATGGGTCTGACCATTGCAGTGTGCACGGCGGCGACCATGCTCACCCGCTTTCTGCCCTTTTTGATCTTTTCCTCCAAGGACCAGCAGCCGCCCGAGGTGGTACAGTATCTGGGCCGGGTGCTGCCCGCCGCCATCTTCGGAATGCTGATCCTCTACTGCCTGAAGAGCGTCACACCCTTTGCGGGCAGTCACGGCATCCCCGAGGCCATTGCCATTGCTGTGACCATCGCCCTGCACCGGTGGAAGCACCAGACACTGGTCTCCATCACCGGCGGTACGGTGTGTTATGTGCTGCTGGTGCAGCTGGTGTTCGCATAACAGAAACGGGAGGTGCCGGTGGGGCATCTCCCGTTTGTTTCAATGATAGAATGTATCAAAATTGATCTGCCGGTAGAACCGCTGCTGGAGCTGGTCAAAGTTCTCGCAGTTCTGGGCCAGCAGCCACATGACCTTGGTGACAACGGCCTCAATGGTCATATCGTGGGCCTCCAGGAAGCGGAAGCGGTTCTTGACCCGCTTGCCCACCTCGTAAATACCCACATCGCTGCCCTCATAAGTGACCTGCGTGGTCAGGATCAGGATCTTGTGGGTCTTGTCGTAATCACCCAGCTCCTCGGCAAAGGCATCCATGAGCCGCTGGGGAATGCCGCCCACGCCAAAGCTTTCCACAATGACGCAGTCATATTGTTGAAAGATGGCCGGGATAAGTTCCGGCCCAAGGCCGGGGGTCAGCTTGAGCAGGAACACTTTGGGGTTCAGCGCCCGGCCAAACTCCACCGGGCCGGTGGGCCAGGGCGAAGCCACATACCGTACCAGCCGGTCGCCCTGCACCAGCGCCAGCGCCGGGAAGTTGACCGACGCAAAGGCATCGTAGCTGATGGTCTTGTTCTTCTTGGCGCGGGTGCCCGCAATGACGTGCCCGCCAAACACCACCATCACACCCCGGCTGCCCGGGTCAAGGGCGCAGATCACGCTGTCCCGCAGGTTCTTCTTGGCATCGGTGATCTCGTTGGAAATGGGCTGCTGGGCACCCGTGAGGATGATGGGCTTGTCCGCATTCTGAATAAGGTAGGACAGCGCCGCCGCCGAGTAGGCCAGCGTATCGGTGCCGTGGCAGATGATAAAGCCATCGTAAAGCGCATAGTTTTCCTGCACGGCCTTGGCCATCATCAGCCAGTGCTCCGGGCCAAGGTCGGTGCTGTCGATGCTGCACAGGTTGAGCGTTTCCGGGCAGCAGAGCTGCTGCAATTCCGGCAGATGGGCCAGCAGTTCCTCGCTGGTCAGAACAGGCTTGAGCCCCTGTGCGGTGCGCACGCTGGCAATGGTGCCGCCGGTGGTGATAAAAAGCAGGCGCTGCTTGGACATAGGTTTTTCCCCTCCATGGTGTCGATTCTTGCGATATTTTCAGTATAGCACAGTTCGTCGGAGATGAAAAGTGCGGGGAGTTGAGGTATAATAGTTATCATAAGATCAAGCTATCCTCTGTACAACCTACCATAAGGAGAAACCGCCATGTCTAACATTGTGATCATCGGTTCCGGCCCCGCAGGTGTCTCGGCGGCATTGTATGCCGCGCGCGCCGGGGTGCAGACCACCGTTCTGACCAAGGGCCCCGGCGCACTGGACCGGGCCGAGCTCATCCAGAACTACTACGGCTTTGCCGAACCCATCACCGGTGCCGAGCTGGAACGCCGGGGCATTGAGGGTGCCAAGGCCGTGGGGGTGGAGTTCGTCACCACCGAGGCCGTGGGCCTGACCTACACCGACAAGCTGACCGTGGAGACGCTGGCCGGGGATTTCCCTGCCGATGCTGTCATTCTGGCCACGGGGGCTTCCCGGGCAGCGCCCCGCATTCCGGGCCTTGCCGGGCTGGAGGGCCACGGCGTGAGCTACTGCGCCACCTGCGATGCCTTTTTCTACCGCGGCAGGGATGTGGCCGTGCTGGGCAGCGGAGAGTACGCCCTGCATGAGGTACAGACCCTGCTGCCCGTGGCCCACAGCGTCACCCTGCTCACGGGCGGGGCCCCGCTGACGGCACAGTTCCCGCCGGAAGTGGCCGTGCGGACGGAAGCCGTGGAAGCCATCCTCGGCGAGGAGCGGGTCACCGGCGTGCAGCTGAAAGACGGCGGGACACTGGAAGTCTCCGGCGTGTTCGTGGCGCTGGGCGTGGCGGGCAGCACTGCCCTGGCCCGCAAGCTGGGGGCCGAGGTGAACGGCAGCCGGATCGTGGTGGATGACCACATGCAGACCTCCCTGCCCGGCCTGTACGCCGCCGGAGACTGCACCGGCGGGCTGCTGCAGGTCGCCAAGGCCGTGTACGAGGGTGCCGTGGCAGGCACCGAAGCCGCCAAAGCCCTGCGGAAATGACCCAGACAGAAAAAGGACGCTGTGCCCTGCGGCACAGCGTCCTTTTATTGCTTTGCTCAGCTCTTGCAGCCGGATTCCTCTTCGATGCCGGTGAAATCGCTGGCCTCCGCGATCTTGGTGGTATCGAACTTTCCGTTCTCATCCTTGGGGGCAACGGCAGGGCCTGCCTCCACAGGATTCACGGTCGTTTCCTCTGCCGCAGGCTTTTCCTCGGCAGGCTCCTCTGCCCGGGCAGCTTCCACCACCGGGGCTGCGGGCGCAGTCTCGGGCTCGGCAGGAGCCTTTTCAAAGGCAGGGGGCCATGCGTCACCGGGAGCGGTCTCCTTGGCCTCGCCCTCGGCGTAGGCTTCGGCAGTCTTTTCAGCCTCGGCGGGGTCCTTTTCAGCTTCCTCGGGGAACTCCACGTTTTCGACGTGGAGCGGGTCCTTGTCGTTCAGAACTTTGTCCAGCACGACGATGGCGGCACCGGTAACAGCCACAGCGGCAGCGGCACCCAGAACACGGAACAGAGTTTTCATGGTGAAGTCCTCCCTGTATAAGATAAGATTAAGAGAATGTTACGACATCGTTCTGCGGCTTTTCGGCGGGCTCCACCGAGATGGCGGTCAGCACCGGGCCCTTGCCGCGGTAGATGTTGTGGAACTTGTAATTGACCTTGGCGGTCACAGTGACCCAGGCGCGCTGCTCCAGTGCCTTGTAGCCATCATAGCTGCAGGGGAAGCCCACGAACTGGATATCCTGCACGCAGCAGGTCATTGCAAAACGGCCGGGCACAAAGCTGTTTTTGCCCGCGCGGTTGGTCTGGCAGACCTGCGCCAGGAACCGGACGGTCTTGCCCACATACTTCTGGGGCTCGTCCTGGCAGTCCATATACCAGATGCCGAAATCGTCCTCGCCGATCTCAACGATCGGGGCGTTCAGATCAAAGGGCAGCGGGTCGGGGATGTCATCGTATGCCACGCTGCCGTCGGCGAACTCATAGGCGATATCGCACTTGCGGGAGGCCTGACGCACCAGCTTGTGCAGCTCCTGACGGGCGGCATCGTTGTTCACGGCCT
>OLRI01002983.1_pt1 | contig 10712 bp, 8 predicted proteins | sample 1672871 | NCBI WGS metagenome assembly OLRI01 (sample SAMEA3136732, study PRJEB25190) | human gut metagenome
TCTATATAATATGTTTCTCTTCCTAATGTCAAAATTATTTCTCTGATTGGCTATCATCTTATCACGAATTTTATCACATTACAAGAAATGAATCTTTCTTATTATATTTTATAATTTTATACACAATAAAACAGGTGATTTTTATTTTTTTCCACAAAAATCACCTGTTTCTTCTATATAATAGTAGATATTTTAAGAACTAATCCTGTAATGCATCTACATCACGTTCTCCGGTACGGATCTTAACTACATTCCTTACTTCGTAACTGAAGATCTTCCCGTCACCAACTTCTCCTGTAAATGCAGATTTCTGAATAGCATCGATCGTTTTTCTTTCCCATTCTTCAGAAGATACGACGATCTCAAATTTAATCTTTGGACGCATCATCATATCAACTTTTGTTCCACGGATAACTTCTGTAAAACCTTTCTGTGCTCCGCATCCCATAACCTGTGATACTGTGATTCCATTAACTCCGATTTTATTTAAAGCTTCTTTGACATCTTCGAATTTCTCTTCTCGAACAATTGCATTAATTTTGATCAACATATATTTTCACCTCTTTTAATCTAAACCATTAAAACTTGGGTAAGCATTCTCTCCGTGTTCTGATACATCCAATCCGACTTTCTCGGCTCTTTCTTCAACTCTTAATGGAGTAAAGATACGGACAATCGCGATACAGATCAGGCTTCCGACTACTGCAACTGCGATAGATACAAGAATCCCTATGATCTGTGCTACAAACAATCTTGTTTCTCCAAACACTAATCCATTCCATTTTGCGACTCCATTAATGGATGTCATTCCAAATAATCCTGTTGCGATACCACCCCAGATACCACCGATTCCGTGACATCCAAATGCATCCAATGCATCATCAATCTTTAATTTTCCTTTGATCAGTTTTACACCGAAATAGCAGATTGGGCTTACTAATAATCCACAGATCACTGCTGCCCACATTGGAACAAATCCGGCTCCCGGTGTGATTGCTACCAGTCCGATAACTAATCCTGTGGAAGCTCCGACTAAAGTTGTTTTTCCTTCTGAAAATACTTCGATCAACATCCATGAAACAAGAGCTGCGGCTGCTGAAACAGATGTTGTCATAAATGCATGTGCTGCAAGTCCATTTGCTGCAAGAGCACTTCCTGCATTGAATCCGTACCATCCAAACCATAACAGTGCAGCTCCTAAAAATACAAATGGTGTATTATGTACGTGGTAGGCTCCCTGGTCATATCCACGACGTTTTCCAAGTGTTAAAGCTAATACCAGACCGCTGACCCCTGATGTGATATGAACGACATTTCCTCCTGCGAAATCGACAGACCCGATCTCTGCTAAGAATCCTCCTTCTCCCCATACCATATGTGCCATTGGGTAGTACACGATCAATGACCATAAGATAATAAAAAGAACTAATGCTTTAAATTTCATTCTTCCCGCAACCGCACCTGTAATAAGCGACGGTGTTATAATGGCAAACATCATCTGAAACAACGCAAAACCCATATTAGGGATATTGTCACTGTAAGGACCAGCCTCCGCTCCGACACCGTTAAACGCAAACCACTTTAAGTTTCCTATAACTCCGCCCAAGTCACCGCTGAATGAAAGCGAATATCCGCAAAGTACCCACAATACCGACGAAAGTCCCATAAATGCTACTGACATCATCATTGTATTGAGCACATTTTTTCTTTGTGCAAGACCGCCATAGAAAAATGCCAATCCCGGTGTCATCAAAAACACATACGTTGCCGCAATTATCATAAATCCTATATCTCCACTGTTTAACATATTTTTATACCCCCTATAATAAAGCCTCTCTGTCCTCTTCGCCTGTTCTTACTTTTATAACTCTCGATACAGGTGAAATAAAAATCTTACCGTCACCGATTTCACCTGTTCTCAAAACCGAAATTGCCGTATTAACAACATCATCAACAGGCACTGTACACACAACCATTTCAATCTTTATCTTCGGAAGTAAGTCAACGCTGTACTCAACACCTCTGTAACGGTGCTTTTGTCCCTTTTGCACACCGTAACCCAATACATTGGATACGGTCATTCCGTTAATTCCGATTTCGTTCAAAGCCGTCTTTAAATCCTCAAGTTTGCTTTGTCTGGTGATAATTTCGATTTTTGTCATTTCTGCCATGACTATACTCCCCTTTCTCTTAAACATAAAAAGCGCGTCTGACAAATTGACCGCAATCAATCCGTCAAACACGCCTTTGTGTTTAATTTAACTATTATTTTTTATTCCGATTGAACCGTAAAAGCAAAAAAGACGCATTTGTAAGAATATCCTCTTACAAACACGTCCTTGTGTTCAATCACTGTAACATTATTATACAACACTAACTTTTTGTTGTCAACAGTTTTTTTGAAATTTTTCTGGAAAGAGAAAGCGAGCTAATAAATTAGCTCGCTGAGGGGGTATATATATTAATCTTTGAAAAAGAGATTAACCTTATTAAATTACATTGATCTTTTCTCGTTATACGATACAACAAAGTCAGGGTATGCTGATGCAAGACCATGTTCTGTTGAGTCAAGACCTTCAATTTCTTCTTGTGGCTTAGCACGAAGCAATCCTGCCTTCTTCAATACAACAAACAGAATTGAACCAACGATTGCTGCCCAAGCGATTAGTGAAACAGCACCCAATGCTTGAACGCCCAAAGCCTTTAGACCGCCGCCATAGAACAGACCAAGCAATTCTGCACCGGCACTTGTATCTGAAGCAAACAAACCGACTGCGATTGTACCCCAAAGACCGCATATACCGTGAACACTGATTGCACCGACAGGGTCGTCAACCTTTAGCTTTGTATCGATAAACGGAATTGCAAGACACATCAAGATTGCACCGACAACACCGATAATAATTGACGCAAACGGAGTTACAAGGTCACAAGGAGCTGTGATTGCAACAAGACCGCCAAGAACACCGTTTAGAGTCATTGAAACATCAGGCTTACCGTAACGAATCCATGTAAAGAACATTGTTGTGATTGCAGCTGCACAAGCGGCAAGGTTAGTTGTGATAAATACCTTAGCGGCTACTTGTACGCCACCGTCTGAAAGACCGCCTGTTGATGCAGGGTTAAATCCGAACCAACCTACCCAAAGGATAAGTACGCCAAGTGCACCGATAAGAATGTTGTGACCCGGAATAACGTTTACTTTTCCGTCATTTGTGTACTTGCCGATTCTCGGACCAAGAATTGCAGCACCTACAAATGATAATGTACCGCCAAGCATATGAACGATTGCACTACCTGCAAAGTCATGGAAGCCTAACTCTGACAACCAGCCGCCGCCCCATACCCAGTGACCTGCGATTGGGTAAATGAACAATGAAATAGCCGCACTGTAGATACAATATGCTTTGAAGTTTGTTCTTTCAGCCATTGCACCCGAAACGATTGTTGCAGATGTTGCACAGAATACAGTTTGGAAGAACAATGCCGTATAATCCATATTCTCTGCACCTGCCATACCGTTCATAAACATATCTCCGAACGGAATACCGATAAACCCGTTACCTTCGCCGTACATAAGTCCGTAACCGATAACCCAATAAATAATTGAACCGAACATAAAGTCAACTATGTTCTTCATAATAATGTTACCTGTGTTTTTACTTCTTGTAAAGCCTGCTTCAACCATTGTGAAACCTGTTTGCATAAAGAACACCAATACACCGCCAAAGAATAACCAAAAACAGTCTACTGCTGTTGTTAATAGTTCTGTACTCATAATCAATCAATCCTCCTATTTAATGAAACTTTCTATAATAAAGCCTCTCTGTCTTCTTCACCGGTTCTTACCTTAATAACTCGTGATACCGGAGAAATGAAAATCTTACCGTCACCGATTTCGCCTGTTCTTAAAACCGAAATCGCTGTATTTACAACATCTTCAACCGGTACTGTACATACAACCATTTCAATCTTAATTTTCGGAAGTAAATCAACGTTATACTCAACACCTCTGTACTGATGTTTCTGACCTTTCTGTACACCATATCCAAGAACATTGGTAACTGTCATACCGTTGATTCCGATTTCATTCAAAGCCGCCTTTAAATCTTCAAGCTTGCTTTGTCTGGTGATAATTTCGACTTTTGTCATTTCTGCCATGACTAAACTCCCCTTTCTTTTAAACAAAAAAGCGTGTCTATCGAAGTTTTCTGATACTTTCGATAAACACGCCTTTGTGCTTAATTATAATGTATAATATTAAGTTTTCCTAATTGAACTGAAAAAGCGCATTCGTAAGACCTTTTTTCAATCTTACGAACACGCCCTTGTGTTCAATCTCTTTAACTTTAATTGCATTATACGCCTATGGATTTAAAATGTCAATAGCTTTTTTTAATTTTGACTAACATTACAAAATAAAAGTTACTTTGCACTTATTTATTTAGAAAATATAAACAAACCTTGACACCAACCAACAAAATCCGTACTATATGTTGACAAACCACTCATTGCGTGGTACAATAATAAAAATGACATAAAGGAGATATAAAACAGTATGTACTGCGTAGGCAATTACAACTCAATAAAAGCAGACAAAGGGTATTCTGTTTCCCCTTTATTTCTATTTTCTTTTTTAAAAACCAATTGACAATGTTATTTATTCATTGTCTTTTTTTTTGGGCTATATAGCCTAATTCACTAACATGGAAGGAGAACAATTATGAAAGCACAGCTTATTTTGGAAAACGGTATGCGTTTTTCGGGAACGGTTTTCGGCGCTGAGAAAAACATCGTCGGAGAAGTAGTTTTCACAACCGGTATGACAGGCTATCAGGAAACTCTTACTGATCCGTCTTTTGCAGGTCAGATTGTCACTATGACTTTCCCTCTTATCGGTAACTACGGAATTAATCTTGAGGATATGGAGGCAAAGCACACTAATCTTAAAGCATTTGTAGTAAGAGAAAAGTGCGATTTTCCGTCTAACTTCAGAAATGAAATGAACCTTGATGATTTTCTTCGTCAACAGGGTGTTGTAGGTATTGAGGGTATCGATACAAGAGCACTTACAAGAGTTATCCGTGAAGCAGGTACAATGAAGGGTGTCATTATGCAGGGCGAGCCGAGTGATGAAGAAGTCAATGTACTTATGAACTCTCTTGACAACAGTCACGTTATTATGGACACAACTGCCGAGCAGGTATATACATTAAATGAAACAGGCAGACCGCACGTTGCTTTCATAGATATGGGTGCAAAACAAGGTATTATCCGCGATTTATTGAAGAGAGGCTGTAAAATTACAGTATTCCCTGCCAACATTCCCGCTTCGGTTATCGAAGAAGCAAATCCGGACCTTGTATTCCTTTCAAACGGTCCCGGCGATCCGCTTGACGCTCCGGGTACAGTTGATACTGTTAAGCAATTAATAGGTAAATATCCAATCTGCGGTATCTGTATGGGACATCAGATTATAGGTCTTGCACTTGGCTGCGAAACTAAGAAATTAAAGTTCGGTCACCACGGCGGAAACCACCCTGTAAAAGACCTTACAACAGGCAATGTTTTCATTACAAGCCAAAATCACAACTATATAGTTGCAGATTTGCCGGACACTGTTGAAGAAACATTTGTAAACGTAAATGACGGTACTTGTGAGGGTATCAGACATAAAACTCTACCAATCCAAAGCGTTCAGTTCCACCCTGAAGCATCACCGGGACCGCTTGATACAGGTTGGTTATTTGACAGATTTTTAAAGGGGGTAAACTAATATGCCTTTAGATAAAAGTATAAAGAAAGTTCTTGTTATAGGCTCAGGTCCTATCGTAATCGGACAGGCTGCCGAATTTGACTATTCGGGTACACAGGCTTGTCAGGCAATTAAAGACGAGGGTATTGACGTTGTACTTGTAAACTCAAACCCGGCTACAATTATGACTGACAGAGGTATGGCTACAAACACTTATATTGAGCCGCTTACCGCAGAATATGTAGAAAAGATTATTCAAAAAGAACGTCCGGACTCAATTATCGCCGGTATGGGCGGTCAGACAGGTCTTAACCTTGCTTGTGAGCTTTACGACAAGGGCGTTTTTGAAAAGTATAATATGAAGGTTATCGGTACTTCAATTCCGTCTATCAAAGAGGGTGAGGATCGTGACAGCTTTAAGCGTCTTATGGAACGCACAAATCAGCCGATTGCTCCGTCTGAAATCGTTACAGATGTTGAATCGGGTCTTGCATTTGCAAAGAAAATCGGCTACCCTGTCATCGTTCGTCCCGCTTACACACTTGGCGGTACAGGCGGCGGTATTGCTGAAGATCCCGAACAGCTTGAAACAATCCTTTCACAAGGTTTGCACCTTTCAAGAGTAGGTCAGGTTCTTCTTGAAAAGTCAATCAAGGGTTGGAAAGAAATCGAATTTGAAGTTATGCGTGACGGTGCAGGTAACTGTATCACGGTATGTTCAATGGAAAACATCGACCCTGTCGGTGTTCACACAGGTGACTCAATCGTTGTCGCTCCTGCACTTACTTTGGCTGATAAAGAATATCAAATGTTGCGTAAAGCAGCTATTGATATTATCAATTCAATCGAAATTAAAGGCGGCTGTAACGTACAGTTTGCACTTGATCCGGAAAGCTTTAACTATGCGGTTATTGAAATTAACCCTCGTGTGAGCCGTTCATCAGCACTTGCATCAAAGGCAACAGGCTACCCTATCGCTAAGATTGCCGCTAAGATTGCACTTGGCTACAACCTTGACGAAATCAAAAATGCCGTTACAGGTAAGACATACGCTTGCTTTGAACCTGCTATCGACTACGTCGTAACAAAAATTCCAAAATGGCCGTTTGATAAATTCTTCGGTGCAAAGCGTAATCTTGGTACAAAGATGATGGCTACAGGTGAAATTATGGCTATCGGCAATACTCTTGAATCATCACTTCTAAAGGGTATTCGTTCGCTTGAAATAAAACAATACACACTTGAAAGAAAATCTTCAAAGAAACGTACCACCGTTGAATTAAAGCAACGCGTTATCGTTCCCGATGACGAAAGACTTTTCGACCTTGCAGAGCTTATCCGCAGAAATTACAATATGGAAAAGCTTGCCGAAATCACAGGTATGGATCCATTCTTCTTGCAGAAAATTAAAAATATCGTAGACGCAGAAGAAGAATTAAAGAAATATAAATTAGCCGATTTGACTTATGACATTCTAAAGAAATATAAGAAAATGGGCTTTAGTGATAAGGGCATTTCAGAACTTATCGGTTGTGACGCAGACGAGGTATATAATCTTAGAAAATCTTTGGGTATTATCCCTGTTTACAAAATGGTTGATACTTGTGCGGGTGAATTTGAGGCTGTTTCTCCGTATTATTACTCAACATATGACGAAACTACAGAGTCCTTCCCTTCTGATAAGAAAAAAGTTATTGTTATAGGTTCGGGTCCTATCAGAATCGGTCAAGGTATCGAATTTGACTATTGCAGTGTTCACTCTGTTCTTTCTCTTGAAAAAGCAGGTATCGAAACAATTATTATAAACAACAACCCTGAAACAGTAAGTACAGACTTTGATACATCAGACAAACTATACTTCGAGCCGCTTACAGAAGAAGATGTTTACAACATTATCGAACTTGAAAAGCCTGACGGTGTTATTCTTCAATTCGGCGGTCAGACTGCTATCAAACTTGCAAACTTTCTTGACAGTATGCACGTTCCTGTACTTGGTACACAGCCTAAGTACATTGACGAGGCTGAAGACAGAGAAAAGTTTGACGAAATGCTTGAAAAACTTAACATAAAGCGTCCAAAGGGTAAGGCTGTTTGGAGTGTTAAGGAAGGTATTGAAGAAGCTAATAAGCTTGAATATCCGTTACTTGTACGTCCGTCATACGTTCTTGGCGGTCAAGGTATGGAAATTACAAGAAACGAAATCGACCTTGTAAGATACCTTACAGACGCATTTATTAAAGATACAAAAAATCCTGTTCTTATCGACCGTTATCTTGGCGGACGTGAACTTGAAGTTGACGCTATTTGTGACGGTACAGACGTTCTTATTCCGGGTATCATGGAACACCTTGAAAGAGCCGGTGTACACAGCGGTGACTCAATTTCAATTTATCCACCGCAGAATGTACCTCAGCATATTATTGATAAAATCGTTGACGTAACATACAGAATTGCACTTGAACTAAAGGTTATCGGTATGATTAACATTCAGTTTATCGAATTCAGAGATGAACTTTATATTATCGAAGTAAACCCACGTTCAAGCCGTACGGTACCTTATATCACAAAGGTTACAAACGTACCTGTTATTGATATTGCAACAAACATTATGCTTGGCAAATCACTAAAAGAAATGGGTTATTCAACAGGTATTGCACCGCAGACAAATACAGTCGCTATAAAAGTTCCTGTATTCTCAACCGAAAAATTACCGCAGGTTGAAGTAAGTCTTGGTCCTGAAATGCGTTCGACAGGTGAGGTTTTAGGCGTAGGTCAAAACTTCCACGAGGCTATGTACAAAGGATTTACTGCCGCCGGTACAACAATTCCAAAGGCAGGTTCAACAATTCTTGTTACGGTTCGTGAAATGGATAAAGAAAACTTCTTGCCTATCGCAAAGAAATTCCACGAACTTGGCTGCAAGTTTATTGCCACTGCCGGCACTGCAAAATTGCTTGAAGATAACGATATTCCGGTACAGGTTGCAAAGAAGATTTCAGAGGGTGTTCCGAATATCCTTGATGTTATCAGAAGCGGTATGATTGACCTTATCATCGACATTCCTAAGAAGGGTAATGATATTCATTCAGACGGATTCAAAATCAGACGTACAGCTATTGAATGTGACGTTTCGATTATGACAAGTCTTGACACTGTTAAAGCACTTGTTGATGTTATGGAACATCGCTACACACCTGATACTGTTGAAGTTATTTCACTTTCGGATATTAAATAACATACAAAAAGCGGAGATTTTAAAAATCTCCGCTTTTTTAATGCTATTTATTATTGAAGTATCGCCAAATCGTTTGCTTCACACATATTGCTTATTCCGTAAAGTATAAGCACCTCGTCATAGCTGTTCTGCTCCGTCAATGCAGATACATTATTAAGATAATATCTCAAGTCCACCATATCAATCTGCGAACAATTTTCAGCCATAAACGGCACGAAACAATGTGCATAGCTGTCTTTTATCACAAGCACTTTCTTACCGTCCTCATTATCGTTATTCACAATCCTTTCAAAATTATGATTTCCGTCAAGGAACACCGGGTATTTATCAAGTTCTTCGAGATGTTCTTTAAAAAACATACTGTCATAAACCTCATCTTCAAAGCCGTCATTAATCGTCACCGTAACATTAATCGGATATTCCCACGTTTCTATACTGTCAGATTTTTCGTACCACAATGCACTTTTTGAATAAGTCGTGCCGAAAAAGCCGTCTGTACTTTCAATATCATAATCACTGCGAACTTCAATATTTTCACTTTCCGCCCACTTTTTATATGCCAAATACGCACCGTAACTTGTCCAGTGGTGGTCGGTTTTATAATAAATCTGCTTGTCCTTGTTTTCGGTCAGAGTATCGCGTATATCAATAAATTCTGCGTTCTCTGCCCTGTTTTTTACATCGTCGATTATTTCGCTGTCATTATATTCGGTATGAACTTTCGGAAGTTCTTCCGACATTATATATCCCGTTGACGGTACAACAATAAGTTTTGTTTCGATACCCGTATTTTTCACGAAATTATTTATCGCTGTTATATTTGCATTTAATTTCTCTTCATCACACTTTACAGGTGTGTTAATAATATACCCGTCTTTTCCTTTATATACCCCATTTGAGCCGTTACGTCCCGAATAAAGCATATAATATGAATCGGTTGACGCAAAGAAATTTCTTGCGGGAAAGTGGTCTGAAATATATGTTTCAAAATCCTTTTCCCATTTTCCGTTAAACAATTTTTGTACACTGAATTCAGGGAATTTTGCAAGTGTTCGTTTTTCGTTCACCGAAACCTCTTGTTTCGGCAAAAACGCGGTAAGCGCCGCCATTGCACCTATAAATCCGCAAAACAATACTGTAAGCAATATATCTCTTTTTTTAGCCATTATATCACCCCTTAGAAACGGAAATACAGGAACGGATTATAGCTTTGATTTACCAGTGACGCCGTACAAAGCACAATCACAACCGCACAAAATGCAATTTCCAACACGCCCATATACTTTTTATACTTTAATTTCAAATACGTGTTCTTCCATATCGGAAGTGACGCCATTGCCGTCACAATCAAAATCGGCAAATACATAAGTATTGTACTGAGCGTATCACCGCCGATAATACCGTTTTTCAACGTAAACATACTTGTCAAATACGTCGCAAATTGTCCGAAATCTTCAAAATAGAAAATTGTCCAACCGAGAAGTATTAAAAACAATGCGTATATGTGTTTTAGCAAAGACGGCAATTTTTCAAGATATTTGCCGTACACATATTTTTCAAGCACAAGGATAACAAAATAATAAATTCCCCACGCAATAAAATTAAAATTTGCACCGTGCCATAATCCTGTCAATGCCCAAACTGCAAACAAATTAAAAATCACACGCGGTAATTTGCACCTGTTGCCGCCGAGCGGAATATAAACATAGTCGCGAAACCATG
>OLRI01002986.1_pt1 | contig 10698 bp, 14 predicted proteins | sample 1672871 | NCBI WGS metagenome assembly OLRI01 (sample SAMEA3136732, study PRJEB25190) | human gut metagenome
TCTCTGAGAGATTTCATACATTTTTCCATCCTGAGGATTCTCAAGGAAATATACATTTCTTCCGCCCATTCCAGGGAATTTTCCTGCAACTTTAAATCCTAATTCTTCCTGATACCATTTTGCGTTTAATTCTACATCAGAGCAATGAAGTCCGATATGATCCATAGGTAAATTTAACATTTGTTTGACTCCTTTTTTAGGTGATTTTATTGTTTTATACGTTTTGTTTTATAATACAGTTCTTTCTCCTGTCACGATCTCTTTTAAGCTGTCAACGATCTTGTCTGCGTCTTCCATCGTTGTTCCTGCTTTCAATGAGAATGAAACGGATTCTGCACTTTCAGCTTTACTTCTTCCGATTGCTGCAAGAATGTTAGAATTTGTTCCGATTCCTGCTTCAATTCCTTGTTCTTTCAAAGCTTTCTGCACAACTGCTGCAGATACATTTTTGATTCTGACATTTAAATGATTGGTCAGATGATGATCTTTGTGTCCATTCAATTCTACATCTTCAATCTCAGCAAAAATACGTTCACACATATGATTTCTGACTGGACGGATTTCTTCCATAAATGTTGTTGCCTTTGCTGCTAAACTTTCTGCCATATCTGACATCAATGTTAATGTTTCTTCGCTTAATGCAGTTTCTGACACATATTCTCCAGCTCCTGTGCTCTTTCTTACATATAAAAATCCAGCATTTTCAGGACCTCCAAAATAAGATGCATCTGCTGTCAGCATATCAATATGACTTCTTTCTACATTGATCGGCATTTTTCCAAATGCAAATGCTGCATCTGTATGGAAGATCACACCTTTCTCTGATGTCATTGTTCCGATTCCTGTAAATGGCTCAGAAGTTCCTGTCTGGCAGTTTGCTGCTGTCACTGAGATCAGTTCTGTGTTTTCTTTCAGTTCATTTTCGATCATTGCTACTTCCACACGGCCAGTTGTGATCGGATCTAAATATGTCACAACTGCGTCTTTTCGTTCTAATCTGGAACATTCATCCAATACTTCTGGATCTTCCATCGTCGTGATGATCACATGAGGACGTGCTTTTTTTGATGCTTTCACTACAGCTTTTAAAGCTTTTAAGTGTCCATCTGCTCTTCCTGATGTGAAATAAATCTCTTCCGGGGTTGCTCCGATGGATGCAGCGATCTTTTTACGTGCTTCGCTCTCGCAATTTTTCTTGCTCATCTTTGTTTTCCTCCTTTTATTTCTGTTTCGGATATTAAAATCTTCGATAAACAGATTTTATCTTTATTATAGATATTATTTTCTGCTATTTCAAGATTTAATGCATAATCCGTAAATTTGCACAAAAAAAGCATAGAACTTTTGGTAATATGTTCTATACTTTCTTTTTTATATCTATCTTTACAATTCTTATTTCTTCTGTAAGATAGAAAGCGCTTTATTTAATTGTTCGTCAGCTTTTGTCTTCGTGTTATCTTTTACTTCGACATCTGGCTTGATTCCTTTTTTATGAATGTTATGTCCTGCTGGTGTGTAATAAGATGAATAAGTCAGTTTCACATAAGATCCATCACCAACTTCAAAGAATCCCTGTACGATCCCTTTTCCAAATGTTGTCTCTCCAACCAGCGTTCCTGCTTTATCGTCTTTGATCGCACCAGAAAGGATTTCTGCTGCACTCGCACTGTTACCATTAACTAATACACATAGCGGCATATCAAGCTGTTCATTCTTCGTGTCTTTGTAGTATTTCTTATTACCATTCTTATCTTCAGTATAAACAATCGTTCCTTTTGGAAGAATCTGTCCTGCAATATCCACTACACTTGTCAGTAAACCGCCAGGATTATCCCTAAGATCTATGATCAATTTCTTTGCACCTTGTTTCTTAAGACTTTTCAGTCCACTTCGGAACTGGCTGACTGTTACTTCATCAAATTCGGTAATCTGAAGATATCCAACTTTATCTTGTAACATCTTTGTTTCAACTGTTGGATTCTCAATCGATTGTCTTGTAAATGTATAAGTCTTCGATGTCTGATTTCTTGTAAATGTTAATTTAACTTTCGTTCCTTCTGCACCTTTGATCTTCTTAACAATATCATCTAGTGCATCCGATGTTTTTAATTTATAGTTTCCTACTTTTGTTAAAATATCCCCTTTTTTCAGTCCACTTCCGTCTGCAGGGCTTCCTTTCACTGGTTTCACAACTGTTATGATCCCTGTCTTTATATCCTGTGTAAGATATATTCCAACTCCATAATAAACACCACTTGTAGATTGTTCTAATTCCTTAAAATCATCCTCTGAATAATACGTGGAATAGACATCTCCAAGTCCTGCAACTAAACCTTTGTAGGTACAATCTTCCAACTCACTCTTCTTAACAGAACCTTTATAATATTTATCAATGATCTGTTCTATCCGATTAATCTTTCTTGCTGTCTGTAAGGTCGTACTTGGGATCACATAGGCACGATAAAGGAAAAATCCTTCCACAATACATACAACAACAAGTAGTCCTACAAGTATTTTTGAAAACTTCTTCATGAAATTAGTTCCTTTCTATTTATGTAATGACGTTATAAGTAATTTTGAGGATTTACATAATTTCCATTCTTTTTCACAACAAAATGCAGATGTGCACCAGATACCATACCAGTTGCTCCGGATTTTGCTATCGTCTGTCCTCCTGACACTCTTGCCCCTGAGGATACTAGAAGTTTGGAGCAATGCAGATACATCGTTTCCAATCCATTTCCATGGCTGATCTTTAAATAGTTGCCATTGTATGCATTGTATCCAGCATCCACTACTGTACCAGAAGCTGCTGCTACGATCGTTGTTCCAGTTGAACATGGAATATCAATTCCAGCATGCAGTTTTCTGACTCCTGTAACTGGATGAATTCGGTAGCCGTACCCTGATGAAATACTATGACAAGACGGTACCGGCCAGCTCAGATTTCCTGACGAAACTGTTGTTGCTGGCGATGTTGTCGTTGTAGTTTCTTTCTTGCTTTCAGTCGTAGCCTTTGATGTTGTATTCTTTGATGCCGTACTTCCTGTCATATTCTTTTCTGACTGTGCTTTCGATGTCGTATTGTCTGCATTACCGTCTTTCGCCGATGCAAAATCCATCTCTTCTTGTCGTTTTTCCTCTGCCTCAAACCATGCCAGTAACTCTTTATCAGATGCTAACTGTTTCTGGTAAGAAGCTAACTTAGATTTCTTCTTCGCAGCTGCCTGATCCAGTTTTTCTTTTTCTGTCTTTGCCTTAGCAGTCAAAGTCTTTGTATTTTGATAATCCTGTTTCAGACTCTTCGTTGCCATTCGGATCTTATCTTCCGTTGTCTGTAATTGCAGAAACATGTTACTGTCATATTTGGAGATCTTTGAAACATAATCAGCTCTTTTTAAGAACTCCTGAAAATTATTTGCTTCAAAAATGACTTCCATATATGCCATATTCCCATTTTCATATAGAAACTTAATGCGCTTACTCATGATCCTTGACTGATCTTCTTTGGATGCCTTTGCCTCTTTTAATTCCTGTTGTGTCTTCTTTAACTGTTTCTGTACAGAAATAAGCTTCTCTTGACATGCCTCATACGCATCATTGCTCTTTATCATTTTCTCATCAAGATCTTTGATCTCCTGCTGCATCTTGCGGCTTTGTTCTTCTAATTTCTTTGTTTCCTGCTTTACCTGTTGTTTTTTGGCTGCAGCAAACACTGTCGTCATAGGCAGATTCGAAGCGATCATGGCTGATATTAACATCATAATGATCCCCGCCTGATATCTTCTTTTCATGAGTTCCCCTTCCTAGACTTTTAAATACTTCTTTTGTCTCATCAATTAAAAATTTAGTTTCCTCATCTATGTTGGCAGTTGGAATAAATAATACTTTCTTTCCTTTGGTATCATTATTCATAAAATCCTTAAATATATCTTTTACTCCTGCAAAATATGAACATAAAAATAAATTTTTCATTTTATTCCCCCAAAATTAATATTTGAAATATACCAAACAAAATCATAAGTCCAGCTCCAACTAAAGCTAAAATTTTATGCAATTTGAAATTTTCATCTTCAACCAAAGTCTTTTTAAAAGTATTAGCTAAAATTCCAAAAAATAATATCACTAAAAATATCCCTGTTGACATAGATAAAGTAAATAGGAATAAATTTTCACTAAGTCCAAAACTTTCTAAAAATAAAAGTACTGTCATTACACCTGGGCAAGGACAAAGTCCTAAAACAACAGAAAAACCTAAAATGTTTTTTACCTTTGTTTCATGGCAATGATCACAGGTCTTATTCTTTAAAACTGAATAAATATTATATAAACCAATTAAGATAATTAAAATTGATGCTATCAATCTTGTTCTATTATCTAAATCATAGAATAACATCATAGTGGCTTTATCTGAAAGATTTATAATAAACTTTACTAATAAATAGGCTGATAAACCTTGTAAGTATGCTATTAAAGATGATACTAAAAGCAATTTAGGAAAATTTAATTTCTCCTTTACTGAATATGTTAAAACTAAAGTTTTCCCATGACCTGGTCCTAAAGAATGAACTATTCCATATAAAAATGTAAAAAATAATATTGTGTATACAACTTTATTATTTCCATTTTCTGTTAATTCACTTATTTTTTCAACTATTTCTTGTTGATATATTGCTATTTTAAACATAATTAAATTAAAATTTGAAATTAATAAATAAACTAATGCAATAGCAATTATTCCAACTAAATATTTAATAATTTTTTTCATCTAAAATATACCTCTAACTAAAAATTTTACATCATTCTAATTGTCACATACATAGCGTATAAATAAAAAATGATGTAACCAATAAATGCAAAAGAAAGTGCAATCATTATATTTTTAATAAACTCTTTCATTTAAATCACTTCCTTTATTTTAACATTAAAATCAGTTTAAATATAATGAGAGTTCCAAAAAAAGCTAGTAAAAAAACTCCAACTACTTTAAGTATCGTTCCTATTATATCTTTCATTCAAATGTCACCTCATATTCATCTGGACTTACTAAATTAAAATAGAATTTAATTTTATTGTTTGTAAAAAAATTCACTTTTGCCTTTAAATCACTCTTATCTACTCTCAGAGAAGATAAATCATAATCATAATTATAATAATATTTTGTATCATATAAAGCTATTGTTAATTTAGAGTTCTTATCTATCTTTTCATCAATTGGAACAAAGAAATAAATCTCTAAACTATCATCTTCCAGTTTTGCCTGCTCAAAAATTATATCATCTTCCTTATAAACCTTGTTATTATATTTAATCCTAATATGTTTATATAAATGCTTTAAAAAAACAATATTCCCTTTTTCTACATTCATATCTTTATCAGGTTTTAAAATTTTTCTATTTAACTTTGTATTCAACTCATCTAAAATTAATTGTATCTCTACACCTTCCATTTTCTTATTCTCCATTTTAAGAGTAAGAGCTGTTTCAAAAAAAACATGTGGATGTGAGAAAATATTTAAACTAAAAATAAAAAATAATATAAAAGAAATTCTTTTCATTGTTTCATCGCTTTCTAATCTAATTTTACTTTTTTATAATACATCTATTTACTTATTATATCAAATATTTTTTTATTTTCCTAAAATAACCTTTTTTTCATATTTAAGCTATCTAAAATATAATTGAAAAAATAATAATTCTATGTTAATATTACTATACTAAGCTAATAAAAATAAAAAGGCGGTTATTACTTTGATACGTTATATAATAAAGAGACTTTTATATTTAATACCTATATTATTTGGAGTAACTTTCCTAACTTTTTTAATGTTATATTTAGCTCCTTCTGATCCAATTTCAATGAAATACAGTTCAATGGCTACCGTTGGAGATTCAAAATACATAGAGGAAAAAAAAGAAGAAATGGGTTTAAATGACAGTTTTATAAAACAATATACTAGATGGTCTAAAAATCTTTTGTCTGGTGATTTTGGTATATCTACTAAATACAATGTACCTGTAAAAGATGAAATAGCAAAAAGACTTCCTAAAACATTAGCCTTAACAGGAACATCTATTCTTATAACTATTTTTTTAGCTTTTCCTTTAGGAATAATTTCAGCTAAATATAAGAATAAATGGATAGATTATATAATTAGATTTTTTTCATTCACTGGTATTTCCATTCCTAGTTTTTGGTTAGGTTTGATGTTGATGTATACTTTTTCAGTTAAATTTAAACTTTTACCTATAGTTGGAAGCAAGGGAATAAAGAGTCTCATTCTTCCATCAGTAACACTTTCTGTATGGTTGGTTGCTGTATATATAAGAAGAATAAGAGCTTGTATATTGGAGGAAATAAACAAAGATTATGTTGTTGCTTTAGAATCCAAAGGTATTTCATCTTCAAAAATAATGTTATTCCATATATTACCAAACTCTTTATTAACAATAATTACTATGTTTGGAATGTCTATTGGTTCTATATTAGGTGGAACAACAATTATTGAAACAATTTTTGAATATCGTGGACTTGGAAAAATGGCAGCAGATGCTATAACAAATAGAGATTATTTTTTAATGCAAGCTTATGTAATATGGACAGCTATAATTTATGTTGTTATAAATCTTCTTGTTGATATTCTTTATAAATATCTTAATCCTAAAATTAAAATAGGAGATGATAGTTTATGATAAATAAAAAATTTAATTATAAGTTTTCTATAATTTTAACATTAGCTGTCATTATAATTTTTATAACAGTTTTTGCAAACTACTTAGCTCCTTTTAATCCTGATTATCAAAATTATGAAGCTATATCTCAAGCACCTAACTCTACTTATCTTATGGGAACAGATTATGTTGGTAGAGACATTTTTTCAAGAATACTCTATGGTGGTAGATATTCTTTACTCATTGCTCTATTAGTAACTTTGCTTGTTGCTTTTATGGGAATTGTAATAGGATTAATATCTGGTTACTTAGGTGGAATAGTTGATATATTCATAATGAGAATAGTTGATATGATCATGGCTTTTCCGTATATAGTTTTTGTAATAGCAGTTGTAACTATCTTTGGTGGAGGCTTAAAGAATTTAATTTTAGCTATGACCTTAATTAGTTGGACTAACTATGCAAGAGTTACTCGTGCTATGGTGATATCTTTAAAAAATAATGATTTTATAAATCAAGCTAAATTGAGTGGTGCTAGTAACATTAGAATTATGTATGAGTATTTGGCACCCAATGTATTACCTTATTTAATTGTTTTGACAACACAAGATATTGCAAATAATCTTTTGACATTGTCAAGTCTATCTCTTTTAGGAATTGGAGTTCAACCTCCAACAGCAGAATGGGGACTTATGTTAAGTGAAGGTAAAAAATTTATTCAAACAGCACCCTGGATATTATTTTTTCCTGGTTTAGCTATATTTATTTGTGTGGTTGTTTTTAATTTACTTGGAGATAGTTTAAGAGATATACTTGATCCTAAAAAGTAATTTTTATATTTTTTATTTATGTACAGGAGGTAATTGTGAAGAAAAAAGTATTATTAGGAATCTTTTTAGCTCTTATTTCAATTGGAGTCTTAACAGCTTGTGGGACTAAAAAGGAAAAAGAAGAAGTTTCAACAGAGGCTCAAGCTACTGGAGGACATATGAATATCGCTCTTTACTGGTTTGGTGAAACTTTAGATCCTGCTGAAAATTGGGATGGTTGGACATTAACAAGAGCTGCTGTTGGAGAAACTTTAGTGACTGTTGATGAAAATTTACAAATAGTTGGTCAATTAGCTGATTCTTGGGAAAATGTTAATGAAACAACTTGGAAATTCCATATTCGCCAAGGAGTAACTTTCCAAAATGGAAATCCTCTAACTCCAGAAGCAGTTAAATCTTCTATAGAAAGAACAGTAAAAATAAATGAAAGAGGAGAATCTGCATTAAAGCTAGCTAGTATAGATGTTGATGGAGAATATGTTATTATAAAAACAAAAGAACCTTATGGTGCATTTTTAGCAAACATATCTGATCCTATGTTTATAATTGTTGACACTAGTGTTGATACTTCTAAATTTAAAGAAACACCAGTTTGTACAGGTCCATATATGGTAACTTCATTTAAACCTGCTACTTCATTTGAAGTTGTTGCTTATGAAAACTATTGGGGAGGAAAACCTGCACTTGATAGTGTTACTGTATTTAATATAGAAGATGATAATACAAGAGCTCTTGCATTACAATCAGGTGATGTCGATATGGCTCAAGGTATAAGAGCTGGAGATATAGCTTTATTTACTGATAATAAAGACTATATTGTTAAGACAACAACTGGAACTCGTATTGAATTTATGATAATGAATACAGTAAAATCTCCTTTGAGTGATAAAAATCTTCGTCTAGCTTTTAATTCAGCAGTAGATTATGAAGCTATTGCTAAAGTTATTGGTGGAGGAGCAGTTGCTGTTGGTGCTCCATTCCCTCCTAGTGCACCTTATGGTTATGATGAACTTAATAAGCAAACTTTTGATTTAGAAAAAGCAAAAACTCTTTTAGCAGAAGCTGGATATAAAGATACAGATAATGACGGTTATGTTGATAAAGATGGAAAAAATCTTGAACTAAATATCTATGGAAATAGTGGTGCTAGTGGAAGAGGTGGTACAACTATATCTGAACTTTTAGAATCTCAATTAAAAAATGTTGGAATAAAAGTTAATGTTAAAATTGCTGAAAATATTGATGATATTAAAAAGAATTTAGAATTTGATCTTTTATTCCAAAACTGGCAAACAGTTTCAACTGGAGATTCTCAATGGTTCCTAGATAATGCTTTCAAGACCGATGGAAGTGGAAACTATGGTAAATATAGTAACAAAGAATTAGATGACCTAATCAATAAACTTACTACTACATTTGATGTAAAAGAACGTCAAAAAATAACAAAAGAAGCTAGTCAAATAATAATAGATGAAGCTTATGGAACATATATAGTGAGTCAAGCTAATGTAAATGTATCTAGTAATAAAGTGGAAAATATGCGTAACTTCCCAATAGATTATTATTTCTTAACAGCAGATACAAAAATAACAAAATAGGAAAGTGATTTTATGAAACCTCTATTAGAAATAAAAGATTTGAATATCAACTACAAAAACTCTATAAAAGCTGTCAAAAATGTTAGTCTGACATTGGAAGATAATCAAATTATTTCAATAGTTGGTGAAAGTGGAAGTGGAAAAAGTACTCTTATAAGAGCAATACTTAAACTTCTTCCAACAGGAGGAGAAATAAAAAGTGGGAATATCTTTTTTTTAGAAAAAGATATTCTTACTTTAAATAAAAATGAACTTAATAAACTTAGAGGGAAAGATATAGGAATGATATTTCAAGATCCTAATTCAACAATGGATCCAATAAAAACTATTAAAAAACAGTTTATTGAGTACATTTTAGAACATAATAAGATATCTAAAAAAGAAGCCATTAATCTAGCAAAAAAATATTTATTAAAGTTAAATTTAACTGATGTGGATAGAATTTTAAAATCTTATCCTTTTGAGCTTTCAGGGGGAATGAAACAAAGAGTTACAATTGCTATGTCAATGGCTCAAAGCCCTAGATTATTACTGGCTGATGAACCAACAAGTGCTCTTGATGTTACTGTTCAAGCACAAGTCATTCAAGAGTTAAAAAAAATAAGAGAAAATTTTAATACAGCTATTATTTTAGTTACTCATAATATGGGAGTAGCTTCATATATCTCTGATAAAATTGCTGTTATGAAAGATGGAGAACTTATAGAATTTGCAGATAAAGAACAGATTATTAAGAATCCTCAAAAGGAATATACAAAATCATTATTAAATGCTGTTATAAATTTAAAATAATAATTTAAGGAGAGCTTATGTGTAAAGATTTATTAATTATAGAAAACATTTCAAAAACATTTACAGTTGATAAAAATAAAGAATTAAAAGCTCTTAAAAATATAAATATAAGATTAAAAAAAGGAGAATGTATAGGTATTGTTGGAGAGTCTGGTTGTGGAAAATCTACTTTAGCTAGAATAATAGTTGGAATAGAAAAGAAAACATCAGGTAAAATTATCTTCGATAATAAAGAAATAGATGGTATCTCTAAAACAAAAGATATACAGATGATATTCCAAAGTCCCCTCTCATCTTTTAACCCTCGTATGAAGATTATGGATTATATGTGGGAACCTCTTAGAAACTATTTTAAATTATCTAAAAAAGAAAGTATTCCTCTTATAACAAAATCTTTAATAGATGTTGGTTTAGATGAAACAGCTCTTGAAAAATATCCACATGAATTTTCAGGCGGACAACTTCAAAGAATTACAATAGCTAGAGCAATAATAATAAAACCTAAATTAATAGTTTGTGATGAAATTACAAGTGCATTAGATGTTTCAGTTCAAAAACAAATTTTGGAGCTTTTAAAAAAATTACAAAATGATTTAGGTTTATCTTATCTTTTTATTGGTCATGATTTAGCTGTTGTTCAAGATATTAGTCTAAAAATTGTTGTTATGTATATGGGAGAAATTGTAGAGAAATTAGATTCTACTGATTTGAAAATAAAATCAAAACACCCTTATACAAAATTGCTTTTAAATTCTGTTTTTGAAGTTAATCAAATATAATAATTAAAATTTTAAAATATAAAAATAT
>OLRI01002988.1_pt1 | contig 10698 bp, 7 predicted proteins | sample 1672871 | NCBI WGS metagenome assembly OLRI01 (sample SAMEA3136732, study PRJEB25190) | human gut metagenome
CGCGCCGGCACGTTCGCGGCCTTCGACGTTCGCGGGCCCGACGCCGCGCTCGCCATCCCGCGCGGCTTCGCATCCGATGCTGGCGCCCCGTTCGAATGTGCGCGCCCCGTCCGGGCACCCGCCGTCGCCGCCATGTCGGCGCGATCACGGGCCGCCGCGTCGGCTCGGTAGGCCTCCCAACCGCGCTCGCTGGGATGGTAGAAGCAGCCGCGCTCCAAGCCCTCGGGCAAATAGCGCTGCTCCACCCAGCCGCCGGGGTAGCTGTGAGGGTACTTGTACTTCCCATAGTTCTCCGAGCCGGGGCGGTGCCGATCACGCAGATGGTCGGGCACCTTGCGCGCAGGGCCGTGGCGTACCTCGGCCAGCGCGGCGTCGATGCCAGCCTCCGCCGCGTTGCTCTTCGGCGCGAGCGCGAGGTAGATGGCGGCCTGCGCGAGGTTGATGCGGCATTCGGGATAGCCGATGACCTCGGCCGACTTGAACGCCGCCTCGGCCACGAGCAGCGCTTGCGGGTCGGCGTTGCCGATATCCTCCGACGCGGCGATGAACATCCGCCGCGCGATGAACTTCGGATCCTCGCCCCCGTCGATCATGCGGGCCAGCCAGTACAGCGCCGCGTCCGGGTCGCTGCCGCGCATCGACTTGATGAACGCCGATATCACGTCGTAGTGCATATCCTTGTTCTTGTCGTAGGGCAGGTTGCGGTGCGGCGTGGCGGCGCGCACGGCCTCCTCGGATATGCACGCGGGCTTCGAGCGCGTGCCAGGTTCGACCATGCCGGCCGCCAACTCCAGCGTGGTGAGCGCGCCGCGGCCGTCGCCCCCGGCCAGAAGCACGATGGCGTCGCGCGCCTTGTCGTCGAGCGCGTAGCGGCCATCCAGCCCGCGCGCGTCGTCGAGCGCGCGGTCGATGAGAAGCGAGATGTCCGCATCCGAGAGCCCGTGCAGCTCCACCACGCGCGAGCGGCTGATGAGGGCCGAATTCACCTCGAAGAACGGATTCTCCGTCGTGGCGCCCACCAGCACGAGCACGCGATCCTCCACCGCATGCAAAAGCGCGTCCTGCTGGCTGCGGTTGAAGCGGTGGATCTCGTCGACGAACAGGATGGTGCGCAGCCCGAACCCCGTCAGGCGCTTTTCGGCCGCGTCGATCTCACGCCGCAGGTCGGACACCGTGCCGCCGATAGCCGACACCTCCACGAACGCGGCTTTCGTGCTTTCGGCGATGACGTGCGCGAGCGAGGTCTTCCCCGTGCCCGCCGGACCGAACAAGATGACCGAGCTCAACCGGTCCTGCTCGATGGCGGCGCGCAGCCAGCTACCGGGGCCGACCGCCTCCTTTTGGCCGACGACCTCCTCGAGCGAGCGCGGACGCATCCGCACGGCGAGCGGCGCCACCTCCGACTTCCGCTCGTTCTCCATGTCTGTGAACAACGTATCCATGAGCGGTATGGTATCATGCGAACGCTTGTTTGCCTATACGGGGTTTGTGGAAATCACTCAATGGTTTCGGAAACAATTCCAGAATCCAGAAGGGACTCGCTTGCCAAGGGCCACGCCAAAGAGAGCCGCTGTCGTCCAACCTGCGATGGGGAAACGGATGGATATGGCATCCGTTCCTTGTCACGCACTCGTTCCCCTGCGTCAGAGAAAGACCAGTATGATCACGCCCAGAATCGAGAGCGCAAAGCTCATGAGAGCCGTCAGGGCGACTATGATCATCCTCCGTCCGTCTCCTTTTTCGTGCGCAGCCCTCATGTCCTCGCCCATCTTCTTCACTTCCTTTGAATCTGGTACGTCAAACAAAAAAGACAACACGTCGAAAAGACGGATCACCCTTCCCACCTCTTTCCGATCCACGATCCCGAAACGAACGCTGAAGAGGCCCTGTTGCGAGGAGGCCCCTCGGTCAGAGTAGCACACATTGAGGAGGACGCTTCGCCTTCGCGGCGAACCATTCAATAAAGCAGATGTCAAGTCTTTATTTTGCGATGCCGGCCCCTATACTCGAAGATAGGTTCCGCCCTCGAAGCCATACTTTGCGATGGACCGATGCTAGAACATGAGGGAGCCCAAGAGAGCGAGCGGAATGGAGATTCGCATCCGTTGATGCGAAAGCCAGGAAACGAGCTGCGGGCACCCACCTTTTGAGGTGGGTTCATCCTCCTGGCCGGGGGCGGAACTTTTTTGGGCGTCTTCGACTCTTTTCCTTCGCCGAAGACGCATCCCCGCAGCGCCCGCGCCCTCCTAGGTCGTCTTTTGAGCGCCATCCGCACCGCCTCAAGCCCGTCAACCCGCTTCCGACCCCGCCGCGTGACAGTATCCCCGTCCTTTTGTCACGCTCTTTCGTCGCGTTTTTGTCACGCCGCGGGTCGCCGTGCAGGATTTCGGTCCGAAAATGGCCACGGAACCGAGTTCTGGCACGAAAAGACGGGGTTCGGGAGCCTCTTCGGAGGGCGCTCCCGGCAAAAGGCCAGGTCGCGAGTTCCGGACGCGCACCCGAGGGGGCCGATCCGTGCCGATCCGTGCCAGAACGCGGTTCCGTGGCCATTTTCGGACCGAAATCCTGCACGGCGACCCGCGGCACGGCAAAACGCGACGAAGGGACGTGACGAGAGCGCGACGAAAGGACGCGACGAAGGGAGGCGACAAAGGGAGGCGACGAAAGGGCGGGCACGCCGTCACGTGACAAAAGTGCGACAAAGGGACGTTTCCCTGTCGCACTGCCCTTCTGCCACGCCATGAGACAGTTCGACCGCATGTCCTCCTGGGTGAACACAGGGGCATCCCCGTGCCGCACCCCCCTGCCACCGTCCCCCGCCGCAATCCCCCTGCCGCACCTTGTCGCACCTACCAGTGGCACACCACCACGTCGCCCTCTTGGATGATGCCGTAGAGCGTTCCCGCCGACCCCACCGGCAGGTTCACGCATCCGTGGCTGCCCGCGCCGTTGCGGTAGCGCGAGCCGCCGAAGGCCGACTGCCAGTCGGCGTCGTGCAGGCCGATCACGTTGCCCACGAACGGCATCCAGTACTGCACGGTGCTCTCGTACTTCGAGCCATCGAGGTTCGTGCCCTTGAGCTTCGAGGGGCTTTGCTTGCGGTTGAGCCAGTACACGCCCGTGGGCGTGTCGTGCGACCCGTTGGGAGTGCCCGTCACGCACGGCGCCTCCCACACGAGCGCGCCGGTTTCGTCGTAGAAGCGGACGTATTGCTCGGACAAGTCGATATCGCAGTAGCGCGCGCCCCAGTCCTGCGCGCCGGCTCCGTTGAACGCCGTGCCCGTGGTCGTGCACGGCATCTCGACCTCGCCCACGACGCCTTCGGCCACGCTGCTTTTCACCAGGTCGATCAGCGCGTCGCGGTCGACCGTCCAGCCGTACGCGCCGCCCGCCACCGTGACGGTTTTGCCGTCGGCGCGCGTGTAGGTGCGCTCCGATCCCACGGTGGTGCATGAGGAGGCCACCTCGCCCGCCCAGGCCGCAAGCGCCTCCTCGTCGAGCGAGGGCATCAGGTTCTCGTCGAAGCTCACCAGGCCGGACAGCAGCGCCGGATCGGCTTCGGCTGCCACGGTTCCGCCCATCGTCAGCTGCACGTCTGCTTTGATCAGCCGGTTCGCGGCGCTGGCCGCCTCGGCTAGATAGTCGTCGGTGGAGCGCAGCCTTGGTTGCTGAAGGTGCGCGGATGTCAGCTTGACCTTGGGCTCCATCGTCGCGACGGCTTCGTTCACCGTCTCGATCACGGCTTCGGCATCCAACGCGGTACCTGCTTGCTCCTTCTGCACGGCGAACGCCTCCTCACCCTCGTCGAAGGCTACCGTGGCGTCCACGGGCGGTTTCGCCGACGCGTTGAAGTCCTCCACCGCGGCACGCACGGTCTGTCCGAGGTGGCCTTCGCTGAACGAGGCGGCCAGTTTGTCCTGCTCGTCGCGCTCGCGCACGATCTCGAGCGGCCATAGCCACGGGTTCGCGTCGGACAGCATCCGCTCCACCACGCGTGGAGCGTCCAGGGTCATGCCCGCATCCTCGGCTGTGAGCCTGAGCGAGAACCCCTGCCCCGACACGGCCACTTCGTAGTCGTCCAACTCGTCGACGAGCACCCGCTCCACGTCCGAGGCGGTCATGAGCGAGATATCGCGCTCGCCCACGGTGGTGTTCGGCAGGAACCGCCCGGTGAAGACGAGGGTTCCGGCCACGTAGGCCACGGCGATCAGGGTGAATGCCGCGCCGAGCACGATGCCGACAACCTTGAGGCGGCGCGGTCGGCGCGGCGCTTTCTGGAGGCCGGGGGTGGAAGGCGACATGCCTGGGTGCGCGCTGCGCCCCGTTTGCTGAAAATCGGGGGCGGGAGGCAGCGGTGGGCTTGCGGCCGCGCTGCGGGGGACGTCGCTGTTGGCGTTGGCGGCAGGGGACGGGCGCTGGGCGGCTCCAACCGCAGACGCAGGTGCCGAAGCGGGCGGTTTCGTGTGCGCGGCGGTGGGTGGGGCTGCGTGGTGCCCATGCGATGCCTTCGTGTTCTTCTTGCTCATAGGCGCTCTCGTGTGCGGGTGGGCAGTTCCGTCATCCATTGTAGCGAAACGGAGCGATCTTTGAGCGGAAATTATAGATGTGGTTACCTGGGCAGATGCAGTGGAAAGCGCGCGGACGGGCGATATGCGGCCCCCATCGCTTGTCCGCGCCGAGGGGTATTCGAGAAAAGGAGCGCTGCAAGATGTCGAGCATCTTGCAGCGTCGGTTTGCAGTGCCGTGCGTTGGCTTCGCAGTGCCGTGCGTCGGTTTGCAGTGCCGTGCGTTGGCTTTACGCTGCCGCGCGCTGGCGCAGCTCGTGGCAGGTTCCGCACTGGAACACGCCCTTGTGGTGGCACTGGGCGCACCACTTCATGGCGTCTTCCTGCAGCTCCTCCGAGTGAACCTTGTGGCAATCGGTGCAGACAGGCTGGTTGGCATCGTGCTGCTCATTGCTCGAGTATTCGTGGGGGTTTTGGACCTTGCCCTTCTCGTCTTTGAAGTCGGTGTTGTCGGCGGTCAGCTTCGCCATGTCCTCCATGGTGCCGTGGCAGTCGGGATTCTGGCACACGGCGGAATCGACCGTCTCCTCTTTGGGCTTCAAATCGATGGTTTTGGTCGCGTCGCCGTACGTGAGATTCGCATGAACGCTCGTCAGCGTGTCGGTGTTCGTGTGGCATTCGATGCAGGCGAGGTTCGCGTGTTCGGACGCTTGCGGGCAGTTCGCGTCCTGCATGAGCGCGTCCTCGGCGGCATGGCATACGGCGCAGTCTCCGTCGATGGACCAATCGACCGGCTGGCTTGCCAGCGGATCCTCCTTCGGCGTCCGTTCGCCGGCCGCCTGAGGGGCGCATCCTGTCGCGGTGAACATGAGGGCTGTCAAAAGCGCGGTGACCGCCAAGACGGCGGCGCAGACGAGCGCTTTGGCGAACCTGCCCTCCGTCAGAATGTGAGTCATAGCGTGGCTCCTTCCTAGCAAGATGGGGCCCGGTCGACGAGGGAGTGCCGACCGGGCCTGGGAGGGGAGTGCCGGGAGCCGGGGCGATCAAGGGAGGGAGGGGATGAACTCGCGATCCGGCTCCGGCATGCCAACGTAAGCTGTCAGCCTACGAAAGGCAGCAAGGGGTTATTCGGCGTCCCACGATTCAAGCTGCGCGCAGTGACGCCCGGCGATGCGGCCCCATACCATGTTCTCGGAGTTGTTGCCGCCGGTGATGCCGTAGGTGTACGCCTGGAAGTTGCCGAAGCAGCCGGCCGCGTACAGGCGCGGGATGACGTTGCCCGCCGGGTCCTCCACCTGCGCGAACTCGTTCTTCTTCGGGCCGCCCAGCGTGGAGCAGGAGCCGGGATAGATGGAGATGGCGTAGTACGGGCCGGACTCGGAGAGCTTGTTCTCGGCCGACAGCTCGCGGTCGAAGCGCGCGTCCTTGCCGGCATCGCAGAAGCCTTGGTACTCGTCGAAGGTGGCCTTGAGGTTGTCGTAGACCATCTTGTCGTCGAACTCGATGATCTTGTTCGCGAGGTCTTCCAGCGTGTCGCCCTTCAGCACCCAGCCGCGCTCGATCTCCACCTGGTTGTCGTCGGACCAGCCGTCCCATGCGCGGATCTCGTCCGGCAGGTCGGTGGTGTAGTTGCCGCACTCGAACGAGCCGCCCTGCTGGGTGCCCATCGGGCCGCCGTCGATGCCCTTCTGGTCGAAGATGGTCCACACGGGGATGCGGTCGTAATCGGCGATGGAGTCGTCGAACGACATGAGGGTGTGCCAGCCGTTGTGCGCCGTGCCGCCGGTCTTGGACTCGTTCTGGAAGCGCTTGCCCAGGCGGTTCACGTTGAAGTACGCGTCGGACTGGGGCGAGGCGAAGATGGCGAAGTCGTACTCGGGATCGCGCGTCCACATGGCGGTGGTGGAGATGACCATGTCCATGTGCCACAGCTTCGCTCCCACCTCTTCGACCATGCGGATGCCGTCGCCGGTGTTCCACTCCCAGCCCTCGAACTTGAACGGGTGGATCTTGAGGTACTTGTTCTTCAACTCTTCGTTGAACTCGAAGCCGCCGCAGGTGAGGATGACGCCCTTCTTGGCCTTGATCGTCTTCTCCTCGCTGCCCTGCGTGTAGCGCACGCCCACGATCTCGCGGGTGGCGGGGTTTTGGATGAGGTGCTCGTCGTGGCAGTCGAACTGCACGTCGACGCCCAGCTCCTCGCGCTTGGCGTCCAGCTCGTGGAAGGTGGTCATGCCGAAGCCCTCCACGTCGGCCACGCCGATGATGCCGGCGTAGGCGCCGTCGTCGAGGAACCAGTACTCGGGGATGGTGCCCGCCAGCGCCTGCTCGGCCACCTCGTAGGTCATGCCGTACTTGTCGGCGTACTCGGTGTGGCGCTCGGCCTCGGCGATGTAGGCGTCGATCATCTTCTCTTCCATCTGGCCCTGGGAGAACGCCGTGCAGTACGCCTTGAACTTGTCGGCATCCTTGATGACGGTCCACTCGCCGTTGTTGATGCGGCTGTTGCCACCGCCCTCGACGGGGGCCTTCTCAAGCACGAGAACTTCCTGGCCGCACTCGTCGGCGCCGATGAGCGACGCCCACATGCCCGCGCCGCCGTAGCCGATGACCAAGAGGTCGCACTCGTAGTCCCAGCTCTTCGGCAGCCAATCGCCCGAAGCCGCGCCCGTCGAACCCGACGCGCAGCCGGCCAGCGCGCCTGCGCCCGCCACGGCGGCCGCGGCAACGCCCGCGCCCTTCAAGAACGAACGACGAGAGACTCCGCCTTCCCTACCTGTGCTCATAATGTTCCTTCCTCCTCTTCGGATGGACGAATGACCGCCCGAAGGCGGCAACCCCTGCCCTTGCGCAGAAGCACCCTTCGGAGGCATCCGTCCGCTTGACCTCAACCCTAGCCGCCGTGCGGTGGTTGCACATCTGACGGGCGGTCGGATTTTGGATGTGGCATCTGACGTTCAATAGGATTTTCCAGGTCACAGACGTATCGGATTATCCATCCGATACGCTCATCATTGAAAATTGCGTATGATGCTGCAAGCGGTCGCCATACGGGAGGGGATCGCCTTGCACGAACAGCGACCGTGGCGCGAGCAGCGGGGAGGGATGCACATGGCGCACTGCACCAAGACAGCCGACGCGGAGGACGAAACCGCAGCGTCCGTCGGTTCGGCCGAGCGCGACACGCTCACGCTCGACTACCTCGTCACCATCATCGGATTCGGACTGTGCCGCGCCTGGATCGTGTTCTGCCTCGGCGTGCCGCTCGTGGCTGGGGCGCGATCGTCGTTCTCATGGCTGTACCTCGCATCCGGTGCCGTGAGCGCGCTCGCGGTGTCGCTCGTCGCACGTCGGAGAAACGCAAAGCGCGATGAAAGCGTGCGTTCGGTCCTGGTACGCCTCACGCCCGCAGCCCTCATCGCAAGCGGCGTCGTCATCCCGGCGGGACTTTGGATGGAAAGCGCGCCGCTCATCGTGCTCGGACTGGTCGCAGGAGGTGCGGGAGCAGGGCTTCTGCAGGTGTTGTGGGGGGAGCGCTTCGCGCGACACCCTTCCCCCTTCGTCACATTGGCTTCCGCGGCAGCCGCCATCGTGACGGCGCTCGTGGCCGGCATGTCGAGCGACCATACAAGCTTCATCGGATTCGCGATCATCCCCCTGCTCTCGTTCGGGCTGCTCGCGCTCGAGGAGAACCGCGAAAACGCAACGCCCAGCAAAAGCAGCGCAGACGGATCAGACGTCGGCGACGGAGAAAGCGCACTCAGCGCAGGCCGCAGGCGAGCGGGCGAATCCGACTCGGACGCAAACGAGGACGGGCAGCGCGGCCCGAACGGCTTCGGCGTGGGGAAGCTCATGCTGTCCATCATGACGTTTTCGCTCCTCTGCCGCCTTTTCGACGCGACGCCCGTGCGCGACGACCCCTTCGCCTTCCTCGGAGGGAGCGCCATCTTCGCGGCGGGCTCGGCGTTCCTCGTCATCGCGGCGAAGTTCCGCGACCGGTTCAACGCCACGCTCACCTATCGGCTGTCACTGCCCATCATGGTGGCGGGGTTCGTGGCCATCGCGCTGTTCTTCGACACGCATGCTGCCCTGTCGATCCTGCTCATCAACGTGGGATACGAATTGTTCGATATCCTCACCTGGGTGCTGTTCGCCGACGCATCCCGCCGCCGCGGCGAGAACGCGCTGCGCATCTTCGGCTTGGGCGTGGCGTTCATGTTCGCGGGCATGGCGCTCGGAACGATGACGGGCGACGTGCTCGACACGATGGTGGCAAGCGGAGACGTGCAGATCACCGTCGTCTCCATGATGGCGACACTCAGCCTGGTGACGACGGCGTTCATGGTGCTGCCCGAAGGCGTGGTCTCGCAGCTTTCGGAAACGATGCGGACAAGCCGCAGGGAGCGAGGCGGCGAGGAGAGCGAAACGCAAGGCGACGAGACACCCCCCCCCCGTCGCGGATGCTGGCGGCGGTCGTCTTGAACAGCACTGCGCAACTGTCGCGCACGATTTCGGGTTGACACCGCGCGAGAGCGAGGTGATCGTGCTTCTCGCTTACGGGCGCACGCTGTCCATCATCGCCCGCGACCTGCAGATTGCGAAAGGCACGGCGCGCACGCACATCGAGAACATCTACCGCAAGCTCGACGTGCACAAGCAGCAGGAGCTTATCGACCTCGTGGAAACGTACGAGTAGGCGCGAGGGGGCGCTCGCAAGAGCACCGACACGCCTCTGCGAGCACCAAGGCATCCGGCCAAGGCTAGCGAAAGGGCGACCTCTCGCGCCCATGGCCCCTTTCGCGCTCCTCGTCGCATTGGCAGCCGTCGTCGAAGAAACGCGCGTGCAACCGCCGACCGCCACGGCTGCACGCATGCCGCAGGCCGTGACGCCGAGCGTCCTTCAGTCTGCGGCATGCGCCCGCGATCATTCTCCGAGGGGCGCGCGAACCGCGGTTTCGCAAACCTCGTCCTTCGCCGCGACAGAAGCGGCGTGCTCGGCACGGGTGCGCTCGATCTCCTCAAGCGCCTCCTTCGCGGACTTCGGGCGCGGCGTCTCATGCGACACCGCCTGTGCAAGGGCCTCCTCGTCCGCACCCTCGATGCGAATGCTCTCGATCGCATCCCCCACCGAAAGCGCGTCCATCGCATCGAGCCCTTCCACCACGTGGCCGAACACGGTGAACTTGTCGTCGAACTGGGGCTGCTCGGCCAGCGAGAAATAGAACTGGCAGCTGCCGGAGTTCGGCGCGGACTTGTGGGCCAAGCACAAGCTTCCCCGCAGGTGGCGGTTGTGAGGATTCGTCTCCCACTCGTCGACGATGGTGTAGCGCGCATCGCCGGTTCCCGGATGGATACCGCGGATGATGCCGCGCGCCGCCGCTTCTACCTGCGCGGGCCCGAGCGTGCGCGTGGTCGGGCAGCCTCCCACCACGATGGACCCCGGTTTGCAGGCGTGGAACTTGAGGCCGTCGTAGAACCCGCGCGCGGCCAGCTCGATGAAGTTCCCCACAGTCACCGGCGCGTCCTTGCCGGCCAGCCGCGCGCGGATCGCACCCCGCGACGTCTGGATGACGGCGACCTCACCTCCGTTCGGCACATAGCGCGGCGTGTACAACGGCAAGATGATTCGACCCATCGCTCCTCCTCAGTTCGTTCGGGTCATTCATCATAGCGGGCCTGGCCGCGAGCGCATCCGATCGAGCGTCGTATTTTCGCGCTGCACGCGCCTTCGCGCTCAGCCGCGCAGACGCGCCTCAGTCCAAAAGCGCCTCTCCGAGGACGGAGTCGTAGCGCACCGAGGTGCCGTCGGCGTAAGCCACGTTCCAGACGCGGTAATCGAGGTGCGGGCCGGTCGATGCGCCCGTTGAACCGACGTAGCCGATCAGCTGACCCTGCGACACGCGCGAACCTTTGACGATGCCCTTAGCATAGCCGCTCAAGTGGAGATAGCCCGTCATGAGATTGCCCGGGTGCTTGATCTTGAGCGTGTTGCCGCCTCCGCCGCCCCAGCCTTTGAAGGTCACCGTGCCGTCGGCCACGGCGTGGGCCACGGCCTTGCCGTCGAACAGCTCCACCACGTCGCCGGCGTTGAAGCCGTCGGCGTTCTTCAGGGTCAGCGCCGCGCCGCTGGCGGAGAGCACCTGGGTCTTGGCCTTGGAGGCGGGGGAGACGATCACCCGCAGGTCCTCCGCCC
>OLRI01002993.1_pt1 | contig 10686 bp, 8 predicted proteins | sample 1672871 | NCBI WGS metagenome assembly OLRI01 (sample SAMEA3136732, study PRJEB25190) | human gut metagenome
AGGGAGCCATGGATATTCTAGCCCTAACATAAAAAAAGAATCCGACCTTTGATTGCAGCCATAGGTCGGATTCACTTTTTTATGAGCAACCAGCTAAAAACCGGGAGCATTTTTCATTTCGTGTTTTAGCCGCAAAGGTGCCGCTTCAAAAACAGTCTACTGTATAAGGTTTTTATTCCGCCTTGGAAAGCAGTCCGTCGATGAACTGACGGGCGAGTCTCGCGGAGCGGTTGCCACGCTCCAGCGCAAAGCGCTCGGCGAGCAACTCCAGTTCCTGCTTCGGCATATCGATGCCGTTTTCCTCCGCAAGGTGGCGCACGATGTGCAGGAACGTGTCCTTGTTCGGCTTGCTGAACGTCACGTGGATGCCGAAGCGCTCGGAAAGCGATGCAAGCTCCTGCATCGTATCGTTGCGGTGAATGTCATCGCCCTCACGGTCGGAGAACTTCTCCTTGATGATATGGCGGCGATTACTCGTCGCGTAGATTGCCACGTTCTGCGACTTCGCCGTAACGGAGCCCTCCAGCACCGCCTTCAGTGCATTGAAGTTGTCGTCGTCCTTGAGGAACGAAAGGTCGTCGATAAACAGAATAAACTTCAGCGGGTTCGCAGAAAGCTCATCGAGAATTTTCGGGATAGACTGTAACTGATCCTTGCGCACCTCGATGATACGCAAACCCTCGCGCCACAGCGCATTGACGACAGCTTTCACCGTAGACGATTTACCCGTACCGGCGTCGCCCGTCAGCAAAATGTTCGCCGCGGGTTTACCCTCAAGCAGCGCCTTTGTGTTATCGATGATGATCTGGCGCTCGCGGGCGTAATCCACAAGGTCGGAAAGCTCCGTCTTGTCCGGGTTGCTGACCGGCACGATTTCGGCATTTTCGCCAAGGTAGAACATACGGTTTTTGGCGTAAATGCCGTAGCCGTACTTGCCGATGTTCTCGGTGCGCTCTGTGTAGCACGCTTTAATGTCCGGCGCTTCGCTGACAAAGCCGGGTAAAAAGCCCCTATACTCCATCGCGCTGCGCAGCGTTTCCGGCGTAAGCTCCGCCGTCATCTGCAGCGTTTTAAGCTCTTCCAAAACGGCCTCGCGCAGGTAAGCGGGAATCTCTTCCTTTTTGCCCACGGCCTGCACGTAGACGTTCTCGCTGTTTTCGCAGATTTCGCGCACATACGCGCCGAGTATGCCGCCGTTTGCGCGGTACAGCGCAGAGACGAACGACGCATACAGCGCCGGGGACGGCTCTGCGAGATACTTACGCAGACTATTTATAACCGCATCTTCCTGTAATTCTCTGAACACCGCCAGCGTGGAAAGGCGGATGCTCAACTCCTGTAAACTGCCCATCAGTTCAAAATCGCCCCCGAAGCACCGCTGGAGACCAGCGCCGCATAGCGCTTCAGGTAGCCGGAAAGCTCTTTCTTCTTCGGCACAAAGTTCTTCATACGTTCATTGAGGACAGCCTCGTCCACCTTCAGCTCAATTTTATTCTCCGGGATATTGATGCTGATGATGTCGCCTTCCTCCACAACGCCGATGGGGCCGCCGGAAGCCGCTTCCGGGGAAACATGGCCGACGCACGCACCGCGCGTTGCGCCGCTGAAACGGCCGTCCGTGATGAGCGCCACGCTGTTGCCGAGACCCATGCCCATGATAGCAGAGGTCGGGTTCAGCATCTCGCGCATACCGGGGCCGCCCTTCGGACCCTCATAGCGGATGACAACGACGTCGCCCGGTACGATCTTGCCCGCGTTGATGGCCGCCTGTGCGTCCTCCTCGCTCTCAAACACGCGTGCCGGGCCTTCATGCACAAGCATCTCCGGCAGAACGGCAGAACGCTTTACAACGCTGCCCTCCGGCGCAAGATTACCGCGCAGCACGGCGATGCCGCCGGTCTGGCTGTACGGATTCTCGATGGGACGGATAACGTTGTGGTTCAGGTTCACGCAATTCTTGATGTTCTCGCCGACGGTCTTGCCGGTCACGGTTATGCAGTCCGTGTGCAGCAGACCCTTTTTGCTCAGCTCGTTCATCACAGCGTACACGCCGCCCGCTTCGTCAAGCTCTTCAACGTACGTTCTGCCCGCCGGTGCCAGATGGCACAGGTTCGGGGTCTTTTCGCTGATCTGGTTTGCGATGTCGAGGTTGATCTCGATGCCGCACTCGTGCGCGATGGCCGGCAGATGCAGCATACTGTTCGTGGAGCAGCCGAGTGCCATATCGACCGTAAGAGCGTTCATAATGGCGTCCTTCGTCATGATGTCACGCGGGCGAATGTTCTTTCTCAGCATATCCATGACCGCCATGCCTGCGTGCTTTGCAAGCTCGATACGTGCGGAATATACCGCCGGGATGGTGCCGTTGCCGCGCAGACCCATGCCGAGGGCTTCCGTCAGGCAGTTCATGGAGTTTGCGGTGTACATGCCGGAGCAGGAACCGCATGTCGGGCAGGTCTTGCACTCATATTCGCGCAGCTTTTCTTCGGTAATCTTACCGGCGTTGAATTCGCCCACCGCCTCCGAAATGGAGGAGAAGCTCGTTTTTGCACCGTCTACGTGACCCGCAAGCATCGGGCCGCCGCTGACAAACACCGTCGGCACGTTAAGGCGCGCCGCCGCCATCAAAAGGCCCGGCACGTTCTTGTCGCAGTTCGGCACCATGACGAGCGCATCAAAGCCGTGTGCCAATGCCATGGCTTCGGTGGAATCCGCAATGAGGTCGCGCGTGACGAGCGAATACTTCATGCCGGTGTGGCCCATTGCAATGCCGTCGCATACCGCGATCGCCGGGAAGACAATCGGCGTGCCGCCTGCCATCGCAACGCCGATCTTTACGGCGTCCACAATCTTATCGATATTCATGTGGCCCGGGACAATCTCGTTATAGGAGCTGACGATGCCGACGAGCGGACGTTCGATCTCCTCCTCCGTGAGGCCCAGAGCATGGTACAGCGCACGGTGCGGCGCGTTCTGCGTACCGATTTTCAGAGAATCACTTTTCATTTTATTTCCTCGATCCGTGAAATTTTGGCTGTGGCGCGGCGTCCCACATGGAAAAACGCGCCGTGTGTAAATAGGGTTTAAGCCATAGAGGAAAACTCCCCTATGGCTATCCCCTTAAAACAGATTCCGTTCAAATCAGTTGTTGATGAGCTTATCCTCGTCGCTCCAGCTGTACAGCTTGCGGATATCCGCGCCCACAGCCTCGCTCGGATGCTCGGAAGCCAGCTTGCGCATTGCGTTGAAGTGTACCTGGCCGCCTGCGGAAGACATGTCGAGCAGGAAGTCCTTTGCGAAGGTGCCGTCCTGAATGTCCTTCAGGATCTTCTTCATGGTCTTCTTCGTCTCCTCGGTGATGATCTTCGGGCCGGTGATGTAATCGCCGTACTCTGCTGTGTTGGAGATGGAGTATCTCATGCCGGCAAAGCCGCTCTGGTAGATGAGGTCAACGATGAGCTTCATCTCGTGGATGCACTCGAAGTAGGCGTTCTCGGGAGCATAGCCGGCTTCCACCAGGGTCTCGAAGCCCAGCTTCATCAGCTCCACCACGCCGCCGCAGAGGACGGCCTGCTCGCCGAAGAGGTCGGTCTCGGTCTCGTCGTGGAAGGTGGTCTCCATGATGCCGGCCCGGGCGCCGCCGATGCCGGCGATGTAGGCCAGGGCGATGTCATAGGCCTTGCCGGTGGCGTTCTGCTCCACAGCCACCAGGCAGGGCACACCCTTGCCGGCGACATACTGGCTGCGGACGGTGTGGCCGGGGCCCTTGGGGGCTGCCATGAACACGTCCACGTCGGCGGGGGGCTGGATCTGCTGATACCGGATATTGAAACCGTGGGCAAAGGCGATGGCCTTGCCGGCGGTGAGGTAGGGGGCAATGTCCTTCTTGTACATATCGGCCTGATTCTCATCGTTGATGAGGATCATGATGATGTCGGCGGCCTGGGTGGCCTCGGCGACGGTCATCACCTGGAAGCCGTCCTTCTCGGCCACGGGCCAGGACTTGCCGCCCTTGCGCAGGCCGATGATGACGTCACAGCCGGAGTCCCGGAGATTCTGAGCGTGGGCGTGACCCTGAGAGCCGTAGCCGACGATGGCAATCTTCTTGCCGTTTAACTGGTTTAAGTCACAGTCCTTCTCATAATACATCTTTGCCATAATTAAATTCTCCTTTTTCCTTGGTGTCTTCGTCAATGGTGTATTTTCCACGTTCCAGGGCGATCATGCCGGTGCGCACCAGTTCCACGATGCCGAACTCCGCCAGCAGTTCCTGCACGGCGTCGGTTTTCTTCTCGTCGCCGATGACGGAGAGGGTCAGGGTTTCTTTGGACACATCGATGATGGAGCCCCGGAAAATGTTGGCAATTTGGATGATCTCATTCTTATCGTCGCTGTTTTTGGCCCGCACTTTGTACAGGATCAGCTCGCGGCGGATGGAATGGTTGGGGTTGAGCAACTTGACCGAGTGGACGGGGACCATCTTGGCCAGCTGGTTGCACATAAGGTTGGTCTGGTTCTGGTTGGCCAGGACCTCAATGGTCATGCGGGAGATGGCGGGGTTGTCGGTGGCGCCCACCGCCAGGGACTCCACGTTGAACCCCTTGCGGGAGAACAGCCGGGACACCTGGGACAGAACGCCCGCTTCGTTGTCCACCAGAACGGACAGGGTGCGCAGTTTCACTTCTTCCATGACGCTACCTCCTTAGTTGACCAAGAACTCGGTGATGTGGGTGCCGCCGTTGACCATGGGCCGGACCAGCTCTTTCTCTTCGATGTTGCAGTCCACCACATAGCCCAGGCCCTTTTCCTGCTCAGCCAGGGCCTCCTGGATGGCGGCCTCCAGCTCCTCCAGGGTGTTGACCCGGGCGCCTTTGAGGCCGTTGGCGTTGGCCAGCTTCACGAAGTCAGGGCCCCGCTCGGTGATGGTCTGGCTGTAGCGGCAGTCGTAGATGAGCTCCTGCCACTGGCGGACCATGCCCAGACGGTGGTTGTTAAAGATAAAGGTGATGATGGGCGCTTTGTAGAACTCCTCGGTGGAAAGCTCGTTGCAGTTCATCCGGAAGGAGCCGTCCCCGGTGATGTGGATCACCGTCTTCTCGGGGTTGCCCAGCTTGGCGCCGATGGCGGCCCCCAGGCCGAAGCCCATGGCCCCAAACCCGCCGGAGGTGAGCAGCTGGCCGGGATAGTCAAAGCGGAAGTGCTGGATGGCCCACATCTGGTGCTGGCCCACGTCAGTGGCCACGATAGAGTCATCGGGGCACAGCCGGGCGATGGTGTTCAGGATCTGCTTGGGGGTCAGGTGGGCGGCGTCCTCCTCATAGGCGGTTTCCGTGGGGAAGGAGAAGACGTACTGCTTCCACTCGCTGTGGTCGTACTGGGGGACCTTCCGGTTGAGCAGCTCCAGCACCTGCTTGGCGTTGCCGATGATGTGGTGGTCGGTCTCCACGTTTTTGTTGATCTCCGCCCGGTCGATGTCAATCTGGACAATTTTGGCCTGGCGGGCGAAGGTGGCCGGCTTCAGAGCCACCCGGTCAGAGAACCGGCAGCCCACGGCGATGAGCAGGTCGCACCCGTCGCAGGCCATGTTGGAGGCCTTGGACCCGTGCATGCCGATCATGCCGGTGGACAGGGGGTCCCGTCCCGGGATGCCGCCGGCACCCATGAGGGTGATGGCCACCGGCGCGTCAAGCCGCCGGGCGAACTCCTGGAACTCCTTGTGGGAGCGGCTGCGCACCACGCCGCCGCCGCAGATGAGCATGGGCTTTTTGGACTGGGCGATCATGTCCACCAGTTTGTTCACGTCTTCCTGGTTGGGCTCGGGCATTTTCAGGCTGCTGGTGCGGGCCCGCTGGACCAGCTTGGCCAGCCGGCCGGAGGAGGTGTGCTTCTCCCGGGGAAGGTACTCATAGTCGGCCTTTTCTGCGGTGACATTCTTCACAATGTCGATGAGCACCGGGCCGGGCCGGCCGCTGCGGGCGATGGCGAAGGCCTCCCGCACGATGTCGGCCAGGGTGTTCACGTCCCGCACCAGGTAGGTGCACTTGGTGATGGGCATGGCGATGCCGGTAATGTCCACCTCCTGGAAGGCGTCCCGGCCGATGAGGTTCTGGGTGACGTTGCAGGTGATGAACACCACGGGGGACGAGTCCATGTAGGCCGTGGCGATGCCGGTGGTGAGGTTGGTGGCGCCAGGGCCGGAGGTGGCCAGGCAAACCCCCACCTTACCGGTGGACCGGGCATACCCGTCGGCCGCGTGCTCGTGGGCAGTCAGGATGTGGGTGATGCGGTCCTTGTAGCGGTACAGTTCGTCGTAGACGTTCAGGATGGTGCCGCCAGGGTAGCCGAACACCAGGTCGACCCCCTGCTCCAACAGGCATTCCATCAAGATTTTGGCACCTGTCATTTCCATGCTGTTTCCTCCTCTTTTCTATTGTTGGTTTCCCTCGGAACAACAAAAAAGCTCCGTGGTCTTTCACGTACCAAACGTTAAAACCACAGGAGCTTGTCGGTTCTCCGCAAATTCTGCTGTGCAAAGGCCCCCGCCAGTGGGATGGGCTTCCTCAACCTTGGGCTGCCATTGCGTACTGCATTCTGGGCATAACATTTGGCATTATTTCCGGTACTACGACGCGGCGTAGTACCCCAATAATGCTGACAGCCAGGGTGTGCAGTTCTACAAAAAACACGCGCATGGTCAAAGCCTCACTATGGGCCCCACGGAGTGGGGGAGATTCCTTTACTGCCCTTCACGATAGCACTTCCCCTATGGCCTGTCAATCATTTTTTTCGTTTTTTTTCAAATTGTTTTTTGGGAAGGGACAGGAGTTTGTCCGTTTGTCAACCTTGACAATCTCTCTTCACCAATTTGTTTCGATGGCCTGGAGTTTTTCGTACAGGTCCCGGTTTACCGGCACCGCCATGCCGTAAAACTCCGCCAGCTGGATCACCTGGCCGGCGAAGGCCTCCACCTCGGTTTTTCGGTGGGCCAGCACGTCTTGGGCCATGGAGGGCAGGGCCTCGGGGTTGAGCCCGTCCACCACAGCCAGGTAGGCGGTCCGGTCCTTCTGGGTCACCAGGACGCCCTGGCAGGCCCCCACCTTCCGGGCCTCGTCCATGGCGGCCACCATGGCATCCCGGGCCGGGCCGGGGGCCTGGACCCCGCCGTAGGGGCAGCCATAGGCGGCGCACACCTGGTTGACCCCCACGTTGAGCATGAACTTACACCACATCCGGTGGAGAATGTCCGCCTCCTTCACCACCTCCAGGTCCATCTGGGACAGGAGGGCATAGGCGGCCTCCAGCTTCTCCCCCCGGTCAAAGTAGTCCTCCTCCGGCAGGCCCAAAAAGAGGGTGCCCCCGTGGGTGTAGGTCAGGCGGCTGCCCTCCCGCACGGCGTCCATCCCCTGGGCCACGGCGTAGAGGACTTTCTCCGGGCCGAAGGTCTGGGAGAGGGCCTCCTCACTGGTGACGCCGTTGAGCAGGGAGAGGATCACTGTCTCCTCCCCCACGTAGGGGGCGGCCAGTTCCATGGCCTCCTCCAGATCCGGAGCCTTCACGGCGAACAGCAGCAGCTGAGCCGGGCCCTCCAGATGGTCTGTGACCTGAAACTGGCAGGGTTCCCCGTTGCACCAGGCCTCCTCTTGGCGGAGCCGGTTCAAACGCTCCCCCTCCGCCAGAAACGTCACCTTATCCGGGCCCAAGCACTGGGTGAGGGCGTGGCCGTAAAGAATGCCCAGGGCGCCCCGGCCCACAATGGTCACCTGTTCCATAGTTTCGTTCCCTTCCTTCCCTAGGTTTTGCCCCCGCTTCGGCGCTGCCTCGGCGGAGGAATCTGATTTCCCGACTATTTTACCACAAATTTCCTCTGACGCAAACGGGAATCTGCCCCAGGGGTTCGGGGCCTTTCCATTTCCCCGTTCTCGTGGTATACTGGGGGGAAGTTTTTGCCGGTTTTTGGGTTCTTTTTCCCGGATTTTCAAAAAAAGTTCACCCTTTTTTCTGACCTTTGTTCTAGGATAGATACGACAGAAAAGGAGATTGTACCATGGCAAATCCACTTCAGGCCCTCCGGGATCGGATGGCCGAGTACCATATAGACGCCTATCTCATCCCCACCGCCGACTTTCACGGCAGCGAGTATGTGGGGGACCACTTCGCCTGCCGGCGGTATGTCTCCGGCTTCACCGGCTCCGCGGGCACCCTGCTGGTCTTTCCCCACTGGGCGGGGCTGTGGACCGATGGGCGCTACTTCCTCCAGGCAGAGGCCCAGCTCCAGGGGTCCGGCATCCGCCTGATGAAAATGGGCCAGCCCGGGGTGCCCACCATCGAGGGGTTCCTCCGGTCCAGCCTTCAGCCCGGCCAGACCTTGGGGTTTGACGGCCGGTGCGTGGATGCCCGGACGGGCCGGCGGTACCACCAGCTGACCAAGCAGCTGGGGGCCAAGATGAACCACGAACGGGACCTGGTGGGGGAGATCTGGCCGGACCGCCCGCCCCTCTCCGCCCAGCCGGCCTGGCTGCTGGAGGAGGCCTACGCCGGCCTGTCCCGGGAGGAGAAGCTCCGGCAGGTCCGGGGGGACCTGGCCGCCCAGGGGGCGGAGGTCCTCCTCCTCACCACCCTGGAGGACATCGGCTGGCTCCTGAACCTGCGAGGGGGGGACATTGCGTGCACCCCCGTGGTGCTGGCCTATCTGGCCCTCACCCAGGAGGGGTGCCTTCTCTTTGCCCAGGGGGCGGCCTTTTCCCCAGAGGTGCTGGCGGCGTTGGAGGCCGACGGGGTGTCCCTGCGGCCCTATGAGGGAATCTATGACTATGCCCGCCGCCTGGCCCAGGGCCAGACGGTGATGCTGGACACCCGGCGAGTGAGCACCACCCTGCTCACCAGCATTCCCACCGGGGTGACCCTGCGGGACCGCCCCAACCCCACGGAACTCCGCCGGGCCATCAAGAACCCGGCGGAGCAGGCCAACCTCCGCCAGGCCCACCTGGCCGACGGCATCGCCCTGACCCGGTTCATGTATTGGGTGAAAACCCAGGCCGGCGCCCCAGGCCTCACCGAACTGTCCGCAGCGGATCAGCTGGAGGCCTTCCGCCGGGCTGATCCCCACTACCGCCAGCCCAGCTTTGACCCCATCCTGGCCGCCGGGGACCACAGCGCCGTGATCCACTATTCCCCCACCCCGGCCAGTGACCGGCCCATCCCCGCCCAGGGCTTCCTCCTGGGCACTATGACACCGGCACCACCGACTGCACCCGGACCTATGCCCTGGGGGAACTGACCCACCAGCAGAAGGTGTGCTACACCGCCGTCCTCCAGGGGAACCTGGCCCTGGCCGATGCGGTTTTCCCCGCCGGGTGCCCTGGCTCTGTGCTGGACTATGCCGCCCGGCAGCCCCTGTGGGCCCGGGGTCTGGACTTTAACCACGGCACCGGCCACGGGGTGGGGTACCTCCTCAGCGTCCACGAGGGGCCCCAGAGCATCCGCTGGCGCGCCGCCGGGGGCCGGGAAACCCCGCTGGCCCCGGGGATGGTCACCTCCAACGAGCCGGGGGTTTACTTCGACGGGGGCTATGGCATCCGCCTGGAAAACCTGCTCCTGTGCGTGGAGAAGGTCTTCCCCACCGGGGACTTCCTGGGGTTTGAGACCCTCACCCTCACCCCCTTCGATGTAGACGCCATCCTGCCCGAGCAGCTCTCCCCCCGGGAGAAGGCGCTGCTCAACGCCTACCACGCCCAGGTGTACCAGGCCATCGCCCCCCACCTGCCCCCCCAGGAGGCGGCCTGGCTGGAAACGGCCACCCGTCCCCTATAACCTACCACCCTCAACTGCAAAGGAGGCCCTGTTATGCCTGCCACCATATCCCCCCGTTCCCACGCGGCCCCCAAACGGGCAGCGCCCCGCCGCAAGGCGCCCCAGCGGCGGCGGAAGGGGAAGAAGCCCGATCTCATCCGCATCCTGATCCCCGTCCTGGCCCTGGTGGTGATTGTAGGCATCGTGGTCAACCTCACCGGGGGAGACCAGATGACCAAGCTGGCCCGGGACCGGACCCCCTATTGGGTGGACAAGCAGATCATCGCCATCAACGGCACCGGCCGCCGGGGGGAGAAGATCGAAGGGGTCACCGATATCGCCATCCACTACACCGGCAATCCCGGCACCACCGCCCAACAGAACCACGACTTCTATGACCAGCCGGAGACGGAGGTGAGTTCCCACTTCCTCATCGGCCTGGAGGGGGAGGTCATCCAGTGCATCCCCCTGGACGAGAAGTCCTCTGCCACCAACCAGCGCAACAACGACACCCTCTCCATTGAGGTCTGCCACCCCGACGCCACGGGCCAGTTCACCCAGGCCAGCTACGACTCCCTGGTGCGCCTGACCGCCTGGCTGTGCGACTACTGCGACATCGGCCGGGACCGGGTGATCCGCCACTACGACGTGACGGAGAAGCTCTGCCCCCTCTATTTTGTGGACCACCCAGAGGCTTGGGAGCAGTTTAAGGCCGATGTGGCGGCCTACTGAGGCGGGGCGTCCCTGGCGTATCGGCAGGTGGTCCTGTTGGGACCGGCGCAGGTTAGCACCTGCGAGGTGGGTTCCCGCCCGGTCCCGGGCGGGGATCCAGGCTTTCTCTAGGGCGAATTACAATAGGAAGTGCAACAGCAGAAGAAAAAGGCCCACAGGAAGGCA
>OLRI01002998.1_pt1 | contig 10674 bp, 8 predicted proteins | sample 1672871 | NCBI WGS metagenome assembly OLRI01 (sample SAMEA3136732, study PRJEB25190) | human gut metagenome
AGTTGGTAGAGCAGAGGACTGAAAATCCTCGTGTCTCTGGTTCGATTCCGGAACTGGGCACTAAGCAAATTAAAATAAATATGGGGTATTAGCTCAGTTGGCAGAGCACTTGACTTTTAATCAAGTTGTCCGGGGTTCGAATCCCCGATGCCTCATTCAAGGAAATCCTGAGAAATTAGGATTTTCTTATATTATGAAAGATTTTGAGCAGAATAAGAAAAACGCAGGGAAGAAGAGAGTACATTTAGGAAACTGTTACAGAGAATTTTCCAGACAGATATCTGATGTCTTGCTGAGAGGAAAAGTAGTGAAGTAGATGGAAGATGGCTTCGGAGCGGCATAGCTGAACAGATGATGTTAGGTTATGAAGGGTTCGCCCGTTACAGCGAGGAGTACTGCAGGGTACTTGCTAAGATTCATACCCGTGAGGGCTGGATGAATTGAAGTGGTAACACGGGATATAACTCGTCTTCAGGTTAGAAGGCGGGTTTTTTTGATTTATAGGGACAATGAAAGTCAGATAAGGAGGAAGTGTTATTTATGCGGAAAAGAAAAAAAATCCACAGTATACTTGTAGTGGCAGGCATCGTTTGCCTTGCGGGTGCAGTTTTTCATATAGTGGACACAGGAAGGATATTCCAAAAGCAGACGATCATATGGAGCAAAGAACAAAAGGGAAGTTATGTGCAGGCAGCGAAAAAGGCACCCGTATATTTTGCGGATCAGACATTCAAAAAGAGGATTCAACAGGAGATAGACGGGGTTGCCGATAAGCAGAAGTCTGGAAAAGCGTACTATGTTTCACCGAAGGGAAATGACAATGCAAAGGGAAGTAAAAAGAAGCCGTTTCGCACGTTCAAGCGGGCATGTAAGAGTCTGAAGCCGGGCGATACGCTGTATGTGCGTGGTGGGATTTATACGGAAAACATACGACTTGGGAAAAAGCAGAGCGGAACCAAGAAAAAATATGTTACAATCTGCAATTATCCCGGGGAAGAGCCTGTGATCAGCGGAAAGAAGAAAAAAGCAAAACTGATGAAAATTACAGGTGCATCATATTTACGGATATCAGGTTTGGAGTTTCAGGATGCAAAGGGGCAGGATTCCTGTGGGATTAAAATTGCTCCGGGCAGTCATCATATAGTGATCAGTGGAAACAAAATACATCAGATATCGGTGCCGGATCCGAAGAAAGAAGACCACTGTGCCAATGGAATACTTCTCTTTGGAGAAAAAGCAAAAAAAGAGATCCATAATATACTGATTTATAATAATAATCTGTACGATTGCCAGACCGGCTGGGCAGAATGTATTTCTGTGGCGGCAAACTGCCGAAATATTAATGTGATATCGAACCGGATTAAAAATACGGGAAATATCGGGATTGATGTAACCGGCAATTATGGATATTGCAGCGACCCCGCAAAGGATTTTCCAAGAAAATGCCTGATCTATCAGAACAGGGTAGAGCAATGTGTTTCGCCGTATGCAACCTCTTATGGTATCTATGTGGATGGAGCTAAGGAAGTTCAGATTTTAAAAAATCAGGTCAGAAAATGCAGCGGAGGCATTGAAATCGGAGCAGAGGAAAAGCCACCAAAGGAAGAATACAGTACATCGGATATTTTAGTACAGGACAACCGGATTGTGGATAACATAGAAAATGGTATTACGGTTGGTGGATATCAGAAGAATCTCGGATGGGTAAAAAATGTTCGGATTTTGAACAACCGATGCAAAAATAATGGAAAAGACAATGCCATCCTGACACTGGCAAAGTGTAAAAATATCACCTTGAAACAGAATACGTTTCAGAATACGTCCGGGGATGCTGCAGTGGTATATGCGGAATTTTCAGAAAAGTATACAAAGAATATTCAATTTCAAAATAATAAATATTACAATGGACACAGCAAAAACAAGACACTGTTTGTTTATCGGGGAAAGACCTATACCTCTTTTTCTAAGTGGAAAAAAGTAGTTGGAAAACAGGCGGGTGTCTATCAAAAATAAAAAAGTATGGAGGAAAGAAAATGAGCAATAAAGGAAAGTTTTACATGACAACGGCGATTGCCTACACATCGGGAAAGCCTCATATTGGAAATACCTATGAAATTATCTTAGCAGACAGTATTGCAAGATATAAAAGATTTGAAGGGTATGATGTATTTTTCCAGACAGGTACCGATGAGCATGGTCAGAAGATTGAGTTAAAAGCACAGGAAGCAGGGATTTCTCCAAAGGAATATGTGGATGGTGTTGCAGGACAGGTAAAAGAGATCTGGGATCTGATGAACACTTCCTATGATAAATTTATCCGTACCACGGATGCACCGCATGAAAAACAGGTGCAGAAAATCTTCAAGAAGTTATATGACCAGGGAGATATTTACAAAGGACATTATGAGGGACTGTATTGTACCCCTTGTGAATCATTTTTTACAGAGTCACAGTTAGTGGATGGAAAATGTCCGGACTGTGGAAGAGAGGTTGTTCCGGCAAAAGAGGAAGCATACTTCTTTAAAATGAGCAAGTATGCAGACCGTTTGATCGAACATATCAATACACATCCGGAATTTATCCAGCCGGTTTCCCGTAAAAATGAGATGATGAATAACTTCTTATTACCGGGACTTCAGGATCTTTGTGTTTCAAGAACTTCCTTCTCCTGGGGAATTCCGGTAGATTTTGATCCGAAGCATGTGGTTTATGTATGGTTAGATGCACTGACCAACTATATCACCGGAATCGGTTATGACTGCGACGGAGAATCCAGTGAACAGTTCAAGAAAGACTGGCCGGCAGATTTACATCTGATCGGAAAAGATATTATCCGTTTCCATACGATTTACTGGCCGATTTTCCTAATGGCACTCGATCTGCCGCTGCCAAAACAGGTATTTGGTCATCCGTGGCTGATCCAGAGTGATGGAAAAATGAGTAAATCCAAAGGAAATGTGTTATATGCCGATGAACTGGTAGATTTCTTTGGCGTGGACGCAGTGCGTTACTTCGTGTTACATGAGATGCCGTTTGAAAACGATGGTGTGATCTCATGGGAGCTTTTAGTAGAGAGAATTAACTCCGACCTTGCAAATACACTTGGAAATCTGGTAAACCGTACCATTTCCATGAGTAATAAATATTTTGACGGTGTAGTTTCTAATAAAAATGTCTGCGAAGATGTGGATGAGGACTTAAAGAATGTTGTAACTTCCACCGTAGACCGTGTCGATGCAAAAATGGGTGAGCTTCGTGTTGCGGATGCGATCACAGAGATTTTTGCACTGTTCAAACGCTGCAACAAATATATTGATGAGACAATGCCTTGGGCACTTGCAAAAGATGAGAGCAAGCAGGATCGTCTTGCAACCGTGCTTTACAATCTGGTAGAGAGTATCAGCATCGGTGCAGAATTATTAGAGAGTTTTCTGCCGGAGACAGCAGAGAAGGTCTTAAACCAGTTAAATGCAACCAGAAGAGGTTATGACCATCTGCATACCTTTGGATTGTACCCGGATGGCGGCAAGGTAACGGAAAAACCGGAAATCCTCTTTGCACGTTTGGATTTAGATGAAGTATTGAAAAAAGTAGAAGAGCTTCATCCACAGAAGGAAGAAGAAAAAGCGGATGAGGAAGTAGCAGTAGGAATTGATATTGAAGCAAAACCGGAAATTTCCTATGATGATTTTATGAAAATGCAGTTCCAGGTAGGAGAGATCATTGCCTGTGAAGAAGTGCCGAAATCTAAGAAACTGCTTTGCTCACAGGTTCGTATCGGAAGTCAGGTAAAACAGATCGTATCCGGTATTAAGAAACATTATAGTGCAGAGGAAATGGTTGGCAAGAAAGTTATGGTTCTTGTGAACTTAAAGCCGGCAAAATTAGCAGGTGTTCTATCGGAAGGAATGTTATTATGTGCCGAGGATGAGAACGGCGAGCTTTCCTTGATGGTACCGGAGAAAGAGATGCCAAACGGAGCAGAAATCTGCTAGTCAGAAGCTGCGAATGAAAAGTTAGAGAATGAAAGAGGTAACTGACCAAGAAGCGGCAGATAGAATATCCGAAAGGAAAACTATTAGAAAGAATTAAAATATCAGAATATATAACAGAGGGTTCATCTTAGAATATTCTAGGATGAACCCTCTATTTATATAGGTAACTAATTAGATTCCGTTAACAAAATCTATGTAAATAATAAATTAGATTTAGCTGACAAAATCTTATTTAGAGGTACTAAGATTTGCACCACTCTTATGCTGCTTGTTAGCAACCAGATAAATCGCAAAGATTGCTACAAAGAACAAGAGCTGGATTCCGATCGCTTTCCAGTAAAAGTTCATGGAAAACGGTTCAGCGGAGTAGCTGCCAAACATATTCGTAATCCGCACATACCAGTAAGCCGGCAGGAAGCGGGACACCTGCAGCAGGTTGTCACTTAAGATGGACTGTGGAACAAAGATTCCGCATAAGAAGCTCATGCCAAGTCCGACTACATTTGCGATCATGTTTAAAACATTGGTATTCGGTGAAAAAGTGCTTACCAATAAAGTGAGGGCAAGTGTGAACAATAAAAATACAAAGCTGTTCAAGATACAGAGCAAACCGTTTTTAGAAAACATATCCGCACCGTATACTATCCGTCCAATGATGATAAAAAATCCCCAGACTGCCAGGCAGTAGAGAGCACATCCCATACTTAAAGCCAATCCTTTCGAGGTTGGTGAAACCGGAGCACAGTCCATGCGGTTCTCAATGTCCTTTTTACGGAAGATAATGAGGATTGGTGCAAGGCTGATCGTCAGCAGCAGAATCAGGATGTATGGCATGTACTGGAAGTAATAGTACAGGTTATCCGAAGAGGAGTGGTCCTTTTCAAAAGAGAGGGAGGTTACCTTTTCGATATCCTTTGCAGAATCCGCCGTGTGCTTTGCCGCATCGGTAATACTATCACCGCTGCACAGATAGAGGCGCATGGTTTTTAAATACTGGTCTACCTGTTCATCTAAAAAATAGCCGCTGGCACTGTCTTTTCTTTTGCTGCTTTGAATGAGATTTTTTTTGTTACCGTCTAAAAGATTTTTTTCAAAGCCTTTTGGAATCGCCAAAACATAGCTGACCTTACGATAGAACAGACTGTCCTGAATGACTTCTCCATCATTTTCTAAAGGGACAATGGTGTGTATTTCATCCAGATAATCCGTTAGTGCATGGCTGGCTTTGGAGTCATCACAATCGATGATTCCAATATCTAAAGAGGATGACTGAAACTGGCTGTCATTGCTATCCTTTGCTAAGAAGCTCATGAGAATCATAATGACTAAATAAATTCCTAAATATAAGATGCAGGAAGGCAGATTCTTTTTTGCAATTTTAAAAAAGGTCTTAAATGTTTGCATATTTTTTCCTCCTCGTCAGTAAAAATCCACCGATACAGAAAAGAACGGATAAAATAATAAGAGAAATCAGATTTTCAAAGTATCGGTCAAGTGAATCATAGATTGCGAGTGAGTAGAACATATCGCTGATCAGTGCAGTCGGATTGATCCGATTGATGATCGGGCAGTAGGTATCCACAACGATCCGCATATTTCCTGCCATTAATCCACTTAAGAAACTGCCGCCCATGGTGATGACCATGACCAGCCCGGTTTTGACGTTTTCCGACATGTTTCCAATGGCACCGATGAAAAATCCCATGGTCATACCGGTCGTACATCCGATAAAAATTGCTAAGAGTGCAAACGGAAGTCTGGTATTCAGCGGAATCCTTAAAACAAGGATAATAAAGGCAAAAGAGATTAAAATACAGAGAAAACGAAACAGGATATTTACTGCAAGTTCTCCGGTAATGTCTTTTAATTTGTGGGTCGGTGATACATTCTTGCGGGCGCCGATCGCAGACATATTCCCCTGATTCTGAATCGCGATCAGACATCCGGCTGTACCACAGTACATGGATACCATAGCGAGAAGATTGTAAAAATACTGGTCGTAGGTATCTACGTTTTTTCCGTAAGAGATTTCCTGGTTGTAGGAAGCACTTTCCTGTAAGATGTCCATGGCTTCGGAAAGTTTTTCCGGGTGAGTTTTTACAATTTTTACGATCGCCTGATAGTTCATCTGATATTCTTCAATGAAAGCAGACAGGATACTCTGATTCAATTTTGCAGAGGACATATCTGAGGAAACCGTCAGGGAGATGTTGTCATCTACCTGAATGATACCGTCCACTTTTTCTTTTTTTAACAGGGACAGTGCCTGTTTCTTATCACAGTAGACCGCTTTTAAGAAACGATCCTTATCGTCTTTATCTAATTCTTTTACCGTTTCCATAAATCCGTCAGACATACTTCCCTGCTCATTGACGATGGCTACGGGAATTGCCTGAAATTTTTCACCGGCAGTAATATTAGAAAAAGCGGCTTTGAATAAGGAACCTAAAATGATCGGAAACAGGATGACCCAGAACAGCTCACTGCGGTTATGGAGAAGCTGCTTTAAGTTATATTTAAATATCTGTAACATGGCATTTCCTCCTTAATCTCGTAATTCTTTTCCGGTCATTTCGAGGAAGACATCATTCAGTGTCGGAAGTTCGGAATAGACTCTGCCAAAGGAAAGATTCTTTGTCTGCAGATAGTCTAAAATGTGGATCAGGTTGTGCTTGCCGTTGTTGCAAAGGATGGTCAGTTTGTGATTTTCGTAAGTAACATCATAAACATTTTTTAATTCCTTCAGAGCAAGGATGTCTTCATCTGAAATATCAAGGATTTCGATGGAGATGATTTCTTTTTTCTTGATCATCTGCTTGAGTTCATCCGTAGTTCCGGTAGCAAGGTTTTTGCCTTTGTCCATGATGGCAATACGGGTACAGATCTGTTCAACCTCTTCCATATAGTGGGAGGTATAGACAATGGTTGCGCCCTGTCGGTTCAGTTCTAAGATGCCCTCTAAAATGCGATTGCGGCTCTGCGGGTCGACAGCTACGGTTGGTTCATCTAAAAAGATCAGTTTTGGTTTGTGGGCGATGCCACAGGCAATATTCAGACGGCGCAGCAGACCACCGGATAATTTTTTCGGATAAAATTTCTTATAGTCACTCAGTCCGACGAACTCGATGGCTTCTTCTACATACTGTCTGCGTAATTGTTTGTCTTTGATATAGAGACCACAGAAGTAGTCGATGTTGTCATAGACATTTAACGCATCAAAAACGGCAACGTTTTGCATGACAACACCAATTTTTCGTTTGCTGTCATAGCTGTCCGGCTGCATTTCCTTTCCAAATACTTCAATCGTTCCCTTGTCATAGGATAACAGGGAAAGGATGCAGTTGATCGTGGTGGTTTTGCCGGAACCGTTAGGGCCTAAGAGTCCTAAAATTTCACCTTCCCGGATCTCTAAATTAAAGTGGTCTACGGCGATCAGTTCTTTATAGCGTTTGACCAGATTCTCTACTTTTACTACCGGTGTACTCATATGTAATTCCTCCTTCAATTTCAAGGTGTCTATTTCTTTCTAATTGTAGTATAATGGAACGGAAAAACCTATGGTAGTGAGTGTTGTCAGAATGTGAGATGACAAATGTCATAAAGCAACAAGGGAGGGGGCGAAAGGATGATAAGGATTTTAGACAAGGGAATCCTGTTTGGGTTAGGAGCAGTCCTGCTGTTTCAAAGACAGGACTTTGTGATACCGGTAGTGGTGCTTTTGACGGCACTGATCTTTTCATCTTTTAGCCTTTATCTTACGGATGCAAAAATTCTTGGAATTTTGTGGATGGGGTATCTGGTGTTGTGTGTGATCCGTCCCGAATTTTCGTATTTTTTACCATTATTATTGTATGACAGCATGTGGTACTCATTTTACTGGGGACTTGCGGGAGTGCTGTTTTATTATCCGGCAAGAGAAATCTATACGGGATGGATGAGTATGCTCTGGCTGTTGACAGCATTTCTTGCCGTTTATATGGCATATAAGAGTGAAAAAAACGACAGACTGGATGCGGATATCATTCATTTGCGGGATACCGATACGGAACTGAAACTGGTGATGGAGCAGCGAAACCGTGAATTATTGGAAAAACAGGACAATGAGATCTATCTGGCGACTTTGAGAGAACGTAACCGTATTGCAAGGGAGATCCACGACAATGTAGGACATATGTTGTCGCGTTCTATTTTACAGGTGGGAGCACTTGCTACCATTTGTAAGGAAGAGACAATCCGGCAGCAGTTAGCAGGGATTAATGATACGCTGAATCAGGCGATGAACAGTATCCGGGAAAGCGTGCATGATCTGCACGATGATGCGATCGATCTGCGGCAGGCGGCATATGAAGCAGTAAAGGATATGAGAAAAAATTATGATGTCCATATCGAGTATGATATGTCTGCCCACATCCCGCGCAATGTCAAGTACTGTTTTATTGCGATTGTCAAAGAAGGAATGTCGAATATCATAAAACACAGCAATGCAGATAAGGAATGTCGAATATCATAAAACACAGCAATGCAGATAAGGTGGACATTATTTTCAGGGAACATCCGGGATTTTACCAGCTCTGCATTGAGGATAACGGTAGTGTCAGTCACAGCGTGGAAGAGTCAGACCACGGGATCGGAATCTCTAATATGAGAGAACGGGTTGAGGCACTGGGGGGAACACTCAATATCCGACAGAAGAACGGATTTCGGATTTTTGCAACGGTGCGCAAAGAGATGGAGGAGACAGAATGAGGACAGTAATTGTAGACGATGACGGTCTGGTAGCAATTTCATTAAAAACAATATTAGAAGCACAGGGGATTGAAGTGGCAGCAACCGGCAACGACGGAAAAGAAGCAATCGAGCTGTATTATCAGTATCATCCGGACGTATTGCTGATGGATATCCAGATGAAAGAGATGAGCGGTTTAGAGGCAGCGGAACAGATCCTTATAGAAGATGCAGAGGCGAAGATTTTATTTTTGACAACGTTTTCGGATGATGAATATATTGTAAAGGCTTTGAACATCGGGGCAAAGGGTTATATTTTAAAGCAGGATTTTGAAGGGATCGCGCCGGCAATGCAGGCAGTTGAACGCGGGCAGAGTGTGTTTGGAGGAGAAATCGTGCATAAGATCCCGGTTCTGATGCAGAGTAAAGAAGAGTTTGATTATGAAAAATATGACATCAGTGAAAAAGAGCAGGAGATTATAGAGCAGGTGGCACTTGGAAAAAGCAACCGGGAAATTGCGGGAGAACTTTTTTTGAGCGAAGGAACCGTAAGGAATTATATCAGTTCGGTGTTAGATAAGCTGTCGCTTCGTGACCGGACACAGCTGGCAATTTTTTATTATCAGAATGTAAGATAATATAAGATAGATAAAGGAGACAAGTTTTATGATTTTTGAGTCACATGCACATTATGATGACAGTAAATTTGACGATGACAGGGAAGAATTGTTATCCTCTATGCAGGAAAACGGGATTGAAAAAATCATCAATATCGGATGCAGTATCGAAAGCTGTAAATCGACCTTGGAACTGACGAAGCAATATCCGTTTGTCTATGGGGCAATGGGAATCCATCCGAGTGATATTGGGGATTTGAATGAAGATACTTTTTTATGGCTGAGGGAGCAGGTAAAAAAGGAAAAGGTGGTTGCAGTCGGAGAAATCGGACTGGACTATTACTGGGACAAGGAAGAGGAAGTACAAAAAAATCAGCGTATCTGGTTCCGGCGGCAGTTAGAGTTAGCAAAAGAGAGCAATCTTCCGGTCATTATCCATTCGAGGGATGCGGCAGCAGATACGATGGAGATCATGAAGGAAGCACATGTGCAGGGAATCAAAGGAGTTATTCATTGTTTTTCCTATTCTAAGGAACAGGCGCAGGAATATGTGAAAATGGGATATTATATCGGAGTCGGTGGAGTCGCCACTTTTAAAAATGCAAAGAAATTAAAAGAGGTCATTGAAACGATTCCGTTAGAGAAAATCTTGTTGGAAACAGATTGTCCGTATATGGCACCGGAACCGTACCGGGGCAGGAGGAATTCGTCACTTTATCTGCCTTATGTCGTAGAGAAGATTGTCGGGTTAAAAGGTGTGACAGCGAAGGAAGTAGAAGAAGTTACCTATCGGAATGCAGAGCAGTTGTTTTTAGGAAAGTAAAAGGAGAAGTATGGCAACATTAGGAAATCCACAGAATACCATTGCGGTATTACAAAAATATAAATTTAATTTTCAGAAAAAATTCGGACAGAACTTTTTGATCGACACGCATGTACTGGATAAGATCATTGATGCGGCGGGGATTACAGAGGAGGATTTTGTCTTAGAGATTGGTCCGGGAATTGGTACGATGACACAATATCTCTGTGAAAATGCAAGGGAAGTGGTTGCAGTAGAGATTGATAAAAATCTGATTCCGATATTAGAAGATACTTTGAGTGATTACCGGAATGTCACGGTGATCAATCAGGATATTTTAAAGCTGGATATTCCGGCATTGGCAAAAGAGAAAAATGACGGGAAACCAATTAAGGTGGTTGCAAATCTTCCATATTACATTACGACACCGATCATCATGGGACTTTTCGAGAGTCATGTACCTATCGAGAGCATCACGATCATGGTGCAGAAGGAAGTTGCAGACCGTATGAAAACCGGGCCCGGTTCCAAAGAA
>OLRI01003000.1_pt1 | contig 10661 bp, 8 predicted proteins | sample 1672871 | NCBI WGS metagenome assembly OLRI01 (sample SAMEA3136732, study PRJEB25190) | human gut metagenome
CCGCTCCTCCGCGGCAGGACGCCCCCGTTCGCCACGAACGCCACCAGCCCCTCCTCGCGCAGCCGCGCCCGCAGCGCCTCCTGGTCTTCGGCCAAGTGCACGGCGGCTTCCACCTGCCGCGCGTCCAAGCTGTCGTGGAACAGGGCGCGCTTCACGCACGCGGGCAGGAAGTCGAACAGGATGCACTCCAACTCGCCCGCGTTGATGGTGCGCCCGAACGCGGGAAACCCCACGTGGAAGCGCACGGTGATGACGCCCTCCGCACCCCGCGCATCGCGCGCGTCGCCCTCCGCGCTGCCCATGTTGCCTACGCCCCGCGCGCCGCCTTCGGCGACCTCATCGCCCACGCCATGCGCGCCACGCTCGGCGGCTAGACTATGACCGGCTTTCGCATTGCCCGCGCCCCGCGCGCCGCCCTCAGTGCGCCCACCGTCCGCACCCTCCACATTGCCCGAGATCTCGCACGCGCTGCGCTCCAGCACTTCCTGCCCGCAGCGCGTGATGGACATGAGCCCGCTCTTCCCCGACCCTTTGGCCTTGAAGCTGCACCGCTCGAACTGCATCGCCATCTGCCGCGTGAGGAAGTCCGCCAGCGCCGTGCGCGCGGCGCGCCCGCGGCGAAACCTTTCGGGAAAGCCCGCCGCCGCATAGGGCACCTCCACGCGCAAACTGGACGGCGCTGCGAACGGATCCCCCTGCACATGGTCGATGAACAGGCAGAAATCCGCGAACCGGTACGCGCCCGCCAAAGACTTGTACGCCGGATACCCCCGCCGATCCAACCCCCGCAAAGCCCTGCGCAATTCCTCTGCCGTTTTCACGGGCATCAGCCTCCTTCGCATCGGCGCTCAGTATAGCAGCAGAAAGAGTTGTCGAGGGGTCTGTCGGGTGGTCTGGAGAGCGATGATCTGGCGAGCGCGTTTGCTTCGGCGATTCCCGGCAAGTTTTCGGACAGGCAAGATTGCCATATGCAGCTTAGCCTGGAATCTTGGTATCGGGCTGCCTTCGCTCGAATTCGATTCGTAAGCGATCTGAGTTTGCCCTTTGATATCCAAGACCGGTTTTTGGCTTTCTGAGGGGGGCGGGATTCTCCATTCGGGCGATGCATGGGGGGCGAGGGATGCGGGCGGCTCTTCTATGAAGAAACGGTGGGCGAGTTGTCCATGCCATTGCCGCCTACCTGCCTTCTTTCTATTATGAACACAGTTCATTAATGAACAAAGTTCATTTTATAGGGAAGGAGACATTATGAGTGTCGAATTGATCGTTGCAAGCGTTGCCATCACGTGCGCGCTCGTGCTGTACACCATCGGCGTGTTCGGGGAGCGCCGCTCGGGCACATTGTCCTTGCGCCATGTGCTTCTGTTTTGGGGCGGTCTTGCGTGCGACACCACCGGGACGATGATCATGACAAGCATCGCCCAGCAGTCGGAGGCTGGCGGTTTCGGCATCCATGGCGTCACCGGATTGCTCGCCATCGTCCTCATGCTCGTGCATGCGGGCTGGGCCACCGTCACGCTCATCCGTCGCAACGAGCGCGGCATGAAGCGGTTTCACGCGTTCAGCACCTTCGTGTGGCTGACATGGCTCGTGCCGTACATCATCGGCATGCTCGTGGGCATTCCGATGATCCACCTTCAAGCGGTGTGCGCTATCGGGACGAGCGTGCTCGTGGTGGCGGTTCTGGCCTTCGTGCTGTTCCGCGGTAAGGGAGGGCATGTCCGCGCCGCTCGCTAATCGAGGGGTTCGCGCTGCGCGGTTCCACACCGCCCGCGCAGCGGCCTTACGAGCGAGGCGCGGTGTCGGCGGGGATGGAGGGCAGCGCGATGATGAAGCACGCGCCGCCGTCGGGCAGGTTGAGGGCTTCCACCGAGCCGTCGTGCGCCTCCACCACCGACTTCACGATGGCGAGCCCCAAGCCCGTGCCGCCGGTGCCGCGGCTGCGCGAGGCGTCGGTGCGGTAGAAGCGGTCGAACAGAAGCTTCGGGTCGACGTCGCCGAACCCGCAGCCGTCGTCCTTCACGGCCAGGATGGAGTTGCCGCGCAGGCCGAACAGCTCTATGACGATGTGGCCGCCGGGTTCGATGAACCGGCTGGCGTTCTCCACCAGGTTCGACACCACCTGCTTCAGACGATCGGGGCTGCCCAGCACGTCGGGCGCCTCGCCGACGATCTCGGTGTGCGCTTGGCGGTCGCGCAGGATGGGCTCGAGCGCGTCGAGCACGCCGGCCGACAGCTCGCGCAGGTTCACGCGCGCAAGCTCCATGGGGGCCGCGTCGTCCTCGATGCGCTGCAGGGTCAGCAAGTCATGGGTGAGGCGGCTCAAGCGCTCGCTTTCGTTGATGATGATGCCGCAGAACTTCTCGTGCAGCTCGGGCGGCAGATCGGGGTCTTCCAGCATTTCGGCGTTGCCGCGGATGGCGGTGAGCGGCGTGCGCAGCTCGTGAGCCACGTCGCTGATGAAGGCCGCCTGTCGGCGCTCTTTCAACGCGAGGTCGTGCTGCTGCGCCTTCATGGTTTGGACGAGGCCCTTGAAGTCGGCGGCCAACTGGTCGGCTTCGAAAAGGCGGCCGTCCGGCTCGAGCGGCACGTCGGCGCCCGTGCGGTACGCGGCGGTCCGCTTCGCCAGAAGGCGGAGGGGCTCAGAGATGAAGTGCCCGATGATCAGGCTGAACGCAAACACCGCCACGCCGATGGGGACGAGCAGCAAAAACGCCTTCGACGAGAGGTCGAAGGCGAGGAGGCAAATCAGGAGCAGTATCGCGCCGGCGAAGAGCGAGAGCAGCGTTGCCAGCAGCGAGAAGTATGTTTGCAGTCGTTTTATTGTTTGAACCTGTATCCGTAGCCGCGAACCGTTTCCACCAGGCCGGGATCGTATCCGGCAGACTCAATCTTATCACGGAGGCGCTTGATGTGGGTGTCGACGGTCTTGGTTTCCGTCAAGTATTCCCAACCCCAGGCGTCGCGCAGCAGATCCTCGCGCGACACCACCTTGCCCGCGTTCTTCATGAGGCTGGCAAGCAGCTCGAACTCGCGCGGCGTGAGGTCGATCTCGCCGTGCTCGCCGGAAGCGGTGTGGGCGTCCTCGTCGAGCGTGATGCCGCTTGCCGTGACGGCGTGGTTCGCGCCGGGGAAGTCGCCGCCCGCGCCACGGCGTAGAAGGGCGCGCACGCGGGCGATGAGCTCGCGCACGCCGAAGGGCTTCGCCAGGTAGTCGTCGCCGCCGATCTCGAGGCCCACCACCTTGTCGAGCTCGGTGTCGCGCGCGGAGAGGAACAGCACGGGCACTGTGGTCTTCGAGCGCAGACGGCGGCACAGCTCGTAGCCGTCCATGCCGGGCAGCATGATGTCGAGCACGAACAGGTCGTAGGAGTTCTTCGTGGCCAAGGCCAGCGCGTCCTCGCCGTTGTCGACCACGTCGGTGAAGAATCCCTCCTTCTTGAGCGCGTAGCTGACGAATTCGGTGATGGAGGGCTCGTCGTCGACGACGAGGATGCGATGAGGGGTCTCGTTCATGTGTGGCCTTTCTATCAGATGGAATCCCGGGGACTTGCCTGACAGATGCGCGTGGGCGGGTTGTTATAATGCCGAGTGCAACTATACGCATCCGCGTCGCCCTCAAAGGAGACTGTCAAGAACATGTTACTTGCTATCGATGTGGGGAACACTCAGACGGTGGTGGGTGTTTATCAGGAAAAACGTCTGCTGCATCAGTGGCGCGTGGCCACGAACAAGCAGCACACGTCAGACGAGCTGCGCGTGAAGCTCGCGCCGCTTCTGCTGTCGGAGGGTATCGCGACGCAGCACCTCGAAGGCGTGGCGCTCGCGTCCGTCGTTCCGCAGCTCACGCAGGCATGGTGCGCGGCAGTGGAGCGTATGACCGGAAGCGAGGCGCTTGTCTGCTCGGCCGAGGCGGCGGGAGGGCTGTTCTCGACGGAGTATGCGAACCCCGCCGAGATCGGGGCCGACCGCGTGGCCGACGCGGTGGCCGCCAAGGCGCTCTACGGTGCGCCCGTGGTGGTGGTGGACTTCGGCACGGCCACGAACATCGAGGTCATCGATGCCGAAGGGCGGTTCGTCGGCGGCGTCATCGCTCCTGGCGTGGAGACGTCGGCCCAGGCGCTGTTCTCGCGCGCCACGCGGCTCGGCGCCATCGAGCTGGTGGATCCGCACACCGCCATCGGCGGCAACACCGAGCAAGCCATCCAGGCTGGCATCGTGTACGGCGAGGCCGACCGCGTGGACGGGCTCGTGCAGCGCATCTTCGACCAGCTGGGGTATCGGGCGACGGTGGTGGCCACGGGAGGGTTGGCAGCCCGCGTGGCGGCGCAGTCGCGCACCATCACCGTCACGAATCCCGAGTTGACGCTTGAAGGCTTGCGCCTCGTCTACGAAGCGCGCGAAGCCGCACGGCGGGCCTAGCCCTTCGGAGACGCGTCGCGGCCTTTCGCGCGATCGCGCTGACGCTTGGTCGCGCTGTCGCCCGAAACCGTCGCTTCCGGCGCGAAAGCCGGTCGTTTCGCGCGGCGATGCGCTTTCCGGTCGCGCGCTGCGGGCACGTGGGGCGTGCGGCTTTCGGCAGACGCTGCGAATGCGCCTCCGGCTGCTGGCTTTCTTGCGCTCTTGGGGGATTGCCCTGCGGCCTCGGCGGCTTCGGCGGGTAGAATGTTGTGAGCCAGCAAACCGACGCAAAAGGGGGCCCATGTGTTGAGCGACATTGAAATTGCCCAGGCCACGAAGACAGAACCCATCGACGTCATCGCCGAGAAGGCGGGCGTGCCGCAGGCGTACCTGGAGATGTACGGCACGAACAAGGCGAAGGTGGATTACAACCTGCTCAAGGACGTGGAGCATGCGCCCGGCAAGCTCATCTTGGTGACGGCTATCAACCCCACGCCGGCCGGCGAGGGCAAGACCACCACCACCGTGGGATTGGCCGACGCCCTGGCGCGCCAAGGCAAGAACGTGGTCGTGGCGCTGCGCGAGCCGTCGCTCGGGCCCGTGTTCGGCATCAAGGGCGGTGCGGCCGGCGGCGGGTACGCCCAGGTCGTTCCTATGGAGGACATCAACCTGCACTTCACGGGCGACTTCCACGCCATCGGCGCGGCGAACAACCTTCTGGCCGCCCTGCTTGACGCGCATATCCACAACGGCAACGAGCTGGGCATCGACGTGCGCAAGATCACGTGGAAGCGCGTCGTGGACATGAACGACCGCCAGCTGCGCAACATCGTTGACGGCCTGGGCGGCAAGGCCCACGGCGTGCCGCGCGAGGACGGCTTCGACATCACCGTGGCCTCCGAGGTGATGGCCATCTTCTGCCTGGCCACGTCCATCACCGACCTGAAGGAGCGTTTGGGCCGCATCGTGGTGGGCTACACCTACGACGACAAGCCGGTCACCGCGCACGACCTGCACGCCGAGGGTGCGATGACGGCCCTTTTGAAGGACGCCCTGAAGCCCAATCTCGTGCAGACGCTCGAGGGCACGCCTGCGTTCGTGCACGGCGGCCCCTTCGCCAACATCGCGCACGGCTGCAACTCCATCATGGCCACGCGCATGGCCATGGCGCTCGGCGACTACTGCGTGACGGAGGCCGGCTTCGGTGCCGATTTGGGCGCGGAGAAGTTCCTCGACATCAAGTGCCGCCTTGCGGGCCTGCGTCCGGACGCTGTGGTGGTGGTTGCCACGGTGCGTGCCTTGAAGAATCACGGCGGGGTGCCGAAGGCCGACCTCAACGAGGAGAACCTTGAGGCGTTGGAGGCGGGCCTGCCGAACCTCCTGCAGCACGTGGAGAACATCACGCAGGTGTATCAGCTGCCGTGCGTCGTGGCCATCAACCGGTTCCCCACCGACACCGAGGCCGAGCTTGCGCTGGTGGAGCGGAAGTGCCGCGAGCTGGGCGTGAACGTGGCGCTGTCCGAGGTGTGGGCGAAGGGCGGCGAGGGCGGGCTTGCGCTCGCCGACGAGGTGGTGCGCCTGTGCGACGAGGGCGACGCCGAGGGCCGCAGCGCCGAGACGTTCGCGTTCGCCTACGACGACGGCCTCACGCTTGCCGAGAAGATCGAGGCCGTCGCCACGCGCGTGTACCGAGCCGACGGCGTGGTGTTCGAGCCGTCTGCGAAAAAGGAGCTCGCGCAGCTTGAAGCGCTCGGTTTCGGCGGCATGCCCGTGTGCATGGCCAAGACGCAGTACTCGTTCAGCGACGATGCGTCGAAGCTGGGCGCGCCGCGCGGCTTTACCGTGACGGTTCGCCAGGTGAAGGTGTCGGCTGGCGCCGGGTTCGTGGTGGCGCTCACCGGCAGCATCATGACGATGCCGGGTCTGGGCAAGGCTCCCGCCGCCTTCAAGATCGACGTGGACGAGACAGGCAAGATCAGCGGGTTGTTCTAAGGTGTTCCGGCGGGCTGACGACCGCTGAAACCGCTCTTCGCTGTGACCACCTGCTGCGGCTGCGATCTTCGCGCGATCCGGGGCCTCGCGTGCCGCAGTGTGTTTGGGCTCAGAGATCCTGCGAACCTCGAACGCCGCAGGTGGTCTCGCTGACCGACTACGTCAACCTGTGCGATAGGGCCCCGGCGACTTTGCGTCGTCGGGGTTCGTCGTCTCTGTCCCTTACGTCGCGATCGATGGTGACATGTAGTCGATCGTACTCTACAACATCGTTGAAACGATCTCTCTTGTAGAGCATGATCGACTAAACGGGAAGCGCATAAGAGCATTCGCGTGCCAAGGCCCGGTTGCCAGGGTTTCTTTGCGTTCAAAGAGCCCCGCGAAGACGATATCGCACGCGCTTGAGCAAGCGCTCGTCCTGCACGGTGGACGAGCCGGTGGAATAGGCGGCTTGCGCTCGCGACCGTACGTCGAGGGTTCGTGCAGGTTTCGAGGCGCGCCGAGGGAACATGCGGACGGTGGCGTATCATACGGAATGCCGGTGGCTGGCTGTTGGCTGCTGGTGCTCACGGCGCGTCTGCGCCGAGCCGGCCGTTCCGGTCAAGTTTGATTTCTGTACAGAGGGAGGCCCCATGGACACCACCTTCATCGATGAGTTGGCCAGCGCGGCTCCGACGCCGGGTGGCGGTGGAGCTGCGGCGTACGTGGGCGCGCTCGCGTCGGCGCTCGCGTCCATGGTGGGCAACCTCACGGTGGGCAAGAGCCGCTACGCCGATGTGGAGGACGAGGTGCGCGCCTCTCTTTCGCGCCTTGAGATGTTGCGGGCGCGCTTGGTGGCGCTCGTGGACGAGGATGCGCGCGCGTTCGAGCCGCTTGCCGCCGCCTATCGTCTGCCCAAGGCCACGCCGGAGGAGCAGGTTGCCAAGAACGCGGCGCTTCAGCGGGCGCTTGTCGATGCGAGCGAAGTGCCGCTCGCCATCATGCGCGCGGCGGCCGAGGTGTTGGACGAGGCCGACTATCTGGCTCGTCACGGCTCCAAGATGGCGCGCTCCGACGCGGGCGTGGCCGCAGCGTTCGTCCGGGCCGCTTCCGACGGGGCCAGCCTCAACGTCTACATCAACGCGGCCTCCATGGACGACGCCGACCGCGCCGCGCGCTATCGCGCGGAGGTCGAGCTGCTTGCCGCGCGCACGCGCGAGCGCTGCGATGTGCTGTTCGACTACGTCAAAGCCGCTGTTTCGTAACGTCCCTCCGCGCCGCGTCGGCCCGTCGGCCCGGCCGCGCCCGTCCCTTTGCAAAGGAGCAAACCCATCCATGGCCACCCTTCTCACTGGAAAACCCGTCGTCGAGCGCTTGGCGGCAGATCTCGCGCCGCGCATCGACGCGCTTGCGCGGGCCGGCGTCGAGCCGACGCTTGCGATCGTGCGCATGGGGGCGCGTCCCGACGACCTGTCCTACGAGCGCACCGCTTGCAAGCGCGCCGACGCCCTCGGCATCGCCGTGCGCCCCATCGCCCTTGACGAGTTCGCGCCGCAGGAGGCTTTGGAGGCTGCGCTTCACGAAGTCAACCACGATGCGGACGTGCACGGATGCCTGCTGTTCCGGCCGCTTCCGTCGTTTGTGGACGAGGCTCGCGTGTGCGAGCTGCTTGCGCCGGAGAAGGATGTCGACGGCATCACGTTGGCTTCGCTGGCTGCGGTGTTCACCGACGGCCATCGGGGGTTTCCACCCTCCACGGCCGCGGCGTGCGTCGAGCTGCTCGAGCATTACGAGGTGCCGCTTGCCGGCAAGCACGTCGCGGTCGTGGGTCGCAGCCTCGTGGTGGGAAAGCCGCTGTCCATGATGCTGTTGCGCCGCAACGCGAGCGTCACCGTCTGCCACAGCCGTACGGAGAACCTTGCGGGCATCTGCCGGTCGGCCGATGTCGTCGTCTGCGCGACGGGCCGCGCCCGCGCGTTCGGCGCGGAGTACTTCGCGCCTGGGCAAACGGTGCTCGACGTGGGCATCAACTTCGATGCGCAGGGCAACCTGTGCGGCGATGTGGACTTCGATGCGGTGGAGCCCGTCGTCGCCGCGCTCACGCCCGTGCCGGGAGGGTTGGGCACGGTCACGACAAGCGTCACGATGGCGCACACCGTGGCCGCCGCCGAAGCCGCGCTTGCCGACGGGCGAGGTGTCGGACGGTAGGCTGCGAAGGCACCGGACAGCTGGGCTGCGGCAGGGCCGCTCGGCGAACGCGGCGGTGGGGATGAGGTCGGGATTGGCTGAGCGGGTGTGGAGGGCCGGGTTGGACGGCTTGGGTCGGGTCGCTTTTGAGGCTCGAGGCCGAGGCCGGGTTGCTTTCAGGGGCGAGAATCCTCGGTCTTCGACTCCTCCGGTTCGGGCGGCCTGAGGTTCCCCGTTCTTTTGGAAAGGCAGCTTTCGGCCCTCGGCCTCTCCGGTTCGGGCGGATTTCGGCTTTCGGTCTTCGGCTTTCGGCCTTTACGAGATAAGAAGTCTTTGCGGTTGCCGATCTGCTCTTCAAGGAAGTTAGCCGACCTTCGATCTCCGATCCTTCCGGAGCGGAAGCCCCTCGGTTGTCGACTCCCCGGCGGCGGGAGCCTTTCGGCTTTCGGCTTTCTCAGGTGATGGGCGTCCCTTCGACTCTTGGCTTTCCCGAAGCGAGCCCTGAGGTCTTCCGCGCTGGCTTTTGTGGCGGGTTTTGACGGAAAACCGCTGCGAAAACGCGATAAACCTCCTCGCTTGCTGCGCGCTCTCCACGTTTTGCCTGGTCGACGCATCTCTCTTTCGGAAAGCTCCGAAAGCTATCGCGGTTTTCCGTCAAAACCCGCCACAAACATCGGCCTTGATGCCGCGGTGATCATGCCGGACGAGGTCAGGCGAAACCGAGGGTTGAACCGCGCGACGAAACAAGGGGCGAAATGCGGCGCGAAGGACAGGACGGGTCAAGTCGAAGGGGCGGGGGATTGCCCAAAGCGAGACGGGAGACGGATTCGAGGCGAACGAGAAGCGCATTCGGGCAGAGGCCAAGCGCGCTTGCGACGCAGACGACTGCGATGGCGATGCGGGCGATCGGGGTGCGACGGCGGTGGAAAGCGGGGAAAGGGATGCGACCCGTAGCTGCCCTTCCCCCGCTTTTGTTCGTTGAACTACGCTGCCTTGGGCAGGTCGTCGTCCGAAACGGTGTCTGCGTCCGTCGCGTCCTCGTCCGCGCCTGTCGCGTTCGGGTTCGCGTTTGTGCCGCCTTCGATCACGCTGAAAGCGTTCGCCGCCGCTTCCTCGACGGCGGCAGGGTCGGCGTTCTCAAGGAGGTCGTCGCCACCTGCCACGGCGCATCCCGAGCATGCGCGGTTTCGACCTGCTTCGAGCGCGTCGCTCATCGTGCCGGAGTAAATGGTGCCCGAGTTTTTGATGTACTGGCAATCGGGGTTGAAGTGGTACACCTCGCCGAACGGCGTCCAGTAGGCCAGCCCGTCGTCGGAGAGCACGGCGGCGCCGGCTTCTGCTTGGTCGATATCCTCCTGGGATGTGGGATGGAAGTCGATGCCGCTGCCAACGGCCACCACGAGGGCGATGCCCGCCACAATGGAGCACACCTGCTTCGACTTCTTGTCCATGTCCTTGTTCGCAAGCGTAAGCACGATCATCGGCGCGAATGCGATAACGGCGACGATGACGCCCAGCTCGGTCTGCACCCAGTAGGCAAGTTTGTTCTCTTTGGACGCGGGAGCCAGATGGTTTGCGCGCTTCCATAGCTGCGAGCCCGCCACCACGGCGATGAGGTCGATGGCGAGAAAGATGACGACCCATCCTGCGGCTGGCAGTTTCGGCAGGTACAACGTGCTGTTCGCCACGAGGATGGCCGCAACCTCAAGCGCGATGCCCACTACCCACAGCACGGCGGCGCCGATGCGGAAGGGCAGCGCGTTGCCCGCTCGCTCGGCATGCATCTCGTCGCGCAGAGCTTGCGTTGCGGCCGCGCCGGAGCCTCCGTGCTTCGGTTTCTCGATGGTCTTTCCGGTCTTCGCATCGACGAAGCGGCGTTCTTTCGGCTGCTTCTTCTCGGTTGCGACGTTGTCGTGTTCGCTTTTCTGCCCCTGTGCGGACATAGGTGTGCCGCTCCTTTTCTCTCGTGAAAACATCGCCGACATGATACGGTATAGATTGGTTGAATGATTGCGATAAGCCCAGTTCAACGATCTGTTGAAACAGAAAGCGGTCGGATGTGGGGAAGCTGGCCTCGTCTATGTTGGGCCAAGATCGACATA
>OLRI01003006.1_pt1 | contig 10643 bp, 7 predicted proteins | sample 1672871 | NCBI WGS metagenome assembly OLRI01 (sample SAMEA3136732, study PRJEB25190) | human gut metagenome
GGGAGACTTGGTGATGAACATGGCGGAAAAGCTCAAGGCGGGGGAGAGCATTCCCCGCACAACCCATCCTCAGGAGGGGGTTTTTACTGAGTTTGACGACTTGAGTACCCTTCCGCCAAGGGGGTATTGACATGCGCGTCAAGCATCGCAGCATCCGCGTGGACATACGCACCTCGCTCTATACCCTCACCCTGTTTCTGATTCTGCCGGTGGCCATCAGTCTGATTGTCATGCTCTATTCGGCCGATTCCTACCAGCGGTCCATCAGCCGTATGGAAACCGTTACCTCCATCATGCCGGTCATCTCCGAGCAGATTCCCGAGTATATGTGGTCGGTGGTGGCGGGACGGCAGTCCTTTGAGGACGGCGATGTTTACGGCACCATCGACCGTGTCAACACCACCCTTAACAGCCTGATTGCCAGCGTGCCGCAAGGACAGTATATCGAGCTGAGCGTGGCACGCCGCACCATGGAAACCCTCAGGGACTACTTCAGCCAGATTGAAACCGGTATGACGATGGGTCGTCCCGTCGTGGTATGCGAAGCCATTCTGGAGGAGGTGCGTTCGGTAGCGGCGCTCATTCAGGAGATGCTCAACAACTACATCTCGCGCGAAATCGGCCTTGTTTCAAGGGCAGGCGTGGCGCTGCACAAGGCGGTGCTAGTGGCCACCTGCCTTGAACTGCTGCTGGTGATTTTTACGCTTTTTATCACCTTCCGTATGAACCGCCACCTGTGCAACTCCATTCACGAGCCGCTGGTGCAGCTGGAGCACTTTGCCGGCGAAATTGCCACCGGAAACCTGCGTGCCCGTGCTCCGGATACCAGCGTAACCGAGCTGTCTGCCCTGATCGGTCAGGTCAACACCATGGCCATGAAGCTGGAAACCCTCATGGAGCAGCGCCGCCAGGAGCAGATCAACCTGCAAAAGGCCGAGCTGCGCACCCTTCAGGCGCAGATCAACCCGCACTTTCTCTACAACACGCTGGACATGATCAGCTGGATGGGCTATGGCGCGTCCAACGCGGATATCTGCAAGGTCGTGGCCTCGCTTTCGGACTTCTTCCGCCTCAGCCTCAACAAGGGGGAGGACAGCTTTACCCTTGCCGATGAACTCAACCATGTGAAAAGCTACATCACCATTCAGGAATACCGCATGCGCCATATTCAGTTTCGACTGGAGGCGCCCCGGGAGCTGCTGAACCTGCGCGTGCCCAAGCTCATGGTGCAGCCGCTGGTGGAAAACGCGATTCTGCACGGGCTCAGGCCACGCAACTACCGCGGCCACATCACCATAAGCTGCGCGCTGGAACAGGCGTACCTGGTCATCCGTGTGATGGATGACGGCGTGGGATTTGACGAAAAGCTCCTTGGCGAACGCACGGAAAAAAGCACGAGCTATGGCCTGAAAAACATCCGCCAGCGGCTGGCCGTCCTCTATGACGATCGGGGAAGCCTGGAGATTGCGAACCGGCCCGAAGGCGGCGTGGTTGCCAGGCTGCGCTATCCTGCGGAAAAGGGCGCGCCTGCAGGCGGAAAGGGAGGGGCCGAATGAGGATTTTGATCGCTGATGACGAGGCTTTCGTGGTGGAGGGGCTGACGCTTTTGCTTCATCAGAACCTGCCGCAGGTCGAGATCATGACGGCGGACAACGGGCGCTCTGCGCTTGCCGTGCTCCGGGAGCGGGGAGCGGAGCCCGATCTGCTCATCACCGATCTGAACATGCCGCTCATGGACGGCATTGAGCTCAGCCAGCAGATCCGCCGGCGCTATCCGCGCTGCCGTATCATGATTATCAGCGGTTACGAGGACTTCGAGGCCGCGCGCTCCGCCATTGAGCTGGGCGCGCTTCGCTATATGCTTAAGCCCATCAACCACACCGAGATGGTGGCCTATGTGAGATCCGTGCTCGAGGACGTCGTGCGCGAGCAGGACGAGCGCATCCGCCACAGCACCGACAGGCTGGAGAGCCTGCTGGTGGACCTGCACAACCATATGCTGCTGGACGCGCCCTATGGTGGCGCCGAACGCATCGACAGGGAAACGGGGGACTACTGCGCCGTGCGCCTTGCGGTGGTGAGCCTCCCCGGCGGAGAAGGCGTTCCCTCGCTGCGCCCGGCAGTGGAAAAGGCCCTGAAAAGCCGCGGCGGGCCGGGCTATCTGATCCGCGCCGAGGGCGCGCAGGCAACGCTGCTGCTGTGCGACTTCGGGGAGGAGGACGTGTCCTGGCTGGAAGGCCTGCCGCAGGAGCTGGCGGCCGCGGTGCGGTATCCCGTGGCGGTGGGGGTGGGACGGCGGTGCGGCGCGCTCAGGGAGGTTCATCAGTCCTACCGGACGGCGGGCATGGCGGTGTGGCGGTCCTACCTGGCGGATGGGCATGCCGTCTGTTTCGACGACGACCTGACCGATGCGCCCGCAGAGGAAAACCGCATGGAAGCGGCGTTTCGGCTCCGGCAGGAGACGAAGCGCATGATGGATTTTTATACGCTGGTGCCGGAGAAGCAGCAGCTGACGCACCTGATGAACACGTTTCTGGCACAGCTGGAACAGCGTGCCGAGACTGCCGTGCGCCTGGCAAACGAGGCGGCAGACCTGGCGGCTGTTGTGTACGATTCCGTGCCGGACAACAATGTCCTGCCCTGGGTCGAGACAGATGTTCGCTGCCTGGAAAAGGTGCTGCAAATGCTGCGTCAGCAGGAACCGGATGCGGAAAAGATTCTTGCGCCCATCCAGGAAAAAAACCAGAACCGGGGTAATTTTCCACGTAAGAAAAAGGCAATGACAGACCTGGAGACGTTCGAACGTGTCAAAAAGCTGCGGGAGCAGTACACTGCACTGGAAAAGGAAATCGCTGCACTTCTTGAGACAGTGTACCCTTATGAGGCAGGCGACCTGGTACAGCACGCACAGCTGATGCCGCTGCTGTTGGAACTGGAAGAACAGCTGACGGCAGAGATTTGGCAGCAAAAAGTGCAGCAAAATGCCCTGGCGTTTGACGATGCAGAGCGGATGGCGCTGGAACTTCTGGCAGAACTCTCGCCGGAAGGAACAATTCAGCCCTCTGCGCTGGCAAAAGAATTACAGGCGTATTACCAGCTCATCATGATCGACGAATACCAGGATTCCAACAATAAGCAGGATGATATTTTCAAGCTGCTCTCCCGGAACTGCATCGAGCCGGAGACCGGGACGCTTCGCTACGGCGACAATGTTTTTCTCGTCGGCGATGTCAAGCAGTCGATTTATCGTTTCCGTCTGGCAAATCCCCAGAACTTTGTCCACGCCATTTCGTCTGCCGGAACCGAAACCAGCGTCTGCCGGCACATTGTGCTGAACCGGAACTTCCGCAGTGTTCCGGCTGTGCTGGATTTTGTCAACTTTGTCTGCGGCAGTCTGATGTCAGATACCTGCGGCGATGTGGCATACACCGATGCTGAGGCGCTCTATCCCGGCACGGATATTACCGAAATTCTGCCGGAGGAACAGCAGAAAGTCACAGTGGCAGTTCTGACGCCCGAGGACGATGCGGACACCGATGTGCAGATCGCATATGTGATCGGAAAGATCCAGGAAATGATCGTTGCCGGAGTGCCAGTTGCACAGAAAGACCATACCACACGTCCCTGCCAGTACAGGGATTTCTGCATCCTGCTGCGGACGAACCCCATGTGTACCAGCTTTGCTCATGCGCTGGAGCAGGCAGGCATCCCGGTGCAGAGTCCGGACGAAACCGGTTATCTAAAAGCACGGGAAGTGGGGCTGCTGCTGGATATGCTGCGTGTGCTGGACAATCCCACATTGGACACCTCGCTTGCGGCAATCATGCTTTCCCCGATGTTCTGGTTTACGCCGGAAGATCTGATGCGGATACGGATGCTTGGAAAAAAGACCAGCCTTTACAGTGCGGTCTGCATGGCAATCGGTGTAACGGAATCCGCCGAACCGGTGCAGCTGGACGATGTTCTGGTGCAGAAATGCCGCCAGCTGTATGATACTCTGCAAAAGCTGCGGCAGTCGTCCGGCATGATGACACTGGAGGCGCTGATTCGCCGGATCTACGATACCACAGACTTTTTGTCTGTCATGCAGCTGACAAAGGACGGCGACCGAAAGCGTGCCAATCTGCACCTGCTGCTGCAATATGCCAAACAGTACGAGGAGAACACGGATGCGGCACACAATGGAGTATCCGGTTTCCTGCGGTATATCGACTGGCTGCTGGACAGCGGAAACGATTTTCAGCAGACTTCGCTGACCGCAGGGGTGGAAAACGCTGTTGCCGTAAAAACCATGCACCGTTCCAAAGGACTGGAATATTCCTTTGTATTCCTGGGCAAGCTGGAATCTCCGTTTTCCACCGAGGACAGCCGGAAAAATGCGGTGTTCTCCGAAAAGGGACTGGTCGGGTTCTGCATCAAGAACCCGGAAAATTACACCCGTGCAAAGACCATGCCTTTTGCTGTCCTGGAACAGGAGAACCGAAACGCTTCCAGGAGCGAGGAACTGCGGCTGCTCTATGTTGCCATGACACGAGCCAAGCAGCAGCTGTTCCTGCCGCTGAATCTGAAAAAGGTGCGAACCAAAACGACTGACTATCTGGCGCAGTACAGCACACTGATTCTCCCGGACGGCACACTGCCGCCGCTGACAGTGCAGAACGCCGGTTCTATGGCGCACTGGGTCTGGATGTGCCTGGTGCTGCGGCATGATGCAGTACTGGCGAGAGAGATCAATCTGCCGCCGCAGTGCTGGAACACACCGGCGTGGAGCGAAAAACTGCAAATCCACTATGAATTTTCTTTGCCGCCGGTAACAAAGAGCGACACACTGCCGGAACAGGCGGTTATCCAGCCGGATGCGGATACGCTGAAAGACCTGAAAAAAATCACCGCCTTTCAGTATACTTCACCGGATTGCGGCAGACAGTCCCTGCTGAGTGTTTCCGCACTCCAGGAGGCACACCAAAAACGTGCGCCCGTCTGGAAACGTCCGGATTTCCGCTTGCAGGAGGGTCATCTGACCGGTGCAGAGCGTGGTACGGCGATCCACACCTTTTTCCAGTATGCGGATTTCCGCAAAGCGCAGGCTGATGTCCCGGCAGAGATCCAGCGTCTGCAAACCTATGGCTTTCTCACCCCGGAACAGGCGGCAGCTGTAAAGCCGGAGATCCCGGCGGCGTTTTTCCGGGACGACCTGTACCGCCGTCTCTGCCGCTCGAAACGTGTTCTCCGGGAACAAAAATTCCTGGTGCAGTGCCGTGATCTGAGTGCATATCCGGAGACGGCGGCGATCCTGCGGCGCTATGAAAACTCGGACAGCATTCTGAAAGGCATCATCGACCTGGCATTCCAGGAAGGAGATCACTTTGTGCTGGTGGATTATAAAACAGATACCGTTTCTTCGCCGGATGTGCTGGTGGACAGCTACCGGGAACAGCTGATGCTTTACTGCGGCGCACTGCAGTGCATCACAGGAATGCCGGTCAAAGAATGCTATCTGTACAGTACACATTTTCAAAAAAGTATTGAGGTAAAACCATGATGATAAATTTAACAGATATGAAAACAGTCCGGTCGATTCTGAGCCGTCACGGATTCCACTTTTCCAAGAAACTGGGACAGAACTTTCTGGTTGACCCGTCTGTCTGCCCACGCATCGCCGAAGAGGGAAACGCTGCGCCGGGATTTGGCGTGCTGGAGATCGGACCCGGCATCGGCACACTGACTCAGCAGCTGGCGCTGCGTGCGGAAAAAGTTACCTCTGTGGAACTGGATCAGCGTCTCCTGCCGATCCTGGAAGAGACAGTCGGCGAGTTCGACAACCTTCACATTCTCCACGGAGACATTCTGCAGTTTGATGTGCCGCAGCTGCTGGAGCAGGAATTTCCCGGAATGCACGTTGCAGTCTGCGCAAATCTGCCGTACTACATCACCACGCCGATTCTGATGCACCTGCTGGAAAGCGGTGCGCCCATCGACTCCATTACCGTCATGGTGCAGAAAGAAGTTGCTGAGAAATTGCAGGCACCGGTGGGAACACGAAATTCCGGTGCGATCACAGCGGCAGTGAACTACTACGGCACTGTGGAAATGCTCTTTACCGTGCCAAGAGACAGCTTTCTGCCGCCGCCGAATGTGGATTCCGCCGTCATCCGCATTGATGTGCAGAAGCGCTATGCAGCGGATACGAAACATCCGAAACACTTTTTCGCCATGCTGAAAAACGGTTTTTCCCAGCGCAGAAAGACGCTGGTGAATGCGCTTTCGGCAACCATGCACTACGAAAAGCCGGTTTTGCTGGACGCGCTGCGGGAACTGGGGCTGTCCGAAACAGTCCGCATGGAGAATCTGACCATGGAACAGCTGGTGGCGCTCAGCAACTGTCTTTCCGAGAAGGACAGTTCCGGGGAAGAAAAAGTGTAAACTTTTCGGAAATTGTAAAAAAACACTGGACAAGCACCGGAAAGTGTGGTATACTAATATCAATCAAGAAGTATGTCTGCGGATATGCTTATGAGCGGTTCCTTTAAGTTGATCCCGTGAGGTTGACAAGGCGTTTCATCAATCGGATATGATTCTTTTGCATTCGCTGGATGCAAAAGGTGTAAGCGCTTGCCTGTCAAAAACGGGTGAGTGCTTTTTTTGAACCTGCTGCCATGTGCAGACAGGGGTTACTGCGGAGATCGGGAGGTGTGTATGGAACAGAAAGCAGTCATCATGGACGAAAATGCCATGCGCCGTGCGGTTGCCCGGATCACATATGAGATTCTGGAACGCAATCGTGGTGCAGAAAATCTATGTATCGTGGGCATTCTGTCCCGTGGCGTTGTGCTTGCGGAACGGATTGCCCGGAAAATTTACGAACTGGAACAGGTCGAAGTAGAATTTGGCGCACTGGACATCACGCCGTTTCGGGATGACCGCATCGCCGATGCCACCCACACTGCCCGGAGTACCATTCATTTTCCGGTACAGGATAAGCGTGTGGTGATCGTGGACGATGTTTTGTACACGGGACGGAGCTGCCGGGCTGCCATTGATGCCATTCTGGCGATCGGCAGACCCCAGTGTATGCAGCTTGCCGTGCTGGTGGATCGTGGCCATCGTGAACTTCCGATCCGTCCGGATTATATCGGGAAAAATGTTCCCACAGCGCAGAGCGAGACGGTACAGGTCTCTGTGCAGGAGATAGACGGAACAGATTGTGTTGTGATTTATCAGAACACCGATGCAGAAATGAGGAAAGAATGAAACAGACCATTTTGATTCGCAATGTGCAGGTCGTACAGGGCGACGTGATGCCGAGATGCGATATGCTGATTCAGGACGGCGTGATCGCAAAGTTTGGCAGGGACTTGCCGGATGCGGCAGGGCTGACGATCGACGGTTCCCGTCTGACGGCACTGCCGGGCTTGTTTGATATGCACGTTCACCTCCGTGATCCGGGTCAGACCCATAAAGAGGACATCTTCACCGGCGCAGCTGCGGCACTTGCCGGCGGCGTTACCGGCGTAGCGTGTATGCCCAATACCACACCGGCGATCGACAGCGTGGATACCGTTCGGTATATCTGCGAAAAGGCATCCCATACCGGCGTAGAGGTACACCCGGTGGGCTGCATTACCAAGGGACTGAAAGGCGAAGAAATGTGCGATTATGCCGCTCTGAAAGAGGCAGGCATCTGCGCCATTTCCGATGACGGCAGACCGGTGGAATGCGCTGAGACTATGCGCAAGGCATTGATCCAGGCAGCAGAACTGGGCATCCCGGTGATCTCTCACTGCGAGGATCTGTCCATTATTGACGGCGGCATCGTAAATCGTGGCAAGGCATCGGAAACACTGGGCGTAAAGGGTATGGACCGTGCATCCGAGGACTATATCACAGCCCGTGAGATCATTCTGGCAGCATCGGCGAATGTGCCGATTCACATTGCACACGTCAGCACCTACGGCAGCGTGGAGATCATCCGCCATGCCAAGGCGCAGGGCGTAAAGGTGACTTGTGAGACCTGTCCGCACTACTTCCTCATGACGGAAGATGCCGTACTCAGCGGCGATGCAGACTATCGGATGAATCCGCCGCTCCGGACGGAAAAAGACCGCAAGGCTGTGCTGGAGGGCGTGCTGGACGGTACAATTGACTGCATTGTGACAGACCATGCACCTCATGCGCCGGAAGAAAAGGCAGACTTCTATCATGCCCCGAACGGTGTGATCGGAATGGAAACCTCTCTGGCGGCATCGCTGAAGCTGGTACACGCCGGAATGCTGACACTGCCCCAGCTGGTCGAGAAAATGGCAGAGAATCCGAGACGGATTCTGGGTCTGCCGCAGCATAAGCTTGCAGTGGGCGAGCCGGCAGATATTACTCTGGTCGATCTGGACTATCACTGGATAGTTGATCCGGAAAAAATGCACTCCAAAGCGAAGAACGTGATCTGGAAAGGCAAGACACTGGTGGGAAAACCGGTGTATACCATCACAGACGGCGTGATTCGCTATCAAGATACAGAATATATGGCAAACCGCAAGTAACAGTGGATTTGTCAAGGGAAAGGAATAGATGCAAATGGCTTTTGATAGACTGATTCAGCGGATTGATGAACTGCACAATCCGTCCGTAGCCGGACTGGATCCCCGTCTGGAATATGTGCCGCAGTACATCCGGGATGCCAGCTTTGTCAAGTATGGACACACCCTGGAGGCAGCAGCAGATGCGATCCTTCAGTTCAATAAGGCACTGATCGATGCACTGTGTGATGTTGTCCCGGCAATCAAGCCTCAAGCGGCTTACTATGAAATGTACGGCTGGGAGGGTGTCCGCACACTGGCAGAGACTATCCGCTATGCGCAGAGCAAGGGAATGTTTGTCATGACAGACGGCAAGCGCAACGACATCGGCGCAACTATGACTGCATATGCAACTGCACACCTGGGCAAGACAGAGGTAGACGGCGTAGAGCTGGAAGCCTTTGGCGCAGACGCACTGACCGTAAACGGCTATCTGGGAACAGACGGCATTCAGCCGCTGCTGGACGTGTGCGAAAAGTATGACAAGGGCATCTTTGTTCTGGCAAAGACCTCGAATCCGTCCAGCGGAGAACTCCAGGACAGACAGATCGACGGCAAGCCGGTCTATGAGATCATGGGTGAAATGTGCGAATCCTGGGGCAGCAAGCAGATCGGTGCCTACGGCTATTCCGCTGTCGGCGCAGTTGTAGGCGCAACCTATCCGGAACAGCTGGCTGAACTGCGTCAGAAACTGCCGCACACCATGTTCCTGGTGCCGGGATACGGCGCACAGGGCGGCGGCGCACAGGGTGTTGCCGGTGCATTTGATAAAAACGGCAGAGGTGCGATCGTAAACTCTTCCCGTGCTATCATGTGTGCATGGAAGAAGGAAGGAAACTGCCCGGAGACTGCATTTGCAGAGGCAGCGAGAAGAGAAGCAATCCGTATGCGTGATGATATCACCGCATATCTATAAATTTATTCAGGTTGGAAAGGACTGGTGTCATGTCATTATTGGAACGAGGCGATAAAGCCTATCTGCTTCTGGCAGACGGAACAATTTTCGAGGGCTTGCATTTTGGTGTCAAAGGAACTGCAATCGGTGAGGTCGTATTTACAACGGGTATGACCGCATATCAGGAGACACTGACCGATCCCAGTTATTATGGACAGCTGGTGACACAGACGTTTCCGCTGATCGGAAACTATGGTGTGAATGCAGCAGACAGCGAGTCTGCACAGTCCTATATTCACGGCTACATTGTCCGGGAATGGTGCAACACACCGTCGAACTTCCGTATGGAGGGCGACATTGACGGTTTCCTCAAGGAGCAGAACATTGTAGGTATCTATAACATTGATACCCGTAAGCTGACCCGGATTATCCGTGAGGTCGGCGTTATGAATGGCGTGATTACCACAGAAGATGTTTACGCCAAGAAAGAAGAACTGCTGGAACAGGTTCGCAAGTATACCATCAAGAACGCTGTTGTCAGCGTAACCGGTACAGAACCCAGAACCTACAGCGAAGGCACACCGAAGTACAAGGTGGCACTGTACGACTTCGGCTATAAGCGCAACATCCGGAATGAACTGGTGAAGCGTGGCTGCGAAGTTGTCGTACTTCCGGCAACCACCAGTGCAGAGGAACTGAAAGCAATGCACGTGGACGGCATTATGCTTTCCAATGGCCCTGGAGACCCGTCTGAAAACCAGGCGATCATCGACAACGTGGGCGAGATTGCAAAGCTGGGCATTCCGATCTTCGGCATCTGCCTGGGACACCAGCTGCTGGCGCTCTCTCAGGGATGTCGGACAGAAAAGCTCAAGTATGGTCACCGTGGCGCAAACCAGCCGGTCATCGACTTGAACAGCCATCGCACTTATGTTACCAGCCAGAACCACGGCTATGCAGTTGTGGGTGAGAGCCTGGATCCGGAGATCGGTACAGTTTCTCATATCAATGCCAATGATAAAACCTGTGAGGGCATCCGCTATCATAAGATCAATGCCTTTACAGTGCAGTTCCACCCGGAGGCACACGGCGGTCCGCTGGATACGGCATATTTGTTCGATGAATTCGTTGCTGTGATGGAAAAGGAGAAGAAGTAAGTTATGCCATTGAGAAGT
>OLRI01003010.1_pt1 | contig 10637 bp, 7 predicted proteins | sample 1672871 | NCBI WGS metagenome assembly OLRI01 (sample SAMEA3136732, study PRJEB25190) | human gut metagenome
GTGTTCGATTTTGAAAAACCAAAAATTGAAATCGCAGAAATTTCAGAAGACAAGACATATGGCAGATTTGTTGTAGAGCCATTAGAGAGAGGTTACGGTACAACACTTGGAAACTCTTTAAGACGTATCATGCTTTCTTCTTTACCGGGCGCTGCAGTAAGCCAGGTCAAGATTGATGGTGTTTTACATGAATTCAGCTCTATTCCTGGTGTTAAGGAAGATGTTACAGAAATCATCATGAATATCAAGAACCTTGCAATTCGCAATAATAGTTCTACAAATGAACCAAAGGTTGCATATATCGAATTCGAAGGTGAAGGCGTTGTTACAGCAGCCGATATTCAGGTTGATTCAGATATCGAGATTTTGAATCCTGAGTTAGAGATTGCACACTTGAATGGTGGAGCAGATTCTAAGCTTTACATGGAGCTTACAATCACTAACGGCAGAGGTTATGTCGGAGCAGAGAAGAACAAGAACGAGGATACACCAATCGGAGTTCTTGCTGTAGATTCAATCTACACTCCTGTTGAGCGTGTTAATCTTACTGTAGAGAATACCCGTGTAGGTCAGGTTACAGATTACGATAAGCTTACATTAGATGTATTTACAAATGGTACATTGGAGCCGGACGAGGCAGTCAGCCTTGCAGCTAAGGTGTTAAGTGAGCACTTAAATCTGTTCATCGATCTTTCAGAGGCAGCACAGCAGGTTGACGTTATGGTCGAGAAGGAAAACGATGCTCAGGAGAAGGTTCTTGAGATGAACATCGATGAGCTTGAGCTTTCAGTTCGTTCATACAACTGCTTAAAGCGTGCAGGAATCAACACTGTTGCAGAGCTTATCAATAGAACACCTGAGGACATGATGAAGGTTCGTAACCTTGGTCGCAAGTCTTTAGAGGAAGTTTTAGCAAAATTAAAAGAATTAGGTTTAGAGTTAAATCAGACTGAGGAATAATTCATTCGAATAATCCTTGCACTGATTCTTCTAAATAAATTGGTCATATATAAATTTTAAATATCATATTTATGTTTATGTGTGACAAAACTCATAGCGGCAGGGTCAGTAAGACCAAAGAGCGTGACCATGTCTGATACATGAGTGGCAACTGATTTGAGCATTTGCTTTTTGAAATAAAGCAAAGCTTTATCACAACAAGATACGATGTCTGGCAGTAAGACCGAAGAGCGTGACCGGATGTCCCACAAATGGAGGAAATTAAAATGGCAAAATATCGTAAGTTAAGCAGAACATCAAGCCAGAGAAAGGCTTTACTCAGAGGTCAGGTTACACAGCTTCTTGTTAACGGAAAGATCGTTACTACAGAGGCTAAGGCTAAAGAGGTTCGTAAGATCGCTGAGGGTCTTATCGCATTAGCAGTAAAAGAGAAAGACAACTTCGAAGAGGTTACTGTAACAGCTAAGGTTGCCCGCAAGGACAAAGATGGCAAGAGAGTAAAAGAGGTTGTAGACGGAAAGAAAGTTACTGTTTATGACGAAGTAGAGAAGAAGATCAAGAAGGATTCTGCTTCACGTCTTCATGCCAGAAGACAGATGCTTAAGGTTCTTTACACAGCTAAAGAGTCTGACGGCACAAAGAAGGGAACAAAGACTATCGATGTAACAAACAAGTTATTCGATGAGATCGCTCCTAAGTATGCTGATCGTAACGGTGGTTACACAAGAATCGTTAAGATTGGACAGCGTAAAGGTGACGGAGCTTTAGAGGTTCTCCTTGAGTTAGTTTAATATTTAATCGGTATAAATCTTAGACTAAATTAAACCAGAGATTTGAGTGGATGACACTCACTTCTCTGGTTTTTTATATTACTAAGATAATTATTCTAAACTTTGAGAAAAACTGATGCGTTTTACTTGCATGTATAGTTCGACTGCCTTTGGTTTGAATTCGTAACTGTAACGCATAAAAATACCCCTTTCACTGGATATCCAGTAAAAGGGGTACATATTAATTTCACACGGCTTTTTATAAATGCGCTTAATTATTTATTTTTTGCTGCAGCCTGCTCGTCATTGTACTTCTGAACACACTTCTTGATTCTGTCATATGGTGAGAGAAGATCACTGATAGAACAGTCGTGGTTTAATGTATCAATGAGGTATGCGATGTATTTGCTCATGTCACAGCTGATATAGTACTCCTTAGAGAGAAGCTCCGGTGACTGGTAGATAAGGTTTGTTGTAACTACTCTGTAGATGAGACCCTCCTCGTAAGCCTTGTCAAATGAAGCAAAGCCGTTTGTAAAGAGACCGAATGTAGAAACAACAAAGATTCTGTTAGCTTTACGCTTCTTGAGCTCTCTTGCTGTATCTATCATACTCTCGCCGGAAGAAATCATATCATCGATGATAAGAACATCCTTACCCTCCACATTTGTTCCGAGGAACTCATGAGCTACGATAGGGTTACGTCCGTCAACGATACGGCTGTAATCACGACGTTTGTAGAACATACCCATGTCTACTCCGAGTACGTTTGCAAGGTAGATAGCACGGTTTGTAGCGCCCTCATCAGGAGAGATAATCATAAGATGGTCAGCATCAATAGTGATATCCTTTACGTTCTTTAAAATGCCCTTAATGAACTGGTAAGAAGGCATTACATTCTCAAAGCCGTTCAGAGGAATAGCATTTACCACACGAGGGTCATGAGCATCGAAGGTGATGATATTGTCTACACCCATGTTGATAAGCTCCTGAAGAGCCAATGGACAGTCAAGAGACTCACGGCCTGTACGTCTGTGCTGACGGCTCTCATAAAGGAAAGGCATGATAACTGTGATTCTTCTTGCTTTTCCGCCGGCTGCAGCGATAACACGCTTTAAGTCTGCGTAGTGGTCATCAGGTGACATGTGGTTTGTCTGACCGCATACTGTATAGGTAAGACTGTAGTTTGTTACATCTACCATGATGTACAGATCATAACCACGAACTGACTGGTTGATAACACATTTAGCCTCGCCGGAACCGAATCTAGGTGTAGAAGGCTTGATAATGTAGCTGTTTTTGTAGTAGTCCTTGAAAGCACTCTCGTTAGCATGCTGGTGCTCTCTGTGCTCTCTCCAGCCCTGTAAGTATGCATCTACCTTCTGGGCAAGACCTATACAACTGTCGGTTGCAACAAGTCCAAGTGTACCGGTTGGCATAGTCTCCAAAATTCTCTCATCGTTTGGCATTGTTATTCCTCCATATAACCATATAATAAATAAACTAAATATATAATATAAAAAGCGTTATTTGGAAAGACGCTTTTTAATTCGTATGTCATCTCCAAAGAGCTTGATAAAACTATAATTGCTTGAAATTCTTGAAAGTGTTCTCTCGGAGTAAATATCTGCTATCTGCTCCAGATTCAGATTAGTGGAAATAATAGTAGATTTCTGTCGCAGTATGCGCTCATTTACACAAAGGAAAAGCTGTGATGTGGTAAATGAGTTGGAAAGCTCGGTTCCGAGATCGTCTATGATAAGTAAATCACAGTCGAATATATTCTGGTGCGCTGCGATGGCATCTGCATCCTTTTCAAACACACCTTTGCTTAATATATCAAATAATTGGAATGCTGTAAAGTAAATTACGGAGTAACCTGCATCTAAAAGCTCTTTTGCAATGCAATTAGATAAAAAAGTCTTTCCGACACCGGTATTACCGTAGAAAAATATGTTTTTAGGTTTGTTTTCAAAATTGTCTATAAATTCATGACAGTTCGTCACTGCAAGCTTTGCTGTGGCAAGAGCAGACAGCCCTGTCGCAGGATTTTTCTGCTCATCTGAGTAATAATCGAATGAGAGCGTGGAAAAATTCTCACGAGACAAAATCTCCCTGATATTGGACTGCGAATAAACGGTATTGATAATAGCCTGCTTGAAGCAATGACATTTCTGACCATCTATATACCCGGTATCATGGCAATCTGGACAGGTGTAAATAGGCTCAAAATAATCAAGCGGATATCCGAGTGTGGATAGCAGTGCAGCACGCTCCTCCTTATAGTCCTCGATTGCAAGGCGTAAAGCGGCAAGGGCATTATCATCACCGTCCATAAGCTTGTACGCCTGCCTGACAGATGCGGATGCAATCTCTGAGTCAATTTCCCTGAGGCGGGGTGCCTTGCGATAGGCTTCCTCAATACGCTTGTCATGTATGTATTTGTTCTGAAGCTGGCGTTTATCGTAGCCTCGCATTATCTCATCATATTGAGCATTGGTAAGTGCCATATATCCTCCTTGGGATGTGTAAATCTAACTTGAAAATCATATAATTGAAATCATGTAGCTTAAATCATACCGTAGAATTCAGAAACAGCTTCTCCAGCTTGTCGTAATCATTGTTTCGCTGATTGAAGTTGTTAAATTTATTCTTGGAACTTGAATTATTGTTTTTTGGTTTTGAGGAACCGTTTGCAGCATTTGTGCCTTGTGATGAGCCTGTAGCAGAGGCTTTATTGGCCTTGGCAAAGTTGGCATCAAGCACTTCAACATCCTTTAATGTATGTACATCCTTTTTCTTCCAGTTCGCGAGTATCGAGTCTGTGTACTCGAAGCTTGGCTTCTGGATAGCTGAAATAGTTTTACTGCAGGCGGCTTTTACAAGCTCTATATCGAAACCGTATTCGCCGACCCATTTGTTGATGAGTGACACCTCAGAGTCAACCAGATTGCGGCCTGTGATGCCTAGAGCCTTCATTACAGAATAGTAAATCTGTGAGTGAGCGGCTGCATCGTCCTTTGCCTGGTCTACGGTCTTTATGCCGGCATCGGCCCAGCCGAGAGCGACCTTGTTCATGTAACGAAGGCTGGAATGTCCTTTGGTAATGCAGTACTCTACGAGATATTCTACCAGGTCGGTAGAAAAATGAAGCTCGTCCAGCCAGTAGAGCACCATATTGGTGTCTGTGGATGAGAGCGTATGCTTCAGATATGTCTCTATAATAAAGAAAAGCTCTGAAATGTCAGGATTCTTTCTAAACTCCTTAATCTCATCAAGTGTGTATTCCTTCTGTGAAGAAGCAGCTTTGTCAGGAGTCTGGCTCTTAAGCTTTTCCACAACAGAATCATGCATCCGAGTATTCACGGTAGAAATATTCTGTGCAGCATTATTAACCACGCTGTTTTGCAAAATATTCTGTGCAGCATTATTAACTACGCTGTTTTGCAAATTATTCTGCGCGGCATTATCAGCCACAGCGCTTTGTATATTACTCTGAGCAGCCTGCATACCGGATACAGAAAGACTGCAGAGGTTGATTCCCATAATCTGGCCATCAGCGCCGGTTTGCACCTGCAAAATGCCCTCAGAGGCCCAGTAATTGAGGGCACGTATGATGTCGGCTTCAGTATTGCTGAAATGATCGGCAATCTCTGAAATAGTTGCTATGCCTGCCCCGGAGCCTGTCGCACGGAGCAGATAAAGGTATACCTTGACAAACTCACCGTTTGCCTTTGGCATGTATTGATCTATAAAAATATCTGACACAGTAGTGAATGATGTTGCTATGTCACTGCTAATGTTTATCGCTGTCATATAAAAAACTCTCTTTCGCTTAACCTGTGAGCAATTATAGCACAATATTTTAACCGTGTGAAGATGGTAAAAGTGCTACAAGCCTTGTAAACTCGGGCTTTCCGAGTCCACAAAAAAATGTGGATAACGTGGATAACTGTGTAAAATAATTGAAAAATCAATGTATCACAGGGTATATAAGCTGTTGAAAATTATTTAAAAAATCCACACACAAAATGAGAGTTGTTAACATTTTGTATGTGGATAACGTGGATAACTTATTTCTTAAGCAGGTCTTCGCCGATTTCTACTACATTTCCGGCACCCATTGTTATCAACAGGTCACCGTTTACACAATTTTCTGATAAAAATTTCTCGATTTCCTCAAATGATGGGAAATAGTGCGCATTCACACCTTTTTCGAGCAATAAATCCAGGATATCCTTAGATGAGATACCATATGTGTTCTGCTCACGCGCAGCATAGATATCAGCAAGCACCACAACATCTGCCATTGAAAGAACATCGGCAAAATCATTTAAGAATGCCTTGGTTCTGGAATAGGTGTGTGGCTGGAAGCAAAGGACAAGCCTGTCATGTGGATATTTTTGTGCGGCTGTCAGTGTTGCGCGGATCTCGGTTGGATGGTGAGCGTAGTCATCAATGATTGTGACGCCGTTTACCTTGCCCTTGTACTGGAAACGTCTGTCAGCACCGCCAAATTTGTCAAGGCCTGTGAGGATAGACTCCTCATCAAGACCGAGTGTGGTGGATAAAGCTATGGCTGCGAGCGCATTGCTTACATTGTGAGCGCCCGGAACAGAGAGTTTTACGTCGAAAAGTGGACTACCCTGTCTCATAGCTGTAAAAGATGCACAAGCTTTATCGTCATAGGTTATATTTTCCGGATAGAAATCATATTTTGAATCAAAGCCATAGGTGATAATCTTCTGAGGAAGCCCTGCGACAATCTCCTCATAGCGGTCAATCTCACCGTTGATGATGGTAGCACCGCCTGCGAGAGTGTTTGATGCATACTCGCGGAAGGAATGCCTGATGTCGTTGATATCCTTGAAGAAATCCAGATGCTCAGCCTCAATATTTAAAATAATACTGTAGCGTGGTCTGAAATTCAAAAAGCTGTTTGTGTACTCACACGCCTCAGAGATGAAGTACTCTGAATCGCCCACACGCAGATTGCCGTGGATAGATGACAAAATACCTCCTACGGAAATGGTAGGATCTGTCTGGGCGGCGAGAAGAATCTCGCTGATCATGGATGTGGTGGTAGTCTTGCCGTGTGTGCCGGCTACAGCGATAGAATAATCGTAATTGTCCATAATCTGTCCGAGAAGCTCGGCTCGGGTAAGCATTGGAATACCGGCTGCCTTTGCTGCGGCAAACTCAGGATTGCTTTCATGGATAGCAGCAGTGTAAACCACCAGGTCGATACCGGAGGTGATATTGTCTGCGCTCTGGCCATATATGACTTTTATGCCCTTGGCAGCAAGAGTCTTTGTGAGGTCTGATTCCTTTGAATCGGAGCCGGAAATTGTAAAGCCCTCCTCATGCAAAATCTCTGCGAGACCGCTCATGCTGATACCGCCGATGCCTATGAAATGGATGTGTATTGGTTTGCTGAAATCTATTTTATACATTAATTTTACCTGCCTGATTTATTATAATTTATATTGTAACTATTAAGAATCGCTGAGAACAAAAAGCCGATGCGTCATGATTGCATGTAAGCAACAGATTTTCTTGTTCTGAATAGTTACTTTATATTAATTATACAACTAAATATAGTATTTGCAAAGGAAAAATAAGGTGAAAGCAGGCATGACTTTCAAATGATAAGAACCATAGCCGGTTAAACAGATATACGATAAATGACACTTGTGCAAAATGTCGAAAAAAAAGAAAAATATTATTTGATTTTGTGAAAAATGTTGAAGTGATAATGCGGCTGTGGTATAATTTTTTTATAAAAATAATTCATCCGGACCATATGAATTTGATGGGTTTAAAGTATATAGCAGCAACTATAATTTATATGGAAACAATTGTGATTTATTATGGAAGCATTACAGATACGGTTATTACAGAAACAAGTGGTAGGGACCGGATGGGCACAACAAAAATTAGGACAGACGAGGAGTGATAACGTGATTAAGAAAGAAATGATAGCCATGCTTTTAGCAGGCGGTCAAGGCAGCAGACTTGGTGTTCTGACAGCGAACGTAGCAAAACCGGCAGTTTCGTTTGGTGGAAAGTACAGAATCATAGATTTTCCGCTTAGCAACTGCATCAATTCAGGCATTGATACAGTGGGTGTACTTACACAGTATCAGCCACTCAGACTTAACAGCCACATCGGAATAGGTATTCCGTGGGACCTCGACAGGAATAATGGAGGAGTGGCAATATTGCCTCCTTATGAGAAGAGCGGCAACAGCGAGTGGTACACAGGTACAGCCAATGCAATCTACCAGAATATGAGGTATATAGACAGTTACAACCCGGACTATGTGTTGATACTGTCAGGAGACCACATTTACAAGATGGACTATGAGGTGATGCTTGATTTCCACAAGGAAAACAATGCAGATGTGACCATAGCAACCATGCCGGTGCCTATCGAGGAGGCCAGCCGATTTGGTATCGTCATAGCCGATGATGATAAGCGCATCAATGCATTTGAGGAAAAGCCGGTTCATCCGCGCAGCAATCTCGCATCAATGGGCATTTACATATTCTCATGGCCGGTGCTAAAGGAAGCCTTACTTGCACTAAAGGATCAGGAAAACTGTGATTTTGGCAAGCATGTCATACCATACTGCTTTGAAAACGATAGACGTATGTTTGCATACGAGTTCAACGGATACTGGAAGGACGTAGGTACACTGGGCTCATACTGGGAGGCCAATATGGAGCTTGTGGACCTCATTCCGGAGTTCAATCTGTACGAGGAGTATTGGAAGATTTACACAAAGAATGATGCAATCGAGCCACTTTATATAGCCAAAGGAGGTCATGTGGAGCGAAGCATCATGGGTGAGGGCTGTGAATGCTATGGTCATGTGGAGCATTCTGTTATAGGTGCCAACGTCAAGATTGGAAGAGGCGCAGTAATACGTGATTCCATTATCATGTGTGACACGGAGATAGGCTCCAATGTCACGATAGACAAGTCCATCATTGCCGAAAATTGCAAGGTGGGCGACAATGTGACACTTGGCTTCGGACAGGAGAAGCCGAACGTATTAAATGAGAGCATATACTCATTTGGGCTGGTCACTATAGGAGAAGATTCTGTGATACCGGACGGGGTAAAGATAGGCAAAAATACAGCAATCTCCGGTGTTACATACGAAGAGGATTACAAAGACGGTGTGCTTGAGGGCGGAGAAGTTATTATCAAGGCAGGTGACGGAAAATGAAGGCAATAGGAATAATTTTGGCCGGCGGCAACAATAATAGGATGAAGGAACTGACAGCAAAACGAGCAGTACCGGCCCTGCCGGTAGCAGGCAGCTTCAGAAGCATAGATTTTGCGCTCAGCAGCATGTCAAACTCACATATACAGACTGTCGCAGTACTGACCCAGTACAATGCACGCTCACTGAATGAGCATTTAAGCTCATCAAAATGGTGGAATTTTGGCAGAAAGCAGGGGGGCTTATTCCTCTTTACACCTACAGTCACAGCGGACAACAGTGACTGGTATAGGGGCACGGCAGATGCGATGTATCAGAACATTGATTTTCTCAAGAGACGCCATGAGCCATATGTCATCATTAGCAGCGGTGACTGTGTATACAAGCTGGATTTCAACAGAGTGCTTGATTTTCACATCGAGAAAAAATCAGACATTACAGTGGTATGCAAGGACATGATGTACAACGACGATGTCAGCCGTTTTGGTGTGGTACGCATGGATGATGAGTCAAGAATCACAGAGTTTGATGAAAAGCCAATCGAGGCCTCATCCAACACCATTTCCACAGGTATCTATGTCATCAGGAGACGACAGCTCATAGAGCTTTTGGAGGCGGCAGCTGAGGAAAACAGATTCGATTTCGTAAATGATATCCTCGTGCGCTACAAAAATGTAAAGAAAATATATGGCTACAAGATAAATTCATACTGGAACAATATCGCCGATATTGATGCATACTTCAAGACCAATATGGATTTCTTAAGACCTGACGTCAGAAGCTATTTCTTCAGGGAGGAGCCGACCATCTGCTCAAAGGTGGACGACCTGCCACCGGCCAAGTTTAATCCGGGCTCAGACATTTCAAACAGCCTCGTATCAAGTGGCTGTATCATAAACGGAAGCGTGGAGGATTCGGTGCTTTTCAAGCAGGTATTTGTGGGCAAAAACACCACAGTGAAGAACTGCGTGATACTCAATGACGTCTACATAGGCGACAATGTGCACCTCGAAAATTGCATCGTAGAGAGCCGTGGAACCATCAATCCAAACACCTGCTATTGTGGTGAGGATGGAGTCATGATAGTAAAAGAAAAAAATGTAAGATATGTAATTTAAAAACAGACCAGGGGGACAAAAATATGCAGATTACAGACATCAGAATTCGTAAGGTAGAAAAAGAGGGCAAGATGAAGGCGGTTGTGTCAATCACAATCGATGATGAATTCGTGGTACATGACATCAAGGTAATCGAAGGAGAAAAGGGACTTTTCATCGCCATGCCAAGCCGCAAGGCAAACGATGGCGAGTACAGGGATATAGCCCATCCGATTAACTCTGCCACACGCGAGAATATCCAGAATATGATTCTTGAAAAGTATAAGACAGAGATTGAGAATGTATAAAACAGTCAAATGCTGTAGCAAATGTAAATAATAATTTTGGTATGTGTATATCAGACGAAATCGCGCAAGTGCATCGGAGGAGATTGGCTTGCGCGGTTTTTATGTAATAAGGGTTTGATTAGAGAATAAAAAGTAAGCATATATTCATTTTAGACCCTCGTCTTTTACCCTTGTCTTTTAGAGAGAAATTTGATGACAAACTGTCCTCTCTGTGTTACAATCAACTCAAAGCATTATATTTCTGTAAATACGACACCACAGCATATTTTT
>OLRI01003014.1_pt1 | contig 10633 bp, 7 predicted proteins | sample 1672871 | NCBI WGS metagenome assembly OLRI01 (sample SAMEA3136732, study PRJEB25190) | human gut metagenome
CGATCTTCTTCCACAGATCCCAGCCGTTGCCCGGCTTGATGGTGGGATCAAAGCCCGCGGCCTTGTCCTGAGCGCCGATGGTGCAGCTCTCCACGCAGCCGCCGTTGGTGATGAAGAGCAGGTCGTTCTCGGTGAGGTCGATGGTCCTGCTCTCCCCCTTGTGATCCACGGTCACGCTGCTGGCCTGCTTTTTGCCGCCCTCGATCCTGAACTGGACATCGGTGACCTTGGTCTCGTACTGGAAGTCCACGCCGTGGTCCTTCAGGTAGGTGACCATGGGCAGGATGATGGATTCATACTGGTTGTAGCGGGTAAAGCGCAGGGCGGTGAAATCGGGCAGACCGCCGATGTGGTGGATATAGCGCTTGAGGTAGAGCTTCATTTCCAGCGCGCTGTGCCAGTTCTCAAAGGCGAACATGGTGCGCCAGTACATCCAGAAGTTGGAGGAGAACACCTCATCGTCAAAGATATCGGTGATCTTTTTATCCTGCAGCTGCTCGTCCGGGGTGAAGAAGAGCTTCATGATCTCCATGGCACCCTGATCGGAGATGGCGAATTTTCCGTCGGTGTGGGCATCCTGGCCGCGGTTGACAGTAGCACGGCAGAGGGACTTGTTGGGGTCCTCCTTGTTCAGCCAGTAATACTCGTCCAGCACGCTGGATCCCTCGGTCTCCAGCGAGGGGATGGAGCGGAGCAGGTCCCACATGACCTCGAAATGGTTGTCCATCTCACGGCCGCCGCGCATGACATAGCCGATATCGTACTTGTAGCCGTCGCAGGCACCGCCGGGCAGCGGGTCCTTCTCAAACACATGGATGTGGTCGCCCTGCATCTGGCCGTCACGGACCAGGTAGCAGGCGGCAGTCAGGGCCGCCAGACCGGAGCCGATGAGGTAAGCAGATTTATTGTCAACGCCCTCAGGCTTTTTGGGGTGTGCAAATGCTTCGTAGTTGCCACTGGAATAATACATACTGGGAACCTCCTGTAAATCGTATTGGGAAGACCGCGTTCATGGTTCTGTGTCGTCTTTCCTTTCGTTGTGCCTAGTATACCCCAGTGGTTTTTTCAGAACAACAAACAAATCCTGAACAGTGTATAAAATTTATACAAAACACAACCATTGTCGGAAATATGACGAAACTGTGTATAACCCCACAGTCACCTGCGGTGACAGCCCCCGCTAATAGGGGGGCCTTTGGCATTGCATAAAGCTTTGCAAGTCCCCCTTTCCGCACAGACTGCACCATTATGCCAAGGGCTCCCCTACTAGGGGAGCTGGCGCAAAGCGCCTGAGGGGTTTCGTCCAACAAAAAAAGCGCTCACCCTCCAGGGAAGGTGAACGCTTGCGTTTCTTTATCAGTTATTTTGTTTCGGGTGCCACCTCAAAATCGACCTTGCCAAGGTTGATATCGGCGCGGACGATGGTGATCATCATGCTGTCGCCCAGGCTCCAGGTCTTGCCGGAGGCGGGGTCAGAAAGGCGGATTCCCTCGGTGAGGGTGGTGCCGGTGGCGGTCAGGCTGGAAGCAGGCACAAAGCCCTCCACGCCGTTCTCCAGCTCCACAAAGATGCCGCGCTGGGTCACGCCGGAGATGATGCCCTCGTAGCACTCACCCAGATGGCGGCGGGCGTACTCGGCCTTGTAGTAATCCTCGGCCTTGCGCTCGATCTGAACGGCCAGCACTTCCCGCTCGCTGGACTGCTTGGAGGCCTTCTCCGCGAAATCGGTGTAGCGGACGATCATGGTCTCCTTGTCGGTGCCGCTGAGCAGGTCGGTCATCATGCGGTGGATGGCCAGATCCGGGTAGCGGCGGATGGGGCTGGTGAAGTGGGCGTAATCCTTGAGCACCAGACCATAGTGGCCCTTGGGCTTTTCCTCATAGCAGGCCTTGGACATGCAGCGGAGCATTCCGGTGTTGACGATCTGCTCAAACGGGGTACCGCGCACGCCCTCCAGAATGGCGCTCAGCTCCTTGGGGGTGGGCACTTCCTTGGCAAAGTGGTCGTTGATGCCGCAGGCCTGCAGCAGGCTGTGCAGGCGCTCCAGCTTCTCGCCGTTGGGCTCCTCGTGGACACGGTAGACAAAGGGGATCTGCTTGACCCGGGCAAAGTGGGCGGCGCACTGGTTGGCCAACAGCATGAACTCCTCGATCATGGCCTCGCTCTCGCCGGAGGTGCGCTTTTTCACATCGATGCAGTGGCCGTTCTCATCCAGAATGAGCTTGACTTCCCCGCTCTCGAAATCGATGCAGCCGCGCTCCTTGCGCAGGCGGGCGCGGTGGGCGTACAGCTCCTTCATGGCGGGCAGCTGATCCAGCACCTCGGCGTACTTGGCCTGTGTCTCGGCATCGGCAGTGCCGGCCAGCAGGGCGTTGATCTCAGAATACACGCCCTTGACCCGGCTGCAAATGATGGATTTGACGAACTTGTAGTCGGTCAGATTGCCGTCCTGATCCAGACGCATCAGGCAGGAGAACGCCAGGCGCAGCTCCTTCTCGTTCAGGGAGCAGATGCCGTTGGAAAGGCTCTTGGGCAGCATGGGCACGACCTGATCCGCATAGTAGACCGAAGTGGCGCGGTTGAAGGCCTCCTCGTTCAGCTCACTGCCGGGCTTGACGTAGTGGGAGACATCGGCGATGTGAACGCCCAGCTCATAGCCGCCACCGGGGAGCCGGGTCAGGCTGACGGCATCGTCGATATCCTTGGTCTCGGCGCTGTCGATGGTGAAGATGGGCAGAGCGCGCAGATCCATGCGGCCCTTGCAGTCCTCCTCAGACACGGTCATGTCCTCGAACTTCTTGGCCTCGTCCCGCACCTTCTCGGGGAAGCGGGTGTGGATGTCCTTGGCATAGAGCAGGGCCTTGGCGCAGCGCTTGGCCTCCTCGCAGCTGCCAAAGCGCATGGAAACGCCCACGCGGTGATCCTCCTGCCGGGTCCCGCGCTGCAGGATCTCCACAGCCACCTTGTCGCCGTCCTTCGCGCCGCCCTCGCAGTCGCGCTGGATGGTCATGGAGATGGCCGGGCAGTCATCGGGCACGAACTTCAGGCGGCCCTCGATGCGGCGGACAGTGCCCACCATGTCGTTCTTCTGCTCGAGCACAGCAAGGATCTCGCCCTCATCGCTGCCCTCCACCCGGGGGTGGGCAAACTTTTCCACCAGAACGGAATCGCCGGGCATGGCACCGCGGGTAAAGCGGCCCGGGATGAAGATATCGCCGGATTCATCCTCCAGCATCACAAAGGCAAAGTTCTTGCCCAGCTTGACCACCTTGCAGAGCAGGGCCTTTTCGGCACGGCCGGAGCGGGCAGTGAAGAACACACCGGACTTCTGGCAGACCACAGCATCGTGCACCAGCTCGTCCAGAGCCTCCATCACCTTGCGGTCCGCGGCACGGTCGCCGCCGAACTTTGCCTTGAGGTCCTTGACCATGCAGGGCTGGTTCTGGATGGCATGTTCGATTTTATCGCGTAATGACATATTTTTCTCCTTAACACTTTTCCGGCATTCTCCAATGGAACCCGGACAACTTCTTTCCCACGAGAGGTTTAGACAGAAAAACAGCCCCGCCTTACACGGGGCTGTACACGGGTGCTCAGGCCAGACGGCTGGCGAACACACAGGCCAGGATAGCCACCACAAAGAACACGATGCCTGCAATGCGGGTCACCTTGGCCAGCATCTGATCCGCAGGGGTCAGGCGTGCATTGTTGGCACCGCCCACACCACCGTTGATGGCACCGGCCAGACCCTGACCGTGGGTGTGCTGCATCAGGGTGAGGAGGATGATGACGGCCGAGACGACCAGCAGGATGGCACCGCCGACGATTTCAATGACAGACATGGATGGAACGCTCCTTTTATCTTTAGTTTCATAGAGACTGCATACAAATACAAGTGTATGATAGCACAAAAGCCCGGGAAATGCAAGAAAAACCGTGGGCTACGGGGCCAGAATTTCCAGCCCTGCCGCCACCCGGGCAAAGATGGCCGCGCTGGAAAAGGCAGGCTCAGCCTGCGTGTCCTGCAGCACCACGATGGTATAGCGGGGCTGCTCTGCCGGGACAAAGCCCGCAAACCAGTAATTTTTCAGCTCTGTACCGCCGGAAAACTGGCCGGTCTGGGCCGTTCCGGTCTTGCCTGCCGCGGTCTGGCCGGGCAGGGCGGCCTCATGGCCGGTGCCCCCGGCCACTACACCCGCCAACAGGGCCTGCAGGGCGGCGGCGGTGCGCTTTGTAAGCACCCGCCTGCTCCGGACATGGGAAAGCGCCGTGAGGGGTGTGCCGGTGGTCTCGTCCAGAGTGGTCTCCAGCAGCAGCGGGGTGCGGCAGATCCCCCCGCAGGCAATGGTGTTCATCATGGCGGCGACCTGGAGGGGGGATGCCAGCAGCTCCCCCTGCCCAAAGCAGAAATTGGCGTAGGCCCCGCTGGACGCAAGAGCCTCCCGCTCCGGCAGGACCCCAGCCGCCGTGTGCAGGGCATCGGTGAGCGGGATTGCCTGCCCGAAGCCCAGCTGCTCTGCCATGGCGCGGACAGCATCGGCCCCCAGCGCCTGCCCCAGCCGGATGAAGTAGCCGTTGCAGCTCTTTTCCAGCGCGCCGGCCAGATCCACCTCACCATGGGGAATGCCGCCCGCACAGCGGAAGATCCGGCCATCCACCGCGCACCAGCCGGGGCAGGTGTAGACAAAGCCGCTCTCCCCTGCCTCCAGCGCCGCTGCCGCCACCACCGGCTTGAACACCGAGCCCACGGCATAGCACTGGAACGCCCGTTCCAGCAGGGGGCTGTCCGGGGCGTTCAGGCTGGCCGAAATGTTTTCCGGATCATAGCCGGGGCGGCTGACGCAGGCCCGCACATTGGCGTTGGCGGTGTCCAGCACCAGGATGCAGCCGCTCTGCATCGTCTCGTTGGCCACGGCTTCGGCGGTCTGCTGGATCTCCCGGGAAAGGGTCAGCTGCACCCCCACGGCCCCGCTGTCGGCGGGGGTGAGGACGGGCTCGGCCCGCAGCTTTCCCTGGGCGTTGACGGTGCAGACCAGGGTATCCCCCGCCCCGCTGCCGGTGAGCAGTTCGTCAAAGGCGGCTTCCAGACCGGCAGCACCATGGCCCTCTCCATCGAGATACCCCAGCAGCTGCACTGCCAGCGGGGCGGCAGAGCTTCGCCGTGCCGCTGGCCAGCAGGAAACGCCCAGCGCGGAAACATCCCGGTCCACCTCCAGCAAGAACGGAGACGCGGCGTTCCGCTTCTGGTAGAGCGCCGCCTGCCCGGCGGCATCGGTGTAAGCGAACAGGCGGGCATAGCTGCCCTCCCCGGGCACACAGAGGGCCATCCAGCGGGTGGTCTGCCCCGTGAGGAGCTGGCCCCTGTAATCATAAAAATTGCCCCGCCGGGCGGGCAGGTGGAGGGTGACCACGCTCTGCGCCGCCGCCCGGGCCCCGTAGTCCGTGTCGGAGCAGAGCCAGTACAGGCGGCAGACCACCGCCGCAAAGCAGAACAGCAGGGCCCCATACAGGGCCAGCACCCGTTTGCCGGACATGAAAACGCCCCCTCTCCCGCTTAGGATGGGCAGGAAAGGGGGCATTGATGCGTTCAGGAGCAGATTTTTCGGACGAGCTCAGCGGCGCGGGCGGCATCCTCGGCCGTGGCGGTGCCGTTGTAGCGGGCTTTGAGGTAGATCTGGCGCAGCTCGGCCTCGGCGGCAAAGTCCATACCGAAAGCGCGGCCGGTCAGGTCAAGGCTGGTATCGCCCCGCAGGATGGTCACGCCGTGGCGCTGGCAGTGGTCCAGGTAGATGGCATACTCCCGCCGCACCTTGTCCACCGGGCTGAGAAAAAGCCCGGGCCAGCGGCGGGCACGCTTGTGGGTGCTACGCCGCACAGTGGTGTCCGTGCAGGCAGTGTCCGTGTGCCGGAACTTCTGGCGCAGGAAATGCCGCACCACCAGCACCGCACAGAGGACCGCCAGCAGGATACCGAGCACGGTCAGCATCGACATCCCGTCGATGAGCGGTTCTGCGTCCTCGGCGGCTTTTTGGGCGTTGGCGATGACCTCATCGGTAGATACGATCTCAGTGCGCTCCAACGGTTTGGGCGGAAAGAGGGTGAAGAGCCAGTGGATGAACTGCAGGATGCCGTGGAACAGCCAAGTCACACCCTGCACCACAATGTTGTTCAAAAACAGCTGCAGCACCGGCACGATCCCGCCAAAGTAAACGGCAGACGCAGCCGCCTTTGCACCGGCAACCACAACACTGCGGCTGAGCAGGAACGGCCCTGCACACACCGCCGCCAGCACGCCGCCGGAAAGCAGCAGATAGCCCGGCCGGGTGGAGATCTCCGGGTCCTGCCGGGTGGTGCGGTTGAACCCCACCAGAAGCACCGCTGCCGCCGTCGCAAAGGGCAGGGCCGCCGAAAGCACCGCGTTGGCGTTCCACAGCAGCATTGCCACTGCAAAGAAGAGCCATACCCGGCAGAGCCAGCGCAGGCGCTCGGCCTGCCGCACCGGCGAAAGGGCAAAATCGCCGGTGTAGGCCAGCAGCACCGGGTAGACTGCCGCCGGGAAGTAACAGAGCTTGTCCGCCCCTGTAGGCAGGAAGAGCAGCGCCGCCGCGCTCAGGGCCGCAAGAGTGGTGCGGAGGGGACGGCTGCCCTCAAAGCAGGAGGCCAGACCAAAGCAGAGGGCAGGCCAGACCAGCACCAGCGGCATGGGTGTCCCACCGAAGCTGGCAGCAAAAAAGCCCGCAAAGGCATAGTAAAAGCTCAGATCACCTGCCAGGCGCAGGGTATGTAAGAACATCATGCGCCCGCCTCCCCTGTCTGGACCGTCTCTACGGCCATTTCCGGAGTGAGCACCAGCAGCGGAATGCCAGGCAGGGGCTGCACGGCAGCACGCACAGCTTCTTCCGGCTCCGTTGTCACCACGATGCAGCCGACCTGCTCCTGCGGGTGGTAGTATTCGGCGCAGAACCGCGCACAGGAAAGGGCGGTCTGCCCGGTGGCGCGGCCCAGAATTTCCAACACCCTGCGGTAGTGTTCGGGGCCGTAGCCCTGCGGGGTTTCCAGCGGTTTTCTCCACTCCTCACCGGAGAGGGCCGCATTGAGCAGCAGGTCAAAGGCAGCGTTTGCTGCAAAGCGGTAGGACACCGCCTTTTCTTCCAGCCTCCGGCAGACTGTGCGGGCCATGGAGTAGCAGAGCTCCGCCGGTTCCGGGTGGTCGTAATCCTTGGTATCCGCATGGACTAGCACCACTGCCCGGGGCTCAGTGGTGTAATCCCACTTTTTGACCATAAGCCCCTGCCCACGGACGCTCTGCTTCCAGGCGATGGAGCGCATGGGGTCACCACTGGTGTAGGGGCGGTAACCCGCCGTGAGAATAGGATCCTCGTAGAGATAGCGGTTCACCGAAAGCTCGCCCAGAAAACCGCCCAGCATCTCTTCCAGTTCCGGCAGAGCGCACTCCCTGGGTGGAACAATGAGCTCGTGGAAGCCCCGCTCGGTGCGGGACTGTTCCACAAGACCCAGAAAATCGCCGCCGATGACCTGCATCGGTTCCAGCACATAGCGGCCCCGGCGTTCCAGCCTGAGGGCGGTGGAGAAATCCGCCTCCTGCCCCGGGCGCAGCCAGGTGGTGAACCGCACCGTGTGACCCAAACCTGCCTGATCCTGCGTAATGTGGTGCTCCGCGCAGAGAAGAAACTCCTTGTTCAGGTGGAGCTTTGCCGCCAGGAACATCTTCCAACGGGGGCCGCTGTTCCGGACAACGAGGTGGATCACGGCGGGCTCCCCGGCTTCCACAAGATGATCCTCCACTTCCAGCCGCCCCTGCACATCGTCAAGGCTGTGGGCTGTGCTGTAACGCTCCAGCCCAAGGGCTGTGGCCACCAATAGCAGTGCGAAGATGACGGCGCTCATTCCGCACTCTCCAGCGGCACAGTGATTTCGGCCAACAGCTTGCGCATCCGCAGAGCGGCGGCTTCGGCGTTCATGCTGCTGCCCAGAGAAATGCGGTGAGAAAGCACCGCCGGGGCCAGCCCTTTGATGTCCTCGGGGATGACGTATTCCCTGCCCTGCAGGGAGGCATACGCCTGCGCAGCCTGATAGAGCGCCAGCGCACCGCGGGTAGATACGCCGCTGACAAAGCCGCTCTGTGTGCGGGTGGCTTCCACGATGTCCATAAGGTAATGCTTGACTTCCTCGGAGACCCTGACCTCCCGGTAAGCCGTGCGGACGTATGCGGTCTCCTCGGGAGTAACGACAGCCTGCAGCTCGTTCAGCACGGTCTGGGCCGAGGGGCGGGAGAGCACCTCCAGCTCCTGCTCCCGGGTCATATAGCCCAGCGACAGCCGCATGAAGAAACGGTCCATCTGGGCATCTGGCAACGGGAAGGTGCCAAAGGATTCCAGCGGATTCTGGGTAGCCAGCACCATAAAGGGCTCAGCCAGGCGGCTGGTCACGCCGTCCACGGTAATCTGCCTTTCCTCCATGGCTTCCAGCAGGGCCGACTGGGTACGGGGCGTGGCACGGTTGATCTCGTCCGCCAGCACAAAGTTGGTGAAGAGCGGGCCGGGCCGGAACTCGAACTCACCGGACTTCTGGTTGTAGAAATTGATGCCGGTCAGATCGGAGGGCAGCAGGTCGGGCGTGAACTGCACCCGTTTGAAGTCCCCGCCCACCGTGCGCGCAAATGCACGCAGGAGCATGGTTTTTCCGGTGCCAGGCTTATCTTCCAGCAATACATGGCCTCCGCAGAGGAAGCTGACCAGAATTTTCTCGGTAGCATCCTCCTTGCCCACAATGACGCGGGCACAGTTGGACACAACTTTTTCGCGGTAGGCGGTAAAAGCGGCAGTGTTCATTGGTGTTTCCTTTCCCAAAAACAGTTTTTCTAAGTGTACTCTTGTTTGGAAAGGGTGTCAACAAAAAAGAAGGCAGAGCCTCCCGGGTGGGAAGTTCTGCCTTCTGCGGCGTATTGAATTGGTACGGAGAGCCGGTGCGGCTTAGTACATGCCGCCCTTCCAAACCACACTTTTGGAGCCGAATCACGAATATCGGGAAACGTAGACTTTTGTAGAATTATCAAGGCCACAAGCCGATTTTTCCAGATTCTCCGTTTTTGCACGATCCACGCTTTTCTACGCAAATCTACGCCACTTACCGGGTGATTGGCGTAAGTTTTGGCGTAAGTTTCGGCGTAAGCAATTCCGCTTCATGCGTCGAAAATCACAGGTTGCCGGCGATCTGTTCAAAGGCTCTTTCAACCGATTCAATGCTGCTGTGCGTGTAGACATCCAACGTCACACTGGCATTGGAGTGTCCCATCAGGTATTGCAGGCTTTTTACATCCAGCCCGGCCTGCTGAACATTGGTGCAGAAGGTGTGTCGCAGCACATGAGGTGTAATGCGCGGAACAGGTTTGCTGTACGCCTTCTCAAACTTTCCCTGCACGCCACGCATATAGTTTTCCAAGTGCATTGCCACCTTCGGCATTCCGGACTTGTCCAGAAAGAGGAATCCGCTGCAACCATCCACCAGCGCTTCCACTTTCGTGGACGCTCTGGCTTTTACCACACGCAACAGCGCTGCTCGAACAGTATCCGTCATGGGAACATTGCGGATACCGCTTTTTGTTTTCGGCGGTGTGACAAAGTAAGGCTTTTCAGCCGTCCGGCAAAGCTGCCGCCGGACATGGATACAGTGCCGTTCAAAGTCGATATCTGCTCGTGTCAGGCCATACAACTCACTCACACGCAAGCCGGTTCCCATAAGAATGACGATATCATCATAATAGTTGCCGCCATAGTCTTGAACGAATTGCAGATATTTTTCCTGCTGTTCTCTGGTCAGGGCATTGCGCACATAAGCGTCCTTCGGCACAACGTCCGACAGCTTGAACTTAAATGGATTCTTGCGGATGATGTCATCCTCTACCGCCATCTCAAACGCCGGTCTGACAACGCTTTGCAGGATTCCTATGGTGTTTTGCTTGAAACCGCTGTCATGCAGAAACACGAACCAGCCTTTCGCATCGGACAATTTTACCGTTTTGATGGCTTTTTGCCCGAAAGGGTCCGCATGAATCCGCTTGACCGCTGTGTTGTACGACCGAAGTGAATTGGGTTTCAACCCACGTTTCAGGTTCATATAGCGGTCAACCAGATCAGCCACCGTCATCTCTCCGGCGGCGTAGTCGATGCCGTCTGCCAGATCGCGCCACAGTTCTTCCTCTTTTTTCCGCAGCTCTGTCAGGGATTTGGCGTAAATACAGCGCCGCTTCTTGTGGATATCGGTATAACGATAGTCGTAGGTGCCATTTGCTCTCTGGCTTTCGCCATCCTTCAAAACACGGCCCTTGCTATCCTTGCGCTTTTCAGGCATTTAGAAGCTCCTTTCTGTGAAAAGCGCATATAGGGGTTGATTTTAGTATACCATACCGACCATGCGATTTCCACCGATATCGAATAGAAAAGACGTTGCATCATTCTCAAATAGAATACGTCATCTGAGAAGGTTGCCGCCAGATTGTCCGGGTCTTGTGGAGCGAGAGCCGAACGGGAACCGTGAAAGCAGTCCCAGTAGATGTTGCCTTTAGCTCGTTCCGGGTCAATGTGCTCGCTGTTGGAAAGGTTGAAACTGCGGT
>OLRI01003018.1_pt1 | contig 10621 bp, 11 predicted proteins | sample 1672871 | NCBI WGS metagenome assembly OLRI01 (sample SAMEA3136732, study PRJEB25190) | human gut metagenome
GAAAAACACGGCGATGTTACCGTGCTTTTCTCTGCTTTGAGCGTTGAATCAGGCGCTGTGCGCCGGAAAGGAGAAACTATGAATATCCGAAAGGCTGTGGACTACAGCACAATGTTTGCCACACTGGAATCTGTCATGAAAGCAGATCTGCCGCAGATGGAGCTGTACTGCGAAATCGGCAAGGCCGTCTGTGCTCACTCGGAAAAGGGTTCAGCGGTAGCTGCTGCGGAGTTCCTGAAAGAACAATACCCGGATATGACCGGCTTCTCTCCGCGCAATGTGCGCCGGATGCGGGATTTCTGGCAGTTGTACAGCGGCACGCCGGAACTGCTTGGCGAAGCGCTTCACTTGAATTGGACACAGAACGTTGTGATCATGGAGGCAGAGCTGCCCGCAGAGGAGCGCCGCTGGTACATCCGGCAGGCTACAGCACGGAATCTATCCAAGGCGGAGCTTCTGCGAATAATCGAGGATTCTGCGTATCTGGAAAGTGTTCTCGACGAAAAGGTCGATGTGTGGTATAATGAGGGCAACGATGAGATTTCGGAGAGAACGCAGTATGAAGAGGATCCTGTTTATCTGTCATGGAAATATCCTAAGAAGCCTCGAAAAAGCCTGCTATATCAATGGCTTTCATCGCTCAGATGGCGCTTACTACACCACAATTACACCATTTACGAAAGAGCTTTGATGTGACACTTATATAGAATCAAAATAAAAAGGGCAGAGTGACATTTTGTTTGAGATGTCCTCTGCCCTTGCTGAATTATGGATGTGCTTCTTTTTCTTCTGCTAATGAATAGATGACATTTACAATGGCTTTAATATTCGATGTGTAGACATCGTTCATAAATAGATTGACAATTCACTACATAATGCTGGGTGTATTGCGAGCTCCCATCCATTTCCATATAGTACGCCAGTATCGCCTTTGTGATTCCAGCGCCATAAATACTGTGCGTTGCTACGATTGACGTTTCCCCAGAAACCGACTCGATAGAAGTCTTCGAGTATATCATCTTGACGCTCGTCCCAAAACGCTCTCACGCGGCTTCCTTTTATAGTTTGCTTTCGAATTTCTTCAGCGGTCGTAAATCGTGGACCACCTCGCAACAGTCGAACCACCATTTCAATTTCTTCACTAGAATATAGCGACTGTAACTCTTGACGAATCTCAGTAAGGCTATTCTTTGAGTATTCTTTTCTAAGAGAGTCAAATGCTGCTTGCGTAAAGGCGGTATCATTGCAATGAAGACTATCATTCTGCGCTGCGATCAGTAGTCTAACAATATCGCGTGGCTTGTTCCATCCATTGTCAAGAATATAGTTTACCGTATCTTTATTATTCACCTTCTCTGGAAACCACTGGTGGAATCTTGGAGACGGATCATGGCTTGCAACAGAAATTCGCTTCATTAGGATCTGAATAATAGGATGGTTGTAAGAATTTGTATTGCTATATGTCCATCTAATAGGGACACTAAATCCATCTGTGATTTTATTCAGTTCATTTGTTTGGATAAACCTATCCATTGCAAAAATGATTTCATTTCTAATAGCGGCAATTATATGAACTTTTCCATAGCTGTTGATTCTGTGAATGGTAAAAAGCATATCTCGAATCAATGTGAGATCACGCTTTAGTAACTCCACATCTCCATAATATGCTTCCATCTCGTCTACAAAAATGTAATAAGGTGTCTCACTAGGAGTGAGTTTTTGGAAAAGCTCTTCACACTTATCAACAATATCAACAAGACTTCGGAATGCTTCATTATTCTTAGCTATTTCTCTGTTGAAAGAAGCTTTTACCTCGGCGGATACACCCGTGGAAGGGGATGCCTGCATAGAAACGCTTAGGGATGACAGCGAAATTACGTGTTTATCTTGTGAGGAAAAACTTATTTTATTAACGGTCTCTTCGAACTTATCCCAGTCAGCGTCCGGTTGGAAAAGCCCATGGTTTTTTTCAATAGAGTCATCCACAATCTTCTTAAAGAATACCCATCTCCAAATATGCAAAAACTCAATTTTGTTTGGCTGAATTTCACCACTTACATCGATAAGTGCAGTTAGTTTTTTTGCAACCGCATCTAAATTACTCTTACGAACTTCCTCAAAATCACTTTTGAAGTAGATAAAAGATGTACATGCTGACGCGTCACGATTTTGAACTTCATTTTGCAAATAGTAAAGAACGGATGTCTTTCCAACTCCTTTGTAACCAGAAACAAGAAATTTTCGTCCATCAAGCAAGCTGTCAACAGGCAATGCGGGTGGAACCACAAAGCTACCTAGAAATGCGCTAATTTGATTTGTGCTAATTTCGTCCTTTGCATCTGGCATTCCGGCATAAATGTCTTTAATTGCTGTTGGTGACATAATAGAAGCTCCTTTCCATATATAATATATTGAAATAAAGTTAAGCTATCGGCGCTTTTTATGTGATTGCTTTAATTTTGTCCGTCCACGCTGACTGATAGGATTTTTCATATACTTGGACTTTTTAAGTATCCCAATCAGCAAAACAAATTCTTCTTTCGTGAGCGCGTCGTAATCAAGTCCGATTGTCGTAAGGTATGCACGGATTTTCTTTTCCTCAGAACTGCCCTCGAAGTTCATTGCTTCCTGCAACTGCCCCTGCACGGTTGCAACAAGGGTTGTTTCATCCGCAGTCATGGTGTCAGGGCGATGCTCATTCCGAATGTCACGGAGAATATCTTTCAGATCGTCCGCAATCAGACTTCCGAAATATTCATCCTCTCTGATCTGTGCCACTTCCAGCGTCCGTAGGTGCAGGTCATTTTCCTCGCCGTCGTTTTTCATCAATGCCATCTGCCGGACGGCTTCCAGCACGGCGTTCATGTCGTTGACCCGCATATCCGCGATCCGGTCAACGTAAATTTCGGCGTCCAGCATAAACCGCTGGAAATCTTTATGGCAGATCAACTCCGATAGCAGTCGGTGGTTGAACTTGCCCGTTCTCAATACTTCGATTGCATCATCACCCAAATGCAGAGCGTCCAGTTCTGTGTTTGGGTGATTTTTTTGTTCTGTCAGCCCCAGCAGATAATCGGTGGACACTCCGTAGAACTTTGCCAGCTCTACCATGCTGAACGGGCTGATGTCCTTAAAATCATCGGCTTCGTATTTTCCCAGCGCAGACTTTGAAATACCTGTTTCCGCAGAAAGCTGTTCCAGCGTCAAGCTGCGCTCTACGCGCAGGTCTTTGAGCCGTTCCTGAATGGTGAGTTTTGGCTGCATAGCGGTGTCCTCTCTTCAAATTTCTGCCCTTTTCCGGTCTTGTCCATAAGCGTGGAAATCTGCGTTTTTCGGCGCGTTTTCCGACCTCTTGGATATACGGGAGAGGGCTATATTTTTCGCTAAAATGGTCTTGCAATCGCACCTGAACCTTGAAAATTGCATGACCGTCCGAACGAGATATGTCCCCCAGCGAAGTAAGCGCCATGACCGCGAAAGCGTGAGCGTACCAACGGGGACGAAACGCCGGGAGCAATCCTCCGGGCAGGAACGACGTTCGGAAAGAGCGGCAAAATCAAAAGTCAAAATCAAAGCAAGTGAAAACGGTGAAATAGTTTCCTGCTCTGTGCGGTTATCTGCATGGAACAGAGCGCTATCCGGCAGCGAACGACGTTTGCTGTCTGGTTTAACATTTCGCCGCTTCACACAAAGAGACACCAAATGGCAAAAGCGGAAGGTACTGCCTGTGACCAGCACATCATCGGCGGCATTTCCAGCGAAAAGCCGTGTATCAAAAACCAGCGCCCTATGGCGAATGTGTGTCACAATTTGACAAACCCATTTTACCATAGAGCGCATCGAAAAAACAGGAGGAACATTTGAATATGAGAAAATCTGAAACCTATCGCAATGAGATCAAGTCCTATATCGTCCGTACCGGCATGACCATGACCGAGGTGGTGGACTACCTCTCCGACGAATACGGTTGGAGCCGCAGCGTCCCCAACCTCTCCGGCAAGCTCAAGCGCGGCTCGCTCCGCTACGGCGAGGCGGTAGAGTTGGCGGACGCGCTGGGGTATGACATTGTGTGGCAGAAGAGAAAATAAAACTTTTGGGCTTGTGCCCAATATGATAAAATTGTATAATAAATAGGAGAAAAAGACAGGAGGTTTCAGCAATGCCTATACAATACGATAAAAAAGCCGTTCTTGAAATGTGCGCAGACGCAATGAAAAATCCAGCTTTGTTCTATACGCAAAATCTGGTCAACTATCAGGGAATTTGTTCGGATGCACAGGTTCCTTATACAGAAATCATTGCTGAGTTTCTGATTGACCATCTTCCGGAATTTACAGACGGGATCACCCAGATTCACCGCACAGCTTCCTATTGCACTCCGACGCACATGGGCGAGTTTGACCCCAGCTCCAATCGCACCGAAGAGTTAACTGCGATGAAGATGTTCAATGCTTGTAAGAGTGGAGCGCAATATGCAAAAGTGGGGAAAATTCTTGATTATCAGGTGCCTCTGAAAAACAAGCGAAGTGATCAAGCGGGGAAAATTGACCTGCTTGCCTATGACGGAAATGTTTTGCGCGTACTGGAATTGAAAAAACCAGACACGCAGGAAACGATGCTTCGTTGCGTTTTGGAAGGCTATACCTATTTGCGCACGGCAGATACAAGGAAGCTGATTGCAGATTTTGATATTCCGGCAGGTACGCCTGTAAAGGCAAGTCCCTTCGTATTTGAAAACAGTCTGCCATATCAAGAATATTTTGCCGAACGCCCGAAGCTGAAACAGTTGATGGGACTGCTGGACAGCCAGCCGTTCTTCATCCGCGAAGTTTCTGGTGGCTACGAAGTATTTTGATTTCACGAAATCAAAATACCACCCTGTTGTCGCGGCGGTTTGCTATACTGTCCTCAAAAAGAAGAACATGGAGGGCAAATAAATGGCAGAAGAAACACGACAGGAAAACGCTGTGCGCTCCGGCGATGATGTGACCTGTCCAAACTGCGGCAGTCATAATGTGCGCTGCATTCCGTATCCCAAGGTGGAGTTTGGTATCTGGTTTATACTGTGGCTGATCGTTGCATTCGGCGGTTATATGATCTCGGTGTTCATCACAATCGTCGGCATCATTTTTTGGAGCATTGCTTTGGTGATTCGCCTGAAACAGAATAAACTGGCAAGGCAATATGTCCGGATGCAGTGCATCACCTGCGGAACAGAATTTGATGTGGCAAGAAGTGAACTGATGAAAGGGGGCAGCGGTAAATGAGCAAGGATTATCGTGTGAACACTTTTGGTCTAGCAGACGAAGAAAACACGCTTGTGGAAGAAAGTCTCCCAACCAGAGCGTATGAGCTATACATAGCTGATACCCCGACGGACGTGATTGCCATCGGCTGTGATGCGATGATCGTGAACGCTGCCGCATTAGACCAGGACTCTGCGGATATGATTTTTGACCTGTATTCGCAAATTGATGGCTGCACCAACGAAACGGTGATCTGGCTTGACGAGCCGAAGCCGCCGAAGGATCTGCGGAAGTTCTTCAAATGCTACGATTCCTTTGACGCCATCAAGGACAAGCTCAAGTATCTGCTGCTCACTGCACACAGCAAGAGCAAAAAAGCGCACGAGTACAGCGAAAAACTGGTCAACGGGTTGAAAATCCTTGCGCTCATCCGCAAGCACCCCGGCATTTCCACGCAGAAGCTATCGGAGCTGACCGAGCTGCCGCTGCGCAGCGTACAGCGTTATATCGCTGCTCTGCAAGCAACGGGGGAATGGATCGAGTATGACCGGGCGCTCCGGGGCTGGAAGCTGTTTCACGGTATCTCCATCCTATACGGAGATGTGTAGGAGGATGAAGGGGAATGAAACTCTGTATTCATCGAGGCACGCACCAGATTGGCGGCATTGCTGCCGAAATCTCCACGGCAAGCACGCGCATCCTCATTGACATGGGTGACGAGCTATCTCTTGATCCAAATTTCGTTTCCGCACCGCTGAATATTCCGGGTGTGACGGATGGGAACGGACATTGCGATGCCGTACTGTTTACCCACTATCACGGCGATCATACCGGGCAAATGCTGCGTATCCGACCGGAGATTCCCATTTATGCCGGGGCGCTGGCAAAGGATATCATGCGCCTGTCCGCAGAGCGTGGCGGGCAAAAGAACGAAGCGCTTTGCAGGCGCATCGAAACCATTCAAGTCTTTTCTCCCGGCAAGCCGTTTTTGATCGGTGACATTCAGATCACGCCATTCTGTATCGACCATTCCGCGTGTGACAGCTATATGTTCCTGATCGAAGCGGACGGCAAGCGGCTGTTGTATACCGGCGATTTCCGGCTGCACGGCGTGCGCGGCAATGTCATGGACAAGATTCTGGACAGACGCATTGGAAAGGTCGATGTGGTTGTCACGGAGGGAACGACCATTTCTCGCTCTGAACACGAGGCCGTAACAGAGTGGGAGCTGCAAAAACGTGTGAAAGCGTATTTGCGGCAGTACAAGTATGTCTTTGTGTTGTGCGCAACGACGAACCTTGACCGGATTTTTGCGCTGGCGCGGGCAGTGCCGCGCGGAAAATACTGCATTTGTGATAAGTATCAGAAAATACTGGTTCAAGCAGTTTCCGACCGTTGGAGCAGTCTATCGACGTTCTATCAAATGCCAAAGTTGACCACCTACGGTGACAATCTTCTTCCGCGGTTTCAAGAACGGGGCGGGTTGATGTTCGTCCGTGTCAATCGGCAGTTTGAACGCATTATCCGACAATTTGACCCGCAGCAAAGCATTCTGCTCTATTCCATGTGGGACGGCTACCGAACAAAACCGGACAGCAATATCCCAGAGTTTCTGTCGCTGACCGGAACATGGGCAGAACTTCACACCAGTGGTCACGCCTCGCCGGATGATCTGCGCCATGTGATTGAAAAGGCAGACCCGGAAATCGTCATCCCCATGCACACCGACGCACCGCAGAAAATGCAGACACTCTGCCAGAATCGTAGGGTGATTCTACTGAAAGACAGGGAGGAACTACTGCTATGACGAATGATATTTTTTGCGTCGGCTTGACACGGACGGAGCTGCAAACACTGGGCGTTCTTCTACCAATTACATTCCGGATCATCTCGGTTTCACCGGAAGAACTGGATCATGCCGCCGTTGTGCGTGTAATCGATCAGGCGCGCTGCATCATCCTGAATCCGAAGCGGCTCTCCGTAGATTTGCTGGATGATTTTCTGCGCGGGCAGGACTACCAGCGGTGGAACGATGCGCCTGTGCCGATTATTTTGTTCTCAGACACCATGACCAAGGAACAACGCCACGAGGTTTTCATGCCGGAGTATCCGATCCTTTCGGTTGATCTGCACGAGCGTTTCGACCGGAATCGAAATCTGGCGGTAAAGCTGCTCCGGGAATCGGCGCTTCCCTGCTGGCAGAACCGAAAAGTCATGCGCAGCAATATGTTTAACGATGCGTGGTATCTGCTCGACATTGAAACGACCGGACTGGACAGATGGAAAGACCGCATCATCGCCATTCGCATTGCCCGCATGGCAAATTACGAAATCAACTGGGAGCGACCGACGATCTATATTCGACAAGCCGAACCGCTGCCAGCTCCTGTTGCCGAAATCACCGGCATTACGGACAAGATGTTAGCTGGCGGCGTTTCGATGGAAGAAGCATTGGAAGAACTGGACAGCCTTCCTTGCAAGGATACGCCGTTCCTGTTTACCAACGAGGATTTTGCAACTGGTTTTCTGAATGCCGAGTACCTTCGCTGCGGGAAAACCTTTGACCGCCCGTATGTCGCAATCGACAAGCTGGCAAATATCCCATTTGGCTATCTGATGCAGCGAAAGGCGTGGAACATTCCAGCATTGGTTGGCTTTAAAACTTTGAGAAAACAGCCATTGGATGAGGAACTTCAGAAGCTGTTTGCTCTGACTGCCTGCACCTTTGAGGCGCTGCAAACTCGCTGCGATGTCCGCTGCCCAGAAGAATTTGCGAAACTATATGCGGCAGAACTCTGTGAGTGATGAAAAAATCCCTTGGTAACAAGGGCGCACTTCTATACTCTCCTGATGGGAGTATGTGCGCTCTGCGAGGCAGACAGCCCGGACAGCCAAATGTCCGGGCTGTTTTGCGTCACTTTGTTCCGAACAAGGGGCTGCACCCCTTGCGACGCTTGCGCGTCTATCCCAGCGCGCTTTGCGGCGGAAACAGTCTGCTGGTGCAGACCATTTCCGCCGCAAAGTCTGAAAATCCATATCGTTATCAAGACCGTCTACCGAAAATGTAGGCGGTCTTTTTGCATCCAGCTTTAACAGTCAGGAGGTTGTAATCATGCACGAAAAAGAAATTGAGAAACTGCAAGCCGAGAAAGAGAAAGTTGAATGCCAGCTTGCACAGGAGGAGCACAAAATCCAGCGCCTTGAGAACCGCGCCGCCTACTACGAAAAAGGCGACCGCCGCAAGCGGGCGCACCGGCTTATCACCCGTGGTGCAGCCATCGAGAGCGTCGCACCGCAGACAAAGGATTTGAGCGAAAGCGCGTTTTACGCTTTTGCGGAACAGGTCTTTGCTCTGCCAGACGCGCAAAGGCTGCTCACGGAAACCGTCAGCCATCACGCAGGAGGTGACTGACCATCGCACTCTTTCATTTTCATGTGACGCAGATCAAGCGCAGCGCGGGACAATCTGCTGTGGCTTCTGCCGCCTATCGTGCCGGGGAAAAGCTGCACAGTGAGTATTACGGCGAGGACAGTGATTACACCCGCAAGGGCGGCGTGATCTGCTCTGAAATTCTGCTCCCGTCACACGCCCCGCCAGAATACGCAGACCGCGAAACGCTCTGGAACGCCGTGGAAAAAGCCGAGCGCGGCAAGAAAGCCCAGCTTGCATACAGCTTTGACATTGCCTTGCAGAATGAGTTTTCCATGGATGAGAACATCGGCCTTGCGAGGCAATTTTTATTGGACAATTTCGTGAGCCGGGGCATGGTGACAGACTTTGCCGTGCATCAGCCAGACAAGGAGGACGGCGGCATTTCTAATCCGCATTTTCACGTCATGTGTCCGATTCGCCCTATTGAGCCGGACGGCAAGTGGGGCAAGAAACAGCGGCGGGAATATGTGCTGGACAAGCACGGTGAGCGCGTTCTGGATGAGGCGGGCAATTATGTGTTCAACGCCGTTCCCACGACAGATTGGGGAAAGCCCAAAACGCTGGAAGCATGGCGGCAGGCATGGGCTGACCTGTGCAACGCCAAGTTTGCCGAAAAAGGCTTAGACTGACGCATCGACCATCGCAGCTTTGCCCGTCAGGGTGTGGAGCAGATCCCCACCCAGCACGAAGGTCCCACCGTCCGGGCAATGGAGGCAAAGGGCATCCGCACCGACAAGGGCGACCTCAACCGCTTCATCCGGAAAACCAATGCGCTGCTGCGGGAGGCAAAGGAAAAGATCGCCGCGCTGATCGGCTGGCTGAAGGACGTAAAAGCCGAGCTTGCCAAGCCCCAGCCGCCCATGCTGAATAATCTGCTGGCGCTGCATTGCGTCAATCGCAACAAGGGTGCGTACAGCAATAAGGCGAAGAACGCCAATTTACAGCGCTATGTCGAGGCGTTTAGCTTTCTGCAATTCAAAAACCTTTACACTGTGGACGATCTGGAAAATGCGCTTCACTCCATGCAGGACAAAATCGACACGTTGAAAAATTCTGCGTCTGCAAAGCAAGTCCGCATCAAAGAATTAGACGAGCTGCTGCGCATGGTGGACTATTACAAATCCGGCAAGCCCGCTGCGGACAAGCTGAAATCCATCCGATTTGAGAAATCCAGGCAGAAATACAAATCCGAACACGATAACGAGTTGCGGACATTTTACATGGCGGAACGCAAGCTGAAACCGTATTTCAAGGATGGCAAGCTGCCCATCACCGCATGGCGCAAAGAGCGAGAGCAGTTGGAGCAGGGATACAAGGACACCCAAACGGAGCTTTCGCCGCTTCATGCCGATGCGAAAAAGCTCTGGGCGATCCATTACAGCATCTACGAGGTGCAGCATGAGCAGGAGCGCCAGAACACCGCGACGCGGCAGAAAAAGCAGGAAATAGAACGCTAAGGAGGACATTGCCTATTGAGTATCTTTGAAGCCGTCAAGCAGTCTGTGACCACCCGGCAGGCTGCGGAGCGATACGGCATCCGGGTGGAGCGAAACGGAATGTGCCGATGTCCGTTCCACGATGACAGCACACCCAGCATGAAGCTGGATCGCCGGTATTACTGCTTCGGCTGCGGTGCCACCGGGGATGTGATTGACTTCGTTTCCCGGCTTCGCGGAATCGGCAGCAAGGAAGCTGCAATTCTGCTGGCACAGGATTTTGCTATTCCGTATGAGAATGGCGCGAGCAAGACGAGCAAGCCGCGACAACAAAATACCGACGAACAGAATTATCAGCACATGGAACGCTACTGTTTCCGTGTGCTGTTGGACTATTACCGGCTGTTATGCCGCTGGAAGGAGGATACCCCGCAAACGCCGGAGGATGGCTATCATCCGCACTTTGTAGAAGCATTACAGAAGCTCTCGTTGATTGCATATCTGCT
>OLRI01003026.1_pt1 | contig 10610 bp, 6 predicted proteins | sample 1672871 | NCBI WGS metagenome assembly OLRI01 (sample SAMEA3136732, study PRJEB25190) | human gut metagenome
TCGCTTTTAAATTATCTGTCACAGTTTCGATGCGGTCAGTTTCTTTTACTTTCAGTTCAGCGGCGTCTTTGATGACAGTTGTTCCGTCTGCGACGGCAGCCATGACTGCGATGATCGGAATTTCGTCGATCAATGTCGGGATAATATCGCCTTCGATCGTAATTCCGTGCAGACTGCTCGTGCGGACGAGGATGTCGGCAATTTTTTCGCCGGCCTCACATCGTTCGTTAAGAAGTGTGATATCGCCGCCCATATCTTCGCATACTTTCAAAATACCGGATCTGGTCGGGTTGATCCCCACATGTTCGATCAATATTTCCGAATCGGGAACGATCAGTCCTGCTGCGATAAAATATGCCGCAGAAGAAATATCTCCCGGAACAACGATTTTTTGACCGTATAGTTTTGGGTACGGTTTAATATATGCGGTTGCTTCTGTTCCTGACAGCGAGTGAAGAGTCCGTATGTCAGCGCCGAATTCTTTCAGCATCAGTTCAGTGTGGTTCCTGGAAAGCGACGGTTCTGTAACCGAAGTTTCTCCTTCTGCGTACAATCCGGCAAGCAGGATACATGATTTCACCTGTGCGGAAGAGACGGGGGAATCGTAGTGGATTCCGTGCAGATTTCCCGGAGCGATGTACAGCGGAGCGCATCCGTTTCTGAGAATACTTGAAATATTTGCGCCCATCATTGTAAGCGGTTCGATGATCCGTTTCATAGGGCGGGAGTTTAAAGACTCGTCTCCCGAAAGTTTTGATTCAAACTTCTGTCCCGCGAGAATGCCAGACAAAAGGCGGGTTGTAGTGCCGCTGTTTCCGACGTCGAGGATATTTAAGGGAGCGGATAGTCCGTGTAATCCTTTCCCGTGGACCGTGATCGTATGATCTGTTTCTTCTATATTAATGCCCATAGACTGAAAGCAGCGGATCGTGGCAAGACAGTCCGCGCCTTTCAGAAAATTGTGGATTTCCGTCGTTCCGTTTGCAATCGATCCGAACATGATGCATCGGTGGGAAATTGATTTATCTCCGGGAACGGAAACTGTTCCCTTTAATCCTTGAATACCGGCTAATTCCATTGCTTTTTCCTCCTGTTTAAATTATTGTTTCTTTCTTAGACTTCGTATACGATATATCGGTATTTTTTCAGCAGCGCAGAAGCTTTGGAAGAGGAGGATTCATCATAAAATTCGATTCGGAGTACGCCTTCTTCAAATTCGCGGTTGTGGATAATGCCGATATTTTTAATACTGATATTATTGCTTGCCAATATAGTTGCGATCGTCGCGATTCCTCCGGTTTCATCAATAATATCACAGTATACGGCAAACTGTTTTTTGATCGGCCCTGCCGAGGTGTTAGGCATAGAATTACGATAATCGCGGGAAGATTCAAATAAAGTATAAAGCGCATTTTCATCTTCCGTATCTATAGAAAGTTTAGCTTGTATGAGTGCTTCGATATACTGTCCTAAAATATGCGAGATATTTTTTCCGTTTTTCAGACAGATTTGCTGCCACATAACCGGGGACGAGGATGCGATCCTCGTAATGTCTTTGAAACCGCCGGCGGCAAGCGCTTTCATCAGTTCTTCTTTCGTATCGGTATCCCGGACGAAGTTTACAAGTGTAGAAGCAATGATGTGAGGCAGATGGCTGATCGTTCCGGTTATGCAGTCGTGCTGCCTGTAGTCGAGGACAATAGGCAGCGCTTTTAAAGAAGAAACAAAGTTCCGGTAAGCGTTGATTTTTTCTTCGGATACTTTAGCTGAAGGGGTGAGAATATAGTAAGCGTTCTCGATCAAATGCGCTTTTGAATTGGCGAATCCGTTTTTCTCCGAACCTGCCATCGGATGACCGCCTATAAAATTTTCTTCCATACCAAGCGAGATTATTTCTTCGTGGATTGAAGTTTTAACGCTTCCTACATCTGTTAAAATACAGTCTGGATCGATCAGAGATTTTAGCTGGGTAAGGCAGGCGGTGTTGTATGAAACGGGGGCGCATAAGAAAATATAGCTGCAGCCTTTAAAATTGTCATCGATCGCAGAACAGGAAGTGTCGATGATGTTTTCCTGGACTGCGAGAGCGAGAGTTTCTTTATTTTTATCGAATGCAATCAGCTCATAATCGGGGAAGTATGTGCGGATCGCCTTTGCGACAGAACCGCCGATAAGTCCGAGCCCGATAAAGCCGATTTTTGCAGGAGTGATGTCTGAAAACATAAAAGTAAAATCCTTTCCTTATTATAATATAGAGGTATTTTAACACGCTGACTTGTAAAAGTAAACAAAGTAATGGTAATAGTTAAGCCAATCCGGTTCGTAAAACCGCACTGTATGCTTATCGTGTATGACGACACTGTTTTCCTCAGAAACAGGAAGAAAACTGCAATGTTGAACTGCACAAGAAATATGTGAAAAATATATAAAATAGTTGTAATTTATAAAAAATTTTAGTACAATATACCTATGATGTGCATGGCGAGAGGAAAGAAATACATGCAAAATAACTACATATCAAGGAGGCAGCAGCATGAAAGTTTACAGAACAGACGAAATTAGAAATGTGGTATTGCTCGGACACGGCGGAAGCGGAAAGACGAGTCTTGTTGAAGCGATGCTGTATGTATCAGGCGTTACGAACCGAATGGGGAAAGTGACAGAATCTAACACGGTCAGTGATTTTGATAAAGAAGAACAGAAACGTGGTTTTTCGATCAGCACAAGTCTTGTTCCGATCGAATGGGAAAAGGCGAAGATCAACATTCTTGATACACCGGGATATTTTGATTTTGTGGGAGAAGTGGAAGAAGCGGTAAGCGCGGCGGACGCAGCGGTCATCGTTGTTTCCGGCAAAGCGGGAGTTCAGGTAGGCACGGAGAAAGCCTGGGAGCTGTGTGATAAGTATAACCTTCCGCGAATGATCTATGTGACAGAGATGGACGTTGACGATGCAAGTTTCCGTCAGGTAGTAGAAGATCTGACTACCCGTTACGGCAAAAAGATCGCGCCACATTTCCAGCCGATCCGCGAGAACGAAAAACTTGTCGGATATATCAATGTTATTAAAAATGCAGGAAGAAGATATACGGAGATCGGGCAAAGAGAAGAGTGCGAGATTCCTGATTACTGTAAACCGAATCTTGAGATTTTGAGAGACTCTCTTATGGAAGCTGTCGCAGAGACAAGTGAAGAGTTTATGGAGCGTTATTTCAACGGCGAAGAATTTTCGGTAGAAGAGATACGCTCTGCAATGCGTACGGAAGTGATGGACGGAGATATCGTTCCTGTCGCTATGGGATCAAACGTGCAGGCGCAAGGCGTTACGAATCTGCTTTCTGACATTGTAAGATTCTTCCCGAGTCCGGATAAAAGAAAATGCGCAGGTATTAATCGCAGAACAAACGAGATTTTTGAAGGCAATTATGAATTCTCAAAAGCAAAGACCGCATATGTATTTAAGACGATGGTCGATCCGTTCATTGGAAAATATTCATTCGTAAAAGTATGCTCCGGAGTGTTGAAAGGCGATGATATTTTATATAATGCAGACGCAGACGCAGAAGAGAAACCCGGAAAGATTTACACAATGTGCGGAAATAAACCGGCGGAAGTTTCCGAACTGTTTGCAGGAGATATCGGGGCTATCGCAAAACTCGGCAGTACACGCACGGGCGATACGCTTTCTACAAAGGCAAATCCGGTATCTTATGCGAAAACAGATTATTCTGTTCCTTACACATATATGAAGTATACGGTGAAAACAAAGGGCGATGAAGATAAGGTTTCACAGGCGCTTGCAAAAATGACGGCAGAGGATGTTACTCTGAAGTCGGTAAATGACAGTGAGAACCGTCAGACGCTTCTCTATGGAATGGGAGATCAGCATCTCGAGATCGCAGCAAGCAAACTTGCGGCGAGATATAAAGTGGAGATCACGCTTGAGACACCGAAAGTTGCATTCCGCGAAACGATCCGCAAAAATTCGGATGTAGATATGAAATATAAGAAACAGACCGGCGGCCACGGACAGTACGGACACGTTAAGATGAAATTTGAACCGTCTCACGATCTTGATACACCGTATGTATTTGAAGAGTGCGTAGTCGGCGGAGCAGTTCCGAAAAACTATTTCCCGGCTGTAGAAAAAGGATTGCAGGAATCGGTTCTTAAAGGGCCTCTTGCCGGATATCCGGTGGTCGGTGTAAAAGCGACTTTGTATGACGGATCTTATCATCCGGTAGATTCTTCGGAAATGGCGTTCAAAACAGCTACAACCCAGGCATTTAAGAAAGGATTTCTTGAGGCATCTCCGGTACTTCTTGAGCCGATCGCTTCTTTGAAAGTGACTGTTCCGGACGATTATACGGGAGATGTGATGGGAGATCTGAATAAGAGACGCGGACGAGTGCTTGGCATGACTCCGATCGCAGGTGGAAAGCAAGTGATCGAAGCGGACATTCCGATGACAGGATTGTTCGGGTATTGTACGGTGCTTCGCTCCATGACAGGCGGAAGAGGAACATACGCATATGAATTTGCAAGATATGAGCAGGCTCCGTCTGATGTACAGGAGAAAGAGATCGCAGCAAGAGCGGAAGAGTAAAACAGAAAAAAAGAACAGAAAAGAACGGTATGCTCAGTTTGCGGACCGGCAGGTATTTCTGTTATAAAAAGGATCAAATACCGCGCATCTTTTATGGTGTGCGGTATTCTGCTTTTCTTATGACGGCGGTTCGTTAAGAATTTGCAAAGATCATTGTACTTTATGTGTAAAGGTGCTATAATTGCTCTACTGTCAAGAAATACAGACATAAAATTTAAAATTATAAAATGATATTTAAGAGAATCAGTTAGAGGGAAAGAGAATGAAGATTGTGATTATAGGTGATGGGAAAGTCGGATATAAACTGGCCCGTCAGCTTTCGGCGGATGATTATGACATTGTGATGATCGACAGTAACGAGAGAAAACTTCGGTTTGCTATCGACAGACTTGATATTTTCTGCGTCCACGGAAACGGGGTGGATGCCGACGTGCAAAAAGCGGCGGATGTGCCGCATGCAGATCTGGTGATCGCATGTACATCGGCAGATGAATGTAATATGTTGAGCTGTCTTATTGCAAGAAAGCTCGGAGCTCGTCATACGATCGCCCGCGTGCGTAATCCGATTTATTTTAAACAGATCGGTCTTTTAAAAGAAGAGCTTCATCTTAGTATGGCGGTGAATCCGGAATTGATTGTGGCGAATGATATCAGTCGTCTGCTTCTGTTTCCGGTTGCGAGTAAGATTGAGACGTTTGTAAAAGGAAGAGTTGAATTGATAGAGTTTACTGTTTCGGAGGACAATCGTCTTGTAGGAATGTCTCTTGCGGCAATCTATAAAAAGTTTCAGATCAAAATCCTTGTTTGCGCGGTAGAACATGAGGGAAAAGTATTTATACCGGATGGGGAATATGTACTTCAGGCAGGGGATAAACTTCATATTACCGGTGCGCATGAGGCGATGGAAGCGTTTTTCAAAATGCATGGAAAACGTCAGCTTCAGACAAAGATCAAGAAAGTTCTTATTTGCGGAGGAGGCCGGGTGGCCTATTATCTGGCGGCGAGACTTTGTAAGATCGGAATGCATGTAAAGATCATCGAAAAAGACGAAAATCGGTGTGAAGAATTATGCGATTGTCTTCCGAAAGTAACAGTGATCCACGGAGATGCGACAGATCATGATCTTTTAAGTGAAGAAGGCGTGGAGAATGTAGATGCATTTGTTGCGCTGACAGGAATCGATGAAGAAAACATTATTCTTTCGCTTTATGCGAAAAGCCAGGGCGCGGGAAAGATTATTGCCAAAGTGAATGAAGACAGAAGGGCGAGAATGGTAGCGGATTTCGGTATCGACAGTATCGTTTCGGCGAAAACGGCAACGGCAGATGCGATTTTAAGTTACGTCAGAGCGAGAAAGAACTCCCAAAAGAGCGCAAATGTAGAGACGATGTACCAACTTGTGGACGAAAAAGTAGAAGCATTGGAGTTCATTGTGAAAAATGAAACGAATTATACAGGTATAACGTTGAAAGATTTGAAAGTGAAACCGAATAATCTGATCGCATGTATCGTAAGAAAGCGTCAGATTATCATACCGAATGGAAATGACAGCATAGAGGCAGGAGACAGCGTGATTGTTGTTACGATGGAAAAACATCTGGAAGATCTTTCGGATATTATAGCGCAGGTACAGTAAGATGAATAAAAAGATGATAGTGTATATACTGGGGAAAATGCTTGGTACGGAAGGGCTTTTGCTTCTTATACCGGCGGTGGTGTCTCTCCTTTACAAAGAAAAAACGGGAGTTTATTTTCTTGTAGTGGCGGCGGGATTATTTGCTCTTTATCTTGGATTGGGAAGGAAAAAGCCGGAGAACAAACAGATCTACGGGAAGGAAGGCTTTGTGATCGTCGGACTTGCGTGGATTTTATGGTCGTTGTTCGGAGCGCTTCCGTTCTTTTTGTCGGATTGTATTCCGAATTATATTGATGCGGTTTTTGAAACGGTTTCCGGTTTTACGACGACCGGATCTACTATTTTGCAGAATATAGAGGCTCTTCCGAAAGGAATGAATTTCTGGCGGTGCTTTACACATTGGATCGGCGGAATGGGAGTGCTCGTTTTTGTGATGATGATCACTTCTCTTGATACGGATAATTCTATGTCGCTTATGCGGGCCGAAGTGCCGGGACCGGAGATGGATAAACTCGTTCCGAAAGTTCGTCATACGGCAAAACTGTTGTATCAGATGTATTTTGTTCTGACGATCGCGGAAGTGATCTTCCTTATGTTTGGCGGAATGAATTTGTATGATGCTGTCGTTCATTCGTTCAGTACGGCGGGAACAGGAGGATTCTCCAACAGAAATGCGAGCGTTGCATTTTATGACAGCGCATATATTGACGGCGTGATCACCGTGTTTATGATCTTGTTCGGAATCAACTTTAATCTCTACTTTCTGCTGTTGCTTAAAGACTGGAAGAGCGTGTTGAAAAATGAAGAGCTTAGAGTGTATCTCGGAGTAGTTGCCGCGGCGATCGTAACGATTACGATCAATATATTGAGTATGTATGAAACAGTGGCGCACGCGTTTCGCTATGCCTCGTTCCAGGTAGGGGCGATCATTACGACAACGGGATTTTATACGGCCGATTTTGAACAGTGGCCCGAGTTATCTAAAACGATACTGATGATGCTTATGGTGATCGGAGCATGCGGGGGATCAACGGGAGGCGGTATTAAAGTAAGTCGTTTTATGATCCTTTGCAAATCGATCCGTCAGGAAATTCATAAGATGCTTCATCCGAATGCGGTGACGATGGTTAGGATGAACGGAAAGAAAGTAGGCGCAGATACGATGCGCAGCATTAATATTTATTTTTCGGCATATGTATTTATCATTATTGTGTCAGTGCTGCTTGTTTCGCTTGATAATTTTGATTTTGCCACATCATTCAGCGGAGTTTTGACAACAATAAACAACGTAGGACCGGGAATTTCACAAGTAGGCCCTACCGATAATTTCCATGCGTTTTCTGCGCTGTCGAAGATTGTGTTTAGTTTTGATATGCTATTCGGAAGATTGGAAATATTCCCTTATCTTCTGATACTGTCACCTGATCTTTGGCGAAAGAGGTTTTAGAGAGAAGCTTTAAAATGGGATTCCAGAAAGGTAAGAAAAGTATATGAAAAAAATAGGTGGAAAGATAGCGGTTGTACTGGCGGTGATCGCGTTGCTTGGTGTTTACTATTACGTAGCTCTTCCTGCAGTTAACATTCATGCGACAGAATTTTGGATCTTCCTTGTGATTCTTGTTGTTTTGGCAGCGCTGATCTATGTCAGGAAGAAAAAGTTAAACAGATACGAGATGAAGGAATCGAAAGGATTAAAAGCGATTCTTACGGTTCTTGTAGTGATCGTAGCGGTATATCTGTTGGGATCTCTTCTTTCCTCTCCGATAGTGAACGCAAAGAAATATCAAAAGCTTATGAAAGTGGAGACCGGAGAGTTTACAAAGGATATAGAGGAACTTTCTTTTGATCAGATTCCGCTTCTTGACCGTGATTCTGCGACGCTTCTGGGTAACAGAAAGATGGGAAGTATGGTTGATATGGTTTCTCAGTTTGAAGTGGATGAGCTCTATTCACAGATCAATTACCAGGATCGTCCTGTACGTGTTTCTCCGCTGAAATACGCAAGCGTCATCAAATGGTTTACGAATCAGTCAGATGGAATACCGGCGTATATCAAGATTGATATGGCAACACAGAATACGGAGCTTGTGAAACTTGAAAAAGGGATGAAATATACGACAAGCGATCATTTTAACAGAAATATTTATCGTCATTTGAGATTTAAGTATCCGACATATATTTTTAATGATTTAAGCTTTGAAGTAGACGAAGAAGGTACGCCGTATTGGGTTTGCCCTGTGAAAAAATATAATATCGGTCTTTTCGGCGGTGTGACAGTGGATCGGGTTGTGCTTTGCAACGCAGTTACCGGAGAAACGGTAGATTATAAAGTCAAAGACGTTCCGCAGTGGGTAGATCGCGTATATTCGGCAGATCTTCTTGTTCAATTATACGATTATTACGGAACATTGAAGCATGGATATTTTAACAGCGTGCTCGGACAGAAAGACTGTCTTGCCACAACGGACGGATATAATTATCTGGCGATCAACGATGATGTATGGGTTTATACAGGAGTTACTTCGATCACAGGCGATCAGTCGAATGTCGGGTTTGTTCTGATGAATCAGCGTACGATGGAAACTAAATTTTACGAAGTTGAAGGTGCGACAGAGGCGTCTGCGATGTCTTCTGCAGAAGGACAGGTACAGAACTTGAAATATGTTGCGACGTTTCCTTTACTGTTAAATATTTCAGGAGAACCGACATATTTTATTGCACTTAAAGATGATGCGGGACTTGTGAAAAAGTATGCGATGGTAAATGTTCAGAAATATCAGATCGTTGCGATCGGCGATACTGTAAGCGAGTGTGAAAGCGTTTATACAGATTTAATGTATGAAAACGGTATTAAAGAAGAAGAGGAAGACGTAAGGGAAGTACAGACGATTACGGCTCCGATTACGAAAATTGCTCAGGGAGTAGTGGAAGGAAACTCACATTACTATATTATGGTGGAAGGATCTGACGATATATTTGATGTGTCGGTTGTTGATTTTATTGACATTATCCGCTATAACGTGGGAGATCAGGTGACGATAGAATATAAAGAAGGCGAAAAGAGCAATACGGTTCTGTCGCTTACCGAAGTGAAAACAATACAATAAAAGAATTAAAAAACGGTTCACAGTCAATAGCGCTGTGAACCGTTTTGCTGTACAGGTGACTGTCGATAAAATATAGATGCAGCAGTTAGCTGACAACTGTACAATCAGATGAATCGATTCCGGGAATATCTTTTTTATCCGCGCTGATGCTGAGATAAAAATCAATATTGTTTTCTGTTGAAATCTTGTTTAATTTGTGAAGGAAAGCGGCAAGACTTTCTAGCTCATCGGGCAGGAAGTGACGTTTGCGTTCGTCAACCCGTTCTCCGAGCACAAAGAGGAAGCCTGCGAGTATCTGGCCGACGCCTGGCAGCTGGTGGCCCAGGGGAACAAAATCATGCTCAGCCCGAACGAGAGCGAGCCGGTACTCAATTCGTATTACGAGGAAAACCTCAAGAGCATCAACAACTCGATTGCCGATTTGCAGAAAACGCTTGACAAGACCGAGGACGAAGAGGCCCGCGAGTCGCTGCAAAACGATCTGAATTCCATGAACGAATGGCTGACCGAATACGAGGAGCGCGGCAAATACGACGTCAGCCCCGAACAGATTGAGATTTACCGCGCGTTCGGCGACAACATGACCGTGCAGGAGAGCCTCATCTGGAACATGGACGACGGCGCGAGCCAGATACAGCAGTATCTCGACGGCGCGATGAACGCGCAGCAGCTGGCCGGCGCGCCGGACTATTTTTCAGTTGCAATGGCGGCCATCCGCGCCATGTGCCAGGCCAAGGGCGCGCCCGTCTATGACGCGGACGGCCTGATGCAAAGCGGCACGCTGGTTCGGCACCTGATTCTTCCCCTGCGCACCTCGGAAAGCCTGCGCATTCTGGATGCAATCGCAGAGGAGCTGCCATCCGGCACGCCTGTGAGCCTGATGCGCCAGTATACGCCCATGAACGGGGTTAATCTGCCAGGACTGGACCGGCGTCTGACGGCCAGGGAATATGCGCGCGTGCGCGATTACATGCTGGCACTGGGGCTGGAGGGGTATCTGCAAAGCCGGGAATCCGCGGACAGCGCGTTTACGCCTGCCTTTATGGACGGGGAAAGCACGCGGTTGTTTCCATCGGAACGGGCGGATGCGGAAAAATTGAATTTTTCGCATTTTGGGGGTTGACATTCTCGATTGATGGAGTATAATAATCTTCGCTGGTTGTGATACCGCTTCACGAAAGCGGCCCGGCTGGCGGACAAGCACCATTAGCTCAGTTGGTAGAGCACCTGACTCTTAATCAGGGTGTCCAGGGTTCGAGCC
>OLRI01003036.1_pt1 | contig 10579 bp, 5 predicted proteins | sample 1672871 | NCBI WGS metagenome assembly OLRI01 (sample SAMEA3136732, study PRJEB25190) | human gut metagenome
ACGGCCATGTCGCCCGGCTCAAAGCTGCGCTCGATGCCCTGGGCCTTGACGGCACCCACCGGCTTGAAATCGTGCTCATGCAGCTGGTGCGCCTGATGCGCGACGGCGAGGCCGTGCGCATGTCCAAGCGCACGGGCGAGATGATCACGTTCGAGGAGCTCATCGACGAGGTGGGCGTGGACGCGACCCGCTACCTCATGCTGGCGAAGTCCTCCGACCAGCCCATCGACTTCGACATCGAGGTGGCGAAGAAGAAGGACGCGTCGAACCCGGTGTACTACGTGCAGTACGCGCACGCGCGCATCTGCTCGATCCTGCGCAAGGCCGCGTCCGAGGCCGATGCCGCGGCTGCCGAATCCGGCGAGCTGTCGATGGACGAGCTGGCTGCGAAGGTCATCCCGGCCGACGTGGACCTCGCGCCGCTTGCGCACGAGAGCGAGCTTGCGCTCATGCGCAAGATGGACGACTTCGGCCCGCTCGTGGCCCAGGCCGCCCGCGACCGCGCGGCGTTCCGCCTGACGCACTACGCGCAGGACCTTGCCGCGCTGTTCCATTCGTTCTACACGAACTGCCACGTCATCGGCGAAGAGGCGGCGCTGCGCGATGCGCGCCTCGCGCTTGTGGACGCCGCCCGCATCGTGCTGGCCACGACCCTGGGCCTTTTGGGAGTGAGCGCGCCTGCGAAGATGTAACGTCCTGTCGCATGCGACGAGAAGGCCGCCCTCGGGGCGGCCTTTTTTTGCCAGAAGCGTGGCAGTGGCGGCGAAGGCGACGGGGCGGCAGGGCCCTGTCACGCCTGTCACGCTCCGTCGCCGCTGTCTACACGTTGTCCTCGAGGTCGACCTGCATGAGGAAGACGTTCTCGCGGAGGCGTTTGTACGACGAGCGGCACAGGTCGCCTTCCTCGTAGCGTGCCTGTATCTGCTCCAATTCGAGGCGCAGACCGAGCCGCTCGATCTCCACCGCTTTGTCGGCCGTGGTGGTGATCGCCGTGATGGAGGGGTTCGTCTTGCGAAGATTGCGGGCCGTCCGCTGGTACTCCAGAAGAAGCGCGCTCACGTCCTCGGTGGGGAAGTCGTCCTGCGGGGAGGCCAAAAGCGCGCTCAGCTGTTCGGAGACGCGATCAGCGCAGCGGATCTGCAGGTCGCGGGCGGCTTGCGTTCGCTCGGTCGTGCCTTTGCCGGGAAGGCCGGGTGCGAGGAGATGCCATCCTGCGCGCACGAGCGCGCGCAGCCTCAGCAAGAAGCTCTGCAGCGACCAGCGTCCGTGGTGATGCAGCAGCATGTTCTCGATGTGGTTGAGGCGGTTGAGATGGCGGTATCCGGCGACGGGGTGGACATCCTCGCTCTCGATGAGCTTTTCGACGAAATCTTGCTCCCAGCGCAAGGCTTGCAGGCGAAGCGCCGTGTTCGGCTCATCTTCGATGTCGTTCGTGCTTTTGATGCGCGCGATGCGCTGGTTGTAGGAGCGCAGCACGAGCTGCGTGGCTGCGCGCGTCTCGGGCGTCTGCCGCGAGGAGAGCTCCCCGATGACGGAGCGCAGTATCTCCAGGCTCACGGCCGTCTCGTCGCAGCGCAGGTCCTCGTCGGTGGTGCCCTTTTTCGGAGCCAGAAGGGGCACGATGAACGTGGCCAAAAGCAGCGTGACCACGATGACGCCGCATGCGAGGAAGATGACGAGGTCGCGTTGGGGGAAAGGGGTCACCGTTCCCGCATCGGTGGGCAGATACAGAGGGATGGTGAACATGACGGCGAGCGTGATGGTTCCTTTCGGGCCGGCGAGCGCCATCGTCAGCGCCGAGCGCGCATCCGCAAGCCAGCTCGGACGCTCTCCCTTCGCGCTCGAGCGTCCGTGGACCCGCTCGACCCCGAGCAGCCACAGGAAGCGCACGGCCAGGTAGATCGCCGTGATCAGCAAGATGACTCCGATGAGGAAGCCGTTGTCGAAGCTCGTGTCCTCCCATGTGCGCTGCATGGCGCGCGGCAGCTGCGTGCCGAGCAGTACGAACACCACTCCGTTGAGCGCGAACGACACGACGCGCCACACGCTTGCCGACACGATGTTCATGCGCGAGATGGACGGGCCGACGGCGCGGGGGGAGATGACGTTCACCAAGCCTGCGGCCACGACGGCGAGGATGCCGCTCGCGCCGACCGCATTGGCGGCAAGGTACACGATGAAGGGGGTGAACAGCTCGAACAGCACGTGGAACGTCGTGTTCTCCAAGCCCCATGAGCGCACCTTGCGCACGAGGAAGTTGCCCAGATAACCCAAGACGAGTCCGATGAGGATGCCTCCGAAGAAGCTGAACAAAAAGTCCGCAGCCGCATCGGCGAGAGAGAACGAGCTGGTGATGGCTGCAGTGAGCGCGAACTGGAACGCCACGATGCCCGAGGCGTCGTTGATGAGCGATTCTCCCTCGAGGATGCTTTTCGCACGAGGCGAGAGGTCGGTCTCTTTCGACAGCGAGGCCACGGCGACGGCGTCGGTGGGGCCGAGCGCTGCGCCCAAGGCGATGGCGGTGGCCAGACCGATGGCCGGGATCACCCAGCTTACGGCGAAGCCGATGATGAGCGCCGTGACGATGGCGAGCACGACCGCAAGCGAGAGCACCGGTCTGCGGTTTCTCCACAGCGCCGCCTTGTCAACGTTTTTCGCCTCGTCGAACAGAAGCGGCGCGATGAACAGCACGAGGAACAGCTCCGGGTCGAGCTGAATGCTGATCTGGCGCTGCGCGAGAAGCGCGATGCCCAAGCCGAGGACGATCTGTATGAGCGGGGAGGACACCTTGGGAACGAGCTGGTCGATGACGGAGGAAAGCAGGACGGCGGCCAGCATGAGCAGAGCGAGCATGAGCGCTTCCAAAGGTCGTTCTCCTCTCGGTTTCGTGCGTGAGGCCCTTATTGTAGCCGATTCCCCCGTCTGCCCAGAGTGCGCGAGGAGGAAGTCGGAAGGTCGTTTCCTCTTTTGGGCGGGGCGCGGGGACGGCAGGCTCCTTCTCGTCGCACCTGCGGAGCGCGTTCCGCGTCCCTGAGCGCGCCTTCCCGTTCGGGCGTCTCTCGGCGCGTCAGGCGAGCGGCAGCGACAGCTCCACGGAAAAGCCCCGTCCCGGTTCGCTTTCGATGGAGATCGAGCCGCCGTGGGCCCGGACGATGCGGTCCACGAGCACAAGCCCCAGACCGTGCTCCTCGCCGTACGACCCCGCCGCGCTGCGCGCGGTGCGCGCGCGGGCGAGCCGCGCCTTGAGCTCGGCCAACTCTTCCGCAGACGTGCCCGCGCCGTCGTCGGCCACGCGCACGAGCGCGCGTTCGCCCCGCACGGCCAGCGTCACCTGCACCCGGCAGCCCCGCTCGTTGTGCAGGCGCGCGTTCGCGATGGCGTTCTCAACCGCGCGGCCGATCAGGCGCTCGTCGGCCAGCACGACGGCGTCGAGCGCGTTTTCGTCCAGGTCGAGCTCGAGGGGGTGCAGCTCGTCGAGGCCGCTGTTCACATGCTCGGCGACCACGCTGCGCAGAAGGCGCGGCAGATGGACGCGCTCGAGGTCGAGCGGTTGCATGTCGTAGTCGAGTTTCGAGGCGGTGTTGAGGTCGGTGACGAGATCCTTGATCTTGAGCCCCTGCGCGCGGATGACCTGAGCGTCTGCGCGCACATCGTCGCTCGCGCCTTCGTCGGCGGCGATGGCGTCGGCGTAGCCCAAGATCATCGACAGCGGCGTGCGGATGTCGTGGGATACGCCGCGGATCCAGTTCGCGCGGGCGGCGTCCTTCTGCTCGATGATGCCGCTCGTCTCGGTGATGCGCTGGCCGATCTCGCGCAGATCCCCCTTCAGGTTCAATTCGGCGGCCCGTCCTTCGGACAGCGCATCGAGCGCATCGACGATGGGGCCCACCGCGCTTTGCGTGCGCCGTCGCGCGACCGCGTAGAGGACGAACAGGATGCCGAGGTCGACTGCGAACACGAGGAGCACGTACAAAGGCAGGTTGGCGATGGTGGAGGCGGGGTAGGTGAGGCTTTCGTGCCAGTACTCTCCCTTCGGGAAGCCCATGACGAGCAAGCCGTCGTCGCGATCCCAGAAAAACGCCGGGTAATCGGCGATCTCGGCGTAATGCGCGGCCATGGCGACGTCGTTCGGGGAGAAGGAGCGCGGCACCTCGTCGGGGACGCGCTGCGACCAGGCCACGGCGCCGCTCTCGTCCACGAGAAGCGCCCAGGCGTCTCGCTCGTCGAGCGCCCGCTCACCGTCCTCGGAAAGCGTCCACGCGCCGTCCTCTCCGCGCGAGAGGGCGGCGTCCACGGCGCGCATCGCGGTGGCGGGCGAGTCGTCGTTGTAGTGCTCGTTCGATTCGCGATAGGCGATGAGGGTGTACAGGAAGAAGTCGACCATCACGATGAGGAGCGCGAGCGCTACGAACATGAGCATCTGCTTCGTGAAGAACCGCGCGAGGCTCGGTGTGGAGGTCTGCCTTCTCGCCCTCGTCGCCCGCGTCATGGCTAGCCGCGCTTCACGAGCTTGTAGCCCAGGCCGCGCGCGGTGACGAGCGAGGCGGGCTTCGACGGGTTCGCTTCGATCTTCTCGCGCAGACGGCGGATGTGCGCCATGAGCGAGTTCTCGTAGCCGAACGAGGTGCCCCAGCACGCCTCGCACAAAGAGTCGATGGTGACGATGCGTCCGGCGTTGCGCGCGAGCACGCTCAAGATCTCGTGCTCCTTGGCGGTGAGCAGCGCCGTCTCGCCATCGGCGCGCAGCACCTCCGCGGTGGCGAGGTTCACGCGGCACGCGTCCAACTCGAGCAAGGGGCTCTCCTCGGCGTAGCAGCGACGCAGCACCGCGGTTGCGCGCAGCACGAGCTCCTGGGGCAGGAAGGGCTTCGCGATGTAGTCGTCCGCGCCGAGCGAGAGGCCGCTCACGCGGTCGAAGGGCTCGTCTTTCGCGGTGAGGAACACGACGGGCACGCGCGCGTACGCGGAGCGCTCGCGCAGGCGCGTGAGCAGCTCGAAGCCGTCCATGCCGGGCATCATGACGTCGAGCACGAACAGCTGGTACGCGCTTTCGGAGGCGCCGTGCTCGCAGCTCGTCGAGTTCCCGGAAGAGGTGACGCGGCTGGAAGGGGCCGGTCGGAGGCCGTCGCGCTCCCAGGGGTTGGCGGGGCAGCTGCGGACGGGGCGTCCGTCGAGGGCCGCGAGCGCCTCCTCGCCCGAATGCGCGACATCGACGCGGGCGAATCCCGCGCCGCGCAGGATGGCGGCCACCATGCTGGCCAGATCGCGCTCGTCGTCCACGACGAGGATGCGCTTGTCGCGCAGATGCTCGTCCACCATCCCGAACCCGCCCAGCGCCATCCGCGGCCTCCTTCCCTCGCTTTATGCCACATTATGCCACATCTTCGCATCGGTTCTCGCAGGGTTCGCGCAGACGTAAGGAGGTCGCAAGGTGGATCGCGGGGGTGCGGCGCATGGAGGGCAGAAGGGGTGCGCCGCAGCGCCCTCGTTTGGCGAGAAATGACCGAATTCGGAAAACTCGACGTGCGGTTTCGCCGGGGCGCACCCATCCGCTCGCTCAAGCGCCTGATCGTTCGCATCGAAACGCCGGGAAGCGCTTCATGGCGGGATGCGGAAGCGCGGCAAGGTTCCGAAAGCGGTCGTTTCTCGCCAGGCAGCCGCTTTGGAACGCAGCTTCCGCTCCTCCGCATTCCCTTCCGGCCTCCTTCGCTTCTCGCCGCTTTCGCTTCGTAAGGCAATCGCAAGGAAGGCGCGCTGGGGGCGTAAGGTCGGCCCCCTAGACTGAAGCAAGCGACAGGGAGCGTGCAGTGGGGCGAGGTTTCCGCTGTGCTCGGAGAAAAAAGGCGAGGCTGGCGTACGCCTCGCGAGAGCGTGACGGAGCCCTCGTCTTTCCGTTGCGCGAATACCAGAAGGAGGCATGCATGGGAAACGCGACGCATGGCGCGACGACGGTGGTGGAGGTGCGCAACGTGAGCAAGCGCTACGGTGCGAGCGGGCGCAAGCGGTCGGAGGCGAGCGTCACGCAAGCGCTCGACCGGGTGAGCTTCGCGGTGGCGGAAGGGGAGTTCGCGGCGATCATGGGCCCGTCGGGTTCGGGAAAGTCGACGCTTCTGAACTGCCTCGCCACCATCGACACTCCTTCGAGCGGTCAGATCGTCATCGGCGGTCGGACGGTCACCGACCTGCGAGGGCGGCAGCTCAGCGACTTCAGGCGCGACGACCTCGGGTTCATCTTCCAAGACGCGAACCTGCTCGATACGCTCACGGCTTACGAGAACATCGCGCTCGCGCTTACCATCCAGCACGTTTCCGCGCGCGAGATCGACGGACGCGTGCGCGAGGCGGCGCGCGTCCTCGGCATCGAGGACGTGCTGGACAAGCGGCCTTTCCAGATGTCGGGCGGCCAACGCCAGCGCGTGGCGGCCGCGCGCGCCACGGTGACGCGCCCGCACCTCGTGCTGGCCGACGAGCCGACGGGCGCGCTCGACTCCCGGTCGGCGGCCGCGCTGCTCGAATCGCTCGAAGCGCTCAACGCGCGCGGAGCCACCATCCTCATGGTCACGCACGATGCGGTGTCGGCGAGCTATTGCGGACGCGTCATCTTCATCAAGGACGGCCGCCTTTTCGGGGAGCTGCGCCGCCGCGGCGCGGACCGGTCGGCGTTTCGCCATCGCATCGTCGAGGTGGTGGCCAGCATGAGCGATGAGCAGGGCGAAGGGGAGCGGGACGCGGCCGCGCACGCCGCGCAGAGCGAGGGGGCGGTGCCCCATGCTCGCTAAGATCGCCTTCGGCAACGTCCGCAAGTCCGTCTCGGACTTCGGCGTGTACTTCCTCACCGTCATGCTCGGCGTGGCGGTGTTCTACGCGTTCAACTCCATGACGGCGCAGCAGGGGGTGCTCGCGTTCTCGGAGACGCAGGATAGGATGTTCGACCTTCTGGGCATGATTATCGGCGGCGTGTCGGCGTTCGTCGCGTTCGTGCTCGTGTTTTTGGTGGTGTACGCGAACCGCTTTCTCATCCGGCGGCGCAAGAAGGAGTTCGGCCTGTACCTCATGCTGGGCATGCGCACGGGCGACGTGGTGAAGATCGTCGCGCTCGAATCGCTCATCGTGGGCGCGGCATCGCTTGCGGTGGGTCTGCTCGTGGGTTTCGGGTTGTCGCAGCTGCTGCTCTATGTGACCTCGGCCCTGTTCCAGGCTGACGTGGCCGATGCCGCCGGGTTCGCGTTCGTGTTCTCGGCCGACGCGCTCGTGCAGACGGTGGCTGTGTTCGCCGCCATCTTCGTGATCGCGGCCGTGCTGAACGCGCGCACGGTGGCGCGGGCGAAGCTCATCGACCTTTTGCAGGCGGAGCGCGCGAGCGAGGACATGAAGCTGACCAACCTGCCGCTTTCGCTCGCGCTGTTCGCGGCGTCGATCGCTATCATCGGCGTGTCGTACAAGCTGCTCATCGACAACGGGCTCATGGAGCCGTCGCCTCAGTTCGCTGCCGCCACAGTGCTTGTGTGCGTGGGCACGGTGCTCTTCTTCTACGCGTTGTCGGGATTTCTGCTGAAGCTTGTGCAGATGGTGAAGCCCCTTTACTTGAGCGGGCTTGCCATGTTCACGCTGCGGCAGTTGAACTCCAAGGTGAACACGACGTTCGCGTCGCTTTCCATCGTGTGCCTCGTGCTGTTTCTGGCCATCACGAGCGTGTGCGGCGGCATCGGCATGCGCAACGCGCTCGTCGGCTCGATCGTGGCGAGCACGGCCTACAGCGCCACCGTGTCCACGAGCTTCGGCGCCTACACCTCCGAGACGGGCTATGTGCCCGCCGACTTGGGAGGGTTCGGCGAATTCGCCGAGGAGCAGGGCTGGGATGCCGCTGCCGGTCTGCGCGCAAGCGCGCGCACGCTCGGCGCGGGCGACTTCGACGCGCTCGTGGAGGGGGCGGCGCAGGTGGACTTCCTCGTGGATCCCGACGACGGCCTGACGATGGGCGACGTGGAGGAGGCGAGCGGCCTTGCCCTTTCCGACTTCGCCGGCTCGAGCGTGAACGACGGCTACGAGGTGTACCCGGTGTGCGTGATGCGCCTGTCGCAGGTGAACGCCGCGCTCGAGCTGGCCGGCAAGCCCGCGCTTTCGCTGGGGGAGGGCGAGTGCGCCGTGTTCAGCGACTCCGACATCACGCGCGGGTTCTACGAGCGGGCCGTGGAGCGGGGCACGACGCTTGAGGTGGGCGGTCGGTCGCTCAAGCTGGCGTCTTTCCATGGTGACTCGCTGCAGACCACCCCCTTCCCTCTGAACACGGGCGCGATCGCGGTGCCCGACGACGCGGTGCCCGAGGGTGCGGCCATCATCCAAACCCTGCTGAACGTGCAGTGCGCCACGGATGCGGACGAGGCGGCGTTCGGCGAGATGGTTGAGGCCGTGGCGGAGACGAGCGAACCGAACACCTGGCCCGTGACGCTGTCGATGACGCGCACCGAGGTGCTCGATCAGAGCATCGGGTTGTCCACGGTGGTGTCGTACCTGGCCATCTACCTGGGGTTCGTGCTGGTGGTGGCGTGCGCGGCGATACTGGCCATCCAACAGCTCTCCGAAGCCTCCGACAGCACGCCGCGCTACGGGCTTCTGCGCAAGCTCGGCGCGCCCGAAGGGATGATCTCCGGCTCGATCTTCGTGCAGGTGCTCGTGTACTTCCTGTTCCCGCTCGCGTTGGCCGTGGCGCATTCGTGCTGCGCGCTTGCGGTGGTCACCGACGTGGTGGCGGTGTGCTGGCTCCTCCACGACTTGGCTCCAGAGCAGATTGTGGCCTCGCCTGTCCACGTGGGCTGCGGCCAGGTGCGCTGCGCCCACGGGATTCTGCCGGTGCCCGCCCCGGCCACGGCGTACATCCTACAAGGGGTGCCCACCTATGGCGGCAGCGTCCAGGGGGAGCTTTGCACCCCCACCGGCGCGGCGCTGCTGAAGCACTTTGTCCAGCGCTTTGGGCCCTCCCCGGTGATGCGTGTGGAAAAGACCGGCTACGGCATGGGCAAAAAGGACTTTGAAGCCGCCAACTGTGTGCGGGCTATGCTGGGCCAGACCCAGGAGGAAAGCGCCGCCATCGCCCAGCTCGCCTGCAACCTGGACGACATGACCCCCGAGGCCCTGGGCTTTGCCCAAGAGCGCCTGTGGGAGGCCGGCGCCCTGGACGTGACCACCGCCCCCATCGGCATGAAGAAGAACCGCCCCGGGGTGCAGCTCACCTGCCTGTGCAGGCTGGAGGACAGGGAGAAGCTGGTGTCTGTGCTCTTTGCCCACACCACCACCTTGGGGGTGCGGGAGAGCCTGTGTGCCCGCTACACGCTGGCCCGCTCCCAGCGGACGGTGGAGACAGAGCACGGCCCGGTGCGGGTGAAGGAGGCCAGGGGCTGGGGCGTCACCCGGGAAAAGCCCGAGTACGAGGATGTGGCCAACATCGCCCGGGAGCAGGGCCTCACCTTGGACCAGGTGAAGGAGCTGCTGCAATAGTGAGGAAGGGGGCCTGCGGGCCCTCTTTTTTGTGGGCAAAATTCTGCACCTTTTTGCGAAAATACCGCTAGGCAGGGCGGGGGAGTTCTGCTATAATACTCACTAGTTTTGCGCCCCGCGCCAAGAGGAGGAAGACTATGACAGCCCAGAGGACCTACACCGCCAAGCAGTGGCGGCACACCCAGTACGCCAGCTATTTCGGCTACATCACCCAGGCCATTGTGAACAACCTGGCGCCCTTGCTTTTCTTGATTTTCCAGGATGTGTACGGCATCCCCCTGGAGAAAATCACCTTGCTGGTGACGGTGAACTTCTGCGTGCAGCTGCTGGTGGACATGGTGGCCGCCCGCTTTGTGGATAAAATCGGCTACCGGCCCTGCATTGTGGCGGCCCACCTGTTCGCCGCGGCGGGCCTGGCCGGCCTGGGGCTGCTGCCCCGCCTGCTGCCGGACCCCTTTGTGGGGCTGCTGGGGGCGGTGTTCCTCTACGCCATTGGGGGCGGGCTCATCGAGGTGCTCATCAGCCCCATTGTGGAGGCCTGCCCCACGGACAACAAGGCCTCTGTCATGAGCCTGCTGCACTCCTTTTACTGCTGGGGCAGCGTGGGGGTGATTCTCCTCTCCACCCTGTTCTTGCAGCTGTTTGGCAAGGGCAGCTGGACGGTGCTGGCGCTGCTGTGGGCCCTGCTGCCCCTGGTTAACGCCCTGTGGTTTACCAAGGTGCCCATCGCCCACCTCACCGAGGAAGGGGAGGGCCTGCCCCTGGGCAAGCTGCTCACCAACAAGCTGTTTTGGATTTTCGCCGCCCTGATGTTCGCCGCCGGCGCCTGCGAGCTCTCCATGAGCCAGTGGGCCTCCGCCTTTGCTGAGACAGGTCTTGGTATTAAAAAAACAATCGGTGACCTGGTAGGTCCCATGTCCTTTTCCATCCTCATGGGCCTGTCACGATTGCTCTATGGTAAATGGGGAGACCGCCTGGATCTCAACCGCTGTATGAAACTCAGTTGTGGACTGTGCATCCTTTCTTATCTGTGCATCAGCCTTACTTCCCTGCCTGTCCTTGGCCTGATAGGATGCGGACTGTG
>OLRI01003037.1_pt1 | contig 10579 bp, 5 predicted proteins | sample 1672871 | NCBI WGS metagenome assembly OLRI01 (sample SAMEA3136732, study PRJEB25190) | human gut metagenome
AGCTCAAAGAGATCGTGATTCCCGCTACCGTACGCATGATTGACTCTTCTGCTTTCGAGAATTGCAGTTCTCTCAGGCGCATCTCTATTCCTAATGATGTCCGTCTTGGCGAGAACGTGTTCCGTGGATGTTCTGGCTTGCGCGAGGTCGTGATCGGGGACAATGTCCTAGGAGGCATGGGGGCTTTTATCGCGTGTACCTCGCTGGTACGTATTGAGATCGGGGCGGGCTCGAACGTAGCCAACTCCATGTTTGCAAATTGCCCTGCCTTGACCCATGTCGAGTTAAAAGGTATGACCACCCTAATCGATGAATATGCTTTTTGCGATTGCATCTCACTTACCGAGATATGTTTTCCTGTTGGCCTGAAAAGTTTGGGTGGGGCAGCGTTTCGAGGATGCTCTGCGCTCGTGCGCGTGGGCATGGTAGACTCTCTATCGTACATTGGCACTAATGCGTTCGAAGATTGCAAAAGGCTCGTCGAGGTCAACTGCACTTCGGTCACGCGCTTTGGCGATGGTGTTTTCAAGGGGTGTACAGCGCTCGTTCAGGTGACTCTTAATAGAGCTCTGTCAGCTATTCCACCCAGCATGTTCGAGGGCTGCGCTCAAATAACGAGTATCGATATTCCGTCAAGCTGCACCAAAATAGGCATTCGCTCTTTTGCAGGCTGCGTTTCATTGAACGCTTGCGTCTTGCCACAGGCTATCAGCTCGATACCTCAAGAAGCCTTTGAGGGCTGTCTTTGCTTGACAGAAGTTGGCGGACAGCCGTTCAATGTGAGCACACGGGCTTTTGCAGACTGCGCGAACTTGAAGAAGATAACTGTGAAGGGCGATGTTTCTCCGCGAGCCTTCGAGGGATGTCGAAACCTTGAGGATCTTACGTTCACCGACGAAACGCGCATTATTGGCGACGCCGCTTTCATGAACGCTTCTGCGCTGACGAGCCTGATCGTTCCGAATGGCGTTGAAGTTGTGGACAGTTCTGCTTTCCAAGGTTGCGTCGGTTTGAGGCGAGTGGTTCTTGCGGCAAGCGTGCAAGCAGTGGATCACTGGGCGTTCTATGGTTGTACAGGTCTAGAGGTGGTCGTTTTCGCAGGCAAGGCAAGTGGTATCGCGTTGAGCGATGGAGCTTTTGGCAATGATCCGCTGCTCGTCGAGATCATGGCGCCGATGCAGCTATTCATGGACGAAACGCTAAGCTCGATGATCGCCGAAGTGCCCACTATCTCGAACATCAAGATACCTGACTACGACGAAGCGCGCGTGAAAGGCCTGAAGACCTCCTTGTTCGGCGACCGTACGGTCTGTGTGAATGGAGAAGAGGTGCAATGGAGGTCTTGGATCGAGGCGCACTATCCTGCACCAGAAGGCGATCCTGTGGATATATCTGGCGTTTCTGACACAAAGACCTCACCGAAGAAAAAGGGCTTGTTTGACATCTTCAAGTAAGCACTATGCTCGACCCAAGAGCACCCGTTCTGGAGACAAAATGCGTATTTGAGCGCAAAAGCGAAGCACATCATGCTACGAATCGCTCGATTCGTATGATGCATCCTCTCCAAACGTGCATACAAACGCGGATTTCTTGCAAAAAATTGCGTCTTCACTGCAATAATGACAACAAGAGAAGGAAAAAGAAGAAGACTTGGCAGCAAGACCTTAGAAACAGGAAGGATCGTTCATGCGCGATGTCCAAGGATTGTTGTTCGACGGCGACGGAACACTCATCGATACCTACGATATGATCGTGCAATCGATGCGCCATACGCTTAATGATGGCGAAAAAATGAACCTTTCTGACGCTGAATTGATGGTGGGTGTAGGCACGCCCCTGCTCGATCAGATGCTCCACTTCACCAAAGGCGACATTCCGCGCGCAGAACGACTCGTTGCTGAATACCGTGCCCATAACGACTCAATCCATGACGCAGGCATCCGTGCATTTGATGGCACTGCAACAGCACTCGAACGTTTTCATACGGCGCAGATTCCCCTTGGTGTCGTCACCTCGAAGCGTCATGAGCTGGCCGAGCGGGGCTTTAGATTGACCGGTCTTTTCGACTTTTTCAATGTCTTCATCGGCGCAGACGACTGGCCTGAGCATAAGCCTAAACCCGGGCCGATCCTTCATGCGAGCGAACTACTCTGCGTCGATCCTGAACGATGCCTCTACATCGGAGATAGCCCCTACGACATTCAGGCAGGCAATGCTGCTGGCTGCCGCACCGTAGCAGTAACCTGGGGTATGTTTTCGGCCGAAACGCTTGCCGCCGAGCACCCAACATTCATGATCGATTCGCTTGCTGAACTTGCCGATATGCTGGGCGTTTAATACGTATTCTCACCTGAAGGAAACACGATGGCCTCTTCCAAAGAACACATTGACTACGTTATCGAACAACTGAATATCGCAACGGGCGGAAACATATCATCCCGCGCGATGATGGGAGAATGCGTGGTCTATTATCGCAACAAGGTGGTCGGCGGCATCTACGACGATCGCTTACTCGTGAAGAGGACGAAGGCTTCGCAAAACCTCCTTGCACATGCGCCGCTTGAAATTCCCTACCAGGGTGCAAAAGAAATGCTTAAGATCGAGAACTTCGAAGACCATACATTCATCGCAAAGCTCTTCGAGATGATGTATCCCGAGCTTCCTGCGCGCAAGAAGAAGGCATGACCCATAGCAGTGATAGACTGAAATATGAGGGTTTGCGCGCATAGGGGGTAATCTTGGCAGAATATTTGGGGGATGGAATCTATCGCATCGGAAAGGCCGAACGCATCTGGTCATGCCGCAAGGGCGTGATGGAGGCTTCGGTAGCTGAAGTCGAACCTAACATTCCTCCTGCCGATGCACGTTTTGGCTGGTTCAAAGGCGCGATCCCAACCCCACCCTCCGGAGGCTTCTACGTGGTCGAATTCCTCGAAGACCAGAAAGTGCGTGTGCTCGCATATGTTGACATGTATGGACGCGCCTTCACCACGCAAACAGGCTTCGAGCGTCCTCCTGCCCAGGAACAGAGCCTGTTCATCGCGAACTCAGAGGAACTCCCCAACGAAGGTGGCATCTTCGTGCGCGACAGCGAAGGCAACACCATCAGATGTGCCTCTTATTCACGAAGCGGCAGTGGCCAAAACGCAAAATACACCATCATCGATTCATGGTACGACTTCGGCAACCACGGAAAGCGCTTACATTATTACGATCTTATGGCGCGCGCGTACCTCGCATTCGTCTATCGACCGACACTGGGCAACGCAACACTACCCTTTGGCATCTCAGATGTCTACCATGTGCTTGCTCATAATGAACTCCTTCCCGCGCTCATGAGCATCATCGACCGTGTGCACATCGCCGAGGAAGATCCGCTGGTCACTGTACATCCTATCGCCACAAAACTGCGCGACCGGCTAGAACGAACTGGTGTGGCTGAACTCACGAAAGAAGAAGATGCCGGCCATGCGCTGCAGCTCATTCGTACCACGCGCTATGCCAACACGTTCTACGTACAAGCCCGCTCTCCTCGGTTCGATGCTCCAACCATCTGGGCAATCGAAGCAGCCATTAACCTCTTCTCGCTCAGCGAATCACTGCTCAAGGTTCTTCAAGCAAAAAACCAGACCGCCACACTCGCAGGTTGCGAGGATTATCTACTCAAGAAAGTCGGCACCCAAACAGTCAAGCTTGATCTTGCAATGCAATATCCCGATAGCGAGCCTGACGGCGAATGGCAAGTACGTTCGCGCATTGCGGCAGGTATCGAGAACATGGAACTTCCTATCCGTATCGAAGCCCATTTTGCGCTCGATCTACCTGCAGGCATCGTTGCTTTCGAACTACATGTTCCCAATGAGCAGATGTTCGTCGATCTTTTCGCAGACCAGGTCGAACACCCAGACGAAGCTGCAAAACGCTATGCGATGCATGTTGGTCTGCTGCTTGCAGATATCGCATTCCTTGCCTCTGCGCGTGTGAATGAAGTCTTTCTGGGCGCAACGCCGATCGAACGCAAGGATGCACCTGATTCGACGCTTTTCTGCGCATCATTCGATCGCACGACCTACCAAAAAACAAGCGCGTTCGAGGTCTCGCGCAAAGGCGATCCTACACCGCTCTACACAAAGGCGAGCACCAAGGAATGCTCGAGCGCGTTCCAATGCATTCACCACAGAACAAATGGGCTTTTCCTGCATACCGATGCCGATCTGACCAACCAGGTCGCAACTCGATTCGCGGCAGAGAGCCTGCGAGATCTTGAAGTCTATTTCAATGCTGAAGAGCGTAAAATAGCCGAACGTCTCGCTGACGCGATCGCTGCTACGAATACAACGACCGAAGCTGTTGCAGCTGTGCGCATGATCCAAGCAGAAATACTCGTCCAAAATGAGGGGAGCGCGCCGCTCAACGAAGCGTTCACACGACTGCTTGCAGCGCTTACCGAAGGGACGATCGATCCGCATGAGCAGAACTCAACGGTCAACTGCTTCTTGGGTGGAGATGCATGTGCTCAAGCTTACCGGGACGCCCAAGCATTGAACGAGGCAGGTGAGCACGAAAAAGCCATCACCGTGCTAGCCAATGCGATCGCGAACACGAGCGAATCAGGACGCTATACCGACAATGACACAACCGTCTATCGTGCATTCGATTCTTTCGCTTCACGCATGATCTATAACCTCATGAAAGCAAACGAGCTTCCTTCGCCCAAACATTCTTCTGCGCGGACCGATGTAAGCAAAGAAACATGCTTGCTCCCCGATTCGTATGTGCTCTGCCTGCTGGAATTGGCCAGCCTCAAAGGCATGCAAGGACACTTCTCCGAGGCACTCCAGATTGCGCAGTACGCAGTGCATGTCACACCCACCATTGGGGCGACTTATCGTGCGAAAACCCAGATCGAAGCGATGGCGGGAGATCTTAAAGGAGCCGTGGAAACACTCAAAGCATGCCTGATCTCGGTCGTTCCTCCAGACGATATCTCATCTGCCTACTACCAGCTCGGTTATGCTCTCCGCCGTTTGGGTGATGCCGATACAGCATTACTCTGCCTTATCAAAGCGATCATGACCTCGTCAGTGGTTGCTCCTGCATGTATCGAAGAGATCAACGCGATACAAGAAGAGAGCGCCACGCCTCTGCCGTTGAGCGACGATGTTGATAGTCTTCTCGTACAGGCGGGAATTCCGTGCGCTCCTTCTGAAACGATGGTCGATACATTACAGGAAGGAGCGATAGCTGCACTCGATGCAGGGTTCTTCGATGTTGCGCGCAGTTTGCTCACCTTTGTTTTCAGCTATCGAAGCGACGATGCGATCATCAACATTATCCGCTCGCTCGAAAATAGCGCGCTCTAACGCATTGAGATATTTGTGTATTTCACCCTTGCAACCAAGGTAGCAGCAAAAACCAGGGCCAAGCACGCTGTGCCTGGCCCTGGTTCGTTTGATCAGCATATCTTATAAGATCAAGCGCTCTTACTTCTGGTCAGCCTGTCTCCGACGGACGACCAACGTAATGCCTGCTAGCGCAACGAATGCCGCGATCACGAAGGGAATCCATGTAAGATCGTTTGACGTTGCGTTCTCAGCAGCATCACCTGCTAGCGGATTCTCGTCATCAGTAACGAGAGCGCCATCTGACGTGAACGCTTCGGTGGTCATTTCGTCCTCCGATGCCTCGCTCGCTTCATTCGCTACTTCATCGTCTTCATTTGCTGTCTGCTGACCGGAAGCAGTACGCAAGCTGTTTCCAGAAGTCGCTGCACTGGAAGCTCCCGTTGCAGGACGTGCCGTACTGTTTGTATTGCCCGTAGTACCAGAATCCTCCGAGGTGCCAGCGTTATCCGATGAAGTATCAGATGGCGCTGCTGGCTGATCATTGTCAGCCGTATCGCCAGGAGCGGAAGGTACGACCGGCTCTGTCGGCTCAGTAGGATCCACTGGATCATCAGGGTCTGTCGGAACGATCGGCTCTTCAACCTCGTCCTCCCAGAACTGGCCATCGGTGATCGCGTTGCCCGCGTCGATCAACGCCTGTCGAGCATCCAGCAAATCTTGTGCCTCAGGCTCTTCGCTTGCAAGCAGATCATTGGCAACGCTTAACGCTTCCTGGAAAGCAGCCCAACCTTCCACCTGGCCATACGTTGTTTCATCAAGCTCTTCAGCAGCCTTGATCACCTTATCGAGCGCCAAAAGCGCTTGGAACACCTCATGCTCCTCTTCGATATCGCCGATCAATTCATCGAGCGTGTAATAACGATTGTATTCTGTCACGATGGCCTTATGATCGATTCTGATCTCTTGTGCTTGCATCGCATCGAGGAACTTGTCCAGAAGCGATTCGCTAAAACCGCACATGAGCATAAACTCAGTGCTCGGAGCACTTCCATCCCAGGAGGCGTTTTCGTCCTTTTCGAAATTGCTCAGGCCCGCCAGATATCCAATGGTCTGGTTCAGGTCTTTCGCCTCTACTGTTTCGACTGTTACTCCAAGATCTGAAAGGATGGATCGCACATGGGCACCGCGCGCAGTGTCTTCGCCTAAGTTGTAGAGCAACACCTTCACAGGCGCGAGCTGCTCTCCTTCTTCAAGCACAGGAATAGATGCCGACACATAATCGACCTCTTCGCCTTCCCATTCGACATGAGGTAAGCGTAATTTGATGAACAAACGCTTACCTGGCTCAAGATCGATCCAGTCATAGAGCTTCACTTCAAGCTCGCCCCGTGTTACCTGGCCCAGCGTAGAGTTCACCTGAGCAACACGACGAGTCGCATAGCTGTTCTCCCAAAGCTCTTTTTCCTCTATTTCTTCATCAGAGTAAGCCGCGGAGACCTGATAGATGCTCACATCACAATAAAAATCCTCCATGCCTTCATACTCGTCTGCATAATCGACCGAAATAGGAATGCTCGTTGCTCCCACTTGAACAGCAGAGGTACCGAATGCCACATAGGGTGCTTCCCAATCAGGAGAAGCTTCAACGCTCATCACAGCCGAGCGAGCCTCAACCCCTCCAGCTTGCAAAACGATCTGGAGCTTGTCGCCTGCTGCGATCTTTCCTGTTCCCATGTAGAGAGACCAAGCGGCCTGCGAACGATAGAGCGTGCCGCTCGTAAGCTTGACCGCACTACCTGCTGCGAGTGCCTCATCAAGCGTGTCTTCCGTGAAGCGATAGAGCGTATAGGTTGCTTCATCAGCAGGATCAAAGGTAAGCGAAGCTCCAAGCGTGGTCATGCCTGCCGTCACCTTTTTCGAGGTGATGGTAGCTATTGGCTTCTGCTTCTCAGGAGGCGCTGCTACAGAAACAGCCTCTGAGATGTATTCTTGTGAAGCCCCTCCGCCATACAGCGTAAGAACAGCAACGAGCTTGCCTCCAGATTTGAGCTTATCATCACCAAAAACGATACGCTGACTGTTCTCCTGCGCAGTAATGATCTCAGAATAGATCTGATCTTCCGTTGTCCAGCTGTCACCTTCATAACTATAGAGGGTTAGTCGTCCGACCTTTTCCTGATCATAATTCGCTTGCACCCACACATCGCTTCGATCAGAAGTGATTTCTGAAGTAACGATCTTCACTGTTGGCTCGACCACAACCGTGCCGGCTTGAACGATCGGAAGCTTGTTTCCTACCAGATACTGGGTAGTATCCGCCTCTGCGTCATACTTATAAAGATGGACCATCACGCTCTGGCCGACCTTAAGGCGATTATCGGGGATCTGAAGCGTATAGGTTCCTGCTCCGGTAAAGAGCGTTTGAGCCAATTGAGAGCGACTATCGGGATCGTCTTCTGAAGCCGATCCCACAGTTGCGATCAGGCGACCCCCTTCAAAGGCTGCACAGCCCGAAACATTAACTGTAAGCGATCCCGCATCAACAGAGACTGAGTTGCCCTCAAGGATCACCTCATCCTTCGACGCATCGGCCACAGTGATCGAGTCGCTGAAGAAATCAAGGCCGAGATCGTAATTCATAACGCGAAGATAGAGCTTTTGACCAGCCGCGAGCGCAACATTGCTCAGATCGAATTCGATCTCGCCTTGCTCCTGTAGATACTTACCAACGATTACCGAACCAAGATCCGTATCGGTCGTACCGTTCGCATTCATCTTTTTCAATTGCACAGCATTGAGCTGTACGTCTGCAAGCGCAGGATCGGTCAGGTGAACAGCCACGGTAAGCGAGGTGCTCTCAGTGGTCACGTTTGATTTGAATTCAACGCTCACTGGCTCCTTCTTTACGACCACACTAACCTCAGACTGTGCAATAGGATTTCCACCTGAAAGCACGAAGGCAACGACACGATCCCCCTCTTCGAGCGACGCGTCTGCATTGAGATTCACTTCGGTACAACCAGCAGCCGCGTTGAACGCCATGCCGATCGGCGTACCTTTATCAGATGCAATCTGCTCATCAGCCGCGAACTTCTTCACCAGAATCAGAGCGCCACTCGGAATCTCGCCACCAAGCTCGACAGGAACGGTCTTGCTGGTAGTGGTGAGCTGATCGGTAAATGCGATGTTCGGCGTCGTATCTTCATTGACTAAGAGAGAATCGTCAGGGCGATGGAATACCGACTCATAATCGTTACCCTTCACCAAGAAAAGATCGGCATTTTGGGACCAATAGACAACTGCCCTCACGCGATATCCTGCACGAAGCGGCTCGCTCAGCTGTATCTCCTGATCATCGATCGCGCTCGTTACGCTCTGAGGCGAACAGAGCATGATCTGATCGGTGCTTTCAAAGTCGAACTCATCCCCATCGGGATACTGAGCAATCGAGAGCATCAGCGATATCTTGCCTTCAGCTGCTGCCTGGAATAAACGCTCATCGCCAGTCACGCTCACATGCAGAGAAGTTGCTCCTGCTTCAAGCTCTTCATCGGTTATGAACGCATCAGGATAGACATAATCGACGAATCCTTCGCCATTTTCGTCCGTAACAGAAATGGCTTGAGAGTTGCATGCGCGATAGTAGTCATCAGTAATCGGCACGTTCAAACAGGCGATCACGCTATAACCAGGCTTAAGAGGAAGCGTCGATGCGGCAAAATCAATATCTGCTTCCCAACCATCGCTGACCGTTCCTGACCATAAACGAATGTTCTGACTTGAATCTGGGTCGAATGAGGTGTTCGACGCATAGGCGAACACCGTCAGATTGCAGCGATCGACTTGATCAGAAAGACGAACGCTCACATGTGCGCCTGTATCTTCCGCTGTAAAGGAGCCTTCATGATCGATGCTTGCCGAACAATCCTTCAAGATCGCAGCTGCCTGTTCTTGTAGATCGACTGTTTGAGGAGCGATCTGGACACCATTCTGTTCGCTTGACGTTGTCGACGTCGACTGAACGTCCTGCTCAATAGCATCATATTGTTCAGATGCTTGCTTTGAAGCTTCTACTTGATCGCCCTGCTCCGACACCACTGTAGGAACAGCAGGTGCTGCTTGAGCCATCTGGTCTTCCTTATTCGAAGCTGCTGCTTCTTGCGAAGCTCCTGGCTCTGTTACGAGCTCTTCCTGCGCTGATCCTGCGAAAGCCGGCGACATCGGAATAAGTGAGATCGCCAACACTGCAGCAAGCAGCGTAGTAAAGAGGCGTGAAAGAGAGTCCTTTACGACCACTTTTCTTCCTTTCTTTCAAATGGCTTTTGTTTACCATAGTTAACTTCCATCTTTGATACTAGCGTAAGTGTTAGATTGTGTTAACTTTTTTCTCAAAGTTTTGCGCAGGCGGGCGGAAGAAAATTTATGAACTGGGCTTTTCTCCACACACAGCGGTGGAAGTTATCCGCAAAGGGATAACTTCACGCCAGGTTTCCAAGGTTGCCGTGATACATTGGTTCCTATAATTTGAATGGAAAGCAAACACACCCGAAACGCATTACGAGGCTTTATGAACATCGTTGTTTACTGCGGGTCGAATCCCGGAAATAATCCCAAATACGCAGAGGCTGCCCTCAAGCTGGGTAAATGGATCGGCACATCGGGCAATAATCTGGTTTATGGAGGAAGCTCCGTTGGGCTGATGGGCCTTATCTCGCGTACCGTGCTCGACTACGGCGGAGAAGTCTATGGTGTCGAACCACAGTTCTTCATCGACGCAGGTGTCGAACAGCACGACCTTACCGCTCTTCATATCGTAGAGACCATGAGCGAGCGTAAAGCAAAAATGATCGAGCTGGGTGATGTATTCATCGCGCTTCCTGGTGGTGTGGGCACCTTAGAAGAAATCGCCGAGATCATGTCACGCATTCGGCTACACATGACTGCGGGGCCTTGCTTCTGCCTCGATATCGATGGCTTCTATACCCCGCTTGCGCAACTGATCGAGAACATGCACGAACACGACTTCATCGAGCATTGGGACAAGAACGCTTATCAGTTCCCCACCACAGTCGAAAGCCTTATCAGCTCTCTCGAAGTCTGGCAGCCCGATGGCTCATTTGACGGCAACCCGATCGTGCCTGAAAAACAAGACTTGCTCTTCTTTGGATAACTGAAAGGATCGCTATGCTTCCTTCGATGCGCCGCAGACGACAAGAGATGAATCTCGCCGATAC
>OLRI01003042.1_pt1 | contig 10547 bp, 9 predicted proteins | sample 1672871 | NCBI WGS metagenome assembly OLRI01 (sample SAMEA3136732, study PRJEB25190) | human gut metagenome
CTCAGATTGGCTATATCTATCTACTTTTATCGTTGCTTCTTCTATTATTGCTACTATTGCATTTCTTTTTTTCTTTATAGTGTAATAATATTTTATCAATATTATTTATAGTTTCATTAGTTTAAATTCCTTTGAAAAGAAAATATTATAAAACAAAAAATTTTTTTAAATCTTTGTTATTCTCTATTTATTTTTTCTTCTATTTATATTATAATATTGTTGTATTAGAATATTAAGGAGGGACATTGATGGAAAGTAAATTGGTTACTTTATTGAGAAAAGTTTTGATTGACAAAACTTTTGATTTAAAATTAGATAAAAGATTATATTCAGAATTCACTGTACTTAAAGTAAAGAAGAAAACTGTTATAATCAAAGAAAATGATAAATTAGATTATTTATATTTATTAGTACGTGGAAGCGCCAATGTTGTTCATTTCACACCGGTTGGGGAACTAATAGTATTTAATCATATAACTAATACTTCTATTCTAGGATTACTTGAGTTTATGGATAACAAACATGATTTCTATAAAAGTGTTGCATTCTTTAAAGATACAAGACTTATAAGAATTCCTGTAGAAAGATTTGAAAAAGAATCTGAAAGTATTGAACTTTTAAAAATTTACAATCAATTTTTATTAGACTTTGCTAAACATTCAATAGCTACATTCGATTTAACAAAAAATTACGGAAGAAAGAAAAATTTAATAGAATTTTTCTTATCTAAATGTGTTGATGCAGAATTTCCAGTTAAAATTACTTTAACTAAAAAAGTTATTTCAGACTATTTAAGAATTAATGAAAGAACAATGTATAGATATTTGAATGAATTGATTGACAGAAATTGTATTTCCAGAAAAACCGGAAAAATTATAATTTCTAAAGAAAATTATGACAATTTAGTTGAATATTCTAAAGAAAAAGGTGTAGAAAACGAATAATAGGTGTATTATGAATGAATCTATAGAAAATGCAAATATAAATTCGGAAATTAAAGCAAAAAGATTTAACTTAAAATCTTTAATTTTGATTATAAATTATTTTATAACTCCGATTTTAATTATGGTAATATTTTTTCTTTTAATGGAAAATATGAAATTTATAGAAACTGTAATGAATTTACCATTTGTTTATAATTTTTTTCAGAATAATAAAGATTTAATAGAAAACGAAACTATGTTTAAGGACTTTCTAATAAGTGTAATTGGATCTGTTGCGACATTAATTACTTTTATAATAGGATTTTTCTTAAGCAGAAAAAGAAATGATAGTATCTCAACAAAAAATTCCGAAACAACTTTAATAAAGTTATTATTAATTGGAATAGGAATTGGTATAATTATGATTTTATGGAATATCGTAATTTCATATGTATATCCACTATTAGGTCTTAATTTTGAAAGTGAAAACACTAAAAATATTTTCGAATCTTTAAAATTTAACAAAATATTAATAGTAAATATGTTAATTTCAGCTCCAATAGGAGAAGAGATTGTTTTTAAATATGGTATATTCACATTTCTACACGAAATTTTTCAAAATAAAGGAAAGCTCTTAAAAATATTTCTCCCTGCATTTGTTTCCGCATTTATATTTGCAATAATTCATGATGGATTGTATTTAGTTCCGTTGTATATAGTTCCAAGTTTTATAGGATGCTTAATATACGAAAAAACAAAATCTTTAATGCCTTGTATATTAGGACATTTTATAAATAACATAGTTGCATTATTGGCAATGTTATATAGTTAAAAAGCTATTGAAGTTTTACTTCAATAGCTTTTTTGTCTAATATTAAAATATATATTTTTATTATTTCACAACTTTAGAATTTACTTCTTCCAAAATCATTTCAAGGAATGCTTCAGATTTCATTGAGCCTTTATCTCCCTCTCCACGTTTTCTAACAGAAACAGTTCTTTCATTTACTTCATTTTCTCCAACGATTAAACTATACGGGATTTTGGCAAGTTGTGCCTCTCTGATTTTTAATCCAATTTTTTCTGCTCTATCATCAACTGCTACTCTTATGTCTTTTTTAGCAAATTCTTTTTGTAATTCATAAGCATAATGATTGAATTTATCAGAAATTGGTAAAATCTTAACTTGCTCAGGTGCTAACCAAGTTGGGAAAGCTCCCTTATATTCTTCAATCAAGTAAGCTACAAATCTTTCCATTGTAGAAACAATTCCTCTGTGAATTACAACCGGTCTATGAGTATTCTTTCCATCTTCTCCAACATAAGTTAAGTCAAATCTTTCCGGTAATAAGAAGTCAAGTTGAATTGTAGAAAGAGTTTCTTCCAAACCAATTGCTGTCTTTACTTGAACGTCAAGTTTTGGACCGTAGAATGCAGCTTCTCCTTTTGCTTCAAAGTATTCATAACCTAAGTCATCCATTGCACTCTTAAGCATTGCTTCAGCATTGTTCCACATTTCATCATCATCAAAGTATTTTTCTTTATTTTCAGGATCTCTGTAACTTAATCTAAATCTAAAATTCTTTATATCGAAATCTTCATAAACTGATTTCATTAAATTTACTACTCTTGTAAATTCTTCTTTAATTTGATCAGGACGAACAAAGATATGAGCGTCATTTAAAGTCATTTCTCTGACTCTTTGTAATCCTGAAAGTGTTCCACTCATTTCATAACGATGCATCATTCCAAGTTCAGCAATTCTAATAGGGAATTCTTTGTAACTATGAACATCATTATTGTAAATTTCCATATGATGTGGACAATTCATAGGTCTTAAAACTAGCAATTCTCCATTTCCTAAGTCCATTGGTGGGAACATACTGTCTTGATAGTGATCCCAGTGACCTGAAGTTTTATAAAGGTCAACATTTGCTAAAATCGGAGTATAAACATGTTCATATCCACATTCAATTTCTTTATCAACTATATATCTTTCAATTAAACGTCTAATTGTTGCCCCTTTAGGTAGCCAGAAAGGAAGCCCTGCTCCAACATTTTGGCTAATCATAAATATTCCTAACTCTTTACCAATCTTTCTATGGTCTCTTTGTTTAGCATCTTCTAAGAATTCTAAATATTCATCTAAATCTTTTTTCTTTTCAAAAGTTATACCATAAATTCTTTGTAGCATTTTATTTTTTTCGCTACCTCTCCAATAAGCACCTGCGATGCTTAGAAGTTTAACAGCTTTTATTTTCTTAACATCAACAAGATGTGGTCCTCTACAAAGGTCTGTAAAATCTCCCAATTCATAGAAAGAAAGTTCAGCATCTTTATCAAAACCTTCAATTAGGTCAATTTTATAATCTTGTCCTTTTTCTGCAAAATATTTTAAGGCAAAGTCTCTATCAACTTCTTTTCTATCAACAGAATAACCCTCCTTAACGATTTTCTTCATTTCTTCTTCAATTTTTTCTAAATCTTCCGGTGTGAATTTATGTTCTGAATCTAAATCATAGTAAAATCCATTGTCTATTGCAGGTCCTATCCCAAATTTTGTATCCGGAAATAGTCTTTGAATAGCAAGAGCCATTACGTGACTTGATGTATGCCAGAAAATTTCTTTTCCTTCTTTATCTTCAAACTTTACAAATTTAACTGTGCAATCTTCTTTTAAAGTTTCACTTAAACCTTTTATAATATCATCATTAACAACAGCTCCGATAACATTTCTTGCAAAACCTTCAGAAATGCTAATTGCAACATCTAAAATCTTTACACCTTTTTCAAATTCATGAACAGACCCGTCAGGGAATGTAACTTTAATCATTTCCATATTATCCTCCTATAAAAAAAGAGCCCCATCCCTACAAAACTGTAGGGACGATGACTCGTGGTTCCACCCTAATTACTTCTTAATTAGATAAAAGACTCCGTAATAGTTTTCAGTAAATAGCATTCTTAAATGAAATTCCAGCCACGTTTCATTCTCTCTTAAAGCGCTTAAGTCCTACTTGTTACTTCAACGTCTATATTAAATTCAATAATCCTTGAAAATCAACAGTAGATTGTTCTCCTGTCTTTAAATCTTTAACAGTATAAGTATTATTTACTTTTTCATCTTCTCCGACTATGATTATATAAGGAACATTTAATTTGTCCGCATAAGATATTTTTTTCTTCATCTTTGCGTCTTCAAAGTATATTTGTATTATTTTACCACTATTTTCAAATTTATTCAATAGTTTTATAGCATAATCATAACAATTTTCCATTGGAATAATTAAAGCGTCAATACTATTAGTTTTAACTTCTTTAAATAAATTTTTATCAAGTAGTTGATAAAACAATCTTGTAAGCCCGATAGAAATTCCAACGCCAGGTAAAATCTGACTTGTATAATTACTTGCCAAGTCGTCATATCTTCCACCAGAACATACACTTCCAAGTTGTCTATAATTTTCTAAAAATGTTTCATAAACAGTTCCGGTATAGTAATCAAGACCTCTTGTAATTGTAAGATTAATCTTAATATAATCCTCAGGAATTCCAAAAAGTTTCATACAATTATAAACTTCTTTAAGTTCTTCAACACCTTTTTCAAAAAGCTCATTCTCAATTCCTAATGAATTTAATTTTTCGATAATTTCTTCATTACTTCCTGAAATTTTTATAAATTCTATAATTTTTTCTAAACTATCATCATCAAGTCCTGTATTTTTAAGTTCTTCTACAACTTTATCAAAACCAATTTTTTCAATCTTGTCGATAATTCGAAGCATATCAGTTTTATTATCTATACCCAGATTTTCAAAAAGTCCATTAATAATTTTTAAATTACTAAAATTTATTGCAAATTTTTCATTAATAATTTTTGAAAAAATTTCATAGATTATATAAGGAAGCTCTGCATCATTTTTGATATCCAGTTTCCCATTTCCAATAACATCAATATCACATTGATAAAATTCCTTATATCTTCCCTTTTGATTTCTCTCTCCACGATAAACTTTACCTATATGATATCTTCTGAAAGGAAAATTCAACTCGCTAAAATATTGAGCCACATATCTTGCCAAAGGCACAGTAAGGTCAAATCTCAAAGAAATATCCTTACTTTCAGAGTCGATTTTAAAAATTTGTTTTGTAGTTTCTCCGCCACCTTTAGCCAAAAGAATTTCATTTTTTTCAAAAATCGGTGTATCTATCGGTAAAAATCCACGTTTTTTAAAAGTATCTTCAATTATATTTTTAACATTGTCGAACAAAATTTGTTCATTTGGTAAAAGTTCCATAGTACCAACAACATTGCTCGGTTTAATAAATCCCATAATTACCTCCATAGCGAAATAATTCCACCCAAATCGACAAATGCTTCGTCTTTAGGGTAAATTATTTTCACATTTTCTTCATCTGCTATGCGTTTAATTATATCATAATCTCTATATTTTGTCACATCACCATAAAATAACAGAATATCATCAGAAACAAAACCGCAGGTTCCCCCGATAAAGCCATTTTTATATCCATTTAAAATAATTCCATCAGTTGTAACGAGTTCAACATTGATATTTTCGTTTTTTAGAGTCTTATATACTCCCTCATCACTTGTTATTATATGATTTTCAAAACAAATCATACTGCAATTTGCATAGCCTTGATTTATTTTTATATATTTTCTATTTGATTTAAGTTTTTCAAAAATTTCTTTTGTGGTAAATTTTTCATTATGAAAAAAATATTTCTTATTTTTTGCAATATTTAAAACCATCTCTCCATTTTTAAAATTAGAAACATCTACTTTTTTTAAATTAAATTCACTCAAATACTTACTATAATAGTCAAAAACAGAAGACTCTATGTAAATATCGTCATCAATTTTTAGGACACTCAAATCAATATGGTCATTATAATTTATATTAAATTTTTCATTATTCAAACTTTTTATATAATCAAAATTTTCTTTTTCTAAAAGTTCAAAAAACATCGATGTTGCACAGTTGCTTACTACAATTTTTTGTAACATATTAATCTCCTAAATGATTAAAATATTTAAAATTGGGTACTAACAATAAGAAAGATTGTAATGTACTTAATGTTTATTTTATTATAACACATTTTATTAAATTTTTATTTAAAGGAGGACGTTTATGTTAAAAGAATTTAAAGAATTTGCCATGAAAGGCAATGTAATGGACTTAGCAGTCGGTGTAATTATAGGTGGAGCATTTGGAAAAATCGTTACATCATTAGTAAATGATGTTTTAATGCCACTAATTTCAATATTGACTGGTGGAATTAATTTTTCAGACCTAAAAATTGTCCTAAAAGCAGGAAATGAATCAAAGAAAATTGCAGAAGTTGCTTTTAAATATGGTGCATTTATTCAAAATGTTATTGATTTTTTAATTATCGCATTTTGTATCTTTATGATGGTAAAAGCTATGAATAAGCTAAGCAGAAAGAAAGAAGAAGTAGTTGAAGAAGCTCCAACAGGTCCAACTCAAGAAGAAATCTTAACAGACATTAAGAATATCTTAAATGATATTAAAGAAAAAAACTAATACAAAAATAGGATTTTTTGTTTTTAAAACCAAAAGCCGAGTTGTAAATTCAACTCGGCTTTTATAATGCTAATTTTATTATTTGCAAATTCCTTCCATTAAGAAAATTCTAAAATCAATTTCCTTGCTTCTTCCATTCCATAAAATCTCATAGCTTTTCGGAATAAATGATGCTCTTTTAAAATAATTTTCCATTTCTTCTCTTGAAAATCCGTCATGTCCGTCAAAATTTGGGAAATCCTTATGGAAGTCCGGAGAAACTGTATCCAAATCCATTATAATTATTTTCCCATTCTCTTTTATATGTTCTCTTAACAACTTAAGCTCCGCATCTACATCTACAATATGATGAAAAGCAGTTAAACTATAGATAATATCATATTTTTCATTTGAATTTTCTAAAAAATTTTCATCATTTATACTGATATTTTTTATTTTCATCTCATTTATTCTCTTTAAAGACTCCTCTCTCATCTTTAAAGAGGTATCCATACAATCAATATGTTTTAAATCTTTAGATAATAAAGTTGCAAGAAGTCCATCTCCCGATCCGATTTCAAGAGCCTTTTTCTCTTTCAGATTTTTTCCTAAATACTTGAACATTTTTTCATATATGGTAAAAGTTCTGTTTTTTCTCTCCTCAGTGTTCCAAACTTTAGCAACTTCATCAAAATAATTATTCATACTACCCCCTAAATTTAAATAATAAGTTAATCAAGATTTCCTAGAAAACCATGGGATACATCTATTTGTCCTCTTACAATATTCCAGATATTCCTCTCCAAAAATATCTTTAAGCCATATTTCTTCCGTACTTTTCACTAAAATAGTCAAAAGAATCCAATAAATTGGAATTGTAACTAAAAAATATAAATTATTAAAGATAAAACAAATTCCCCAACAAAGAAACATAAAAGCAGAATAAATCGGATTTCTTACAATTGAAAAAACTCCCGTAGTTACCAATTTTAGTTCCTTTATATTTTTAGAAATTCTTGAATTAACAACTGCAGAAATCCACAGTCCAATACCTATAAATATACATATTATACCTATAATCATAAAAGGAATTTTTAAAAAAGAAAACTCTCCATTTTTAAAATATCCCTTATTTTGTAAAAATATTAAAATACTTGTTACAATCAGTATAATACCCACATATATCGGTCCAATTCCTAAAACTGATAATTTTTCTCTTTTCATAATTTACTCCTTAAAATTTAGGAAATCTAAAATAATAGTAATCATTTCCTTCCATAAATTCAGTTTTTTTAAAACCTCTATCAACATAAAACTTTTCAGCTCTATAGTTATATTTATGAACCCCTAATGCAATAGGTCTTATTCCATATTCTTCATAACATTGAGAAATAACTTCTTCTAAAACATATGACCCTATCCCACGACCTCTATATCTTTTATCAATAATAAATGCCATTAGCCTATAAAACGGTTCTTTTTTCATCACTTGAGGGTCTGTGCTCCATTCAATAGCTTCCCATAACAGTATAAATCCTATATATTTTTCATCATATTTAATAGCATAAGTATGTCCTTTACAATTATGTTCTATTCCATAGTTTGTTATTTCTAGAACTACATCCAACGAATCTACAAAATCTTCACTAATATCATCTCTTAAAATATTTTTTAAAAACCGTGAATTTTCTTCACTTACATACTCAATATTTATATTTTCCTTATTCATTATTTACTCCGGTTATTTGCTTACAAAATTATTAATTATTATAAATATATCACAATTGCAAAGCAATATCAATAATTTTATAACTAAATGTATCATAGATACATCATATATTTGCTTGTTTACAAGCAAATATATGAGATTTCCACGACAATTGCATCAGAAGACACAATTGTTCCCGTCAGACCTACTTTTGTTTACAAGTAAATAAAGTTATGAGATTTCCAGGGCGTTTATATCTTGCGATATAATCGCTCCCGTCAGACCCACTTTTGTTTACAAGTAAACAAAGTTAGGACTAAATTCACTTCACTCAGCTTTGCTTCGTTTCGGTCGAAATGACGTGTCGGCATAGTTTCTTTGCAAAGTACTATGACGTGTGAAGTATTTTGTTTTAAATAATTTTTTATTATCTTTTGAAGTTTATTTACCATTCACGTCTAGCCCTAGAATAAAGAACTCTCCCTTATACGTCATCTTGAGCGAAGTGTAACGTAGTCGAAAGATCTCACACTTTTGTTGAAAACAAAAGTGAATGTATCGTAGATACATATTTTTAACAACTTTCAATTTTGCATAAAAAAAAGAATGTCCATATTTCTATAAACATTCTTGTTTTCAAATTTAAAAACTATTTAGCGTAGTCAACAACTCTTGTTTCCCTAATTAAATTAACCTTAATTGTTCCGGGATACTCAAGTTCTTCTTGTATTTTTTTAATAATTTCTTTTGAAGTTAATAACATCTTATCTTCGTCAATAACTTCCGGTTTAACCAATACTCTTATTTCACGTCCTGCTTGAATTGCAAAAGATTTTTCAATTCCGTCAAATGAATTTGCAATTGCTTCAAGATTTTCCAAACGCTTAATATAATTTTCAACAGACTCACGTCTTGCGCCGGGTTTTGCGGCTGAAATAGCATCTCCTGCTTGCACCAAAAGTGCTTCAACAGTTGAAGGTTCAACATCATTATGATGTGCTTCAATACAATGGATAACTTCACGTTTTTCTTTATATTTTTTAGCCATTTGTACACCTAACTCAACGTGATTTCCTTCCATTTCGTGATCTATAGCCTTACCTATATCGTGTAATAGACCACCTCTTTTAGCAATCTTAACATCAGCTCCAATAACATCAAGCCCTAATTCTGAAGCCATTAATGCAGATAAATAAGCAACTTCGATAGAATGTTTTAAAACATTTTGTCCATAAGAAGTTCTGTACTTTAATCTTCCTAAAAGTTTTATAAGTTCAGGATGTAATCCATGAATATTAGTTTGATCACAGGCATCTTCACCTGCAATTCTAATACTGTTTTCAACTTCTTGTCTTGATTTTTCAATCATTTCTTCAATTCTAGTTGGGTGAATTCTTCCGTCATTAATCAATTTTTCAAGAGCAAGTCTTGCAATCTCTCTTCTAACCGGATCAAAAGAAGATAAAACAACAGCTTCCGGAGTATCGTCAATAATCAAATCAACTCCTGTCAAACTTTCAAATGTTCTAATATTTCTTCCTTCCCTACCTATAATTCTACCCTTCATTTCATCATTAGGTAAAGTTACAACGCTAACTGTAGATTCTGCAACATGATCTGCTGCATATCTTTGAATAGCAGTTCCAATAATATATCTGGCATTTTTTTCTGCATTATCTCTAGCATTTTGTTCAATTTCTCTAATGATATTTGCAGCATCTTTTATACTTTCTTGTCTAACTTCTTCAAGTATAATCTCTTTAGCTTCTTCAGATGATATATTGGCAACTCTTTCAAGTTCTTCTTTTTGTTTTTCAACTAATTTTTCAATTTCAGATTCTTTAATTTCTAAATCTTTTAATTCTTTATTTAAACGTTCGTTTTTCTTATCTAAATTTTCGTTTTTCTTGTCTAAATTTTCTTCTTTAGTAATCAAACGACGTTCCAATTTTTGAATTTCGTTTCTTCTTTCTCTGTTTTCCTTATCGCTTTCTTGTTTTATTCTATGTGCTTCTTCTTTAGCTTCAACTAATTTTTCTTTTTTCTTAGTTTCAGCTTCTTTTATAGCATCTTCAACAATTTTTTTAGCATGATTTTCAGCACCATTAATTAATTTTTCAGAAGTAAATCTTCTAAAAACATACCCAATAACAGCACCTACTATTAAAAAAACAGGAAGTAATATAAATTCCTTTGGCATTAGTCTTACACACCTCCTTTTATTAAATTTTCAAGTTACAATTATCAAATCATTATTCCTTAAAATTAAATGTGATTTCTCACAATTACTATTTTACAACTTTTTTAGTATTTTGTCAATTTAACAAATTGTATAAAAAATGTATTAATTTTAATAATATATTTTCATTA
>OLRI01003046.1_pt1 | contig 10538 bp, 6 predicted proteins | sample 1672871 | NCBI WGS metagenome assembly OLRI01 (sample SAMEA3136732, study PRJEB25190) | human gut metagenome
TGTTGCTTTCGGGGTGCTTGTCGGGGTCTTCGTCGGCTGCGTCGTAGGTATTGTGGTAGGAGCAGTCGTCGGGGTTGTGGTTGGTGCTGTTGTAGGTGTAACCGTCGGAGTCTCAGTTGGGGTTACGGTCGGGGTTTCCGTCGGGGTAACAGTCGGAGTCTCGGTCGGGGTTACGGTTGGGGTCTCTGTAGGAGTAGGAGTCGGCTCTTCTGCTGATTTCTTCCAGGTGAAGCTAAGATCCTGATATCCCAGTGAAGAAACTGTAATTTCAAAGGAATCGCCCTCTGCGAACGGTGCTGCATCTGTCTTTAAGGAACCATCCTCATTGAACAGTACAACAGCTCCTCTTCCGCTTGCTGCATATGCTTTTCCATTTACAGTAACAGAGGTAATGTTCTTCAGATAATCTGCAAACTCTTCATCTGTTGCATCCCCGTTCTTAAACAGACCCGGTGTTGTCGTATCTTCGTTAAATGCTGCCGGCATCTCTTCCGTGTAAAGGATAAAGTCTGCGGAAAGATCTGCATATTTACCATTCTTATCGCTGACAGTCAATGTATAAGAACCTTTCTCTGCATTCTTGAAGTACAGAGTATCACCGGACACGGTTCCCGTCAGACCTTCTACTGTATAGACAGCATCGTAATCATCCGGCAGGCCTTCCAGTTTAACAGAAGCATTTCCAGATGTGACAGACGCATTTTCTACAGAAAATTCATATGCAAACTTAACCGGTACATATACATCTGCGTCGACTTCGTAAATTCCCTTGCTGGTGTAATAGGTAATTTTGTTGATGGTCTGTCCCATCATGCTCTTGTAATGTTCCGAGGAGGTCGGGCAGTTATGAACGCTTGTCGTAAATCCAGTGCTCCATGCCAGCTCAGACACTCTCCAGATATTCTCCAGATGACGCATTCCGTAATCGTTGCCCTCTTTTGTGCTGACAACAACACCATATACGGTATCTTCGCCTGCTTTGATGGTATCAGTAAGACCATCCAGATCCAGCTGATAATCACCGTATTTGCTGTTAGTGGAGAGCTCTGCCGTTACATTTTCCAGCTTTGCTGCCTCGGTTCCCTGAACAGCACCAAAGGTTACATTGCCGTCTGCATCTACAGATGCTTCTTTGTAATAAGACGGAACCTCATGTAAAGTGTAATATGCATAGCTTGCATTCTCATACAGTGCATCTTTTCCGGTATACGTTGTGGTGGATGTTTGTCCACGGTTGGTAACGGTGATTTCTACAGAATCCTCATCTGTCACTTTCGTGTATTTGCTCAGATCCATATCCTCTGTTACTTTTACCGGGAAGGTGATACCTGTAATATCGCTTCCGTCTGCATTCACATGGTAAGATCCGCCGGAAAGTGAGGCTGTTCTTGTTTTGTTCTTGGTTGCGGAAGTAAACGCATCTACCGGAACATCATTATGAACCTCTGCCTGATAGAACGCTGCATACGGAATATTCATTAATACATACTGGGACTGCAGAGCTTCGATGGCTGCATTCAGATGCTCGGTTGCTTCATCTACGGTTCCCTGGCTCTGTTTTTTCTCCAATGCTTCTTTTGCTTCTGCCAGTTCTGTCTGCATATTATTCCAGGAAGTTTCCGTGTAAAGATCTTTATTCAGTGCATCTGCCTTTGCAATTGCCTCTTCCAGTGCTGCTGTGCTCTCTACCGGATCAGCTCCTACAATGTTCGCTTTGGTTGCTTCAAAAGTGTAGGAAGCATCTGCATAGCCAAGTGCATGAATCGTAATCTTCCAATAACCGGTTCCATCCGTTCCCTCCGGTAAAGTGCAGCGCAGGGAATCGGTAAGGCCAAGCTGGATTCCCATTACTTTATGCATCCAGTTATCTGCTGCGAATTTTGTTCCATACGTTGCTTTTGCATTCGTATAAGTGGAATCATCACCGTAATAAGTCCAGGTTACGGTCTGCAGATTAGCAGCCAGATCGCCGTAATCTCCCGTTAAATCTACGCGAAGGAATTCTCCATAAGAACCATTGGCTTCTTTCACGGTCAGTCCTACGGTCTCAGCATCCGGAGCTGTCTTCAGCGCCTGATCTTTGATTCCGGATTCACTTCCTGTTGTTCCTGCCGAGAAGGAGAAGCTTCCATCTACATTTTTCACTGCTATCTTCAGACCGTTTGTGTTTTCTGTTACATCTGCAACCAGGCCTGTATAGCTCTGCAGTTTATTTTCAGAAAATCCACCGGAAAGTGTTCCGCCGTTTTCTACCACAACATACTTTTTGCAGAAATTTTCGTAATCATCTTCCGAAACTTTTACAGGCACATATTTCAGGCCTTTTACTTCATAATGATCAATCTGGCTTTTGTCGTAAGTTACGGTCTCGCCGTTGGTCAGAACTGCCGTGGTTGCTGCGGTATAATATGCCACATCATAGGTTGTGCCATCTTTCATGTAGATAGTCGCTGCGCACTGGAAGCTTCCTCTGTGCAGTCCATGGTTTGTGGTCGCACGGGTTACAACATCAAAAGCGCCTTTATCACTTTCTTTGCGACTGTCAGTTTCATCCGAACCAGCGTCGCTTCCTGCCGCCTGAACTCCTTCTGCTGCCCAATACTCAGCCCAGGTAAGACCTGCATATACATATTTATATGTTGTTTCTTTCTTCTCATAAGTAAAGGAAAGCGTCTTGTAACCTGTTGCAGTTACTTCGATTTCAAATTTATTTCCTTCTGCAAAAGCGGCAGCTGTCAGATCAAGCGTACCGTCTTCTTTGATCAGAATTATTTTCCGTTTTCCAGTTGCTGCATATTCTTTTCCATTTACTTTTACCGAAGTGATGTTCTTGATATAATCAGCAAAGTCATCTTCTGATGCATTCTCTGCTTTTACAAGCGCCGGAGCACTTCCTTTTTCGTTGTAAGCAGCCGGCATTGCATCTGTATACAGAGTAAAGCTCTGTGTCAGATCTGCATAAACACCTTTTTTATCATGAATCGTCAGAGTATACATTCCTTTTTTCGCATTTGCGGAATAAGAAATGGTATTTCCGTCTACTGCAAATCCATCCAGACCATCTACGGAATATTCTGCATCATAATCAGCCGGAAGTCCGGTTACGGTCATCGTTGTCTTTCCAGCGGAAAGAGAAGCGTCTTCTACGGATACACTTGCCTCAAATTTTGTTGGAACAAAAATATCATTCACTGGAATCGTGTAGATTCCTTTGCTGGTATAATAAGTAACCTTATTGATATGCTGTCCCATCATGCTCTTGTAATGTGCAGAAGAAGTCAGGCATCCATGTACCTGTGTTGTAAATCCAGTTGACCATGCCAGCTCTGTTCCGCGCCAGATATTTTCCACATGACGCATACCATAGTCATTGCCTTCTTTCGTGCTGACAATAACACCATAGATCTGATCGGTTCCAACATCAATCGTGTTCTCCAGTCCGTCGAGATCCAGCTGATAATCTCCATATTTTGATTCAGTCATAAATTCCGGAGATACATTGGTCAGTTCAATTGCAGTTCCAACTGTTTTTCCAAAAGAAAGAGAGCCATCTGCATTTACCGTTGCTTCTTTGTAGTAAGAAGGTACTTCGCTTAATACATAATATGCATAGTCTGAGTTTTCAAATAAGGCGTCTTTTCCAGTGTATGTCTGTGTAGATGTCTGACCACGGTTTGTTACTGTAATACTTACAGAGTCAGAATCTGTTACTTTCTTAAATTTGGAAAGATCCACTCCTGTTACTTTAACCGGGAAGGTAATTCCATTGATTGCACTTCCATCTGCATTGGTATGATAAGAACCACCGGCAAGAGTGGCTGTTCTTGTTTTGCTCTTCGTTGCGGAAGAAAATACATCCACTGGAACAGAGTTGTTTACATCTGCAGCATAAAATTCATCATACGGAATGTTCATCAGAACGTAAGCCACCTGCTCAGTTGGAGTCTCGGTCGGGGTCGCCGTTGGGGTTGCGGTTGGCGTTGCTGTCGGGGTCGCCGTCGGAGTCGGTGCTTTAACAAGGCCTTTTACTGCAGTATTCAGCGCATCTTTCGCGGTATCAACAGCGCTCTGGGATTCTTTTGCAGAAAGAGCAGATTTTGCTGCGGTAAGAGCAGTCTGGACAGCTTTCCAGGAGTCTGCGGTGTAGTCAGCTTCCTTTAATGCTTCGGCATCTGCGATTGCTTTTTCAAGTGCTGTGGTGTCTACTGCTTCTGGAGTCGGGGTTGCTTTTTGGGTTGCTGCAAGAGCCGCGGTTTTTACTGCATTCGAAGTTCTGGTTGCACCCGATACAATATCCCATCCTTCAATGTTTTCAATCGTTGCATCTTTTCCAAGAAGTTTCGTTTTGAATCCTTTGCTGTTTGTAGCTGCTTTTTTAAAATATGTAGCATTTTCTGTATTGTATCCAGAACCAGGTGTTACTGCAATATCAGAAAACTTACCGTCTGCAACTGTGATTTTGACATTAACGTCATATTCATCCCATGCATTCTCATCCTCATCGTCTTCTGCAGTTCTGGTAACATGAGCCGTAGACTCATAAGTGCCATCTGCCAGCACGCCACTTGTAGCATCCGCCAGTGCGGTTCCCGGGAGCAGGCTCATGGTCATGGAAGCTGCCATTACGGCTGCTAATGATTTTTTCTGAAGTTCTTTTCTTTTGATCATAACTTCCTCCTTTTTCCTTTTCCACAGTTTTGCAGGAAAAACAGGGGCAAAACTGTCCTTCATTATTATATTAGTTTTCACTAATCAATAATTGTTTTAACTAACCGTAGATTATTCTACTAATTTTTAATCGTTTTGTCTAACTCTTAACTGATTATTTTTTCTCAAAAGAGGCACAGATTCTGCTTATTGAGTATTTTTACTATTTAATGATCCGATACTGTGAAGTTTGTGGGATGATTTTCGTTCCCACACAGAAAAAATTCCGTAGATATGGAGTTTTCACCGCGAAGAACTCTTTCGTCCATCGCGTTTTACCGCAGAAAGAATGCGGTCCGAAAGGATTCCGATCAGCATTCCGGTGATGACTCCGGCCACGAGAAGCGCCGGCAGATAATAGAACAGTTTGCGGTTCTGCACCACGAGAGCCGCCACGCAGATCTGCGCGACATTGTGCGTCACGCCTCCTGCAATACTTACGCCGGTGATACTAAAGCCCTTGATGTGTTTCAGCAGAAGCATCACAAGAAAGCTCAAAAGCCCGCCGGCAAGGCTGTAAAGGATGGACATTCCATTTCCGAACAGATACCCCATCAGAAGAATGCGGGCGACGGAAATCATCAGGACTTCCCCTGCCGGAAGGAAAAAGAGGCCGACGACTACAACCAGATTGGCAATGCCGAGTTTGATTCCAGGAACACCGAGGTTGATCGGGATCAGTACCTCCACATAACTGAAGATCATGGCAAGTGCCATCAGCATGGCGCATAAGGCAATTTTTCTGCTTGCAGTGCGGCTGTCTCTCATAAATTCCAATTCCTTTCTTCTAAGCTGGTATTATTTTACAATCACATCCGGCGCATCGTCGGCGTCGTCCGTTGTGGATCCGTCACTTTCTACCTCCGCAACCAGCTTATGCGGCAGGCACACGATCGTCTCATTTACCCGGGAAATCGTACCCTGTCTTTTGCAGTAGCCGTCCGGGCAGTCAGCTTCTTCCATATGGACACTTCCGTTTTCGATCACCAGGACATTCGTTCCGTGACCCGTCTGAATTTTCACGGTCTGATTTTCTGCGAGTGAATACGTTCCGTAGACCTCGCCGTCCACCGTGACTTTCATGGTATTTCCATTTTCCGTTTTCGGCAGCCGAAGCACCAGGGCAAGGATTCCAGCCAGGAGCAGAACGGCGCCTGCCAGAATCAGATCTTTTTTCTTCATATAGTTTTCCTTATTCTGAATCAGATGCCAGCCCATAACAGCAGTGTCAGCAGGAATACAGCACGGAACAGCGTAAAGAGGATTTCATTTCCGTGAAATTCCTTTACCCCGCAGCGGATATTACCTTTCGGACACGTATCAATACATTTCTGGCACTGGAAACAGTCGCCGGAGATTTCCACGGATCCATCGGATGGCAGTTCCACTGCTGACGGGCACTGTCTCGTGCAGGCGCTGCAGCCGCGGATGCAGTTTTCGCGTTTCCGGTGCAGAGTAAAGAACGGCAGGATCGGAAGCAGAGAAAAGACAGCTCCCATTGGGCACAGGAAACGGCAGAAAAAGCGCTCCTCAAAGAACATGCCGACCAGGATCAGCACCAGAAGAACAATGCCTGGAATATAAGAGGAAAGTCGGAAATTTCCCGCATGCAGCATGGAAAAGACATCCCACGGGCTTGTTCCTCTTGCTTTCTGATAAACTCCTGCAAAACAGCAAAGAGCAATCAGAAGCAGAATGCCGTATTTGATCAGTACCAGTTTTTTTGCCAGCTCCGGTTTGATGTATCTGGGCTTCTTTTTACGTTTCTTACAGATTATACCATAAATTGCATGCATTGCATCCCCCAGACTTCCAAAAGCGCATGCAAAACCGCAGAAAAATCTTCCGAATACGATCGTAAATGCACAGACAAGGAGCAGAGCCGACACAAACGCGGTCATCTCAATTTTTTCACCCTGTCCAAGCTGCGTAAAAATGTATTTCACTCCGTTAAATGCAGCGGTAAATACTGACGGAAGAAACAGGAAATATAAAAGCTGGATTCCGGCACGCAGGCAGGAAACGATCTGTTTTCTCTTCTTTGCCGGTAATGTGGATAGATCTAAATTTTTCATGTTATTTCTCCGCCTTTTCTATTGCTTCCTGCGCCGCATTTCTGATACCGGTGGAGCTGAATGTTGCTCCGCTGATCGTATCAACATCGGCGGACTGTGCCTCAATAATCTTTGGAATGATCGCCTCCGCGTTTGACAGATACGCACTGTCCTCGCCGTCGGCGGATGTGATGGCAAGATCGGTAATCTGGCCGCCCTCTACGGTTACTTCAACTGCAATGGTGCCGCCGAAGCCGTCAGCTTCACCGTCATACGTACCGTCCACGTACTGCCCTTCTGCTTCTGCTGCTTCACTTGCGGCCGTATCCGCCGTGTTGGATGCAGCTGCTGCGGCCTGCAGATTTTCCTTCTGAAGCTGGGTCGTCTCAAGCTCTGCCGAGAGCCGCGCGATCTGATCCTCTTTGTCTCTTTTATCGAGTACGGTATTGTAGCCGATCAGAACAGCAGCAATGACAGCGACATTCAAAAAACGAACAATCAATTGTCTCATCTGTTTTCCCCTTTATTGCGTTACTTTCGCAGCATCCAGCGCATTCCGGCATGCCTCAAGAATGGCTTTTGAGGAGCAGGTTGCACGGGAAACGGTGTCGATGTTTTCAAGCGTTCCGGTTTCCAGAATCTGAGCGGAAATGCCTTTGATTTTGGAGGTTCCTTCGGATGCGCGGCGGATGTAGGAGGCATTCTGACTGTCTCCGTCACCGGTGATGTTGCTTAACGCTACGATTTTATCGTTTTCAATTGTTACCGTCACAGAAAGCTGATAAGCGGTAAAATCTTCATCTTCATCCGGCTCGCAGACGGCAATCGCTGTGTATTCGCCGTCCTGATAGATCTTTTGTTCCGGAGTTTCCGTCGGGGTTGGTGTTGGCGTCTCAGTTGGCTCCGGGGTTTCGGTCGGAGTTGGTGTTTCCGTCGGTGTCGGGGTTGGATTTTTCTTTTCCTCAGTTACGCGTTCTGCCTCTTTTAAAGCTTCCTCGATTGCCGCAAGAATTCCCCTGGAGCTGTAGGTTGCGCCGGAAACGGTGTCAACTTCCAGTGTCTGGTTTTTCACAACGTCCTTTGCTGTCTGTTTTGCGCGTTTTAAGAATGCTTCGTCATCTTCACTCTCGGTCACGAGAATTGCCTTGATCGTCTCATCCTGAATGACAACTGCCGTTGTAATGTCTCCCAGATAGCCCTCGCCGGTTCCGTAGTAAATGCCTTCCTCGTATGGGAATTTTCCTTCCGGAATCGTTGTGGTTCCGCCGCTGCTCGTTCCGTTATCCGGAACGGTCTCGCCGTTTGTTGCCTTCTTCGCATTTTCCAGCGCCTGTTTTACTGCGTTCTGGATGCCGCGGGAGCTGTACGTTGCGCCGGATACGAGATCCACATCGGTTTTCTGTCCGTCTACGATGCGGTCCGCTACGACTTTGGCACGGTTGAAGAATGTCTCGTCATCTTCGTTTTCCAGAATCAGTACCGCTTTGATCGTCTGATCCTGCAGGGCTACCGCCACTTTGATGTCTCCCTGGAAACCGGCGGCCGTTCCGTAATAAATTCCGTCCTGATAAGGAAAACTTCCCTTGGATGCAGACGAGTTGTTATTGTTCTGGCCGTTATTCTGACTGTTGTTTCCGTTGTTTGTATTGCCCTGGCTTCCTCCGTTTGTACTGGAAGACCCGTTCACTGCCGCCTGACTTAAGGCACTCCGCACAGCTTCAATAATACCGCGGGAGCTGTATGTCGCGCCGGAGACCGTATCCACATTCGTACTCTGTGTTGAGATAATCGTCGAAATCAGAGAGGAAGCACTGGAAAGGTAGCTTGGCGTATCGCTGTTTTCCACAATATCAATCGAAGCAATTTTTCCGCCGCTGACAACAACGCAGACTTTCATTGTGCCGCCAAATCCTGTTCCGGTTCCGTAATACGTTCCATACCGGTAGGCAGCCGGTTCTTCGATTTTAGATACTGTAACGGTTCCGCCGGCAGAGGCTCCGCCGCCTGCCGCTCCTGATGCGGATGCCGGTTCTGAAGTGTCCTCCTGACCGGTGAGTGCATTTTTCACGGCTGCAAGGATACCTTTTGAACTGAAAGTTGCACCGGAAACCGTGTCCACATCCACACTCTGGGATGCGATGATACGGTCGATAACTCCCTTCGCACGGTTCAGGAAAGCTGCGTCCTCGCCGGGAGCGCTTACAATCGAGATCGACTGAATCGTTTTGTCTTTCAATACGACAGAGACTGTAATCGTACCGCCGAAACCTGTTCCGCTTCCTTCGTACGTTCCGTCCGCCAGCTCAAAGCTGCCGGAACCGACGGCTGCGACAAGTTCTGCTTCGGTATCGGTTGTCTTTTTGGTATCGTCCTTCTTTTTTGTATCATCTTTCTTTTCCGCTGCATCGGTATCCTGTTCCGGCTCCGGTGTCACCAGTGCCTCCGGCTGCTCTACGGCGTAAACCAGTGCAGTGTAGCCGTTCAGCGAAATACCGGCGCAGGCTGCTACGATAACTGCCGCGAGAGCCGGTGCAAATGCTGTCAGTTTTTTCCATTTTCCCATGGTTATGTATCACCGTCTTTCCTGATAATGTTTGTCTCGTGATCGGATGTGAAATCGTCAGCAATTCCTTCGGTTACATACAGAACGCCGTCCTCATCCTCCAGAATGGTGTCAAATTCATCGCTGTGTGCACGCCAGTATTCGGCTGCCTTGTCCTTTCCCATGATGAAAAGAGAAGTAGAAAGGCCATCCGCCAGTGTTCCGTCAGCACTTACGATCGTCACCGACACCAGACCGTTATTTGCCGGATGACCGGTCGATGGGTCGATGATGTGATGATATTTCACGCCGTCCTGTTCAAAATACCGTTCGTAGCCTCCGGAGGTAATGACGGCACGGTCTGCAGTCGAGAGAATGCCGAGGTAATCGTCCTCTGTTTCCGGACTCTGCACTGCGACGCGCCATTTGCTGCCGTCCGTTTTTGTACCGACAACCTGAACATTTCCGCCGAGGTTAATCAGTCCGCTCGTCACACCGCATTCCCGGTAAATATCCGCAATTCTGCCGGATGTATAACCCTTTGCGATTCCGCCGAAGTCAATTTTCATGCCGTCCTTGGCAAAGCTGATGGATGCGCTGTCCTTGTCGTAAAGGATATCATTGGCATCGGTCAGCGGAAGGAGGCTTTCGATCGTCTCATCCGAAGGAACCGTATAATTTCCGGTTGTAAAACCCCAGGCGTCCATGATCGGATAAATTGCGATGTCGAAAACGCCGTTTGTGCTGTCATACAGATCCAGCGAGCGTTCCAGCAGATAGGTGGCATCCTCCGATAAGGTTCCGCCGCCGTTTGCATTGATCTGCGCTACTTCACTCGTCTCCTCTCCGGTCGACAGAAGTGCATCCAGCCGCTCAATCTCCTGCTGCGCCTGATCCACCGCCGTTTCTGCATTCGGACCATAGGCAGTGACCGTCATGTACGTATCCATCGCAAAAATATCTCGGCTGCTCGATGCATCTGCGGCATCGGAAGAAGCTGTGGATGATGCGGATTTCTGCGTGGAATTCTCTTCCGAAGCGTCAGAACTGCTCGAAGACTCCGAAACAGACGCCGGCTGTGTCTGACTTCCGCTGCCCTCCGGCTGCGCTGCTGTCCCCGCACCGGAACATCCGCCGACCATCATCACCATGGCAAGACATCGGAATACCACGATTTATCTGTTTTGCTCTGATACATGGTAATTCTCCGTATTTTGAGAAATGTGTGGTCTTAC
>OLRI01003048.1_pt1 | contig 10523 bp, 12 predicted proteins | sample 1672871 | NCBI WGS metagenome assembly OLRI01 (sample SAMEA3136732, study PRJEB25190) | human gut metagenome
CCGCAGCCGTCGGAGCGGTGCTTAAGCCGTAAGGCGGGAATTGTGCGGTGTTGCCCATAGAAAAAGATGGAATCAATTTAAGGAGGACCCCGGAGTGAAAAAAGCTTCCCGTTTTGCCGCCCTGCTGGCGGCCGTCATGCTCTTCGGCAGCGTGGCTGCCATGCCCGCCTTTGCCGCCGAAGGCGAAACCTCTGCCCCTGTACCGACAGCAACCGCCGAGCCTACCGTGACCCCCGCCCCGACGGACAACGGCCAGAGTGCCCCCAACAACAGCGGCTCGGCCTACATCATTGCTCAGACCGTGACCGATGCCGCAGGCGGCGAGATCACCACCATTGACCGGGACAGCCGGTTTAACCTGATTCTGCGCGTGGCGGATTACGGTGCTTACAACAACTTCATTCCCGCGGACCAGATCTCTGCCCGCATCAACTCCTCCGCGTTCACTTTTACCGGCAACGCCGAAGTTGGCCAGCTGTACGAGGAAACCGACGCCAACGGTGCCGGTTACTACAGCTATGTACTGCTGTTCCGCGATGTGATCTACAACGGCGGCGGCAACAGCGTGCCCATCAACCTGAGCTACCTGAATTCCACCATGGCGATGCAGCAGCTCAGCGTTACCCTGGGCCAGTGTGTGGACGAAGACCCCGATACCCCCAACCTGATGATCCGCGCTTCCAGCTACGGCAACGAAGCGGTTGTGGCCGGGACGCCCTTTACCCTGACCCTGACCCTGTACGCCACCGGCGGCCAGGAGAACCTGAACGATGTGGTCATCTCGCTGACCCTGCCGGACGGCATCACCATGACCAGCGGCAGCCTGAGCAGCTACCTGGGCACCATGGCCCCCAAGTCCACCCGTGATGTCAGCTTCAGCCTGACCCCCAGCGCCGGGTTTACCGGCGGCGTGGCCAACATCACCGTGAACAGCGTGGGCACCGGTGCCGACACCAACAAGGCCGTTACCGGTATGTCCACCACCATCTCGGTTCCGGTATCTCAGCCGGACCGCTTTGAGCTGGGCCAGCTGGAACTCAGCGACAGCATTACGCTGGGCGATTCCGCTTCCGTTACCCTGAACTTTGTCAACAAGGGCCGCGACGCCCTTTCCAACCTGGAAGCCACCCTTTCCGGCGATAACCTGGGCGCCGACACCACTGTGCAGTACATCGGCAACCTGAACGCCGGTTCCTCCAACAGCGTGGATTTTGACATGACCCCCACCCAGGAAGGCACCTGCAACGGTACCATCACCCTGACCTATGAGGACGCCAACGGCACCCTGAAAACCGTCAGCAAAGATTTTTCCTTCTCTGTTCAGCCGGCCATGGACTACGGCAATTCTGGCGATATGGACTCTAACATGGATGACATGCAGCCCCAGCAGACCGGCCTGCCCCTGTGGGCCTATCTGGCAATCGGCGCTGCTGTGATCGTGGTGGTAGTTGTGATCGTTGTGGTGGTACGCAAAAAGAAGAAGGCCGCCGCACTTGCCAAGCTGGAGGAAGGCAACGATGAAGATATCTGACCAGATCGGGCTGGCTGTCACCAACCTGTCCCGCCGCAAGGGCCGCACGGCACTGACCGTTGTGGGCGTCGTTGTGGGCATCTGTGCGGTTATCGTTATGATCTCCATGGGCATTGCGGAAAGCCATAACAACGATGAAATGCTCAAAAATATGGGCGGCCTGACCAAGATTGAGGTATACAACTACGGCAACCAGAACATCAATGGGCAGGAGGTCAAGCTGGATAACGAAGCCGTCCAGCGGTTCCGCAAGATCGACCACGTTACGGCTGTCACCCCCTATTACCAGCCGGGCCTGAACCTGTATGTAGAAGCAGGCAAAAACAACCGCTACCGCGCCAGTTCTGTATGGAGCGTTCTCGGCCTGGACCCGGACACCATGCCCCTGCTGAACAACAAGCTGGAAAGCGGCGACTGGCCCAAAAGCGGCGTGAATTACGGCAAGGATGTGATCCCCGTTGTGGTGGGCAAGGAGTTTTTGTATCAGTTTGAGGATACCCGCCGCAGCCAAAACAGCTCCAAACGCCAGCGCTGGAGCGGCGAAACCGATGCCAACGGCAACCAGCTGCCGCCCTTTGTGGATGCTACCAAGGATACCTTTACCCTGACCCTGACCAATGGTGACACCGAGAGCCCCAAGACCCAGAGCTACAAGCTCAAAATCGTTGGCGTTGTCTCGGAAGAATCCGAGGATTACATGCTGCAATACGGCATTACTTTCCGCCTGAACGACCTTTTGATGCTGAGCGAAGCCTACAGCAAGCTGGCCAAAACGGATTTTAACCCCAAAAAAGTGACCTATAACGAAGTGTACATTAAGGTCGATGACATCAAGAATGTGGATAAGATCTGCGATACCTTAAAAGAGGAAGGCTACCAGATCAGCTCCATGGTGGATTACCGCAAGCAGATGCAGCAGCAGACCGCACAGCGCCAGCTGCGCCTGGCGGGTCTGGCGGCCATCAGCCTGTTTGTTGCCGCGCTGAACATCGCCAACACCATGACGATGGCCATTTACGAGCGCACCCGTGAGATCGGCGTGATGAAAGTTCTGGGCTGCGAGATTGGCAACATCCGGCGGATGTTCCTGATTGAAAGCGGCATGATCGGCTTTATCGGCGGCGTAGCCGGTACGATTTTAAGCTACATCATCAGCTTTGGCATGAACAACATGACGATGATCGTATACGGCCTGAACACCCTGCTGATGAAGCTGGGCATCAACGCCACCATCGACCTCAGCTCCCTGATGGGCAGCAGCGATTCGATGTATTACGGCGGTGGAATGTACATGTCTGATTCCGGCAGCGGAACCGTCATGTCCATCATTCCTATCTGGCTGGTGCTGGCTGCCATCGGCTTTGCCGTGGTGGTGGGCCTGCTTTCCGGCATCGTTCCCGCCAGCCGCGCCGTTCGCATCAGCGCCCTGGAGGCCATCCGGCACGATTAAATCAAATGCGCCTTCCCGCAAGGGAGGGCGCGTTTTTGTTTGAATGAAAAAAGAATAAATAATAATAAATAATAAAGTGATAATAAAGTGAAATCGAATTGTCATGTAAACGAACAATAAAAAAATACTTTATTCAGGAGGAAAAAAATGAGAATAAAACAACATATCCAGACAGAAATTGAGAATGTTGGAATCAATAAGAATATATGGAATGATAAAGACCTTAGTCGGTTATTTGCGTTAACATGTAAACGATTAGCGAGGTACGTGCCCGAAAGTAAGAGCTGGTACGTTTATCAAAAAGGGGTTTGGAAAATGGATAAAGAAAAATTAAAGACGTATAAACTTGCTAAATTTTTTTCAGACGCATTGCAAGAATATAGCAGTAAAATGAATTACCCCAAGCGTATTATAGCAAAGGCTGAAAAATTAAATGATAGCGGGAAGCGGAAAACCATTATTTATGACGCACGATGTGAATATCCAATCAGTCAAGAGGAATTTGATACAGATGTAAATATATTGAATTGCAAAAATGGAACACTGGATTTATCTACATTTGAGTTGAAACCACATAATCCAGATGATATGCTATCCAGAATATGTAACGTCTATTATGACGAAACCGCCAGATGTGAACGCTGGGAACAGTTTATTGATGAAATTACGGCAGGCGATAAAGAAAAAGCGGATTATATACAGAGGATTTTGGGAAATGCGTTAACTGGCAACGTACAAGAGGAAGAATTTTATATTTTCTATGGCCCAACCACAAGGAACGGTAAAAGTACATTGCTTAAGACAATAGCACATTTGCTGAACAGCGGCAATGAAGGATATGCGGTAAATGCGGGTGCGGCAACCTTTTCCGGTAAAACAGAGCGTAAAGGATCCTCGCCGAGCAACGATATTGCACGGCTGGCAGGTGTTCGGTTTGTTGTAACAAATGAACTGCCAAAGAGTATGCTCCTCAATCATGAGATGATAAAGTCTATAACAGGTGGCGACAAAATAACAGCAAGGTATCAGTATGGACGTGATTTTGAGTTTTACCCACAGTTTAAGCTGGTAATGCATACCAATAGCCTCCCGCTTATTACTGACAACAGCATTTTTGACAGCAATCGGGTTCGGGTTGTAGAATTTACCCGACATTTCACAGAAGATGAGCAAGACCCCACGCTCAAAGATATGCTGAGGCAGCCGAAGAATCTCAGCGGCATACTAAACTGGCTTTTAGACGGCTTAAGGAAAGTACAAACAAACGGGCCACAGAGCAGTATCGGCAAAACTTTGATAAATTCACCAGTTTTATTTCCGATTGCTTAGAACGCTCAGAGAATAATATCACGATGAGTGCTTTATACCGAGTATATCAGAAATGGACAAATGAAAATAAAATTGCGTGTGAAGGGAAACAGGATTTTAAGCAGACCTTGATAGCGAAAAATCTATTTTCCGAAACTGGCACAGTAAACGGCAAAACAGAACGCAATGTTGTCAAAGGGTTTGCCATCAAAAGAGAATATCTGTCGGGATGGGCATACAAAGAAACGGTATCGGAAGTTGTAACGCCTGTTATGGCGGGTTAGACCGAGCATTTTTAATGCCAATGTGGAAAATGTGGATTTTCAAACAGACTTTTTTCAAAAAAGGAGTTGTCTTTTGACAGCTTCTTTTTTTGCTTGGACAGTTGCGGCTGTATTACCTTCATATTTAGGCGAGATGAAAAGCAACACAGGGCGGCGGTATGATTTTAGGGATGGATGCGTAAACCTGTGAGATACCCAAATTTACCCTGTGAATATTTAGGCTGTAACGTGAATCAAAAAATCAATACGGGCTGTAGGGACATTAATATACCGCTGAGAGCATATGAGATTTTGGTTGTGCGACAGATTACAGCGGCGGGAGGTATTTGGATATTGTTTCCCTGTTCCATTTCATTTTGAAAAGGATAGGCGGTGTATCAAAGGCAATGAAATGAAATAAATATCTCGCATGAGAGGAAAACGGCTGATATGCAATACGTCCTGCAAGCACAGATTGAACAGTACGATTCCCGACAGCAAGGCAGAACATTAAAAAAACAGCTTAGGAACGGCTAAACTGTTTGAGGTTGGGATATTTTAGATAAGATTCTATAGGGCACAGATATATAAAACAATAAGCCTTTACTTTGATTCCTCTAAGCCCAGCAGGATATTGACAGCTCTTTGTAGGTCGGTTTTCATTCTATAGCTTCGTATAATCTGTTTTTCGTGTTCGGTCAGTTCCTCGGTATCAAGATGTACGTCCAGCAGTTCCGACGGTGAGACGTTTAAAGTTTCACAGATTTTTTTCAGCAAATCCACATCTGGGCGGTTGATTCCCTGTTCCCAGTTTGATACACGAGAATTCGACACGCCGATTTTTTGCGCAAAATCTTTCTGGCTCATATTTCTATCTTCCCTAAATAGTTTGATTCTTTCACCAATTTCATACGCCATGTCATCACCTCTATCTTAATTATACAGCGAATTTCTTAAAAAGTCAATTAAAAATCCAGATAATCTAAAAATTTATGTTGACTTTTCAGATAAACTGTCATATAATATAATTATTCCAGAAATACTGTATTATTTATCAGGAGGTGGTGCAATGCTTGTATATGAAAAAGTACGGCTGTACTTGAAAGACCATGGCATACAACAGCGATTCGTAGCAGAAAAATGCAACATTTCCCAATCTACATTTAACGCCATGCTCAATGGAAAAAGGAAGATGTATGCAGAAGATTTGCGCCAGATTTGCTATGCGCTGAATGTATCGCCGGAGGTGTTTATCGAATTTAAGGAAAAAGGGGCGTAAAAATAAAAACTACATATTTTTAGAGAGGGGTTAAGAAGATGAATGTATGTAAAAATTGCGGGCAGGAATTAAGGACAGACGGGAAATTTTGCATGAATTGTGGCGCGCCGGTAGATAATCAGCAAACCGAAACCGGTACGCAACAAACTGGGGACGCCGGACAAAATCAGTATTATACAACAGCCAATCAGCCATACCAAGCACAGCCATCGACAAAACAGGATATGCTTTTGCAGTACAAATATTCTATGGTAAAGTTCAAAAAAACATTGGCTCTGGTAATGATGATTATGACTGGCCTTGCAATGATAATTGGGCTTATAGCAATTGCGCCTTTAAACAGCAGTTACCAAAGCGCTACCAATCATGCAGAGAGTATGTCAATGATTTCTTCACAAGCGGGCAATACCATTGCAGAAGCATTTTATAATGATTGCGGCAATTTTTTAGAAGACAGTGCGGCAATTTCCTATACAACGGCTTGTATCTTGAGCGGGCTATATCAGACGATATTATTGTTAACGCTGCTCGGCTGGATTTATTTGTTTAGGAAATCGTCCTTTGAGAAAAAACTGTTTGAAACCACCGGGGAATTTGAATAAAGAGAGGTGGTTTTGATGTACTGTTCCAACTGTGGAAAGCAAATAGACGATGGTGCAATGTTTTGTCCGGAGTGTGGGGCGAGAACGGCAAATGGTACGCAAAGGCAAGGTGCCTATACATATCAGCAAAGGTATTATACCCCTTACATAAAAACGCCGACGCAGACTTTAGCGGACAGGGAACGGGCTTCAGCGATTGTATGGACAGTCGTCGCCTGTTTGCAAGGGGCGATTGGCATATTGACAGTTGGCGGGCTATCGTTGTTGGGCAATTTTATTGGGATTCCGTTAGGTTGGAGTGGCCTGTTTATATTGGCGTTGGCCGCATACAACGGATATGGCGCGTATTGTTCCCATCAACGGGTAAAACGTGTTCTGGCTCGCCAGCGGGGGATTGTTTGGGAATATGACGGGCAGTATTGTATTTATTGTGCTAAACGCGCTCTTTGGTGCAGTCATCGGGATAGCGGGCGCGGTATTTGATTTATTTAACAGAAGTTATGCGCTCAGTCATGCGCAGTATTTAGAAGATTAAAAAAGGGGGAATAATTTATGGCATTTTGCACGAAGTGCGGAAAAGAAACAACGGGAAGTTTTTGCCCGAATTGCGGGAATCCAGTCAACAGTGTACCCAATCAACCGCAAATGGTATATCCAATGCAGCCGCCGGCAGCCCAGCAAAAATTAAATGTGATGGCGTTGGTAGGTTTTATTTTAGGCTGTGTATCACTTCTTCTAAACTTTTTGGGTATCGTTGGTATTCTTGCGCTTGTGTTTTCAATCGTCGGTATCGTACAGATTAACAATACCTGCGGCAAAGGCAAAGGCTTTGCCATTACTGGGATTATACTTGGCGCAATCGGGGTAATCTGGGGCGTAGCCGCTTTATTTTTATTAATGTAACAGACAGGAGGAAGTATGATGTCATTTTGTTCAAATTGTGGTAGCCAGCTTAATGAAGGGGTAAAGTTTTGCCCGAACTGCGGAAAATCTTTAGACAGTGCACAAGCAGTAAACCAGCCGCCAACACCTAACCATACACAGTCATATCAACAGCAAATGCCGCCGAATGCAGGGCAACCGTATCAGCAACCACCGTTATTTACACCGCCGTATCAGCAACCTTATGCACAGCCATATACTCCTTATATGCCGCAGAGAAATATTTTGCAGCAGTTATCCGGCAAAGTAAAAGCAAATGCCATTATCTGGCTGGTGGTAGCCTGTCTGCAATATTTGTTAGGTATTATATTTTTCATAGGAGGACTGTCGGAAGAAATTGGTATGTTAGTAGTACAAGGACTTTTCACATTGGCAGTTGCAGTTATCAATACAATTGTGTCTGTAAAAGACTTTCGCTACAGCCGCGAAGTCCTCTATCGTCCGGTTGGGATATATGCAAAATTCAGCCCTGTCGGCGGATATGTCGGAATGCTAATCTACAATATATTTTTTGGCGGCATTATTGGTATTGCAGGGTCTATTTATGCTTTTGTAGTGCGTAGCTTTGTAGTGAATCATGAATTGCAATTCGCACAGATAGAACAGCAGTTCATGGCACAGGCACAGTAGAAAAGGGGGGGCAAATATGTATTGCAGTCATTGCGGAAAGGAAAATACAGAGGGCAATCAATTTTGCGAGCACTGCGGCAAGCCATTGACACAGCAAACAACAGCGCAACCCAATATGCCGCCGCGTCAGAACACACCGCCGCAACAGACCTATCCATGGCAACAGACGAATATAGACCCAGAAGTAAAAAGAAAATGGGAAGAACAAAAAGCACGGGAACAGGAAAAGCGGTTACATAAAAGGGTACGGGCTACTTCTGTCATATGGCTGATTGCGGGGATATTGCAGGCTCTGGTAGGACTTATCTTTATTATTGTGGGGGCTGCTCAGGTTCTATTTATATTAACTGGTGAATCTTCATACGATGTAATTGAAAAATTTATATACATATCACGTATGTTCTTCGGTAGTGCTATGTTGCTGATGGGAAGTTTCGGTATCCGCGCCTTCGTTGCCAGTAAAAAGAAACAGGCTACACAACCTGTCCATAAATTATCTGTACCAATTACGCTGCTCATTACGCAATTTGTCATTGTGGTACTGACATTTTTGCCCCCTTCGGGGCCAATATTGAGAAGGGATATGTTTCTGGCTGCGCTTTTACTAACTCCCGCCATTTTTGTTCCGGCTATTTTGGATATTGTTAATATAGCGGCAATCAGAAAACGGGAAGGCACACAGCAAAACTCATTGACAGAAACATCGAAAAAAAGGACAGTCTTATTTTTTGGTACAATCATATTGATAGCTTGCCTGACGATTGTTTCTCTTGTTTTTTCGTATATCCATAACCAGAAATGGATTGAGTGCGATAGAGAAGAAAACAGGATTATCAATCTTGTGAGAAATGGGACGTTAAAAGGGTATCCCGATATGCCGATAGAAGAAACATTGGAAACGGAACTTGCCAAAATAGATAAATCTACATATAGGGATGATGATTATGACTATATTAAGGTCTATAACTGGGAATATGACCCATATCAGCCACAACATGCTCGTTATGAAAGTCATAATATAGGCAGAGAACTTTCTCCCGATGATGTACTTGTTACAACGTGGTTCAGTTATGAACCCGAAGAGAATGAAGTCATATCAATATACATAACTTTTAAGTTAAATGAAACAAATAATGAAATTACCATATATGCGATTTCCAGCAGGGCAAACGAAACTTCACATACTTTCAATGATGATGAAATAGCAGAATGGACGGAAGACTTTTTCGGAGGCCGCCAGAAATTAATTGAACAAGGCGAAAATTATCTGAAAAACGGTGTGTATGTTTCTGATACGCAAACCTTGTATTCTGCGCCGAACTTTGACAGCGAGACAACTCACACTTTTGTAGAATCTGGCACGAAAACGGTACATGACTATGAACTTGTCAATGACCGGTTGTGGCTGAATTTAGGGAAGTCGACTTCCAGCAATTTTATCCGCTGGATTCCTGCGCCTAAAAATAATTAAAGATGTCATAAATACAATATATCAACGAAGAAAGGAACTTTGCTTATTACAGCAAGTTCCTTTTCTCACACTACGGCATAGATGGCGGTGTTCATATGGTAAGGCGGCTTACGGAAAGAAAAAAGACAAAAATCAAAGACAAAACATATGTTGCGAAGATACTCCAAAGCGTGGCGAACAAACTTCTCTATACAAAAAAGAATATCAATTACAATGATGAAACGGTACTATATGAAATCTCTAATTGTAAATCCCTGCTTGACAACATCTTAAAAGAAATGACTTACGAAGAATAAGGAGGTGGACACAATGAAACTTTTAGTAGAAAACAGCGACCAGCGCGGTTACTTATCTCAAAATAATTACATCGAGCGCAAAGTAGAAAAGGTTATTAATATGCTGAAAGATACCATCAATAAAATTGATACAGATATTGAAGAAATGACAGCGGTAAAACTTATGCTCTGTACATCATGGCTGGAAAATCTGCTGGACAACCTATCCCCCAGAGAATGATACAACAATAAAATACATCGGCTCTCATGGAAACATGAGGGCTTTTTTATTGGCTGAATAGATTTACATTGAGAACGGCTGAGATTTTGGCGAGATGACATTTGACGGGGAACGGTGGTACAAGAATACAGAAAAATATGCCCGCCTGTTAAAACGGGGATTTGAAAATGCAATTTTTAGAGTTAGCATTATACTATTAAACGTGTGTGATTGCCTTGTGCAGAAATTTGACGGGGGTTTAATATTATAGCAGTAACTCTAAAAACAGACGGGGTTTGTAAAAGTACACTTTAACAAATGTTTCAAAGTATTGGGATTGCCCCTTGAAATTATATTTGTAAAGATTATAAAATAAATTAAAAATATTTATAAAGACCGGTTGACTTTTACAAATAAATATCATATAATATATACACAAGGAAAATAAAGGAAGTGTTTTCAATGACAAATAAAGTATTCGGTTATGGTCGGGTATCAAGCCAAGACCAGAACGAGGAACGGCAGATAGACGCATTATTAAAAGCTGGCGTT
>OLRI01003049.1_pt1 | contig 10520 bp, 4 predicted proteins | sample 1672871 | NCBI WGS metagenome assembly OLRI01 (sample SAMEA3136732, study PRJEB25190) | human gut metagenome
ATATTCTATGGAACAAATATAGCGTTAATTTGTGAATTTCCGCTGCCGGGCCGGGAAAACCCGCCGTTCGGCGGCGGGTTTTCCTGCGGCCTTGTTATTTCGTTTTCGGGGCGGGCAGTTCCTTGATTCGTATGTTTCGGAACTTGATTCCGGCTCCGTGTCCGAGCAGTCCGATGTGTCCCGAGGCGTTGAAGAGTCCGGGATGGTTCTTGTGGTCCACGGTGTAGGGGTTGTTTTTCCCGCCGTCGGGGGCCACGTTGTGGCCTTGGCAGGCCTGCCGGATGTCTCCGTCGAGAATCACCTCGCCGTTTACCGTCACGGTGATGCGGTCTCCCACGGCGCGTATCTCCTCGACGTTCCATGTTCCCAGGGGCGGGAATTTCACGCGTTTGGCCGGGATAATTCCGTAGACCGATCCGTGCTGCTGGTATACGCGCAGGTTCTTGTAGATCGGAGCGTCGTGGTCGAGCACCTGAATCTCCATGCCGTGATAGGCGGCGTCGACGCCCATGGGGGTGCGTATGCCGATGCCGTTGTTGACGCCCTCTCTGTCGAAGGCGAATTCGAATCGCAGGACGAAATCACCGTACTCCTTCTTGGTGTAGAGGTTGCCCGATCCGCCGTACTGCGCCGTCACGTAGATCGTTCCGTCGACGGGGACGTAGTTGGTGGTGTTCCCGGTCCACTTGTGCATCGACGTACCGTCGAAGAGCACCTCGAAGCCGTCGGCAGCCTCTTCCTCCGAGAGTTCGAAGCGCGGCGTGGCGGGCAGTTCGCGGATGTACATTTCGCGGACGTTGAGGGGCGCATTTCCCGCGATGAGCAGGATCTGTCCCTCTGCGTAGGCGGGGATCTCCCGGTTGCATGCGTTTTCGAGGATTACGTTCTCGGCGGTCGTGACGCCGTTGAGTACGACCGTCACGCGGTCGCTGACCACCTTCACCTGCATCGTGTTCCACTCCTGCGGGCCGTTCGCGGCCGCTTTGGGTGCGGCGTTGTCGTGGAGCATGTTGCCCGTCAAGGCTCCGGAGTTCTTTCCTCCGAGTGCGATCTGCGGGATCGAGCGGATGCCCATCGCGGCCTCGCCTTCGGTCTTCCAGTCGAGGATCAGTTCGAAGTTTTCGTAATTTTTCGCCGATCCGATCGTTCCTCCGTCAGCGGCCCCGGTCAGGACGCCGTTTTCTGCGATCCAGTTCTTCGCCATCGCGGCCCGGGCCTCTGTTTGCGCTTTCGCCAGCGCCTTGGCCTTCATCGCCTTGCGGGTCTCGGGATCGCCGACCACGGCTTCCCATCCGCTCGGTTCGAGCGATACCGGGAGGTATCCCTCTGCGGGGAGTTTGGCCAGGAGTCCCTTGATCTCGTCGACGGCGTAACCTGCGTCGGCGTCGGATTTGGCCAGTCCGGCATATACCTCCTGGGCCTTTTTCAGGGCTGCTGCTACCGTTTCTCCTCCCAGCGCGGGGTTCTTCGCAGCGACGGTCTTCACGACCATTGCGGCGGTTTCGGCCGTCGCGGGTGCGTCCATGTAGTTCACGGCAAGCGTCAGCGCCGGGAATACCGGGGTTTTGGAGAGCGCTTTGAGCAGTTTGTTCTGCACCTTGGGCGAGGGTTTCGCCTCCAGTCCGCGGCGGTATAGCTGGTATTTGCGCATGGGCGTATTGCGCGACTTCGAGACGAAGTCCGTGTAGCGCGAAATTGCGGCGTCGGTCCATGCGGGGTTCTGCCGGGCGAGATCATACAGCACGTCGGTCATGGCGGGATTCTCCACCGTGAGCAGGGCCGCGAATGCGGCCTGGCGGTCGTCGGCGGCCAGCAGGGCGTCGATCGCCTCTTTGCTGGCGGCCTGCGCCAGCAGGGGATAGTAGCGGGCCTTTTCGGGGGCGGCGGCCATCTGCCCTGCCACCATCTTGTACTGCATGTCGGAGGACTCTTTGGCCAGTGCGTTCTTCAATCCGGCCTGAAGGGCCTTCACGTCGTCCTCCTGCGCCTGGTTCAGCAGGCCGCACAGACGGTTGAAGTCCGCGGGGGTCGTGACGCCTGCCAGCGCGCCGTAGGCTGCCGTGCGCACCGCCCTGTCAGGGGAGTTCAGCAGCGCGAACACCTTGTCGGCTGCGGAGGTGATGCGCCTTTTTGCCACGAGTTTCAGGGCGTTGGCCTGCGTGGCGGGCGTGCCGTCGAGAGCTGCGACGAACGCTGCGTTGGGCTTTCCGTTGAATGCCGCGAGAGCTGCCGAGGCCTCTTTGGCATGTGCGCCTCCGAGCTGTGCGACGAGCGCGTTGAGCGCCTCCTGTCCTCCGATTTTCCCGGCGGCGCGGATGGCGGCCAGGGCCAGTTCCTCGTCGGCCGAGGAAATGGCCGCGATCACGGCGTTGGCCTGCGATGCGGCGTGGCGGGCGCCGAGCCAGCTCACGACGTCGGTTTTCGCGGCGTCGGAGAGCGACGGCATTTTCTTCACGACTGCGGCGTAGAGGGCGTCGTCGGCGAAATCGCCGGCGAAGTCGAGCGCCGCGCAGCGGTATTCGCGGTCGGCGTCTTTCAGCGCGGCGAGCAGTTCCGGCGTCTGTTTTTTGGCGTCCGCACGCAGGGCGATTTCCAATCCTGCGATCCGTATGTTCTGCGGCATGCCGGTTTTGCGCAGGGCCTTGGCGGCGGCGACGGCCTTGCTGTTTCCTGCAGCCGCGAGCCGTGCGAGCAGGGCGACGTAGGCGCCCGTTGCGTCCGTTTTCGTGAAGGCGTATCCGTCGGCCTTTGCGGCTGCTGCGAGCGGCGCGATCGAGGCGGCTGTGCCGCACTTGGCCAGCGCGTTATAGACAGCCTCTTTCGTCGGCGTGCCGGTCTTGGGGTCTGCGGCCCATTTCAGCAGCGCGGGCTCTGCGGCCGCAAGGCGCTTCTCCGCGGCGGCATAGGCCAGCAGGGCGTCCGGGGCCGGGCTTGCGTCGATCAGTGCGAGGATCTCCCCGTCGGTTCCGGGCGTGGAGATCAGTCCGCGCACGGCGTAGTCGGCGAGGTATTCGTCCGCGGCGTATTTCACGAATACGGGGGCTTCGGCCGCCGTTGCGCATAGTTGCAGCTGCGAGAGCAGGAATGCCTGGTTGGGTTTGTCCGTCGAGGCGGCGACGGCGTCCGTCAGTCCGGCGCGGATCTCCCGTGCCAGCTCTTCGCGGCCTGCGGCGGTCACGTAGCTCACCACCCCGTTGATGGCGTATTCCACGGGGGCGTTCTTGCCTTCCGCTGCGGGCACGAGCATGGCGGCCATCATCCGGATTCCGTCGGCTCCGGTCGCCGCGAGTTCCTGCATCAGGCTGTCGAACGCCTTGGGCGTCTGGGCCGGGAGTTGGGCCAGGGCGTCCGCAACGATCGTTTCGGCGGTGCGCTGGCGCGCGTCCTGCGCACCGGCTGCGAAGGGCATCAGGGCGGCGAGGAGTATGGTGATAAATATCTTTTTCATGTTTTTTTCAGGTTTTGGACGTTATCAGATTTTCCACGGCGTGCGCATCGGCTGGTCGATGAGCCGGTTTGCGGCCTCGTCTCCGACGAAGAGCTGCTTGTCGGGATCGAAATGCAGCGTGCGGTTCAGGCGCAGGGCGCATGCCCCGAGGTTCACGAGCGTGGAGCTGCGGTGTCCCTTGAGCTCGTCGAGGGCGAAAGGCTCGCGGTTGCGCACGCATGCCAGGAAATCGGTGTTCTGCGGTTCGGGGTCGGGCATTTCGGCGATCTTCTCCATGACGTCGGGAATCGTGCACTCGAAACCCTGATACACCTTGCCCAGCGGACCTTCGATGTAGGGGACCTTGCCCTTGCTTTCGTAGCCCTCGCCTTCGAGGACGATCTGACAGCCGTCGTCGTAGGTGTATACGATCTTGCGCCAGATGCCCACGGCGTCGGGATGCTGCTGCGGAGCGTCGACCTCGATCTTCACGGGCGAGGTGTCGTCCTTGCCCAACAGGTACTGCACGGGGTCCATGTAGTGCTGTCCCATATCCGTGAGTCCGCCGCCGTCGTAGTCCCAGTAGCCGCGGAACGTGGCGTGCACGCGGTGTTTGTTGTAGGGTTTGTAGGGCGCCGGGCCGAGCCACATGTCGTAGTCCAGCTCTTCCGGGACGGGTTGGGGCTTGAGGTTCTCCTGCCCCACCCAGAAGAATTTCCAGGTGAATCCCGTGGCTCCGGAGATGGTCACCTTGAGGGGCCATCCCAGCAGGCCGCTGTCGACGAGTTTCTTGAGCGGTTCGACCGTCGTGCCCAGTCCGTAGAAGGTGTCCTTGAAGCGGAACCAGGTGTTCAGGCGGAAGATGCGTCCGTTCTGCCGGACGGCCTCCACCACGCGCTTGCCCTCGCCGATGGTGCGCGTCATCGGCTTCTCGCACCAGATGTCCTTGCCGGCCTTGGCTGCCTCGACGGCCATGATGCCGTGCCAGTGGGGCGGGGTGGCGATGTGTACGATGTCGACGTTGGGGTCGGTGATCAGATCCCGGTAGTCGTGATAGCTTTCGAGGGTCTTGTCGAACTTCTTGCGGCCCAGCGCGATGGCGCTTTCGAGGTGTTTGCGGTCGACGTCGCAGACCGCCACCAGGCGGCATGCATCGTTGGAGGTGAAGTGATAGCTGCTCTTGCCGATGCCGCCCACGCCGATGATGCCCTTCGTGAGCTGGTCGCTCGGGGCGACGAATTTGGTGCCTCCGAGCACGCTGCGCGGCACGATGGTCAGCAGCGCCAGCCCGCCTGCCTTTTTCAGAAAATCTCTGCGGTTACTCATAGTATTTCAGGTTGTGTTTTTTTTTGGATGCAGTCAATAAAATAGGTAGAGAAAACAGCGGTTCCGTCGGATGGGAACCGCCGTTTGTTTACAGGGTCGTCAGCCGGATGTTGCGCCAGAGGACCTTGATGCCTCCTCCGTCGTGAATCTGCAAGGCGATGCGTCCCTGCGCGGCGCCGATCTTCGCGTCGGTGATGTCCGCCATCTCCTCGCCGTTGAGCCACGTCTGCACGCGGTCGCCCTGGACCTTCAGCCGCAGCGTGTTCCAATCCCCCTCCTTGAGAATCGACTCCTTCTCGTCGGGAATCTGCACCAGCCATCCGCGGCCGTAGGACTCGTAGATGCCCGCCGTGTCGTGGTTCTTCGGAGCCACTTCGCACTGCCAGCCGTGGACCTTCACCGGCGGCTCGACGAACGAGCGGAAAAAGACGCCGGAGTTGCCGTTGGCGAGCTGCTTGAACTCCACCGTCAGGTCGAAATCATCGTAGTATTCGCGCGTGGCGAGGTAACCGTATTTTTTGTCGGGACCGCTCTCGCAGACGAGGTTGCCCTCTTTATCCACGTACCATTTCTCGGTGCCGTAAGCTTCCCAGCCCGTGAGGTCCCTGCCGTTGAAAAGTTCGACCTCCCGGCCGGTCTTGCGCGGCAGCTCCTTGATTTTCAGATTGCGGAACGAGGCGGGGTAGCCGTGGTCTTGCAGACAGATGACGCCTCGCTGTGCCAGGCCGTATTCGGGAGCCGTCTCCCATTTGCCGCTGTTCTTGCGTGCGAACCAGTCGTCGGTCCAGGCGTCGAATTCGAGGATTTTGCGGCCGTTGAGCCAATGCTCCACGTGGCCGTTGTCGCAGACGATGCGCGACGAGTTCCACTCGCCCTGCGGGTTGACCAGCAGCGAATCGGGATTCGGCAGGTGCATGGCGTAGTCCACGCCCAGTTTCTGCCACTCTTCGAGCCGGGTCGGGGCGTTCGTGGCCTCCCAGCCTTCGGTGTCGATCAGCTGGTACTCCGGCCCGGTGACATAGGGAACCTTGAAATAGGGGTTCTCGACCACGTGGTAGAGCATGCCGCTGTTGCCGCCGTAGGAGAGCTTCCAGTCCCAGTCGAGGATGAAGTTCTCATACTGCTTTTTGGTGACGATGTATCCCGACAGGTCGCTGCCGTCGCCGGCGGCCTGGATGCAGCCGTCCACCACGTGCCAGGGCATCGTGAGCGAGTCTCCGTTGAAGTCTTTCCACTGGTCGAGGCTTTTGCCGTCGAAGAGCAGCTGCCAGCCGTCGGCGATTTCGGCCTGGGTGAGGGTGTTGTGTTTGGGGCAGCAGGAGCAGAGGCCGGCTGCGAGGAGGCCTGTCGCGAAGAGCGTGCGGAACAGGGTGCGGCTTGGGGTCGATTTCATTAAGATAGAAATTTAAGTAGTAATTCTTTATCTCGTCTCGCGAAGTAAAAATAGATGAAAAGTTTTCCGCTGTACGATAAAATAGTACATATCGAGGCCAATAATCTGAATGGAAAGGAAAAATCGAACTGTCGCGTCATGAAACGTCGTCTTGCAACACCGAGATGTACGAAATTGGCCTTTTTCTGCATCATATTATCTTTGTAGAAAGTCCTGCATTTATTATATTTGTCAATAATCCAAATTTCTATGAAACGAATTTTCCGCTGTATTGCTGCATTTTTGTTTCTACTCTATATCTTGTTTCTGCCGGGGCGTGCCGAATCGGCGAACGCCTCTGTTTATCATAATCTGCGTAACTATACTGTGGATGACGGCCTGTCATCCAATCACGTCTATGGCATCGTTCAGGACTCGATAGGATTCATCTGGTTCGGAACCGGCAACGGATTGTGCCGTTTCGACGGCTGTGAGTTCCGCAGTTACACCCATACCGATGGCGACCGGTCGAGCATTTCGAGCAACAATATCCGCCGGCTGATGCTCGACAGCCACGGGCAGATCTGGCTCGCACTTGATAACGGCGTGGACATTTACACACCCGCGACCGACCGTTTCCGACATTTCGATGTCAGAACTTCCGACGGAGCATGCGTTACGGGACAGACGACCGAAGTCATTGAGGACAGGGAAGGTGAAATTTGGATTGCGACTGTCAATTCGGGGCTTTTTCGCTGGAATCCTGTAACGGAATGCCTTACGGTTTACCGCCATGTTCCCGGTGATGACACCTCCATCGCGCAGGATTATATCTCTACCATTTACGAAAGCAAGGATGGAACCATATGGATTGGAACTTACAGCGAAGGGTTGTGCGCTTTTTCCAAGCAGACAGGATGCTTCACTCATTACCGGAAGGAAACAGACGGACGGAATTGCATTTCGGATAATTCGATCGATGCCATCACAGAAGATTCATACGGCACGTTGTGGCTCGGGACGGTAAGTTCCGGTCTTGATCGCTTCGACCGGAGCACAGGCCGTTTCACCAATTATGACGATAGGAATGGGGAGGGCCGATTGCAACGTATCCACTGCCTGGCAGAGCGGGCGCCGGGCGAATTGCTTGTCTGTGCGAACAGTGGTGCGACACTCTACCGTATTTCTGAATCGGAACTTCGTCCCATAGAGGACACTGAAGTTCCCTTCATGCGTACCAAGTGTTGCAACATCTTCTCTTTTCTATACGACCGCGAAGGAAATTTCTGGTTCGGATCTTGTTATGAGGGTGTAGAATTTCACCCGGCCCGTAACAGCTTCACTTGCTATGCCACACGAAAGAACGATAGTTCCGACCGGGGTAAGGTCGTCAGCGCGGTCTGTGAACTGAAAGACGGGCAGTATCTATTGGGAAACGAAAATGACGGCATCCTGCTCTTCGACAGACATGCCGGCATGGTCGTTCCGTACCGCACGGCTCAAAACGTTGGGACTGCCATTTACAACGTCTTTTCAATGCTTGTCGATGACCAAACGCTCTGGATCGCCGCTTTCCAACGGGGTATCGAAGCCGTAGACTTGAAAAGCCGAACCGTGAAATCCTATCTTGCAGATCCGTCGGATCCCAGTTCTCGTGTCTTCGTCCTATTCCGGAGCAGCAGCGGCCGCATTTGGGCCGGAACTTCCGTGGGGCTTTTTTATTACGACCGGTTTGAAGATCGTTTTGTGACACGCGACCCCAAGGTGCGTATTTCAGACATTACGGAGGATCATGCTGGCCGTCTTTGGATCGCGACGAACGAAGACGGCCTCTACTCCTACGATGCCCGTACCGACCTCCTGCAGCACTACCGGTACGATCCCGACGACCCTGCGACGATCAGCCGCAATGCGGTCAACACGCTTGCCGTCGACCGCACGAACCGGTTGTGGATCGGAACCAACGGTTACGGACTTTGCAGTTATAACGAAAAAGACGGTTTCGTTCGCCATGAAACCTTGCCTCTGCCCAGTAAGATCATTCAGCGGATCATCCCTGAAAACGACAGACTCTGGATCACGATGGACAGGGGGCTGATCGTCTTTTATCCCGCAACTGGACAATTGAAACGTTATTCGCGCGCCGACGGGCTTCACACCGAACAATTTATGTCCAATTCGGGTATCCTCACTTCCGACGGGCGCATCGTGCTGGGTACGACCGATGGTATATGTACGTTCACCCCCCCCCATGACATCATGGGCAACTTGAACCTCTATCCGGTCATAATCACCCGATTTTCGCTTAACGGACTGCCTGTATCCCATGCGGAAGACGGAAGCTCGCCGCTTTCGGTTCCTGCCGAATACACCCGGAAGATCACGCTGTCGCACCGCCAGACCTCGGTGGGATTCCGTTTCGTTTCGCCAACCTACCTCTTTCCGGGAGATTGCCGCTACCGTTACCGACTCGACGGACTCGACGATCATTGGTCCATGACCGATAGCCGGAACGCTTCGGTCAACTACAATAACCTGCGTCCCGGAGAATATTGTTTTCGGGTGCAGGTTGGCAACGGCGACATGCAATGGAATTCTGATGAGACGAAACTCTGGATTCGTATCCAGCCGTCGTTTTTCCGGTCGAAAGGTGCTTTGGCAGGTTACGTGGTACTGACGCTTATCGTAATCGCTGTCGGTCTGTATTACTGGATGCGGCGTACCGAGCAACAGCAGCGAGAGAAGATCGAATCGGTCAAACGCGAGAACGAACGGAATCTCTACGAGCAACGCATCAGTTTCTTTACCAATATTACCCATGAGATCCGAACTCCTTTGAGCCTGATTATTGGGCCGCTGGAACAAGTCATGAAATCGCATCGGATTTCCGAGGAGGACGGAGAGTATCTGGCTGTTATCAAGCAAAATTACCACCGGCTTCATTCGCTGGTCAACCAACTGCTCGATTTCCGAAAGATCGATTCGAACAAATACAAACTCCGCTACGATATCTGCGATGTCGGCCGACTCGTCCGAGAACAATTGGCTATGTTTGGTCCCACGGCACAACAGCGGCGCATCCGTTTGATCGAAGAGATCCCTGATCGCCTGATGCAAATCACCGACCGAGAGGCGCTGACCAAAATCATAAGCAACCTGTTGTCTAACGCTCTGCGTTTCGCCGCAGAAGAAATCCACATTTGCATCGATCGCAGAGACGACGGTCTTGTGATGAAAGTGTGGGACGACGGTCCCGGTATCCCGGCTGAAGAGCGGGAAAAGGTTTTCGAAGCTTTTTACCAAACTCGGAACAACGGATTCGCGTCCGGAGTCGGAATTGGCTTGCATCTGTGCCGAATCTTCATCTGCCTGATGGGCGGAACAATTACGGCGACAGAACGTCCGGACGGCAAATCCGGAGCGCTGCTGACGGCATTCATCCCTGAACCTGCGAGCGAAAAGATGGATATTCGTGTGGAGACACGTCTCAATACGGAAACCGTCGGGCAATCGCAGCTTCAGAAAGAACCCGGAACGGACCTGGCGATACAACGGCCCTCCGATATGACGGTCCGCCATACAGTCATGGTTGTAGATGATGACAGCAATATCCTCGATTTTTTGGTCAAGGTGCTCGGAAACGATTATTTTGTTATCTCAACGGATAGCGGGAGCCAGGCGCTCAACCTGCTTCGAAACAACGATCCCGATTTGGTCGTAAGCGACATCATGATGGCCGATATCGATGGAATAGAGCTCTGTCGGCGTATCAAAAACGACATTTCCACAAGCCATATCCCTGTGATCTTACTCACGGCTCGGACTGGCGTAAGCTCTAAAATCGAGGGCCTCGAATGCGGCGCTGACGCCTATATCGAGAAACCTTTCTCGCCTGACCAGCTCAAAGCGCAGATTTCCAGCCTGCTTCGTACGCGTGATGAAATCCGGCGCCTCTATGCAGGCAAATTCATGACCGAATTCGATACGGGTTCTCAACAGAACCGGTTGGACGAAGAGTTCATCCTTAAATGCCGCGACGTGATCATCGCCCATATGCGGAATCCGGATTTGTCCGTGGGACTTCTTGCTCGTGAGTTGGCGATGGGCCGCACGCTGATTTTCCGAAAACTGAAAGCCGTTACGGGCTTGACGCCAAACGATTTTATGAAACTCATTCGTTTGAACGAGGCGAAACGGATGATCATTGAAGGCCGATACCGCATTACCGAAATCGGATTTCTTACCGGTTTCAGTTCGTCGTCCTATTTCGCCAAATGTTTTGCCAAGCAGTTCGGGGTTCTTCCGACGGAATTCCTCGAAAAGCAGGACCCCGGAACGCAGTAGCCAGGGGCAGAATGAGCCATTTCTCAACTCCCGGGGCCTCCGAGCCGATTT